>OHKJ01000077.1_pt1 | contig 83886 bp, 84 predicted proteins | sample 1568791 | NCBI WGS metagenome assembly OHKJ01 (sample SAMEA3879584, study PRJEB24766) | human gut metagenome | biome: human-associated habitat; feature: feces | place: USA | collected 1985/1987 | reverse complement strand
CTCTCCGTCACGGCCTTTGGCCGTGCCACCTCTCCCGAGAGGGAGAGGCTTTGGCAAAGGCGTAAAGTTTTCCGCTTATAAGCCGGCTTATTCTAGCCGTTGACTAACGAGAACGAAACCTACCGGTTTTGCCAAAGGCTCCCCCCTTCGGGGGAGCTGTCGCCGCAGGCGACTGAGAGGGTTCGTCCGGGAAGCAAACCCTCTCCGTCACGGCCTTTGGCCGTGCCACCTCTCCCGAGAGGGAGAGGCTTTGGCGAAGGCGGAAGGTATCGCCCTCACCAGCTGACCGGTATAAAGCAGAAACTTCACGCCCTTGCCAAGGGCTCTCCCTTCGGGAGAGCTGGCGAACGGAGTGAGCCTGAGAGGGTTGCCCCCCCTAAAGCACCTCACAGCCCCAGCTGCACTGCTGCGTCCTCCCCCAGCAAAAGGGTCCAGCCCTCCGGCGGCAGACCCGGCGGACAAAAAGCAGCCAGCGGCCTTGGCAGCTGCCAGGTATGCCCCCGGACCGTGCGGGTCAGTTTTTGTGCAGGAACTGCGGGCAGCAGCCCGCGCCCCGCTACGGTGTGGCAGGGCAGCAGCCGAACCCCCAGCCCCGGCGGAGGCGGCGTCCCCCGGTCAAAATAGTCTGCCAGCCACTCCGATAAGGCCGCAGGCAGCTGACCGCATACCGACTCATACCGCAGCAGCACCACCGTCCGCCCGGATAAGGGGTCCATGACCTGAAACCCTGTGTCGTACAGCGCCTGCACCGGAAGCACAGCCCCCTCCAGTTCCAGATCCGCTGCGAACAAGGCAGGCTTTGCCCGGCCCAGGCAGTACAGTGCCCCCCGCAGCGCCAGATAGACCCCTGCACACAAAACCAGCAGCAGCCCCGGTGATACTGGCAGATACAGCTGCATATTGTGGCTCTCTGCCCCCCATGGCAGCAGCAGCACCCCCGTCAGCAGCAGATTGCACAGCAAAAACCACCCCAGCAGCCGCACAAAGGGCCGAAGCCCCGGCCACCCATAGGCCAGCGCTACCGCAGCCGCACCTGTTCCGCCCTGGTAGAGCAGCGCTGCCAGCGGTGGCCACCGGGGCATCAGCATCGCCAGAGAAGCCAGCGCCCCCCATGCAGCCCCCGCCAGCAGCCGCACAGGGGTGCAGCTGCGCCCGCAGACAAGGCCGCTGCACAGCAAAAACAGTGCAGCGGCAACAAAGTTCACGAGCAGAAGCTCATCCAGGTACAGGACAGTTTTCATGCCAGCCCCCCATTGCCCCGGAAACCACCGGGGAAGAAAAGTTTTTTCACCCTTACAGCCTACTCTTCCCCGCCGCTGAAAGCTGTCAAAGCAGAAAAACCCCATTTTTTTGCCCCGCAAGGGGGATATGCCCCTCTTTTTTTGCAAAAAAGTATTGCCAAAACGCCTTTTATACGCTATAATATCATTGGCCGTGGTTACGGCAGTTTTGCACCAAGAATTCCCGGCGCAGCCCCCACACTGGTGCACAACGAAATGCTTTTGAAAAATATATGCCTCTTTAGCTCAGTCGGTTAGAGCACCTGACTGTTAATCAGGGTGTCGCCTGTTCGAGTCAGGCAAGAGGCGCCAGCAAAGCGATGAACATACGTTCATCGCTTTTTTCTTTGTTGACAGAAAAAAACCGGCGGGCTATACTTATATTCAAGTCAGAATGCGGCGGCCCTGCTGCTGCTTTAGAGAAAAGGAGAACCCCTCATGAAAAAGATCATTTTGACCGGCGATCGCCCCACCGGCCGGCTGCATGTGGGCCACTATGTCGGCTCGCTGAAGGAGCGGGTGCGGCTGCAGAACTCCGGTCAGTACGACGAGATCTATGTGATGATCGCCGATGCCCAGGCGCTGACCGATAACGCCGAAAACCCGGAGAAGGTGCGCCAGAACATTTTGCAGGTGGCGCTGGATTACCTGGCCTGCGGCATCGACCCCGCAAAGAGCCATATCTTTATTCAGTCCATGGTGCCCCAGCTCACCGAGCTGAGCTTCTATTATATGAACCTGGTCACCGTGTCCCGGGTGCAGCGCAACCCCACCGTAAAATCCGAGATCCAAATGCGCAACTTTGAGGCCAGCATCCCGGTGGGCTTCTTCTGCTACCCCATCAGCCAGGCAGCGGACATCACCGCATTCCGGGCCACCACTGTGCCCGCCGGCGAGGACCAGAAACCCATGATCGAGCAGTGCTGCGAGATCGTCCGCAAGTTCAATTCGGTCTACGGCGATACCCTCACCGAGCCGGAGATCATCCTGCCGGGCAACTCTGCCTGCCTGCGTCTGCCGGGTATCGACGGCAAGGCCAAGATGTCCAAGAGCCTGGGCAACTGCATCTATCTGTCCGAGGAGCCGGAGGAGATCCGCAAAAAGATCATGTCCATGTACACCGACCCCGGCCATCTGCGGGTGCAGGACCCCGGCAAGGTGGAGGGGAACACCGTGTTCACCTACCTGGACGCTTTCTGCAAGCCGGAGCACTTTGCTGCGTTCTGGCCGGAGTACCAGAGCCTGGACGAGGTGAAGGCGCACTACCAGAAGGGCGGCCTGGGGGATGTGAAGGTGAAAAAGTTCCTTAACAGCGTGATCCAGGCAGAGCTGGAGCCCATCCGCACCCGCCGCAAGGAGTGGGAGCAGCGTCTGCCGGACGTGGTGGATATCCTGAAGCAGGGCTGCGCTGTGGCCCAGGAGACCGCCGCTGCTACCCTGGCCGATGTGCGCCGCTCGATGCGCATCGATTATTTTGAGAACGACAACCTGCTGAAGTAACCGCTTGCAGCATAAAAAAAGCCCCGCCGGGTATGCCCGGCGGGGCTTTTTTAGCGATTCAAAACCAATGGCTGGGGGATCACAGGCTGCGCTCGCGGATCTCCTGGGTGATCTTCTCCACAAAAGCAGCGGTCTCCCACTGGGTGGTCTCACCCTTGCGGTCACGCACCGAGAGGTTGCCGGCCTCGGCTTCCTTGGCACCCAGTACCAGCATATAGGGCACGCGGTCCACCTGCTGTGCGGCACGGATCTTGTAACCGATCTTCTGGTTGTCGTCGTCCAGTGCCACGCGGACACCGGCCTCCACCAGCTTCTCAGTAACATCCTGAGCGTAGTCCAGGGTCTTTTCGGACACGGGCAGCACCTTGACCTGCATGGGGGCCAGCCAGGTGGGGAACTTGCCCTTGGTCTCCTCGATCAGGTAAGCCATGAAGCGGTCCAGAGAGCCCAGGATGGCGCGGTGCAGCACCACAGGAGTCTTTTCGGTGCCGTCCTTGTCCACATAGGTCAGGTGGAACTTGGCGGGCAGGCAGAAGTCCAGCTGGCAGGTGGACAGAGTGTACTCGGCACCCACGGCGGGCTTGACGTTCACGTCCAGCTTCGGGCCGTAGAAGGCAGCCTCGCCGATCTCCTCGGTGAAGTGGATGCCCAGCTCGGTCAGCACCTCACGCAGAGCGTTCTCGGCGTGGTTCCACATGGCGTCATCGTCGTGGTACTTCTTCTTGTCGGCGGGGTCGCGCAGGCTCAGCACGCAGCGGTAATCGGTGATGTTGAAGTCCTTGTAGGTCTCAAAGATCAGGTTGCACACGTCGGCCACTTCGCTCTTGATCTGCTCCGGGGTGCAGAACAGATGGGCGTCGTTCTGGCAGAAGTGACGGCCGCGCTCGATGCCCTTCAGGGTGCCGGAGGACTCATAACGGAAGTCGTGGGCGATCTCGCCGATGCGCATGGGCAGATCACGGTAAGAATGGGGACGATTTGCGTAGATCATCATGTGGTGGGGGCAGTTCATCGGGCGCAGAACATAGCTCTCGCCCTCCATCTCCATGGCGGGGAACATGTTCTCACGGTAGTGATCCCAGTGACCGGAGGTCTTATACAGGTTCACAGTGCCGATGCAGGGGGTCATAACGTGCAGGTAGCCGCGTGCACGCTCCTTCTCCTTGATATAGTTCTCCAGCTCCTGCCAGACGGTGTAGCCTGCGGGCAGGAACATGGGCAGGCCGCGGCCCACCAGATCATCGGTCATGAACAGGCCCATCTCCTTGCCGATCTTGCGGTGATCGCGCTCGCGGGCCTCCTGCTGCTCCTTCTCCCAGGCGTCCAGCTCCTCCTGATTGCGGAAAGCCACGCCGTTGATACGGGTCAGCATCTTGTTTTCCTTGTCGTTCTTCCAGTATGCGCCGGACTGCTGGGTGATCTTGAAGGCCTTCAGGGCCTTGGTGTAGCACAGGTGGGGGCCGACGCACATATCCACGTACTCGCCCTGCTGGAAGAAGCTGAACTCGGTCTCATCGGCCAGGTCTGCCATGTGCTCCAGCTTATAGTGCTCGCTGCGCTCCGCCATCAGCTTCTCAGCCTCGGCACGGGGCAGGATAAAGGGCTTGATGGGCAGGTTCTCTTTGACGATGCGGCGCATCTCCTGCTCAATGGCAGCCAGATCGTCGTCGGTCAGCTTCTGGTCGCCCAGGTCAACGTCGTAGAAAAAGCCGTTCTCGGTGGCGGGGCCAAAGGCAAAATCCGCCTGGGGATACAGCCGCTTGATGGCCTGTGCCATCACATGGGCTGCGGTGTGGCGCAGAACGTGCAACTCCTGGTCCTGGGGGCACTCGGCCACCTGGCCGTCCTTGTAGATGATCTTCATTGCGATATCTCCTTTGGGTCAGATAAAAAGATAGAAAAAAGGCGCTCCATCCCGCTGTTCTTACGGGATGAAGCGCCTTGCAAAAAAGCATACTCCACGGTTCCACCCGAATTGCAGGGCCAAAGGGCCGCTGCCACTCGCTGTGCTGTAACGGGCGCACCCGGCAGAGGTTCGCCTCTGCACTCTGCGGTGGTGGATAGCACTAGGGCGCACGGGCCGCTCGCAGCACGCCCGTTGCCGGACGGCGGCCCTCTCTGCAGTGCGCCGGATCAGCGCTCCCTTGTCCGCATCCACGTTTTGGACAGGATGAAACTGAGTTAATAGTAGCACGACCAGCGGGAAAAATCAAGGCCTGTGCGTAAAATTTACAGACAGAGGTGGAAATTTTGGCGGAAGCAACCCTCTCCGTCACGGCTAGCGCCGTGCCACCTCTCCCGAAAGGGAGAGGCTTTGGCAGAGGCGTAAAGTTTACAGCTTAACAGCAGGCTTCTTCCTGCCGTTGACCGGTGAGGACGAAACTTACCCTCTTTGCCAAGGGCTCCCCCTCTCGGGGGAGCTGTCGAGCGCAGCGAGACTGAGAGGGTTCGTCCCGGAATTGCATCTTTCATTCCCCCAGCTTAGGCCGGGCGAACTGCTGTGCCTCATAAAGGCCATGGCTGCCGGAGAGCCAGAAGCAAAGCACACATCCAATGGCGCAAAGGGCTGTGCCCTGGCCGCCAAACAGCTCCACCGCCAGCAGGATAGAGGCGGCCGGGGTATTGGTAGCGCCGCAGAACACCGACACCAGGCCCACGGCGGCTGCTGCCCCGGCGGGCAGACCCAGCAGCGGCCCGGCGATACAGCCAAAGCAAGCGCCCACAAAAAAGCTGGGCACCACTTCGCCCCCTTTGAACCCGGCCCCCAGGGTCAGCGCAGTGAGCAGCGCTTTGCAGACAAAGTCCCAGGGCAGAGCCTGTCCCTGCTCCACAGCCTGGGCGATCACGTTCATGCCCGCACCGCAGTACCGCCCGCCCAGCAGCCAGGAGAGTGCAGCCACGGCCAATCCGCCTGCGGCGGCCCGGAAATAGAGGTTAGGCAGCCAGTGGGCCAGCAGATGCTTTGTCTCGTGCAGTACCCAGCAAAAACCCCGGGTCACGACGGCGCAGGCCGCCCCCAGCAGCCCGGCCTGCAGAGCCGTTTGCCAGGTCAGGGCCGGCATGACCACCCGGAACGCAGTGGGGGCGATGCCGGCGGCAGAGGATACGCCGCTGGCGATCAGTGCAGCCACCAGGCTGGGCGCCAGCGCCGGGGCAAAGCTGCCCCCCACCTGCGCCACGGTCACTGCAAAGAGTGCCGAGGCCATCGGTGTGCCGAACAGCGCCGAGAACAGCGCCGCCATGCCGCACACGGCGGCGCACCGCCGCCCGGCGGGCGACTGCTTTTCCCAGCTGCCAATGGTCCAGCCGATGCTGCCGCCCATTTGCAGGGCAGCGCCCTCCCGTCCGGCAGAGCCGCCGCACAGGTGGGTCAGCACAGCGCCCAGAAAGATGGCGGGTGTTAAGGCCAGCGGCAGGGGCTTGCCCTGCTGCACCGTGCGCAATACGTCGTCGGTGCCAAGGCCCTGGCACCGCAGCACCTGATACAGCGCTGTGATCCCAAGCCCGGCAATGGGCAGCAGCCACAAAAGCCACCCCTGTGCCGCCCGCAATGCGGTCACTTGCTCTACTGCTATGTGGAAGGCTGTGCCAACCACGCCTCCGGCCAGGCCAATCGGCAGCGCCAAGGCCAGGCTTTGCCATACTGCCCGCACCCCATTTTGGATGCGGCCGCTCATCGTTCCTTCTGCTTTTTCCATCCTTTTGTTTCCCTCTTTTTATGGGGGTGCACCCCCGGCGGGTGCGCCCCAGGGTGCAGCAACGCATACACCCTATCACAGACAATCGCAAAGGATAGCACGATGATTTTTGTCTGTCAAGCAACGCTGATTAAGAACCGGCAAAGAAACCAGGACTTTTGACAAAAAGGATGGACATACGTCGGTTTTTCCTGCGGTGTCGTTGGCGAGGGAACTGCTTTTTTGCACAAAAGATACAAAAAAGCGCCCCGCTCTTTGTGTAAAAGAGCGGGGCGCTGGATGAACGATACAAGGGGCAGAGAGCCGCGGCAGCGGTCTTACTCTACGTCCATGTCCTCTTCTTCTGCGATCAGAAGATCACGCACAGCGCGCATCCGTGCCTTGCGGCTGGCGCGGGCCTTGAAGTGCTGGCCGTCGTTGCGCTCTGCGGCGTGCATTTCTGCATGGAGCAAAAGGCTCATCATCGCACGCAGCGCAAAGGTGGCAGCCAGGGGGATCACTGAGCTGAGGCTGGGCAGCAGAAAGGTCTTGGCGATCTCTGCCGACATCAAAAACTCCAGCGCAGTGGTCAGGCCGCTGCTCATCTCATGGTGGAAGTCGTGGCTGTCATGGAACAGCATCACACGCAGATAGTGGTAGCTGGCCTTTGCCAGGCTCAGCACAATGATCGTAAGGCCGATCACCTCCGCAATGGCGGCGATCAGGGGCACGGCCGAGGCCAAAAATTCTTCCAGAGCCTCGGCCAGGCTATGGTTCAATGTAAACAGCCACTGCATCCGCTATTACCCCAGCAGACCGCGGATATAGGCGGCCAGCTCCTCATCCTTGCAGGAAGCAAAGAACAGCTCGTTGAACTTCTCGCCGGCCACAGCGCCGCGCAGCAGCTCCTGGTCGATGCTCTTCAGGCACTCGATCAGGGGCTTGAAGGTGGCAGCACGCACGCCGTCCAGGATCTTCTTGTTGCGCTGCTCAGGCACAACGCGCTCCTTGGGGTAGCCCTGGCCGTGGCCAAAGCCGAACAGCTTCTCAAAGCAGTACTCCAGGTTCAGCTCGCCGCCCCAGCCAAAGCCCTTGGCAAAAGGCATAGCCACAGCGTTGCCGTCGTTGACGTGGGCAAAGGTGTAAGCGTCCACGGGGTCCTCCACGTGGCCGCAGATCACGCCGGGGAAGCTGTTCAGGGCCAGCATGGCGCCCTCGCCGGTGCCGCAGCCGGTCACAACATAATCCGCAGCGCCGCTGTTCAGCAGGATGGCTGCCAGGATGCCGCACTGCACATAGGTCAGCTGTGCAGCGTCCTCAGCGGTGTACATACCGTAGTTGACCACCTCGTGGCCCATGGGCTCCACGACCTTCTTCAGGGCGGCTTCGATCAGGCCATTCTTGGCGGCCTGGCTGTTCTCGTTGATGAGTGCGATCTTCATGATAGGGTTTCCTCCTTAGTGCATGATGTAATAAAAAGCACCGCGTCCGCAGACGCGGTGCTCCGATCCGAGATCAAAACGGGGGATAAGGGGTCAGGCTCAGCCCGGCTGCTTGCCGATGTAAGCCAGGATGCCGCCGTCCACGTACAGGATCAGGCCGTTGACAAAGTCAGAAGCCTCGGAAGCCAGGAACACAGCGGGTCCGCCCAGGTCCTCTGCCTCGCCCCAGCGGCCAGCGGGGGTCTTGGCGACGATGAACTGGTCGAAGGGATGACGGCTGCCGTCCGGCTGGACCTCACGCAGGGGTGCGGTCTGGGGGGTAGCGATGTAGCCGGGGCCGATGCCGTTGCACTGGATGTTGTAAGCGCCGTACTCAGAAGCGATGTTCTTGGTCAGCATCTTCAGGCCGCCCTTAGCAGCAGCGTAAGCGGAGACGGTCTCACGGCCCAGCTCGCTCATCATGGAGCAGATGTTGATGATCTTGCCGCCGCCCATCTCGATCATGCCGGGGATGACAGCCTTTGCCACGATGAAGGGAGCGTTCAGGTCCACGTCGATGACCTGGCGGAAGTCGGCAGCGCTCATCTCGCACATGGGGATGCGCTTGATGATGCCGGCGTTGTTGACCAGGATGTTGATGGGGCCGACCTCAGCCTTGATCTGGGCCACCATTGCGTTGACGGCGTCCTCGTCGCAGACGTTGCAGACATAGCCGTGGGCGTCGATACCGGCTTCCTTGTAAGCGGCGATGCCCTTGTCCACCAGCTCCTGCTTCAGGTCGTTGAAAACGATGGTTGCGCCGTTTGCAGCCAGAGCCTTGGCAATGGCCATGCCGATGCCGTAGGAAGCGCCGGTGACCAGAGCGACCTTGCCGGTCAGGTCAAAGGATTTCGGGGTGCACTGTGCCATTTGATAAGTCCTCCCATCAGAAAATAATAAAAGTTTCTCCCCGGAAACAGTGCTTTGCGGCTGTCCCCGGGTGCTTTGCCGGAGCATATTCTCCTTGTATACTAGGTTAACATTCTTGGGACGCTCTGTCAAGCATATGGGCATTGGAATTTGTCCAAAATCTCTAAGAAATATTTGTACAGATGGCTGGCCCGGAAAACTTGTATACCAGTTTGCTCAAGGCGGGCCCTGCCCGGCGGCGGCCCGCCTGTCCTCTGTGGGAAGAAAAACGCCGTTTGCCTGTAAAAATTGGCCCAGGAAAGCGTCTTTGCCGGGCCGTGAAAGCTGGAATACAACGTGGCTGCGTTTCAGGCGGTCAGCTGCGGGGCAGCTTCTTTTTCTGCTGCCGTGCAATGATGGGCATCAGCACCGGCATGGGGACCCATTTCTGGGCGGTACACAACAGCTGCACGCCGGCGGACGGCACAATGATCAGCCGCCCCTGGCGCATCCCCCGCAGGGCCTCGGCCACGCAGTGCCCGGCAGAGATGCCCGGCAGCGCAAACACCACATTGGCCCGGCGGTTGAACCCGGTGTCCACCGGGCCGGGGCACAGCGCAAAGACCTTTACCGGGCTGTGCTGCTCCCGCAGCTCCTGGGCCACGGCACGGGTCAGGCTGACCACATAGGCTTTGGTGGCGTAGTACACCGCCATGTAGGGCCCGCCGGGCATCAGCCCTGCGCAGGAAGCCACGTTCAGGATAAAGCCGGAGCCTTGGGCCTGCATTTTGCCCAGCACAAATTTCATCAGCCGCTGCAGCGCACCCACATTGACCTGCAGCATCTCCTGCTCCACAGCGGGGTCCGTCTCGGTAAAAGCACCGCACAGGCCAAAGCCTGCATTGTTGATAAAGCCGTCGATCCGCTCGGTCTCCAGCGCAGCGCACAGGGTGTCCCACTGGGCCGGGTCGGACAGGTCGGCAGGCAGGATGCGGCAGGGGCAGCCCAGCAGCGCAGCCAGCTTTTCCAGCTGGTCGCCCCGGCGGGCGGTCAGGATCAGGCGGCAGCCCTGGGATGCGTAGTGCCGGGCAAACACCCGTCCGATGCCGGAGCTGGCACCGGTGATCCAGATGGTGGGTTGAGACATAGTAGATACAGCCTCCTTTTGCGGATGTGTTTTTTTGCTCATTGTAGCACGGCAGCGGTAGGGGGACAAGGGGGCGGGGGACACTTGCCCGCAGGACAAAAAGTTTACAAATTAAAGCAACTCTTTCGGATTGCATCCCGCAGCGCTTCCTGCTAGAATGGAAAGGAGAGAAAAAATCAAAACTGGCATAAACCGGGGGCGGGCGTCCCGGCGCTGGTCTGTGCCGGGGGAATGGGGTGTATCCAACTGTGGAATTCAGCCGCAAAATGATGAAACAACTGGTGGGGCTGCTGTGTCTGGCCGCCGCACTGGTATGGGGCGTGCAGCACAGCGTCCAGCTGATGGGCTGGCTGCGGGTGTTTTTGGGCATCGTGCAGCCCTTTTTGCTGGGCTGCGCCATTGCGTTCGTGCTCAACCTGCCGCTGCGGGCCATTGAGCGCAAGCTGCTGCGCCGCTGGAACAGCGCCGCCCGCCGTCCGGTGTCCCTGCTGATGAGCCTGGGGCTTGTGATCCTGGTGGTGGCGCTGGTGGTCGTGATGATCGTGCCGGAGCTGGTGGAGGCCATTGCCGATATCGTGCAGCAGGTGCCTGTTGCGCTGGAAAGACTGGTGCTCTGGCTCAATGAGATGGCCGTGCGTTACCCGCAGCTGGATCAATCCGCAGCGGTGCTGGCGCAGCTGGAGGAGAACTGGCAGGAGATCGTAGAGAACGCCCTGTCCATGCTCAAGCACGGTCTGGGCAGCGTGGTGTCCACCACCATCGGTGTGGCGGGCAGCGTCATCAGCGGCGTTACCACCACCTTCATCGCCTTTGTATTCAGTTTCTACCTGCTGATGCAGAAAGAGAAGATCGCCGGGCAGGTCAAGCGGGTGCTCACCGCCTATCTGCCCCCCCGTGCAGCAGAGCGCACGGTGCAGGTGTGCTGCCTGCTGGATAAGAACTTCAGCAGCTTTATCGCCGGGCAGTGCCTGGAAGCGGTGATCCTGGGCAGTATGTTCGTGGTCAGTATGACCCTGCTGCGGATGCCCTATGCGGTGATGGTGGGCGTGCTGATCGCCTTTACCGCCCTGATCCCCATCGTGGGCGCCTTTATCGGCTGCTTTGTGGGCGCTTTCCTGATCCTGCTGGAGAACCCCATGCAGGCGGTGGCTTTTGTGGTGCTGTTCCTGGTGCTGCAGCAGCTGGAAGGCAACTTTATCTACCCCCGTGTGGTGGGCAGCTCGGTGGGTCTGCCCTCCATCTGGGTGCTGGCCGCTGTTACGGTGGGCGGCAGCCTGTTTGGCATCGTGGGTATGCTGGTGTTCATCCCGCTGATCTCCACGGCTTATTCCCTGCTGCGGGACAGCGTCAATGCCCGCAATGCGGCCCGTGCCGCCCAGAACGTCCCGTCTCCGCCTCAGGCAGAGTGAGTGATAAACGCAAGAAGGAGCGGACGCCCGGCCTTTTTGGGTGTCCTGGAAGATGAAAGGAGAATCTCCCCATGGAAAAACCGGTATTGGTGGTCATGGCTGCTGGTATGGGCAGCCGTTACGGCGGCATGAAGCAGATCGACCCGGTGGGCCCCAGCGGCCAGGTCATCATTGATTATTCCCTGTACGATGCCCGCCGGGCAGGCTTTGAGACCGTGATCTTTGTGATCAAGCACGAGATCGAGGATGCCTTCAAGGCAGCCATTGGTGACCGTGTGTCCAAGGTGATGAAGGTGGAGTACGCCTTCCAGCAGCTGGAGGAGCTGCCTGCCGGGTTTGCTGTGCCGGAAGGCCGTGCAAAGCCCTGGGGCACCTGCCATGCCGTGCTGGCTGCAAAGCACCTGATCCACGGACCCTTTGCGGTCATCAACGCCGACGATTACTATGGCCCGGAGGCGTTCCAGGTGATCTACGATTATCTCTCCACCCATCAGGACGGCGAGGTCTACGATTACTGCATGGTCAGCTACCTGCTGAAGAACACCGTCTCGGAGAACGGCAGCGTGGCCCGCGGCGTCTGTGAGGCAAACCCCGACGGCACCCTGGCAGCGGTCACCGAGCGCACCTGCATCGAGACCTACCCCGGCGGCATCCACTTTACCGAGAACGGCGGCGATACCTGGCAGGACCTGGCCCCGGATACCCCGGTGAGCATGAACCTGTGGGGCTTTGGCCAGAGCTTTTTGGAGGAGGCGGAGGCCCGCTTTGCCGGCTGGCTGTCCGAGAATCTGCCCAAGAACCCCCTGAAGTGCGAGTACTTCCTGCCCTTGGTGGTCAGCGAGCTGCTGGCTGAGGGCAAGGCGACCGTAAAGCTGCTCCACAGCACCGATAAGTGGTACGGCGTCACCTACCGGGAGGATAAGCCCGTGGTGGTGAACGCCATCGCCCAGAAGACCGCGGATGGGCTGTACCCCGCCGACCTGTGGGCATAAAAAGCGACACACCCCCTTTGCATAAAAAGACCCCGGCCCCCTGGCCGCAGCATACGCTGCACTGCCAGGGGGCCGGGGCCTTTTATTTGTGGGTGTTGTCGTTTTTGTGGTCAAGACCCAGAGCATCCCGCAGGGAGGTCAGGGTCCGCTTTTTATCGCCGTGCTGCATCTCCGGGAAGGCGCGTATCAGGCGGCGCTTCTGGCGGGACAGCAGCCGGGCCTGGGGCTGGAAGCGGGCCTGCAGGGCCAGGCTGCGGGTGCGCAGCTCCTCAGCCAGCTGTTCCAGCTGCAAGGCTTCGGCTGCACGTTCGGCTCCGCCCTGGGCGGCCAGCTTGGCAGCGTTGGCGGCCTCCGCTGCATTCAGCTGCAGGATCTCGGCGGCGCGACGGGCGTTCTGCCGGACGGTGTCCGCATGGTCCCGCAGCAGGGCGGCCAGCTGCTCCCGGGTGGGGAAGCCGTCCGCCGCCTGCCGGGCTTCGGCTGCGGCCAGCTTGAGCTGAAGGCGGCTCTCGTCCATCCGCTGGTCGGCCTCCAGCGCGGTGGAGCCCAGCGCCTGGGTCATGTGGTCGCTTACGGCGTGCAGGCTGTCTGCTACGGTTTCCAGAGCGTCCAGGTCCTTGGTCAGGCCGGCAGCAGCTACAGCAGTGGCCACGGTGTCGGCGGCGTAGAGCAGATAGCATACCGCCATCACCGCCAGGCCGGCTGGCTGCCGGGTCAGGGCGATCAGATGGGCAATGGGCGGGTGGATCAGTTTGACCACCACCAGCACCCCCACGCCCCACATCAGGGAGTATTGCAGGCAGATATAGCCCCCAATGTTAAAGGGGCGCTGGGTGTAGTCCCACCAGCGGGTGTGGTACAGCTTGAACAATGCCCAGCCGCCCACCAGCTCCACGGCGCTGGCCACAGCGCCGCCAGCGAAAAACAGCAGCAGGAGGTTGTCCTCCAGCGGGTGCAGCAGCCACAGCACCGCCACCACGCCAAAGCCGTAAATGGGGCAGACAGGGCCGTTCAAAAAGCCGCGGTTCACCAGCTTGCCGCTGGCAGCGGCCACATACACCACCTCGCTGCACCAGCCCAAAAAGGAGTACAGCAAAAAGTAGGCCATTGCATCGTACAGGGACATATTGCCCAGGACTGCGGTGTTGAAAAAATCCATCCCAGGGCCTCCTCTCTTTGAAAAAAGGCGGTTCAGTTTTGCTTTTTGACGATGGAATACTCGTTGCCCGGCTCAAAAAAGGGGCATTGCGCCACATCCCGGTTTAAAAAGCGGGCCATCTCGTCCTCATCAAAGTCCGGTGCGGCGGCGCAGTATTCCTGTCCATATTCATCGGTGCACAGGTTCACGCACAAAGGGCAGGGATCAGCCATTTTCGCTCACCTCGGCGTCCTGCTGGGCGGCAGCCTCCGCTGCCATCCGCTTGAGCACCTTGGGCTCTACCCAGGTCACCGTGTCGGCGCCGGGCTTTTTGCGGGCGATCAGTGCCTTGATGGGGATGCCCATCTCGGTAAACATCCCCTCGTGCTCGGTGCGGATGTTCCAGGCGGGCTCGTCCTTGTGCAGGTCGTAGGTGGTCCAGAGGATCTCGTACCCGGATGCGGGGAAGTACTCCAGGCTGTCCCGGAACAGATCGTCGTCGTCGGTCTTGAAGTAGATCTCGCCGCCGTCGGCCAAAAAGTCCCGGTACTGGATCAGCTGCCGGGGGTAGGTGAGCCGGTGCTTGTTGGAGGAGGCGTTTTTGCTCCAGGGGTTGCAGAAGTTGATGTAGATCCGCTGCACCGTATCCTCCGGCGCGATCACGCCCCGGATGCGCTCGATGTCGGTGCTCATGATCTTTACATTGTCCACCGGACGGCCGGCGGCGGCGTAGGCAGCCTCGATCTTGCGCTTGGCCAGGATCAGCACCTTGTCGGTGATGTCGATGCCCAGGTAGTTGTTCTCCGGGTGGGCGCAGGCCAGCTGGGAGATAAAGCCGCCCTTGCCGCAGCCCAGCTCCAGGATAAAGGGCTGCTGGGGCCGGGCGTACAGCTGGTGCCAGCCCCCGGCATGGGTCAGCGGCTCGTGGACGTGGAAATCACTGGCCATCAGCTCGGCGCGGGCATAGGGTTTGAAACGCATTCTCATGGGATCGGTACTCCTTGTTGGTTTTGGTGTGATGAAAAAACGGTGGTTCAGTCCGCCAGATGCTGGCGGATAAAGGCGGACACCTGTTCCGGGCTGGCAGCGCAGCTGCCCTGACAGATGCCGGGCTTGCCGCCGCCCCGGCCGTTCAGCGCCACATTCAGCGCCCGTGTCAGGGGGCGCACATCTCCGCTGGCCAGGGCCAGGCAGTAGCCGGTGCCTTTTTCGGTGGGGGTCAGGGCGGCGCACAGACCATCGGTGGCCTGGGTCAGCCGGACGGCCAGCCGGTGCAGGCCGTCCGGGTCCAGCCCCGGCAGGGTGTGGATGGCGGCCTGCCCGGGGACGGCGGCTGCGGCCAGCGCATCAAAAAGCTGGCCGCACAGCCCATGGTGGGCGTATTGCAGGGCGGCATGAGCCTCGGCCAGCCGGTGGACGGCCAGGGCTGTCTCGGTGGGTTTGGCACTGAGCAGAGCGCCGATGTCTGCCTGGGCCGCGCGCATCTGCACGGCGGCATCCAGCGCACGGCGGCCGCAGACCACGCTCAGCCGCTCGCCGCCCTTGTAGTGCTCCGAGGCCAGGATCTTGATCTGCCCCACCTGGCCGGAGCGGGCTACATGGGTGCCGCAGCAGGCGCACACATCCGCACCGGGGATCTCCACGATGCGCACGGCGCCCTCAATGGGCTTTTTGCTGCGGTAGCACAGAGCCTCCAGCTGGGCTTTGTCCGGGTACCAGGCACGCACCGGCACATCCTGCCAGATGATCTGGTTGGCGGCCAGCTCCGCCTGGCGCAGCCCCTCCGGAGAGATGGGGACACTGGTGTCCATCCGCACAGCGCCGGCCCCGATGTGGAAACCCACGTTCTCCGCCCCGAACATCTGGTGCAGCAGGCCCGAAAGGATATGCTCTCCGGTGTGCTGCTGCATCTTGTCCAGCCGCCAGTCCCAGTCGATCTGCTGGGTCAGGGGGGTGCCGGGGGCAATGTCCGGCAGGGGGGCGTCCGGGACGGGGGCCAGGGTGTGCCAGATCAGCCCGCCCTGCTCGTGGACATCCACCACCGCCAGATCCCGGCCGTCCGGCAGGGTCAGCACCCCCAGGTCGGCGGGCTGGCCGCCCCCTTCCGGGTAAAATACGGTGCCGTCCAGCGCCAGTTGGACCCGGCCCTCCCGGTCGGTGCCGGAAGCCAGCACCCGGCCCTCGGCCCGGGTCAGGAAGGGGTCGTTCTCGTAGTATTTTTCCGTGCGCTGCATGATACATTCCTCCTGGATGGTGCGGGGGACGCTGTGCGGCGTAAAATGCCGGGCCACGGCCCCCGCTTACCCCAGTATACCACGTTTTTTGCTGGTGGAAAATACCCGGCCTTTGTGTTATGATAAGTTATTATAACTGCATCGTGCGAGGAAAGGGATCATTATGCGAGAAAGTGGAATCTTGATGCCGGTGTCCAGTCTGCCCGGCCCCTATGGCATCGGCTGCTTTGGCAAGGCGGCCTATCAGTTCGTGGATTTTCTGGCGGCTGCGGGCCAGCACATCTGGCAGATCTTGCCCCTCAGCCCCACTGGCTACGGGGACAGCCCGTACCAGAGCTGTTCTGCCTTTGCGGGCAACCCCTATTTTATCGACCTGGAGGACCTGGCCGCACAGGGGCTGCTGACCAAAGCGCAGCTGGCGGCAGAGGACTGGGGCAAGGACCCCTGTACGGTGGATTACGGCGCCCTGTACACCGCCCGGTACCGGGTGCTGCGTGCAGCCTACGCCGCCTGGCGGGACAAATGCGCCGGGCTGTATGGATGCGAGCATTATTACCCGGATGAATTTTATGCCTTTACCCTTTCCAACGAGGACTGGCTGGAGGATTATGCCCTGTATATGGCCCTCAAGACGGCCCATCGGATGACCGGCTGGACCCAGTGGCCCCAGCCGCTGCGGCTGCGCCAGCCGGATGCTCTGGCAGCTTTCCGGGCAGAAAACCAGGAGGAAGTGGATTTCTGGAAGTTTTTGCAGTTCCAGTTCAGCACCCAGTGGCAGAAACTGAAAGCCTATGCCAACGGCAAGGGGGTGCAGATCCTGGGCGACATCCCCATCTATGTCTCGGCAGACTCGGTGGACGCCTGGACGGGCGGGCCGCTGTTTGAGCTGGATGCCGAGGGCGGCTTTGCACGGGTGGCGGGCTGCCCGCCGGATTATTTCTCCGCCGAGGGTCAGCTGTGGGGCAACCCGCTGTATAACTGGGCCTTCCATCAGGAGACCGGCTACGCCTGGTGGGTGCGCCGGGTGCGCCACGCCCTGGGCATCTACGACCTGCTGCGCATCGACCACTTCCGCGGCTTTGACACCTATTGGGCCATCCCGGCGGACAGCACCACCGCCCGCACCGGCCGGTGGGAGCAAGGCCCCGGCATGGAGCTGTTCCGGGCACTGGAGGGGGCGCTGGGCAAACTGCCCATCATTGCAGAGGACCTGGGCGAGCTGTTCCCCAGTGTGCGCACCCTGCTGGCAGACAGCGGCTTCCCCGGCATGAAGGTCCTGCAGTTTGCCTTTGGCGGCGGCGATAACGAGTATCTGCCCCACAACCACACAGCCAACTGCGTGGTCTACCCCGGCACCCACGATAACACCACCCTGGCGGATTGGTGGGAGAATGGCGCCACCCCGCAGGAAAAGGCTTGTGCAGCTGCATACCTGCACCTGACCCCGCTGCAGCCCACGGCCCGGCAGCTGGCCGCTGTGCCGGTGGATGCAGCGCGCCTGGGGCTGATCCGTCTGGCGCTGGGCTCGGTGGCGCAGCGGGCCATCGTGCCGCTGTACGACTGGCTGGGCCTGGGGGCAGAGGCGCACCTGAATACGCCGGGCCGCCTGGGCGGGAACTGGGCCTGGCGGGCCGCCGCCAACGCCTGCACCCCGGCGCTGGCTGCCCAGATCCGGGCAGAGTGCCAGGTGTACAGCCGGTGATACAGGACAGCGGTTGGGCGGGAAGGATTTCAGCAATCTGCTGAAAATGAAAAAATTTTTCGCAGAATCTGTGCGTTTTGCTGGAAAATCCGTGCCTGCGGTGGTATACTATGCCTGACAAATATCCTTTTCCGGAATTTTGGGGAAATACGATACCGCGACAAAAAAGGACGCAGCCCTGGCGGGCCGGTTCACCGGGCTTTGCCAGCGGAGGCAGATGGGAACTTGAGATGAAAAACAATTGGACCGAGCAGGACCTGCGCCTTTTGGCCCGGCAGGCGGAGGATGTATTTGAGGATGTGGGGCTGACGAAGCTCCCGGCCCAGCAGCCCGCCTCTCATGAGGAGGATGGCATGCATCTGGATTACCAGCTGCGGGGCGGTCAGGTGCAGTGTGTGCTGCGCCGCTTTTTCCAGACCCAGGAGGGGACCTGGGAGCTGCGGATGACGGCGCCCCTGGCAGGCAGTGTCCTGCCGGAGGACCGGATGGGCGCCCGGGAACGGGAGCTGTGCCGGGAGGCGCTGAACCACGATTTTGTTACCGGCGTGTACAACCGCCGCTATTGCGAGACGGTGTTCTGCACCCAGCTGGACACCTGGGCCGATGAGCACCGGGGCGCAGCGCTGGCTTTGGTGGAGCTGGACGGTTATGCCGGGCAGCCCGTGCCGGAGCAGCTGGCCTGTTTTGTGGCCAATCAGTGGAAAAAGCTCTACGATACCCCCGGCGTGCAGGTGGTCTGCCGGGTGGAGGAGCATCGGTTCCTGATCGGCTGTGCAGACAAGACCTGCGCCCAGCTGCAGCAGGAGCTGTGCGCCGCCTATGCGGCCATGCCCCACGAGTGCGTGCTGTGCGGCGGGATGCTGCGCCGCCTGCCCTTTACCCTGACGGCGGCTTGTGCCGGCACGGAGGAGATCCGGGGCAAGAACTGGGCTGCGCTCTACGGCCTGTGCGTCCGCCGGCTGGAAGCTGCGCTGGCTGCGGGCGGAGACCAGGTGTACCAGGGGGAGTGACCCCGCTTTTTAAAGCTCGTCTTTATACAGTCCGTGCAGATGCACGGGCTGTTTTTTGTAGGAGGAATAACCGCCTTTCTGCCGGGGAAAACTAGGGGCAGAAGGGGGTAAGAACATGGATACACCGTCCAACGATAACCAGAACCTGCTGGAAGCTGTGGTGCAGAACACCGAGATGGGCAAAAACACCCTGGAGCAGATCCTGCCCATGGCCCAGGAGGGGCTGTTCCGGGCAGAGCTGCTGCGCCAGCGGAACATCTACCGGGAGCTGAACCAGGACGCCCATACCGCATTGGCTGCGGGGGGCGTGCAGGCCCAGGGCCAGAGCACCATGGCCAAGCTCAACACCAAAATGGGCATCAGCATGAAGACCATGACCGATAAGTCCACCCGCAACCTGGCCGAGATGCTCTCCGAGGGCACCAGCCAGGGTGTGATGGACTGCATCAAGTCGCAAAAAGATTATCCCAACGCAGCCCCGGGCAGCAAGCGCCTGGCACAGCGGCTGCAAGCCTTCCAGGAGGATAACCGCATCAAGCTGGAACAGTTCCTCTGAGCAAAAAAACGGCGGCTGCCGGGCAGGAGCTTGGACTCTTCCGATCTGCCTAATCGGCAGCCGCCGTGCTTGTTTTTTTTACAGGTGCTCGACCATGTCCGCCACGATGCGGGTGGCGGTGGCCACATACTCACTGATGCTGAATTTCTTCACCACCAGCACCTCGTGGCCGTCCTCGTCGGCATTGTCGCTCATGGCCCGCAGGATCACGCAGGGCACGCCGTTTTTGGCGGCGATCTGGCTGACCGCAGCGCCCTCCATCTCTACACAGTCCGGCGCACATTTGGCCTGGATGGCGGCCTTGGTGGCGCTGTCGCCCACAAACAGGTCGCCGGTGGCGATCTTGCCGGTCAGCGCCTTGACCCCGGCTGCCTGGCAGGCAGCCTCGGCAACGGCGACCAGCGCCGGGTCACCGGTGTACTCGGTGAGGAAGGGCGGGTTCTGGGCGATCATGTCCAGCTGTGCGTCGTGGTACACCACGGTCTTGCCGATCACCACATCCCCGATGCCGATCTGGCTGCTCATGTTGCCGGCAATGCCAGAGAAGATGATGCGCTGTGCGCCGTACCGCAGGATCAGCACCTGGGTGGTGGCAGCGGCGTTGGCCTTGCCCATACCGGCGCAGCACACCACCACCTGCTTGCCCGCCAGGGTGCCCTGGTGGTACTCCACCCCGCCGTAGCTGTCCACGGTCACGTCGGTCAGCTTTGCACACAGCTGGTCTACTTCGTCGGGCATTGCGCCCATAATGCCAAAGATCATCCGGCAGCCTCCTTGCTTACACATTGAACAAAAACTCGATGATATCGCCGTCCTGCACCACATACTCCTTGCCTTCGGTGCGCTGCAGGCCCTTGGACTTGACGGCGGCGTAATCAAAGCCGTTGGCTTCCAGGTCGCCGTAGCCGATGACGCTGGCCCGGATAAAGCCCCGCTCAAAGTCGCTGTGGATCTTGCCGGCAGCCTGGGGGGCCTTGGTGCCCTTGCGGATGGTCCAGGCGCGGCACTCCTTTTTGCCGTCGGTCAGGAAGGAGATCAGGCCCAGCAGGTCATAGCTGGCGGTGATCAGGTTGTCCAGGCCGCTGGCGGCCACGCCCATCTCAGCCAGGAACGCCTTCTTTTCCTCGGGGGTGTAGTCGGCGATGTCCTCCTCGGTCTTGGCGCAGATGGGGATATAGCGGGCGTTCTCGGCGGCGGCGCGCTGGGCCACCAGGGGCACATAGCGGTTGTTCTCGATGCCCTCCATCAGGTCATCCTCGCCCACGTTGCAGGCGTACAGCACCGGCTTTGCGCTCAGCAGGCCCATCTCCCGCACGGTGACGGGGTCGGCGCCGGCGGACTCAAAGTCGAACCCGCGGGCAGGGCGGCCGGCGCTCAGGTGGGCAGCCAGGCTCTCCAGCCAGACGGCCTCGGCGGCAGCGGCCTTGTTGTTGCCGCTCTTGGCGGCTTTGGCCATGCGGCCGGCCCGGTTCTGCACCACTTCCAGGTCCGAGAGGATCAGCTCGTAGTCGATGGCGTCGATGTCGGCCAGGGGGTCCACGGCCTCGGCCTTGGTCACATCCTCCACCACGTGGATGATGTTGTCGTCATCAAAGCAGCGCACCACGTGTACGATGGCGTCGCACTCCCGGATATGCCCCAGGAACTTGTTGCCCAGGCCCGCACCCTGGCTGGCGCCCTTGACCAGACCCGCAATGTCCACGAACTCCACGATGGCGGGGGTCTTTTTGTTGGTCTGCCACAGCTCGGCCAGCTTGTCCAGCCGGGGGTCCGGCACGGCCACGATGCCGCTGTTGGGCTCAATGGTGCAGAAGGGGTAGTTGGCCGCCTCTGCATTTTTGGTGGAGGTGATGGCGTTGAACAAAGTGGACTTGCCCACGTTGGGCAGGCCGACGATACCTAATTTCATCTTGCTGTTTCCCTATCCAGGGCCTGCCCAGGGAGGCGCGGCCCTGCCTTTCTTTGCTGGATGCTGCGTGTTCTGCGGGGCGCACCCGGAAAAGGGCGCACCATAACAGAATAATTATAACACAGCTGCCGTCCTGGCTCAAGGCAGAACTGCGATGGTTTGTGCAGCGTTTTTTTGCAAAAACAGCGCCCTGGCGGCTGTGGATACGCCGCTCCGGGATAAGAAAAAATACAAAACCTTCTTTATTTTGTCATAACTGTCCCGTATAATAGAAGATGAATTTGTGTGCACAGGGGCTGTGCCCCTGCACCCCAAAGAGCCGACCCGTGCACAGGCACGGTTTTTCGTTTACAACAGGAGGAAGATCAATGGCAAACGAGAAGATCCTCGTCGTGGACGACGATACCAATATCTGCGAGCTGCTGCGGCTGTACCTCACCAAGGAGGGTTATCAGGTCACCATTGCCAATGATGGCGAGGCGGGTCTGGCGCAGTTTGGCCAGGTAAAGCCGGATATGGTGCTGCTGGATGTGATGATGCCCAAGATGGACGGGCTGGAAGTCTGCCGCCGCATCCGCAAGCTGGGCAATACCCCGGTGATCATGCTCACCGCAAAGGGCGAGACCTTTGACAAGGTGCTGGGCCTGGAGCTGGGTGCGGACGATTACATCGTAAAGCCGTTTGACGCAAAGGAAGTGGTGGCCCGCATCAAGGCGGTGCTGCGCCGGGCAGGGTCTGCCGTTCAGGAGGCGGATGAGGGGGTCATCGAGTACGATAACCTGCGCCTGGATATGAACAGCTACGAGCTGCGGGTCAAGGGCAAGGTGGTGGAAGCACCTCCCAAGGAGCTGGAGCTGCTGAACTGCCTGGCCTCTCACCCCAACCGGGTCTATACCCGGGACCAGCTGCTGGACGAGGTGTGGGGCTTTGAGTACTACGGCGACTCCCGTACCATCGACGTCCATGTCAAGCGCCTGCGGGAGAAATTGGCCTCCGCCTCGGATAAGTGGGAGCTGAAGACCGTCTGGGGCGTGGGATATAAATTCGAGGTGCGTCAGTAATGCGCAAGAGCATATCGGTGGCGCTGTTCTCCATGGTGTCCACCCTGCTGGTGCTGGGCATTGCCGTAATGGGCTGCTCGGAGTGGGTGCTGTTTGGCCGCTACTTTGCCCAGGAACGGTACGAAGCCCTGGACGGCGTGGCGGATGTGGCCCGCCGCACAGCGGATTATGTGGTGCAGAACGCCAGCCTCCCGGAAGGGGAGGAGCTGGAGGTGCTGAACGCCCGGCTGGAGATCATTGGAGAAAGTGCGGAAGCCTGCCTGTTCTTCACCGACCCGGAGGGCCGGGTGATGCTCAGTTCCAGTTCCAGCCAGGTGGTGGGCACCCAGGTGCCCCTTGCGCTGTTTGATGAGGTGGAGCCGCAGGGCAGCTACCATCTGCTCAGCAATCTGGAGGGCGTCCTGGCAGAAAAGAGCTATGTTTCGGTAAGCCAGATGCGGGATGCCGACGGGCAGCGCAGCGGGTATCTGTTTTTGTGCTCCTCCGGCGCCCGGCTGGAGGATTTCCGGGATGAATTCTTCTCCAACTTCTTCCTCTCGGCCTGTCTGATGCTGCTGTTTGCCAACATCGCCTGCGGTCTGCTGATGCGCAGGATCACAGTGCCGCTGCAAAAGATCAGCGATGCGGCCCAGCGCTTCGGCGGCGGAGACCTGGCGGTCCGGGTGGAGGGGGTCGCCGGGGAAGGCGAGATCGCAGACCTGGCCCGCACCTTCAACACGATGGCGGAGAATATCCAGACCACGGACAACTCCCGCGGGCAGTTCATGGGCAACATCGCCCACGAGCTGCGCACCCCCATGACCACCATCAAGGGCTTTGTGGACGGCATCCTGGACGGCACCATCCCGCCGGAGCTGCAGAACCACTATCTGCAGCTGGTGTCGGAGGAGTCCGGCCGTCTGGCCCGTTTGATCCAGAATATGCTGGATCTCTCCAAGCTGGAGAGCGGAGAGTACCGGGTCAACGCCCGGATGTTCAATATCTGGGAGACCATCACCGGGGTGGCTCTGGCAGCAGAGCAGCGCATCAATGACGGCATGATCGAGCTGGAGGGCCTGACCATGGACGACAAGGTGCTGGTCTACGCAGACCCCGACCTGATCCATCAGGTGGTGTATAACCTGCTGGACAACGCCATCAAGTTCACCCCTGCCGGGGGCACCATCCGCTTTGCTGTGGAGAAGCTGGGCCCCGAGGCGGAGATCTCGGTGTGGAACTCCGGCCAGGGCATCAGCCCGGAGGCGCTGCCTGCCGTGTTCGAGCGCTTTTATAAAGAGGACCGCTCCCGCGGGCTGCACGCCCGGGGGGCAGGTCTGGGGCTGAATATCTGTAAGGTGCTGGTAAATCTGGCCGGCGGACAGATCCGGGCGGAGAGCCAGCAGGGCGAGTGGTGCCGCTTTGTGTTCACCCTGCCCACCCAGCCGCCGGATGTGGGCGGGATGCCCAAACTCCCGGATGAGACCGGCCGCCCCGGTGTGGAGGAGCCTGCCAGCATGAAGCCGGTGGACTGACCCGCCTTTTGGGGCATCGCTCCTGCATGACCTGCCGCCAGGCTGTCTCTGTGAGACGGCCTGGCGGTTTTGTGCTTTGTTTCGCCGGACACTTTACGTCTTTTTGGTGAAAAACACGGCTCCGGGTTTGATTTTTTGGTGGTTTTCATGTAAACTAAAAACGACCATGCTTACCCCCTGCGGCCTGGGAGCACCCGGCGACAAGGGGTAGATACAGCAAATGATATAACGGAGAGTAACGATACAATGACTAAGATCAGTCCTTCGATTCTGTCTGCCGACTTTGCACAGCTGGGGGCCCAGTGCCGCCTGGTGCTGGACGCCGGCGCTCAGATGCTGCATTATGACGTGATGGACGGGCATTTTGTGCCCAACATCAGCTTTGGCGTGCCGGTGCTGGCCAGCCTGCATAAGGGGCTGCCGGAGGCGTTTTATGACGTCCACCTGATGATCAGCCACCCGCTGGCTTATGCGGAGGCCTTTGCCAAGGCTGGTGCCAGCCTGCAGAACTTCCATCTGGAATGTGAGGATGATATCCAGGCTACCCTGGACAAGATCCGCTCCCTGGGCTGCAAGACCGGCCTGACCATCAAGCCTGGCACCCCGCCGGAAGCGCTGCTGCCCTACCTGGACCAGCTGGACCTGGTGCTGGTGATGAGCGTGGAGCCGGGCTTTGGCGGGCAGAAGTTTATGCCCTCGGCGCTGGACAAGCTGCGCTTTTTGGCCCAGGAGCGTCAGCGCCGGGGCGCCCATTACCTGCTGCAGGTGGATGGCGGTGTGGACGACACCACTGCGCCCCTGTGCGTAGAGGCCGGGGCCGATGTGCTGGTGGCGGGCAGCGCCATCTTTGGCGCAAAGGACCCCGCTGCGGCGGTGGCCCGTCTGGCCGCCCTGTAAGAGGTGAACGCATATGGATGAAGCTTTGATCCAGGTGCAGGAGCAGGAGCTGGCCCGTACCGGCAAATATTATCAGCATGTCTGCTGGATGATGCTGCCGCTGCTGTGCATGGCCTGCTATCTGTATGGGCTGCGCCCCCTGCTGCTGTGCGGCTTTGCACTGCTGGTAGGCAACCTGTGTGACCGCCTGGTGTCGCTGCTGCGCCGCCGGGTCTACCGCCGGGGGGATTTTTCCAACGAGAGCTTTGCAATGCTGATCGCGATGCTGATGCCGGCTACGGTGGAGTGGTATATCCTGGCGGCAGCGGTCATCATCGGCGTGCTGGTGGGCAAGGAGGCATTTGGCGGCTACGGCAGCTATCCCTTCCACCCCGCCGCCGTGGGCTATGTGGTGGCCGCCGTGTGCTGGCCGGACCAGGTCTGCCGCTACCCCCAGCCCTATACCGATATCCCTTTGTGGGACGCTTCCGGCGTGCCTTTGGGCAGCGCCATTGAGGATACCCTGCGCTCCGGCGGCATGCTGAACACCGGCGCCTTTACGCTGGCGCTGGGCGAGTATGCCGCCCCCATGGGCACCGGCGCTGCGGTGGTGCTGGTGGCCTGCGGGCTGTTTTTGTGGTTCCATGGCGATATGCGGCTGAGCACGGCGCTGAGCTTTTTGGCCGTCAGCGGTATTCTGGTATTCGTTGCGCCCCGTCAGGTGGGCGTGGTGGAGGACCTGGCCAGTGTAGGGCTGCGGCTGCGCATCGTGCGGGACGAGCTGCTCACCGGCGGTATGCTGTTTGCGGCGGTGTTCTTTACCGGCGAACCCTACACCTGTGCCCACCGACGGCTGGGCCGGGTGCTGTACGGGATGCTGCTGGGCGCAATGACCGTGGCGTTCCGCTACTTTGGCGTGTACGAGACCGGCGTGTTCTTTGCAGTGCTGGTGGTCAACAGCCTGTCTGCCTGGCTGGACCGCACGGAGGAAGAGCTCTATGCAATGAAGCGGGAAAAGGACGCCGAAAAGGAGGGCCGGGCATGAAGCGTGCTGTTGCGCAGGAGATCCTGCGGGACCCTGAAAAATACGCCCATCACGACCGTGTGTTTTTGAACAACCCGGTGGTGATGCAGGGCATGGGCCTGGCGCCGCTGGTGGTGCTGGCCACGACCGGGCAGAACGCGCTGATGCTGGCAGCGGCGGTGGCGCTGCTGCTGACCCCCAGCCGGGTGCTGGCCTGCCTGCTGAGCCGCTGTTTCCCCCTGGAGGAGCACCCCACCCCGGAACAGCTGGAGAAAAACCTGCTGCCCAGAGGTCTGGTGTACTGCGGCAGTGCGGCGGTGGTCTATCTGGCGGCATATCCCATCCTGAACGGCTTGTTTGGGGTGGGCCTGCTGAGCCTGGGCATCTACCTGCCGATGCTGGTGGTGGAACCGCTTTTGATCTATCGCTTTGGCCGTGTGCAGGAGAACCTGCATAAGGCGGTGTCCAAAAGCCTGCGGATCACCCTGGGCTATGCACTGCTGCTGTTGCTGCTGGGCTGCGTGCGGGAGTTTTTGTCCGTAGGTACGGTGTTTGGGGTGGAACTGGCGCATAAGGGCCTGCTGCCCTTGGCGGCTATGCCCGCAGGCGGGTTCCTGGTGCTGGGCGTGGTGGCAGCCATCTGGCGCACCCTGGCAAAGAAGCGCAAGACCTACCTCAAGGCGGAAGCCCAGGCGGTGATGGCCGTCCACCGCCAGAAGAAAAAGGAGGCCGACGCAGAATGAAGGATGTATTTGAAGCACTGGTGCTGTTTACCAACTATGCGATTCTGGCCGTCTTTGCCCAAAATGCTGTGTTCACCCGGGGCCTGGGTGTGTCCCGCCTGGTGCAGCTGGTGGGGGACAGCCAGGTCAGCAGCAAACTATTTGTATTGATGCTCTGCATCACCCAGGTGCTGGTAGCACCGCTGGCACAGTTGGCGGGCAGCCTGCTGGCCCCGCTGCCCGGCCGGGCGGCGCTGCGGCCGCTGGTGTTCCTGGGCTGTGTGGCGGTGGTCTGCCTGGTGCTGCGGGGGCTGCTGGAGGTGCTGCCGGTGCCGTATAACCGGCAGATGATCCGCATCCTGCCCTTGGCGGCGCTGAACAGCTGCGTGCTGGGCACGGTGCTGGTATCCCGCACCCAGAGCTTTACGCTGGTGCAGTCTTTGGGCTTTGGCCTGGGCAGCGGCCTGGGTTATCTGCTGGCTGTGCTGCTGGTCACGGAGGCCCAGCGCCGCCTGCGCAGCCGGGCGATCCCGGAGGCGTTCCGGGGGCTGCCCATCACCCTGGTCTATATCGGGGTGCTGGCGCTGGCGATCTACGGTTTCACCGGCCATTCGGTGATCTTGTAACCAGGCCCATAGAAGGGGAGGGACGATCATGGCAAAAAATAAACGCCGCAAGGTCAAGCACTACCGCCGCAGTTTTTACAGCCGCGGTATGCAGGTGCGCCGGGCCGTGGGCATTGGCGTGCTGGTGGTGGTGGTGCTGGCTGCTGCATGGCTGGCGGCGCCCTATGTGCTGGACTGGGCTACCCATACCTGGTATACCGTGGTGCGGGACCGGGACCTGTCCGCATCCTCCCCGGCAGTGAGCGAGAGCCTGACCGGGGAACAGCAGGCGGCATCCGACGCAGCGTCCAGCGTGGCCCAGAGCCAGCCGGAGCAAGAGCCGGCCCCGGAGCCGGAGACCCCGGCGGCAGACCCCACTGCGGTGGTGGAAGGCCCCTGGGCCAGTGCAGAGCTGTCGGCGCTGACCGATGAAGCGTCCATCCGGGCCGAGGCCCGCCGCCTGGCGGACCAGGGAGCGGTATATGCCCTGGTGCCCCTGAAGGACAGCCAGGGCGCATTGTACGCCACGTCGGTGCCTGCGGCGGCCAGCGGCATCCATGGCAGCGTGGACGGGGCGGCTGTGGCACGGATCTTCCAGCAGGAGGGTCTGGTGCCGGTGGCGCAGCTGGAAGCCTTCCGGGACCCGCTGGCAGCCCGGGCAGACCGCAGCATGGCCATCCGCTACCGCTCGCCGGACAGCGGCGCTACGGATTACCTTTGGCTGGATGCAGCCAGCGCAGAGGCGGGCGGCAAGCCCTGGCTGAACCCCTATGCGGATGCAGCGGTGCGGTATGTGGCCGCCCTGCTGGAGGAGACCCGGCAGATGGGCTTTGCCCATGCAGCACTGCAGGGGGTGCAGTTCCCGGGGCAGGTCAGCTCCAAGCAGGAGTTTGGGGTCACCGGGGCACGCCCCCGAGACGAGCAGCTGGCGGCGGATATTGCCGCCTGGCAGACGCAGTTTGAGGGCAGTCTGACCCTCTGGCTGTCCTACCCCTTGTCCAGCTGTACCGACAGCCCCAGCAGCCTGGGCGCACCGGCGGCACAGCTGGGGATGCGGCGGCTGCTGGTCCGTCTGCCCGCAGACAGCGGGCTGGACCCCCAGGCCCGGGCCGAGCTGGCCGACAGCCTGGCAGCACAAGGGCCGGAGCATGTGATGCTCCTGGGCTGATGGAGAACACAGCAGGCCGCGGCTGCGGCAGTCAGGGGCCTGCCTGTACCTGGGTGCCCGCCCATCGGGCGCCCTATGGAGGGATCGGATATGAACACTACATCTTGTTTTGTGCCGGCACAGATCCTGCTGCCAGGGGAGCAGATCCCCCTGGAGCAGTGGGGCTGTATTGCCTGTGATCAGTTTACCAGCGACCCTGGCTATTGGGCCAGAGCCGAGGCTGCGGCGGGGGACAGCCCCAGCACGCTGCGGCTGATCCTGCCGGAGGTCTTTCTGGGGGCGGCGGGGGAGCAGCAGCGCATCGACCGGATACACCAGGAGATGCAGCAGTATGCCCGCCAGGTGCTGACCCGCAGCGTCCAGGGCTTTATCTATCTGGAGCGCACCCTGCGCAGCGGCCGGGTGCGGCAGGGGCTGGTAGGCTGCGTGGACCTGGAAGCATACAGCTATAAATCCGGGGCACAGCCTGCGGTGCGCCCCAGTGAGCATACCGTGCAAAGCCGCATCCCCTCCCGGATGAAGGTGCGGCAGGGCGCTGCGCTGGAGACCCCCCATCTGATGCTGCTGGCGGATGACCCGGACTGCACCCTGGTGGAGCCGATCGCGGCCCAAAAGGACAAGCTGCGCCCGGTGTACGAAGGGGAGCTGATGCTGGACGGCGGTCATCTGGCGGGCTGGGCCGTTGAGGACCCGGCGCTGGTGGCGCAGATTCAGCAGGCGGTGGAGGCGCTGGGCACCCAGGCCACCTTTGATGCCCGGTATCCGGAGGCCGCCGGCCGTGCGCCCCTGACCTTTGTGGTGGGGGACGGCAACCACTCGCTGGCAGCGGCCAAAGCCTGCTGGGAGGAGCTGAAAAAGACCCTGACCCCGGAGCAGGCTGCGGTGCATCCTGCACGGTACTGCCTGGCAGAGGTGTGCAATGTGCGCAGCGACGCCATCGAGATCGAGCCCATCCACCGGGTGCTGTTCAATGTGGACTGCGGCGCTGTGCTGCTGTCCCTGATCAGCTGGGCGGATGCAAACCAGGCTGGGATCTGCTTTGGGGCCAAGCACCCCCAGAGCTTTACCCTGGCAGGCCCCCATGTGGCCAATACCCTCAGTTTTGAAAACCCCACCCAGCCCCTGACCGTGGGCACGGTGGAAGAATTCATCGAGGATTTCCTCCACAGACACCCGGAGGCAAAGGTGGACTATGTCCACGATGAGCCTGCCGTGCGGCAGCTGTGCAGTAAGGGAGGCGTGGCCTTTTTGCTGCCGCCCTTTGAAAAAACCGACCTGTTCAAGGGGGTCGTGCTGGGGGGCGTGCTGCCCCGCAAGACCTTCAGCATGGGCCATGCGGAGGAAAAACGCTATTACATTGAGTGCCGGAAGATCGACCCGGCACAGTGACCAAACGCTGCACCGCCAGAGGTCTTTTGTGCCCAAAAGACCCCAAAAAGACGATACCGGAAACCCCGGCGGTGCATTTTGAACCAAGGAGAACCATGACATTTGAAGAATTGAACCTGTCTGCCCCGGTGCTGCGTGCAGTGCGGGAGGCGGGCTATACTGTGCCGTCGCCGATCCAGGCGGCGGCCATCCCCCCTGTGCTGGCAGGGCGGGATCTGATGGGCTGTGCCCAGACCGGCACCGGCAAGACCGCAGCGTTTGGGCTGCCCATGCTGGACCGTCTTGCGGCGGCTAAGCCCAAAAAGCCCGGTGCGGTCCGGGCGCTGATCCTGACCCCGACCCGGGAGCTGGCGCTGCAGATCGGCGAGAGCTTTGCCGCCTACGGCAAGTATCTGCCCCTGCGCAGCACCGTCATTTTTGGCGGTGTGGGCCAGGCGCCCCAGGTGCAGGCCCTGCGCTCCGGGGTGGAGATCCTGGTGGCCTGCCCCGGCCGCCTGAACGACCTGATCGGTCAGGGCCATGTGGACCTGTCCGGGGTGGAGATCTTTGTGCTGGACGAGGCCGACCGGATGCTGGATATGGGCTTTGTCCATGACGTAAAAAAGGTGATCGCCAAGCTGCCGCCCCGCCGCCAGAACCTGATGTTCAGCGCCACCATGCCTGCGGAGATCGAGCAGCTGGCGGCCGGTATCCTCCACGACCCGGCCTTTGTCAAGGTGGACCCGGTGTCCAGCACCGTGGACCGCATCCGCCAGAGCCTGTATTATGTGGAAAAGGGCAATAAGAAATTGCTTCTGCCCTGGCTGATCCAGAACCTGAACGACCCGCCGGTGACCAACGCCCTGGTGTTCAGCCGCACCAAACACGGCGCGGATAAGATCGCCCGGGACCTGGTGCGCCAGGGCATCCCGGCAGCGGCCATCCACGGCAACAAGAGCCAGAGCGCCCGTGTGGCGGCGCTGGAAGGCTTCAAGGCGGGCAAGACCCGGGTGCTGGTGGCCACCGATATCGCCGCCCGGGGCATTGATATCAGCGAGCTGGCCTATGTGTTCAACTATGACCTGCCGGAGGTGGCGGAGACCTATGTCCACCGCATCGGCCGCACCGCCCGTGCCGGTGCCGAGGGCGCAGCAGTGAGCTTCTGCGCACCCGAGGAGCAGGAGTACCTGGCCGGCATCGAGAAGCTGAACCGCCGCAAGCTCCCGGTAGTATCCGGCCACCCCTGGGATGGCGCCCCGGCTCCCGCACGGGTGCTGAACCGCCCCTCCCAGACCGCCAAAGCAGAACCGACGGCCTCCCCCCGGGGAGCCGATCAAACGGCAGCACAGCCGGTGCAGAAGCTCTCTGCCCGGGCAAAGCAGCCAAGGAAAGAGGAATCGGAATCTATGGCCAACAATAAGGAAAAGCGTCCCGCCCCCGCTGGCGCAGAGAGCCGCCGCCCCCGCCGTCCCCGGCGGGAAGGACAGGCCCCGGCCCAGGGCAGCAACGCCCAGCCCAAGTTTGACCCCCATTTTGTCAGCGCACCGGAGGCTACCCCCCTGCGTCCGCTGAAAAAGCAGTCTGCCCCCCAGCAGGCAGCCAAGCCGCAGCAGCCGGCAAAACAGCCCGCCCAGAGCCAGAAGCAGGCGCAGCCCAAGGCAGAGCAACCCGCAAAGCAGAGCAAGGGGCAGGCTCCGGCAGCCCGCAAGCCTGCGGCAGAAAAGGCGCAGCCGCCCCGTACCGAGAACCGCCGCCGGGGCAATCCGCGCCCGGCCGAAAAAGCCCAGCCCCAGAGCGAGCAGCCCCGCCGCACCCGTGCGCCGCAGCCGGAGCAGCCGCCCCGGTCGGCCCGGCGTTCCCGTGCGCCGCAGCGGGAGGAGGACCCCGGTCTGGTGCTGATCAGCCGCCGCCCCCCGCAGCAGAAGTTCACCAGCTTTGAAGAGTATATGAATGCCCACGGCGGTGCAACTGCGCCGATCGAGGACTACGGCGGGGACGAATGAGCGCCCCCCGGCAGATGCCCTGGCGCTGCCCCTTGTGCGGTGCGCCGCTGACCGGCCAAAGCCCGCTGCGCTGCGCCGCCGGGCATAGTTTTGACCGGGCAAAAGAGGGGTATTGGCACCTGCTGCCGGTGCAGCAGATGCGCACAAAAGCACCGGGAGACAGCAAGGAGATGGTGGCGGCCCGCCGCAGCTTTCTGGAAGGGGGCTACTATGCCCCTCTGGGCGAGAGCCTGGCGCAGGTCTGTCTGCGGTGGGGACAGCCTGCCGCGCCAAATGCGCCGCTGCGCCTGCTGGATGCAGGCTGCGGCGAGGGATGGTACGACCGGTGTATTGCGTCGGCCTTTGCACAGGCAGACCGCCCCCTGGAGCTGGCGGGGTTCGACATTGCAAAGCCCGCTGTACGGCTGGCGGCTAAAGCCCTGCCCCAGGGCCTGTATGCGGTGGCCTCCAGCTTTGCTCAGCCGATAGAGAACGGATGGGCAGACCTGGTGGTGAACTGTTTCAGCCCCTTTGCACGGGAGGAGTTTTTGCGGGTGCTGCGCCCCGGCGGGCGGCTGGTGTATGTGGTGCCCGGGCCGCGGCACCTCTACCAGCTCAAGCAGGTGCTGTACGACACCCCCTACGAGAACCCGGTGCAGTCCATCGACTACCCCGGCCTGCACCCCGTGGATGACAGCCAGACCACCGCACAGATCACGGTGCCAGCCGCCCAGCTGGAAGCGCTGTTTGCCATGACACCGTACTATTGGCGCACCCCCCGGGACGGGGCGGCCCGCCTGGCCCAGCTGCCGGAGCTGACCACCGAGATCAGCTTCCGCTACTTGGTGTTTGAAAAAGAATAAGAAAAAGCCCTCATCCCCGCTTGCCGGGGGTGAGGGCTTTTTTGTTGGGAATGTTTGCTTTGGAGCGAGACTGCATCGCAGGGCGGGAGAACTTGCTCCGGCGGAGCTGCCGTTCTATTCTGGATTTTCTTTTTGAAACATAAACAGCAATATGCTCGTTTTTGCGGTTGAATTTTTTGGCAGTTTGCTGCTTGACAAATACCCGGGGGGGGGGTATACTAAAGCCATCATGACAGGGCGGATGATTGTCTGTCTGGTATTACGAAGGGACGTTTGCTCCCACAGATCTTTTCAGGAGGATATTACCATGAAATTTGTTAAGAAGATGCTGGCGACCCTGGTGGCTTGTGCAATGGCTATGACTCTGCTGACCGCTTGTGGTGGCGTCAGCAATGGCAAGGGCAATCCGATGCTGGACGCAGTGAATGAGATCCTCAAGGGCAACGGTTCTGAGATCGTTCTGGAGCATAGCCCGGAGCTGAATAAGGCTGTGGAAGAGGTTGCTGCTCTGGAAGAGCAGAAGGATGCCGGCGAGATCACTGGCATGGAGTATGCACAGAAGATGGCTGCGCTCACCGACAAGTATGGCGTTGATCTGACTGTCATTAAGAGCTATCTGACTACGGAAGCTGCATGTGCTGCTGAAGTGGCTCAGGAGATTTTGGAGAGCGGCAAGGAGCTGAATGAGGCTGCATATGGCACTGTCAGCCTGAAGGGTGGCAACTACGTGCTGGTGATCTGCCGCTAAAACGCAGCTTGGATAGAGCATAATTATCCATACTCCCATACCATAATGACCGCCCCCCGGAGAGAAGTTCTCTCCGGGGGGCGGTTTTTTCTATGTTGGATTTTTGAAAATGGCGGATGAGGTATTTGGCATAAATGCATTGCACAACGCAGCGAGGCAAATCAAGGCCATAGAACTTAGACCAGGTATACGGTGATCCCTTTTTCTTTCAGAAGTGCACACCAGTCTTTAGATAAACCCTCATCAGTAATAACGATATCAATAGCATCCAGGTCGCAAAAATATGCGGACCGTACCACCCCGAACTTACTGGAATCTACCACCAGGATGCGCTGACAGGCAGAACGAAGGATGGCTTGTTTCATTGGCACCTCGTAAGAGTTGGCGCAGCTGATCCCCAGGCTTTCGTGCACACCGGCAGCGGATAAAAACACCTTGTTTGCCCGGATAGACTGGATAAAACGGACGCCCTCTTCACTGATGAACATCTGTGTTCCGGGATGGTAGTACCCCCCGGCCATTCCTGATCGAACATTGGGCAGATTGTGCAGAGCTTCCATAACGTTAAACGTGAAGCATACGGCTTCCATCTCAAGCGAAGAAGAAAGATGCTTGGCAATTTGTTCGGTGGTTGTGCCGGTATCAAAGATCACACAGTCTCCTGGCTCGATCAATCCTGCGGCAAAATGGCCAATCAGCACTTTGGCCTCATTCTGAACCTTTGTTTCGGTTTCCAGCACGTACTCCCGATTGATCTCTGCAGACTTATTTGTATTGACCACAACGCCGTTAACGTTTTTAACAAGGCCGCTGCGTTCCACTGCGGCCAGGTCTCTGCGTATAGTCATTTCTGAAACATGAAACATCTGGGCAAGTTCTTTGATCGGCATATAACCACAGGAATTGATGACCTCTACTAACCTGCTCATTCGTACTTCTCGTTTACCCACATAGACCCTCCTTCTGGATTGTTCTGTAATTAATAATAACACCTTTTGAACAATTTGGCTAGTATTTTCCTGTTTGGTTAAAGGAAGATTAACAGTATTGACTCGTTATGTTACTTTTTGAGGTATTTCGCCCAATTAAAACGGTGCTTTTTTATATGTTTGTTAGAATCTTCTCAAAATGACTTGTCAAACACAGCCTTTGTCTCTATAATTGGGGCAACCGCACGAAAATTATGCACAGAAGAGGTACGATTATGTCAAATACAGATATCCTGTCCCGCGTTGATCATACAGCTTTAAAGGCAACCTCTACATGGGAAGATATTTACACTTTGTGCGAAGAGGCATTGAAATATCATACAGCCTCTGTATGCATCCCCCCCTCTTATATCGCGCGGGCTCATAAAACTTTCCCGCAGCTGAACCTGTGTACAGTCATCGGGTTTCCTTTGGGATACAATACCACTGCATGTAAAGTGTTTGAAGCCCAGCAGGCCATTCAGGAGGGTGCTTCTGAAGTAGACATGGTGGTCAACCTGGGCGATGTAAAAAACGGAGATTTTGAAGCAGTAGAAAGTGAGATCGCCGCATTAAAGAATGCAGTGGGTAACAATATTCTGAAAGTGATCGTAGAGACCTGCTACCTGACAGAAAATGAAAAGATCCGGCTGTGCCAATGTGTCACAAACGCTAAGGCGGATTACATTAAGACTTCGACTGGATTTGGCACTGCGGGTGCGACATTGGCGGACATTCATCTGTTCCAAGAGCATATCGGGCCGGATGTTAAGGTAAAGGCTGCAGGCGGCATCCGCACGCAAGAGGACTTGGAAGCGTTCTATGCAGCGGGCTGTGATCGGCTTGGGTGCAGTGCAGCAGTTAAGGTCCTCTGTAGCAAATGATCAATATAGAACTTTGGAAAGCGCCGCTTTCCTTGAAAATAAATCTCCTTGCAGATAGAAAGGATTTTTACTATGTTGAATGAAAATGGCTTGATGTATCACATTCACCTAAAAAAAGGCGACATTGGACGTTATGTGCTTTTGCCCGGAGACCCTTTCCGAACCGATCTGATCGCTTCGTATTTTGATGATCCTAAGCTGATCGCCCATAACCGTGAGCATAAGACCTGGGTCGGTACGTTGGATGGTGTGCCTGTGGCAGTCACTTCTACCGGCATGGGCTGCCCCTCCGCTGCCATTGCTTTGGAAGAATTGATCAAGTGCGGTGCAGATACGTTTATCCGGGTAGGAACAGCAGGGCGTGTGTGCGATGCAGCCTTTGATGAGACACTGGACGGTGTCATTAATACAGCCGCTGTCCGTGATGAGGGCACGACGATCCATTATATTCCGATCGAATATCCTGCGATCGCAGATCGTCATGTGGTGGATGCTCTGAGCACCGCTGCAAAAAATCTCGGTTATAACTATGCAGAGGGGATCACGCAATCTAAAGATTCTTTCTATGGTCAGCATGAACCCGAAAATATGCCTTCTGAGCGCCGGTTAAAGGAGCGCTGGGAAGCCTGGCGCCGCGGCAATGTCATGACCTCTGAGATGGAGGCCGCTGCACTGTTTGTCATTTCTTCTATTCGTGGATGCCGTGCGGCTTCCATCATGTCCTTTGGAGATATGAACAAAACTGTCGAGGTCGCACGGGATGCACTGAAGATCCTGATCAAGCAGGACGCTGAGCAGGAATAAAAACACGGTTGGGGCCAGTTGGAAAGGAGCGCTGAACCATGGCATTCAAAGATTATCAGAAGGAACACACCAAACTCTATCATATCCAGGTCGAGCCAGGCGAGGTAGGACGGTATGTCTTTTTGCCGGGTGATCCATTCCGTACGGATCTGATCGCCAGCTTTCTGGACGATGCAAAGCTGATCGCCCACAATCGGGAGCACAAGACCTGGACCGGTACGCTGAATGGGGTAAAAGTTTCTGTTACCTCAACCGGTATGGGGTGTCCCTCCACGGCGATCGCTGTAGAGGAGCTGATCAAGGCAGGCGCAGATACATTTATCCGTATCGGCACGGCTGGTCCTGTTCGGGATCCAGAGGATAGCAGCCGGTATGATGGTGTTGTTGTTACAGGTGCTGTGCGGGATGAAGGAACGACCTCTCATTATATTCCCATCGAGTATCCTGCGGTGGCGGACCGTCATGTTGTGGATGCGTTGTCCCGAGCCACAAAAGCCGCTGGCCTGAATTTTGCAGAAGGTATCTCCCAATCCAAGGATTCGTTTTATGGCGAAGTGGATCCCGATTCTGCTCCCTCGGGCGAACATTTGAAGGAGCGTTGGGAAGCCTGGCGCCGCGGCAATGTGATGTGCTCTGAGATGGAGTGCGCAGCGCTGTTTGTTATTTCGTCGATCCGTGGCTGCCGTGCTAGTGCGATTATGAACTGGGGCGACATGAATAAGACCATTCTTGCGGCCTGTAATGCTGTTCGGTTGCTGATCGAGCAGGATGCACAGAAAAAGGATGGAAACGAATCGGAGGAATTATGAGTAAACCCATTATTGAGCTGCGCAACTACAGCTATCAATATAGTGCTGAGGATGGACCCGTCCTGAAAAATATCTCCTGCACCATCAATGAAGGCGACTTTGTTGGTATTGTAGGCTGTAACCGTGCGGGAAAATCTACTCTGTGCAAATCTATCGTTGGAATCCTTCCGTTTGTTTTTGGCGGCGAGTGGGACGGCGAGGTCGTGATTGATGGAAACAGCCTGAATGAGACCCACGGCAAGGGTGTCATGGACGTGGTGGGCATTGTCTTCCAAGATGCAGAAAGTCAGTTTACCCAGCAGACGGTTGAGGATGAAATCGCCTTTGCCATGTGCAACTTTGGCTATGACCGCAAGCTCATGCGGGAACGAGTGAAATTTGCAGCAGATGCCTGCGGATTAAGCAATATGCTGGATCGCTCTCCCTACCGTTTATCTGGCGGACAGCAGCAGCGTCTTGCAGTAGCCTGCATCTTGGCTCTTCAGCCGCGGGTCATTATTCTGGATGAATCTACTTCTCAGCTGGACCCCATTGGACGTGATGAGATCTTCCGTCTGGTAGGAGAATTGCACAAAGCCGGCAAAACGGTCATTATGGTCGATCACAACATCGAAAAGATCGCCGAGACGGTTGACAAGGTCCTGGTGCTTCATAACGGTGAGCTTGTTGCTTATGATACACCGCATAAAGTATTTGCAGACAAAAAGACGATGAATGAACATTTTGTCCGCATTCCCCAGGTGACGGATGCTGCCATTGCATTGAAGGAGCAGCTGAATGATTCGGATGAAATGCCGGTTACGCTAGAAGAAGCTGTGCCAGTGTTCGCTGCATTGCGTAAAGGAGGGGAATGAAATGTCTGAAGCTGTAATCCATGTGGAAAATCTGGTTCATGTCTATCCCCGCGGCAATGTCAAGGCGTTAAAAGGCATCAATCTGGATATCAACAAAGGCGATATCGTTTCCATTGTTGGTCAAAATGGCAGTGGAAAAACCACCTTGGTTCGGCATTTTAATGGACTGCTCCGCCCTACGGAGGGAAAGGTGTTTCTGCTGGGGGAGGACTCTGCGGGTAAAACCGTGGCAGAGATGTCCCGCACTTGCGGTTATGTGTTCCAGAATCCAAACCACCAGATCTTTTGCACAACTGTAAAAGAAGAGTTGCTGGTGGCTCCTCAGTACTTTGGATATACGGAAGAAAAGGCCAAAGAGAGGCTGGACTACGTACTGGAACTCATGGATCTGGCGCCGCTGATGAATAAACATCCCATGACGCTGGATTATACAACAAAGAAGATCGTCTCTATTGCATCTGTGTTGATTTTTGCACCGGAGGTCCTTGTTTTGGATGAGCCTACGGGCGGTTTGGATGAGGTCGGCCGCGGTATGCTGACTAAGATCATTCGCTTGATGCATGATGAAGGCCATACCGTAGTTATTATCTCTCACGACATGGATTACGTTGCGGAAAACTCCAGTCGAGTAGTAGTAATGGCACAGGGCGAGATCCTGGACGATGCACCCCCAGAGAAGGCGTTCCTGAACACAGAGATCCTGAAGCGAGCTCAAGTTGAGCCTCCGCAGATCATGCAGTTGGATCTGAGACTTAGCGGCCCTCACGCACAGAGTGCGGCTCGTTCTGTTGAGGATTTTATCAAAAAGTATAAAGTTTAAGCCTGATCCCCCCGTACTAACGCCCGGACAACGGGCGAAAAAGCACATATACTTAAGGAGGAATTTATTATGGCAATGAACTCTATCGACTCTTCCAAGGGAAGACTTCGCAGCACATATGTTGCAATCATGATCCCGCTGGGCGTTGCGATCAACTTTGTTGGTGGTCAGATCGCCACGAGTCTGGGACTTCCGATCTATCTGGACTCTATTGGTACGATCATTGTTTCCGCCATTATGGGCCCCTGGATCGGAGCAACTTCGGGTATTCTTTTCAACATTATCTCTTCTCTTGTTCGTGGCAATATTATGGCTTCGTTGTTTGCTCTGTGCAACCTGGGTTCTGGCGTGATCGTTGGCTATATGGCCCGTTACGGCAAGTATAAAAAGGCATGGCACATTGTTGTTGCCACGCTTCTGGTATCGCTCTGGAATGCCATTGTTGCAGCGCCTATCGCCATGGTGGTATACGGTGGCATTGACAGCAACGTTGGAACAAACCTGATGATCGTTGGTCTGCAGGCACTCGGCAACGACCTCATGGGCGCAGCATTTTTGGCTCGCATTCCCGCCAACCTGGTGGACAAGGGCATTGCTTGTGTTATTGCCTGGATCATTTTGCGTAAGCTGCCTGAAAATATGCAGAATCTGTCCGGCGCTAAAAAGAAGGAAACCACCTCTGCCCCCGCCGAGCAGACAAAATAAGATCTGCATTGATTTGCAGGTATAACCGTTCGGAAGGAAGATCACTATGATACAAGAGCGTAATTTCCCGACTTTTTTGAAAAAGCTTACGCCTGCGCCCAAACTTTGGTTTGCTCTGGGTTTGATACTTGCAGTGCTTTTTCTGAAAAATACATATTTTTCGATTGCTGTTACCCTGATCAGTGTAATCATGGTGGTCCATGAAAAGCAGATCACACTGTTCAAAGTTCTGGTCGTGACCATTGCGGTACTCTTTGTTTCTATGTATGGCATACATGGTGCCATTGCACCGATCATCGACAAAGCCAATGATCCGGTGATGTTCAGTATTTTTGGCATCAATTATTATGCCAAGGGGTTTGCTTATGCATCTCGCTTCTTTTTGCGGCTCTGTCCGCTGATGTGTGCATTGTTCCTGCTCTTTATGTCTATTGATACAACGGATCTTGGCGTAACGATGTGCCGTGCGGGTATTCCGTATAAGGCAATGTTCACCTTTATCGATTCGTTCCAGGTCATGGCACTGCTCAGTAAAGATATGGAACAGATCCGCGATGCGCAGCGAGCCCGTGGTTTGAACACAGAGGGCAATCTGATCCAGCGTTTTAAGGCTTTTATACCTATTATGGTACCTGTGGTAGCCAATGCGATCGTAAAAGTCCAGGATCAGGCCATTGCCATGGACACAAAGGGATTCAACTCGGAGTGCAAAAAAACAGTATACCGGGATCTGATCCCCTATAAGTGGGACCCCGTATGTAAGTGGCTGGGCATTCTGATGTGTGTTGGATCCGTGGCTTATTGGCTGTTGACAGTGACGAATGTCATGCCTGCATTTCTGACCAATATGCTGTAAACCTTGCTTAAAACAGGGGCAGACATAGTTTTAACTCTGTGTGCCTCTGTTTTTTGCGTAAAAGGAGGAACTGGATGTCTCGGAATACTCAAATCTCTTCCAACGAGATCTGGCAAAAAAAAGAACGCAATTATAAGCGGAACTTTATGAGCCTGATGATGGAGGCATTTCTGTTTGCATTTGCGCTGGCGATGTTCTCGCCAGAAAACGTTTTGCCGGTCTATGTGGATTCATTGTCGGAAAAGGCGATTTTTCTGGCCTTGATTTCAGCTATCTACTATGGCTTATCTTATGGATGTACGGTGTTTTCCTGCGTTCTAGGGGTCAATGCGAAAAGTCCGAAATGGATCAGTGTTGTTATCTGTTTTTTGCAGCGTATTGGCTTTTTTGCGATTTTCATGTCCACATTTCTGGCTGAAAAAAATGTAGAACTTGCATTGGTTGTGTTCTTTATTTCCTTTGCCATTTATTCTGCCAGCGCAGGTATGTCCAGTCCGCTTTTTGCTCAAATGGTAGGCACCTCTATCCATCGTAATGTTGGTACTTTTTATGGTGCGTACAGTATGGTGGGGTCTGCTTCGGGAGTATTGGCTTCTCTGATATTGACACAATGCCTCTCTCGGATGGCTTTTCCTATCAGTTTCCGAACCGTTTTTATGTTGGGATTGTTTACCGCTCTACTGGCAACTGGTGTGGTAAGCTTTGGTGTGCGAGAAGTTACCGATGATCGCATAGTGGAACATATCCGGCTGCGTGATATCCTGCCTATCAGCCGACAGATCCTGCGAGAAAATCGGGACTTCCGGCACTTTGCTTTGATCAAAGTGTTGGTCGGCGCTGCTGAATTTGCGATTCCGTACTATATTATTGTCGCTAGTGGATTGGAAGGAACCCCGGCAGGATTTGTCGGAACTATGACCACAGTCTACTTGATTTCCAAGGTTGTCAGCTCGTTGATCCTGGGACGCATTGCAGACCGATTTAATGCTATTGTTGTTTTGCGTTGTGCCTGTATTTGTGGTGCATTGGCAGCCTTCCTTGCTATTATAGTTAAAGACTATCGATTCTCCTATATTATGTATATCTGTCTGGCGGTGGCAGTTAACGGCGTTGTTATGTCTAATAACGTTGCGTGTGTTTCGTATTCAAAAAATGTGCGTACACCGATCTATGCGGCAGCTACGGGTCTTATGTGTGCGCCGCTTTATGTGATCAGCTCTTTTGTGGGAGCTGCCATTGTGAGCCGTTATTCCTACTCGGCAGTTTTTATGATTGCAATGGCGGTTTATACAGTAAGTGCATTGCTGACATTTTTATTAACACAACAAAAAAAGTCTGACTGCTGAAACTCTTCCTCTATTTCGATTTGTCTATCCGGTTATAGAGGCCATGAGCAGCAAGAGCCTCTCGCTCTTAAACAGAGCGAGAGGCTCTTGTGTCTCTTTTGGGAAGTAAAATTCGACTGACTTTCAACAAAACCGCCCCATGGTCAGGAAACCATAGGGCGGTTTTGCTTTCTTACATCTCCCAGACGTCGGGGTTTGTGGCATACAAAAGGCGCGCCGCAAAAGCCCCCTGCCAGAGCGGGGATCCAGTTGATCCCCGCGCACGAACCAACAGCCCGCTGGGCTGTTCGTGGCACCACACTGCGGTGCCGTGCTGTTCGCACCCCTGATTCTCTAGCAAAATAAAAAATCCCAAGCCGAATGGCTTGGGATTTTTGGTGGAACATTCTCCACAGCACTCGAACCTTTAGGCAGGCATATCGTTGCTGCGGTCAGAGCGCTTCAAACCGAGAAACGGCGGCACTTCGGAACGCTTCAGCCCTTGCTCGTGTGCTTTTTTCAGTTGATATTCGTGCAGGGCAATGCTGTCCAGCAGATCGCGCTGATTTTGGGAGGCCGCATAATAGTCCACACCGAACCTTTTACAGACAGTGCTGAGTTGGTCAAGCATTTCAACAGCAGTAGGGGACATTCGTTTGACCTCGATATCCATAAAAACTCCTTTTCCTAAAGGCGTGAGAGCAAGAACCGTCCCGTGGCCACAAATTTTCAATTCCTGAAAATTTCCTGCCCCATGGGACAGCTTTCTTGATGGGGAGTGCCTGCCCCAAACCCTGCTTCAGAGGTTGCAATAAACCAGGAGTTATTGAACCGCACTTGTGATTTCGTCTAATGTGTCCTGGCGAAGCCACTTTCCAAATACTTGAGAATTCTTCGACGGCAGATAACCCAAATTCGTATATCCCAGCTTCTTCAAAAGGCTCATACTTGGAATGTTCTCTCTTTCAGTAAAACAGATAAAATCCCACTGAGGATAGTGCTTGTGCAAATACTCAATTAAAGAGGACAAGGCTTCATAGGCGTAACCGCTTCGGTGAACTTTATAAGAAAATGTGTACCCTAAAGAAATTGTGCCCTCGTTAGGCATAACGACGATTTCGCCAATCATGACGTCCGTTTCTTTTAATGCAACACTAATCATCGTCGGCGATGCGATATTCAGGGCGTTGTCTTTATTGCGCTCGATCAAAGCAACAATATCCTTATAATCTTTCGTCTGGCCTCGTTGATATTTCGAGCATCGCTCGTTATTTCGATAATCAACCATCTGAATCGCATCTTTAGGACTTACATTTCTTAGTCTGAGCCGATTTGTTTCTAAAAAGGTCATCTTCTCATCCTTTCACATTCCGGCTTATGGGCCGAGTAGCCCTTTCTCAGAACCTCCTGTAAACAAAAAAACGTACCCGAACCTTTTTTCGCAAGAAATCAGGTTCGGGTACGAACTATATGGTGGAGAATTAGGGACTCGAACCCCAGACCCCCTGCGTGTGATGCAGGTGCTCTAACCAGCTGAGCTAATCCTCCGTACCGGGAACGCAATTATTATAGCACGCCTGGGGGAGGAATGCAAGCCCTTTTTTGAAATTTCTCTCAAAAAAGTTCCCGCCAGGGGTTTGCGGCCTTCTGGCGGGCAGGGCGGAGGGCGGCTGTTGGGTTGCTCTTAGGGGCAAAATAGTGTATACTGAAAACGAAAACCCACACAGGGTCTTATCCCTTCAAAAGCGAGGTTTAGGTTTTATGCTCACTGTACGCGGCTTAGTCACCATTGTGGTGCTGGTCATTTTGTTTGCGCTGGCGGTGGTTTGGGTCTCCAAGCACGACGGCTGGAAAGGTGAGGGCTGCGGCGGGAACTGCTCTGCCTGCCGCGAGCGCTGCGACCATCCGAAGCAGCACTCCGGGAAGGATCAGCCCCGCAACTGAACCACAAGCATCCGGCGCTCTGCGCCCCCGTTGCCTTGCTGTGTGCAGGGCCGGGGGGCGGGGCGTCTTTTTGCCTGCGGGGTCAAAAGCGGGCCCCCTGCTGGGCGGCAAACACCGCCACGGTGCTCAGCAGGTCCAGCTGGGCTTTTTGGTAGGTGCTGCGCCCAATATACAGCTGCCCCATGGTCTGCTCCTCGGTGCAGTGCTCAAAATACCGCAGCCGCATCAGCTGGGCGCGCAGCGGGTCGCAGCTGTCGTAATACTCCAGCGTCTGCCGGATGGCGGTGTCCCACAAGGAGGCATCCTTCCAGTTCCGGCCCGGCAGCTTTTGCCCGTAGCGCCGGAGCGCCTGTTTGGTCTTGGCGCGCTGTTCCACAGTCACTGCCCGGCACCCCCTTTGCCCCGCCGCGGGCCTTCGGCGCCAAAAAAACACAGGTCTCGTTCTTCAGGGCTTAGTTCCAGCAGGCGGGCCAGACGCTCGGCCTCCCGCAGCTTGAACTCGGTGTCGCCGTGGAGCTTGAGCCGCAGCGCGTTGGTGCTGACCCCCATTACCTGCGCAACGTGCTGCAATTTGTAGCCGCTGCTTGTCAGATGGCCCTTTAATCTTACCAAATCAGTCATGGCAATACCTCCATTTCGTGTTGACCGAACTGCGTTGAAACAATCTTTAGTTGTATTATATCCGCTTCTACACAACTTGTCAATGATTTCCAATAAATAGTGGAAAAATTGCACGAAAGGAGTGTCCCCCGGATGTTTGGCGTCAAAAAGCAGCCTTTGCGGTATGACCCCGCCCGGCAGCAGCCGGTCTTGAAGTGCAGCATCTGCACAGGGGAGCAGGTGGCCGCCTTCCAGGATAAGGCCACCGGTCAGGTGCGGGAGGTCATGCTGGTGCGCACCGCAAAAGATCTGGAAACATTCCGGGCGGCCTATGGGGTGCCGCCCGACTGCCCCATTCTAAAAGTATACTGACAGGAGGCCGCCGCATGGAGCTGGCAAACGAGACCATGACCCTCAAGGTCATTGGGCATATCCACACCGATTTTCCCACAAAATTCGGCATCCCCCGGCAAAGCGGGCTGGTAGACAGCCTGCGGGGAGAGATCATCTTCACGCCGGAGTACCGCACCCCGGAGGCGGTGCGGGGACTGGAACAGTTCAGCCACATTTGGCTGGTATGGCAGTTTTCAGGGGTCGTGCGGGACAGCTGGTCCCCCACTGTGCGTCCGCCCCGGCTGGGGGGCAATACCCGTGTGGGCGTATTTGCCACACGGTCCCCTTTCCGGCCCAACCCTCTGGGCTTATCCAGTGTACGGCTGGAGGGCATCGAGTACCGGCCGCAGCAGGGTCCGGTACTGCTGGTGCGGGGGGCAGACCTGATGGACGGCACCCCCATCTATGACATCAAACCCTACCTGCCCTATGTAGACAGCCATCCCGATGCGGCCGAAGGTTTCACCGCCCAGGCGCAGCAGCACCATTTGAAGGTGGAGTGTTCCCCGGCGCTATGGGCGCAGGTGCCGCCGGAGAGCCATGCCGCCCTGGAAGGTGTCCTGGCCAGCGACCCCCGCCCCTCCTACCAGAATGACCCCACCCGGGTCTACGGCATGGAGTTTGGCGCTTTGGAGGTGCGGTTCTCTGTGGAAGGAGAGACGCTGACGGTGCGGGAGATCCGCCCGCGGTGAGGGCGTTTTAACGGGGAGCGACCCTCTCCGTCACGGCTTCGCCGTGCCACCTCTCCCGAAGGTGGAGGCTTTGGCAGGGGCGTAAAGTTTACCGCTTATCGGCTGACTTCTTCCTGCCGTTGACGAATGAGGACGAGACCTGCCCTCTTTGCCAAGGGCTCTCCCTTCGAAAGACTTCCCCCGGCCGGGGGAAGATGTCGCCGGTAGGCGACAAAAAGGGGAACAGCTGTCGCCGTAGGCGACTGAGAGGGTTCGTCCCGAAAGTCCCCCTCTCCCGCCAGTCGACTGAGAGGGTCTCTCCCAAAACCACTCTACACACAAAAATGACCCGTGCAGATACACGGGCCATTCAAATATTCTCAGCCGGGGCGGCGGACTTGACATCTACGGGTCATTCCCCTGTTTCCGGGTGCTGTTCTTCCCAGATCCACTCACGGATCTTATCAGGGCGGTTCGTAACGATGGCATCCGGTCCCAAAGGCAGCAGCGAGCGCAGCACCCTACGGGTATCCACCGTCCAAAACGCCACCTTGACCCCCAGCGCATGAAGCTCCTCCACCATCTGCGGGCGGACGAATGCAGTATGGTACTTACAGCTGATATAATCCGGCTTGAACGGCATACTGCGCACATACGCTGCCGGGTCTCTCTGGGCAGCAAGATTGGACAAGATGCCCCAAAAATCTCTCCCCGGGAAGCTGGCCTGCAGCATCATCAGCTGACTATTGGCCCAGCGCAGCAGCGGCCCATTCTCCCGCTCCAGCGCCGACGGATCACGGGCCAAGGTCAGCGCTGCCCCCAGTCCCTGAGCGCCTGCAAGCTGCCAATAGGGGCTGTCCGGGTCGTCTTCCGGCAGGTCATTTTCCTCATCCAGACCATTGGTCAGCCCCAAGTCCTTCCAAATCACCGGGGGCGGCACAAACACACCCTCCAGAGAGCCATAGAGCAGTGCACCAGTCTTCAGCTCCGGGTCCAGCTCCTTTGCCTGCCGCAGCAGATCATGCTGGAAAGCGATCAGGATGCTTTTGTCTCTGTGGCCGGAATCCAGGATATCCCGCACCGTCATCGGCACAAAATTGGGGTCCGGGTAGACGTTGGATTTCAGCTCCACCATCATCCAGTTCAGCTCCCCGCCCACAGACAACGCTTCCGGCAGGGTGGGGATCTTTTCATCAAAAAAGTCCACGTTCTTCCAGCTGCCAAAATCCAGCTCCCGCAGCTCGCCCTCCATCATATCGTAGATGTTTCCGCTGAGCTGGGTATGAAAATCGATCACATAATCATGGTGGATCACAAGTTTACCGTCGGCGGTCTCCTGCACGTCCATCTCCACGCCGTCTGCGCCCAGGTCTTTCGCCTTGCGGAAAGCGGAAAGGGTGTTCTCCGGTGCAAGATAAGATGCGCCCCGATGTGCAATGATCAGTGGCTGCTGCATGGCTGTACATTTCCTCCGTATCTGAAGATCTACTCCATGATACCCACTCCTGTACGCTCTGTCAACCTTTTTTTGATGGATTTCTCGCACAAGTTTTCGTTCCTGCGACGGATTTCCGTCCCTTTACAAGAGCCGGGACACCTGCGTCAAAGTATGACTTTGTCCGTCAAAATGACGAAAATCGTCCCTGTTTTTTGCACTTTTCACGAGAAAAACGCAAAAAACAGGCTTTTTTCCTCTCATTCTGGTGCTTTCCAACCGGCGGCGGATGTGGTAAGATAAAGAGAGAAGACTGTGTGGGCCACGCCCACCGAAAAAACGTGCTTTTTTGCACCTGCAATGAAATTGGAGTGTTTTGCAATGACTGAGTTCAAGCCCATCAAGGAAGGCAAGGTCCGCGAGATCTACGACAACGGCGACAGCCTGGTTATGGTCGCCACCGACCGCATTTCCGCATTTGACGTCATCCTGAAAAACAAGGTCACCCGTAAGGGCACCGTGCTGACCCAGATGAGCAAATTCTGGTTCGACTACACTCAGGACCTGCTGCCCAACCACATGCTGAGCGTGGATGTGCAGGATATGCCGGAGTTCTTCCGCCAGCCGCAGTTTGACGGCAACAGCATGCTGTGCCGCAAGCTGACCATGCTGCCGGTGGAGTGCATCGTGCGTGGTTACATTACCGGCAGCGGCTGGGCCAGCTACCAGAAGACCGGCAAGGTCTGCGGTATCACCCTGCCCGAGGGCCTGAAGGAGTCCGACAAGCTGCCCGAGCCCATCTACACCCCCTCCACCAAGGCTGAGATCGGCGACCATGACGAGAATATCTCCTACGAGCAGAGCATCACCGTGCTGGAGAAGCTCTACCCCGGCAAGGGCGAAGAGTACGCTGCAAAGCTGCGGGATTACACCATTGCTCTGTACAAGAAGTGCGCTGCCTACGCTCTGAGCCGCGGCATCATCATTGCAGACACCAAGTTCGAGTTTGGCCTGGACGACCAGGGCAATATCGTGCTGGGCGACGAGATGCTGACCCCGGATTCCTCCCGCTTCTGGCCCCTGGAGGGCTATGAGCCGGGCCATGGTCAGCCTTCCTTTGACAAGCAGTTCGTCCGCGACTGGCTGAAAGCCAACCCCGATTCCAACTACGACCTGCCCCAGGAAGTCATCGACAAGACCATTGCCAAGTACGAGGAAGCTTATCAGCTGCTCACCGGCAAGACCCTGTAAAAACACAACAAAAAGGCTGCCCGTCTCCGGGCAGCCTTTTTTGTTTTTCGGTTTATTCCAGCCCGATCTGCTGGGCATACTCTTCCAGCAGCTCCCGCTCCAGGAAGGGGGTCTTGACTCCCATCCGATCCCGGTAGGTCTCATGGCCTTTGCCGATGACCGCGATCAGGTCCCCCGGTTCAGCATGGTCCACCGCATAGTGCAGCGCATCCAGCCGGTCCGGGATCTCCACATAGGGCGCCTTGGGGTTGCCCTTTTCCATCCCCTGCCGGATATCCGCCAGGATATCCTCCACCTTTTCAAACCGGTTATTGTCCTCGGTCAGGATGGAGAAATCCGCCATGCGGGCGCAGATCTCCCCCATGCCGTAGCGGCGCAGCTTGGAGCGGTTGCCCCCGCAGCCAAACACCACCACCAGCCGATGCGGCTGGTATGCACGCAGCGTGGTCAGCAGACTCTCGGTCGACACCTCGTTGTGGGCGTAGTCCAACAGGATCGTAAAGTTTTTGCTGATAGGCACCAGCTCCACCCGGCCCTTGACCACACAGCGGGCCAGACCCTCATGGATCGCCTCATCTGAAAGCCCAAGCGTCTTGCCCACACACAGCGCCGCCAGCGCATTGTATACGCTGAATTCGCCCGGCATATTTACCTGTACGTCCATCTCGTCCGCACCGGACACATGGAACTGTACGCCCAAAAAGTCATGGGTGCGCAGCAGCTGGTAGCTGCCCGCTCTGTAATCGGCCTGTTCTCCCCGGCCGTAACGCACCAAGCGGCAGGTATGGCCCTCCAGCAGCGCCTCGGTGTTGGGGTCATCGCTGTTGACGATGCCCACCGTGCAGCGGCGGAACAGCTGTCCCTTCCAGCTGCGGTACTCCTCAAAGCTTGCGTGCTCTCCCGGGCCGATATGATCCGGAGAGAGGTTTGTAAACACGCCGATATCATAGTGGATGCCTGCCACCCGGTCCATCATCAGACCCTGGCTGGACACCTCCATCAACGCAGTATCACAGCCTGCATCCACAAAGCGCCGGAACAGCTTTTGCAGCTCATAGCTCTCCGGGGTCGTGTTGGCGGTATCTTCATGATGGCCCATAAAGTACACGCCGTTGGTGCCGATCATTCCCACCTTGCGGCCTGCGGCTTCCAGCACGCTTTTGATCATATGGGTCGTGGTGGTCTTGCCTTTGGTGCCGGTGACCCCGATCATGGTCAGCTGGCGGGACGGGTTGCCGAACAGATTTGCGCTCATCAGCGCCAGCGCCAGGCGGCTGCTCTCCACCTTGATCACCGTAACCCCCGAAAGCCCGGTCAGGTCAATATCGTGCTGGATCACCAGCGCACCGACCCCCTTTGCCGCACAGTCTGCGGCAAACTCGTGGCTGTCCCGCTGGGTGCCCACGATGCAGACAAAGGCCAGCCCCGGGGCGGCCCGGCGGCTGTCGTAGATGATATCTGTAATTTCCGTATCCAGGCTGCCCTGCACCAGTGTGCAGGCCAGACCCTCAGTCAGTTGTGCAAGCTTCATTTTAATTTCATGCTCCTCACATCGTATCAGGCGGGCGGAGCGGCAGGGGCCGCTGCTTCCGCTGTGGGTTCTGCTGCCGGGGCTTCGGATGCCGGCGGTTCGGCCGGGTCAGCAGGCGCTGCATCCGGTGCCGGCTCCCCCTCAGCCGGGACAGTCTCCGGGGCCGGTTCCGGGGCAGCAGGCGGCGGAGCCACATAGCCCGAAGGCAGCACCGGCTCCCCCTGCGCCAGAATGGGACGGATGGTGCCGTCCCCCCGGACATGGCTGCAATCCAGCTGGCCGGTATCGGTCTCTGCGCAGCCCTTTCCATCTGTATTATGCAGCAGATAGGCAGCAAAGTCCAGCTTATATTCCAGCTCATTCAACGTACCCAGCAGCACGCTGATGCGCCCCTGGTACAAAAATGCCAGCTGCTCGGTATCCGCAAACTCGATGCGGGTCACGCCTTCCATCAAGCCATGCTGTGCCAGAGAGGTGGTCAATGTGTCCAGCGCCTCCAGACGTCCATCCGGGGCCGGTTCCGCAGCGGAACTTTCTGCGCTGCTCTCCGGTGTTTCCGGCACAGGTGCTGTATATTCCACCTGCGTGCCGGGCGCTGTGGAGACCGGCTCTCCGCCGTAAAGGGTGGGCAGCTGCGGCTGTTCCCCGCTACATTCCAGGATCTTCATCCGGGCCGAGAGGGTAAGCCAGCCCTTGCTGGTCTCCATTGCCCAGGTAGGCACAGCCTCTACCACCCGCACCGCAACGGTGTTGGGGTAGTCCCGCACCACCCGGATCTGCTCCAGCAGGGGGAACTGCTGCTCCAGGGCCTGTGCCTTGGCATCTGGGTCAAAACTGAAGATATTCTCGCCGCTGGCCACCCCCAATGCGGCAAGGATCTCCTGGCTGGAATATCCGCCCGCCTGTTCCACCGGGGTGGTATCTGCCAGCTGCAGCTGGATGGTATTGATCTTAAACAGCATCGTTACGGTCAGATAGACCCCCGCTCCAATGACGCAGAGCAAAAGCCCAAAGGCCGTCAGTCGGCGTGCCAACCGGCGGCGGCGCATCTCTGCCCGGGTCATCCGCCGGTGCTTGCGGCGCTGCGGCTGGTTCTGTGCCGGGCGCAGACGTTGTCCCGTGTGGACTGTTTTGTTCTGGCTGCTGCCGCCCGCCGGGCGGCGCACCTGCTGTGTGGGGAACTGGATGCTGTTGTCCTGCCGGGGACGGGATGTACCCTGATGCGGACGCTGGCCCTCAAAATCATAGGCCCGGGGACGGGACGTTCCCTGATGCGGACGCTGGCTCTCGAAATCATAGGCCCGGGAGCGGGTGGTATTTTGCGAAGGCGCACGCCGTGTTTCAAAGGTCAGCTCCTGTTCCTGGTAACCCGAAGGACGGGATACGGAACGCTGTCCTGTGCTGCGGGGCACAGTCCGGGCGGAGTCGTAGGGACGGCTGCGCCGTTTTTGGGGTCTTGGGGTCATAGGTCGCCTCCTTGAGCTGAAGTCACGGCGTGCGCACCAGCTTCAGCAGCGCATCGGTGATGCGGCCAAGGCTGTCGTCCACCGAAAGCGCACGAGCCGCCTGCCCCATCTGCTCCAGCTTGCCGGGGGTGGACAGCAGTCCGGAGACCGTCTCCACCAATTTTTCGCCGGTAAGGTCCTTTTCCTCAATGACCACAGCAGCCCCGGCCTTTTCCAGCTCCAAGGCATTGTAATACTGATGATTTTCGGCCACATTGGGGCTGGGGATCAGCACCGCTGCCCGGCCTGCTGCCTCCAGCTCTGCCAGGGTCAGTGCGCCTGCCCGGCTGATGACCAAATCTGCCGCTGCCAGCAGCTGCGGCATATCGTTGATATACTCCCGGACGATCAGCTGTTTGCCGGGGGCAAAGCCCTTTTCCTGGGAGAGGTTCTGGAACAGCTCCACCCCATACTGACCGGTAGCGTGAAGATGCAGCACCGGCTGCCCGGTCTTTTGCTCCCAGGCACACAGATCTGCCACCACCTCGTTGACCCGCCGTGCCCCCAGGCTGCCGCCAAAGGACAGGATCACGGTCCGCCCCTCGGCCCCGATGCGGGCCCGGGCGGCGGTGCGCTGCCGTGCCTCGGTAAACACTTCCGGACGGACCGGGTTGCCGACGACCACCGTCTTTTGGGGTGCCCCCAGTTTTTCCACCGCAGCAGGCACCGCTGCAAATACGATATCCACGTCCGGGGCCAGCAGCTTGTTGGTCACACCGGGGAAGGCGTTCTGCTCATGGATCGCCGTCTTGATGCCCATTTTAGCCGCACAGCGCACCACCGGCCCGGACACATAGCCGCCGCAGCCAATAACCAGATCCGGCTGGACCTGACGGATCATCGCCTTGGCTTTGGGGCCGGAGAGCGCCAGATTATACAGCGTAACGGCATTGCGCTTGATGTTCTGCCAGGAGAGGTGCCGCTGGAAGCCGGTGATCTCGATATGATGGAAGGGATAGCCCGCCTGGGTCACCAAGCGGTACTCCATGCCCTCCTGCCGGCCGGCAAAGTGGATCTCTGCGGCAGGGTCTGCCTGCCGGATGGCTCCGGCAATGGCCAGAGCAGGGTTGATGTGTCCGGCTGTACCGCCGGCAGCGATCAGAACTTTCATATTGATAAAACCCTCCGTTCTTGTATGGTCAGATCTGGGGCTGGCCGTTCATCCGGGCACGGCGGGCAGCTTCCAGGTCAATGGGGGCCTTTGCTTTGGCCTTTGCCTCCCGCTCTGCACGGCGCTGCTCCCGCTCCGCCTCGGCACGGGCGCCATTGCGGGCAATGTTTACCATGACCCCCATCTCCGCCAGCAGCAGGATCAGACTGGTGCCGCCGGAAGAGAAAAAGGGCAGACTGATGCCGGTATTGGGCAGGGTGTTGGTGACGACCGCAATGTTGCAGAACACCTGCCATGCGATCTGGGCCATAATGCCGATGCCCACCATCGTGCAGTAGAGGTTTTCTGCCTGGAATGCGATCCACATCCCTTGCAGCAAAAACAGCACGAACAGCAGGATCACCATCAGCGCCCCCAAAAAGCCCAGCTCCTCGCACACGACACTGAAGATGAAATCGTTGGTGCTCTCCGGCAGCCAGAGCTGTTTTTCAATGCTGTTGCCCAGCCCCAGCCCGGTCAGCCCGCCGGAACCAATGGCATACAGGCTTTGCAGGGTCTGGTCGGTCATCTTGCTCAGGTCCTGGGTCCATCCGTCCAAACGACTTTGCAGGTAGGGGATGGAGTCGATGTGCTGCAGGACCGATTCCAGCAGCACCACGGCAGAGAACGCCCCCGCCCAGGTCAGCCCGCCGCCGTTGCCGCCCAGCAGCAGGATGGTGCCCACGATCGCACAGGTCAGCACGATGCCGGACATATGCGGCTCCATTACCAGCAACAGGACCACAGGGATCAAGGGCAGCAGCGGCACAAGCAGCTCCCGCACCAGCTTCTGATACAGCCACTGCCCCGGGCTGAGACGGCGGTTGGGGTCAAGGCTCTCCATCCGGGGAGCTTTTGCCGCCAGATGCGCCGTAAGCAGGATCATCTCAAATTTTGCGATCTCGGAGACCTGCACAGTCAAGCCCCCTACCCGCAGCCACCGGCGGCAGCCGTTGAGCGGGGCACTGAATAACACCAAGATCAGCAGAACGATGCAGACCCCATACCCCAGCCAGACCAGCTTGCGCAGGAAGCGGTGGTCAATGTAGGAGAACAGCCACATCATGCCCAACCCCAGCACAGTGCACAAAAGCTGCGACTTGATATAGTGCAGACTGTCCCCCATGCGAAGGTAGCCGGTGGTATAACTGGCACTGAACAGCATCACCAGGCCAAAGATCATAATAACGCCCAGGGTGGCCAGCCAGCGGATGGTCATCGGCGTCCAGGGGCCGGGGTCTCTTTGCAGGAACGCATAGCGTTCCGGTGGTTTTCTGCGGATCATGGTCATGGGTCAAATCGTCTCCCCTTTATTTTTCGGGTCTTATGCAGCACATGCCGCTGCGGTGTACCGCTCCTTTCCCGGGCGCTTTTATGCCCAGCGGGTCATCTGCACCGCCATCCACAGCCCCAGCAGAGCCGCAGCACACAGCCAATAAAAAACACTTACCGGGCCTTTGCCTCGTTTTTCCAGCCAATGATGCCAGGGGGCCGTGGCAAACAACGGCCTGCCCCGCAGCTTGCAGGACAGGATCTGCAGCGCCACCATCCCGCCTTCCAGCCAAAAGGGCAGGGCCAGGGGCACCGCCAGCTCCGGATATCCGGCGCTGAGGGAGATGCAGCCGATCGCCCCCGCCACAAACAAACTGCCCGCTGTACCGGCCGCCATCCTGGCCGGCGGGAAATTCCACAGCAGAAAGGCCATCAATGCCCCGGCCAGCGCCGCCGGGAACACCCCCAGGGCAAACCACCCCAGGATCGTCAGCACCGTCATCAGCCCCAGCATCGCTATAAAGCCTGCACCGCAGACCGTGCCGTCCGCACCATCTGCGCTGCGGGCACACTCTGCCAGCGCCACCAGTCCCCCGCCCCAGACCACCGGAGCCAGCGCACCCAGCTCCCAGTAGCCGCCAAAAGGCAAAAGCACACCGGTGGGCAGCGTCCCCCGGAGCAGAAGCATCACCAGGGCTGCCGCTCCTGCCTCCAGCAAAAGGCGAGGCCCACGCCGCAGGCCCAGGGGCTGACGGCGGCGCAGGCGCACCAGGTCATCCGCTGCGCCCACTGCGCCAAACGCCAGCCCACCGCACAGCCCTGCCAGCAGGCGGCTGGTCACACCGCCTTCCAGCAGCTGCGGCTGGGCCACACAAGCCGCCGTCCAGCCCACACCGGCGGCGGCCAGCGCCCCCAGCATCAGGCACAGCCCCCCAAAGGCCGGGGGACGGGCCGGGCTGAGGGACGCCGCATCCTCCGGCACACCCGCAAGGTCTGCCCGCTCCGGGGCAGCGTCTTGTTTTTTCGGGGGCGGGGGCTTTGGTCTGCCCCGCAGCGGCAAAAGCAGGCTGCACAGCGCCGCCGTGAGCATAAAGCCCAGGGTGGACGCCGCAACCAACGCAAAACGAATCATAGCACGATACTCCGACTTTGTTCCCCTTGGAAAAAGGGAACCAAAAACTTTTCACATTCCAAATGCAGCGAGCCGCCTGCCCGCTCAGGACTGTGCGTAAAACAGCGCCAGCGCCTTTTCCAGCGCCATGCCCCGGCTGGCCTTGACCAGCACTGCATCCCCGGGGCGCACCCATTTCGCCAGAGTCTCGGCAGCCTCTGCATGGGTGGCGGCATGGACTGTCTGCACACCCTTTGCGGCAGCCACCACAGCCGTGCGCTTTGCCTCGCTGCCGTAGGTCACCAGACCATCCAGCCCGCAGGCTGCCGCCAGTGCGCCCAGCTGCTCATGGGAAGTGCGGCTGGTATCGCCCAATTCCAGCATATCGCCCAGCAGGGCATACCGCCGCTGACAGGGATACTCCCGGAACATGGCCAGCGCCGCAGCCATGCTGTCGGGGTTTGCATTGTAGCAGTCCTCGATCACGGTGACGCCGCCGTGCTCCACCATGTGCTGACGCATACCGGTCTGCTCAAAATCCTCCAGACCCGCTGCTGCCGTACGGGGGTCTGCCCCCAGACGGGTGGCAGCGCAGTAAGCGGCCAGGGCGTTGGCTACATTGTGCCGCCCAATGGCCGGGATGCGCACCATAAAGGAGCCGTTTTCCTGATCTTCCAGCAAAAAGCTGGTCTGCGCCCCCTGCTGGGAAATGTGGGAGGCAAAAACATCCGCCTCCCCCGAGCAAAGGCTGAACCACACCGGCTTTACATGGCCCGGCAGCTGCGCCGCCCGCAGGAAGGGATCATCAAAATTCAGCACCAGGGGGGCGTTTTCCGGCAGGCCATCGCAGATCTCCAGCTTTGCCTTACAGATGTTCTCCTGGCTGCCCAGATTGCCGATATGAGAGGTGCCGATGCAGGTGATAAGGCCTACATCCGGACGGGCGCAGCGGGCCAGACGGCGGATCTCCCCCGCATGGTTCATGCCCATTTCCACCACCGCGTACTCGGTGTCCGCCCCGATGCGGAACAGGGTGCGGGGCAGGCCCAGCTCATTGTTCTGGTTGCCCTCGGTCTTGATGGTTTTGCCGCATCCGGCCAAAGCTGCGTAGCACATCTGTTTTGTGGTGGTCTTGCCCACGCTGCCTGTGACCCCCACCACCTTTGGGTGATAGGCATTGCGGTAGTTGGCGCCCAGGGTCATCATGGCCTGATAGCTGTCCGGGCAAAGGATGGTCTTTTCCGCAGGGACTGCCTCCACCGGGTGGTTCAGCACCACAGCCAGAGCGCCTTTTTCCAACGCCGCTGCCGCAAAGTCATGACCGTCGAACTTCTCGCCGGGAAATGCCACAAAGATGCACCCGGGACATACCTCCCGGCTGTCGGTCGTAACAAGATTCACCTGCACATCCGGGGCAAAAAAGCCCTCGGGCGCAAGGCCGGCCAGCAGCCGGTTTGCCAGGATCGGTTCCATAGGATCAATTCCCCTCTCTTTTCACCCGCAGGTGATGGTGACGATGGTGCCCCGTTGGACGCTCTCTCCCGCCGGGACACTTTGGCTCTGGACCGTGCCGCTGCCCTCGGCCACGCAGTTCAAGCCTGCTGCGGCCAGCATCTGGCGGGCAAAGTCCGCACTTTTGCCGCTGACATCCGGCACCTGGGTGCGGCTGCCCTCGTAGGTGTCGGTATACAGATAGACCGTGGTGCCATAGGCCACCTCGGTACCTGCACGGGGGTACTGATAGGTGACCAGAGCGGCGGTCTGGTCGGTCTCGCTCTCCATCAGCTGGTGGGACAGGCCCTTGATGTTCAAAGAGACCTGTGCATTGCTCCACTCTTTGCTGATGAGGTTGGGCACCTTGACCATGGTGCCGCTGCGGTCCACGCCGTCGGTATGGATGCCCAGATAGGGGGCGATCTCGCTGATGATATTGCCCACCACCGGCGCAGCCAGCACCGAGGAATAGTCGGTGCGTGCGTTGTTGGGGTCATCCAGCATCACATACACCAGGATCTCCGGGTCCTCAGCGGGCAGCACCGCCGCAAAGGAGGCCACCTTCTTGTAGTCGCCGTCGGCACGGCGGTCCATGTTCAGCTGCTCGGAAGTACCGGACTTGCCGCCGATGCGGTAGCCCGCCACATAGGCATTGGAGCCGCCGCCGGTCAGAGTCCCGTCCCCCACCTCGTGTTCCATGATATAGCGCACCGCCTGACTGGCGCTTTCACTGATGACCTGACGGCGCACATTGGCCCCGATCTCCTGGATGACGTTGCCGTTTTGGTCGGTGATCTTATCCACCACATGGGGGGTCACCAGATAGCCGCCGTTCACCGCCGCAGAAAGCGCGGTGCACATCTGCAGCGGGGTGATCGCCATCGCCTGGCCAAAGGAGGAGGATGCCAGCTGCACCTCGCCCAGCCCTTTGGCTGTGTAGTACTGCATAAAACCGGTCTCGCTGGGCAGGTCCACACCAGTACGCTCCGTAAAGCCAAATGCATCGAAGTAATCATAGAACGCCTGCGGCCCCAGCCGCTGCCCCAGCTGGATAAAGTAGATATTGCAGCTGTTGCGCAGCGCCTGGGCCATGTTCTGCGCCCCGTGGGATTTGCGGCCTGCACAATGGTAGGTCTGTTTTGCCACAGTATATGCGCCGGAGCAGTTCAGCGTGGTGCCCAAAGCAGCCTGGCCTGCATCCAGACCCATGGCTGCGGTGATCACCTTGAACACACTGCCGGGGTAATACAGCTCGGTAATGGTCTTGTTTTTCCACTGGATATCCCGGAAATAGCCGGAGTAATCCGCCTCCGGGTCCAGGATCTTATTGCCTTTTTCATCGGTGACAAAGCTGCCGTCCTCGTTTTTCAGGTAGATGCCGTACAGCTCCGGCTCTGCCCGCACCAGCTCATTCAGGTAAGCGAGGTTTGCCTCATAGCTCAGCGGGTCGTTGGGGTCAAAGTCCGGCTTGGAGGCCATGGCCAGGATCGCACCGGTGTTCACATCCATCACGATGGCACAGCCACGGTTCTCCACGGTATTGGCGGCAATGGCCTCATTCAGGTAGCGCTCTACTACCTCCTGCACATTCACATCCAGGCTGAGCACCAGATTGGCGCCGTCTTTCGCCGCAAAGGTGGTGGCATTCTCGTCAGCAATGGCATTGCCATACGCATTGCGCAGCGTGATCATCCGGCCATCGGTGCCAGCCAGCACCGACTGATAGGATTTTTCCAGGCCGTATGTGCCGATGCCGTCCGCATCGGTAAAGCCCAGCACCGCTGCTGCAAAGGCCCCATAGGGGTAGTTGCGCTGAAAACTCTTGGCAGCCGAAATGGAGATCCTACCCTTGCGGGTGGTCTCGGTGGCCTTTTTATGGGTCTTGTTGTACTGGGAGACATAGCTCTCGATGGAGAGCTTTACTGCATTGTTCACCTTGGTGGCCAGCACCTGGTACTGGCTGTCCAGCTTGGTCAGCGCCGTGCGGACCGCCTCGTACTGGGTGCGGTACGGCTCCGAGCTTTCGTCCACCGTGTCCAGGCTGATGCCGTCTCCGGAGAGCAGCCGCAGGGTCAGCTGGCGGCAGATCTCTGCACAGGCGGTCTCGTCCAGGGTCTTGGTGGTCTGGCCGGTCTCCTCATCGGTATGCGAAATGTACAGCGCACTGCTGTAACTGGGGTCCGCCCAAAGGGTCCAGACCACACTGGTAGACGCCAGCGTGATACCGCTTGCGTCGTAGATCTCTCCCCGGGTGGCGGGGATGGAGCTATCCAGCAGCTGCTGGGCCGCCGCATACTGGCGGAACATCGCCCCGTTCTTGATCTGGATATTATACAGGCTGTGGATCACAACGGCGGATGCCGCCAGCACCAGCGCCACCGATGCCATATAGCCCAGCCTGCGCTTGCCCAGCGTCAACCGCGCCCGGGGGGAGGGTCGGCGCAGCTGGAAGCCCCGGCGGGGCTGGCCAGAGGATGGTTTTTGTTGCATAGATCGAATACTTTCCCCTCTCAAGCCCGCAAAAGGAGCCTATCGCTCCTTTGCGAACCCTGCGATAAAACCGAAAAAGCGTGCGCTGCCGCACGCTTTTTTATGGATGTTCATTTTGCAAAGTTTGCAGCTTCGGTCAGGGTCAATGCCCCCTGGTGCAGCAGGTCGGTCCAGCGGCGCACCGCAGACTCCCGCCGCAGCAGCACGCTGGCGTCGTTCAGCCGCACATAGGTGATCTGGCTGGGGTCGATCTTCATCAGGCCCAGCCGACTGGCGGCCTCCTCGATGCTGGTGATGCTGGTCTGGCTGTTCAGGGTGCTGGTGTAGTATGTATACTGGCTCTGCTCACTGACCAGCATCGCCTTGGCATCCTGGATCTGATCGTTCAGCTCCACCAACTGAGCCTCGCTCCACAGCAGGCTCACGGCAAACCCGGCCATCAGTGCCAGACCCACCAACTGCACCGCATGGCGCATGGCTGCCTGCAGCGGGCTGAGACGGCGCTTGCCGCCTTTTTTTACCCGGAGCGGGATGCTGCGCTGCGGCTGGGCTGCCTGCCGACGCCGCACTGCAGAATCATCGTATGCTGCCTGGCCCATGTTTCGTCTCCTCCTCCATCATGCAGAGCACAAAGCAGGTGCTCAGCATTTTTCTAATACACGCAAACGCGCCGACCGGCTGCGCCGGTTCTCCTCCAGCTCCTGGCCGCCAGCCTCGATGGGCTTATGGTTGACCAGCTTCGCCTTGGCCTTGCCTCCGCATACGCAGACCGGAAATTCCGGCGGACAGGTGCAGGCCGTTGCCCAGCGGCGGAACTTGTTTTTGACCAGGCGGTCCTCCAAAGAATGGAAGGTGATCACGCACAGCCGCCCACCGGGCGCCAGATGCTCAAAGATCGTATCCAGTCCCTCATCCAGTGCGTCCAGCTCATGGTTCACCGCAATGCGCAGCGCCTGGAAGGTGCGTCGGGCAGGGTTTTTGTTTTTCCGGCGCTGTGCCGGGGGCATAGCGCTGGCCACTGCCTCTGCCAGCTGCAGCGTGGTCTCAAAGGGAGCTGTCTCCCGCAGATCCACGATCCGTCCGGCGATCTGCCAGGCATAAGGCTCCTCGCCATAGTCCCGCAGGATGCGGGACAGCTCCTCCCGGCTGGCGGTGTTCACGAGATCCGCCGCCGTCTCTCCCTGCTGGCTCATCCGCATATCCAGCGGTGCATCTGCCCGGTAGGAAAAACCGCGGGCTGCATCGTCCAGCTGATGGCTGGAGACGCCCAGGTCCAGCAGTGCGCCGTTGATCTGGGGGATGCCCAGCTCGTCCAGCGCCTGACCGGCATAGCGGAAATTGATCTGCACCACCGTAGCGGGCAGGCCTGCAAGCCTTGCCCGGGCGGTCGCCACGGCATCGGGGTCCTGATCCAGGGAGATCAGGCGCCCGCCTTGTGCTCCATCCAGACGCAGAGCGATCTGGCGGGAATGTCCTGCCCCGCCGGCGGTGCCATCCAGATAAATGCCCGCCGGGTCAATGGCAAGACCCTCCAGACATTCTTCCAGCAGCACCGGGACATGGGCAAAAGACGCCGGGTCGAACGACTGTTTTTCTTCGGTCTCCATCGGCCTCGGCCTCCTCTCTTGTATGTGTTAGGTTCAGGGTAAAGGGCAGATCAGATGTGCAGTGCCCGCAGCCGCTCGGCCCGCTGTTCATCGGTTACAGCAGCACGGCGGGCCTCCCACACCGGGGTAGCCCAGATCTCTGCATGGCGGCGGTTGCCGATCACAGTGACCTCTTTTTCCAGCCCCGCATGCTCCCGCAGTGCGGCAGGCAGCAGGATGCGCCCCTGCTTGTCCGGCACGACCTCGCAGGCGGTGCTGAACAGATCGCCGGTGATCTCCCAGCTGTCCATCAGCTCATCTGCGCCCAGCTTTTCCGACAGGCGCTCCACCTCTGCCATAGGCAGTGCGAACAGGCAGCGGCCGATCCATTCCATCACCACGAAGCTCTCCCCCATCTCCTCCCGGAAACGGGCGGGGAAATTCAGGCGTCCCTTGGCATCCAGCACGCAGTCGTAGCGGCCAAAAAACATTTGCGCCGCCCCCTTCCCGCCTGCTGGTGTGGGCAGAGGCCCCACTGGTCCCCCTTTTACCCCACTGAACTGTTTTTATTGTAACAAATCAAGGCTCTGATTGCAAGGGCTGCAGTTGGGTTTTCTTGCGCAAATTTCCACAAAAAACACCTCCGCAGGCCGTCATTTTTGCTCGCCGGGGCGTGTATTCTTTGGTATCCGTACTGATTTGGCGCAGAGCTTTTCCGCCCAGAGAACACGGCCCCGGCTGCGGGAGCAGGCAAAAGTCCGTACCCCGCCTAGCGCAAGCCCGCCCCGCACAGCAAAAAAGGGGCGGGACACCCTCTTGGATGTCCCGCCTCTTTGCAAACAACGCTATAGATCCTGCTCAGCCGCGGCTCTGTCGGCTCTGCCGGAGATTAGCCCGCAGGCTGCGCACCTGGGCGGCATTTTCCGCCATGGTCTCCTCGGTGGTCTTGAGCATATTATCACAGTAGTCGGTGGTGGACTGGCGCAGCGCCCGTGCCTCGCTTTGGGCGGCGGAGAGGATCTCGGACGCACGCTGCTGCGCCGCCTTGACGATCTCTGCCTCGCTGACCAGAACTCTGGCCCGGTCCTCCGCCTTGCGGATAATGGCCTGGGCCTGCGCATTGGCAGAATCAATGAGCTGGCCCCGGTCGCTGACGATGGACTGTGCCTGGCGCAGTTCCACCGGCAGGTTGACCCGCACCTCGTCCAGGTAGTCCCGGATCTGGCCTACATCCACGATGCGCTTGCCGCCGGAAAGCGGCATCCCGGCACTTTCCTCCAGGGCATCCTCGATGGTATCCAGCAGCTCGTTCACATTCATGCCTGTTCCTCCTGTCCCTCGGCCGGAGCTGCGGGCTTTGTGTACTTCCATACCAGCACCCGGCCGTATTTATATTGGCGCTGCAGGGTCATCTGCCCCACCTGGGCAGGCAGCACCAGACCCGTTTCGCTCTCGCACAGCACTGTGCCGCCGGGCGCCAGGCATTTTTCCACCAAAGGCAGCACCAGCTCCAGCTTTTCGCTGCGGAACGGGGGGTCCAGCAGCACCAGATCAAACTGCTCCCGGCAGGCAGAGAGATAGCGGGCTGCCTCTCCCAGGCTGACCCGGCTGCGGTCAAACACGCCGCACGCCTTGCAGTTGCGCATCACCACATTGATGGCCTCCCGGCTCTCATCCAAAAAAACGCACCGGGCCGCACCCCGGGACAATGCTTCGATGCCCAGCTGTCCGCTGCCTGCAAACAGATCCAGCACCCGTGCGCCGGGCAGCTCGAACTGGACGATGCTGAACATCGCCTCCTTGACCTGGGAAAGTGTGGGACGGGTAACGTCCGTTCCGGGCAGAGCTTCCAGCCGTCTGCCCCGGGCTTCGCCAGCGATCACGCGCATACTGTTGTGCCTCCTTTATACCGCTCGTTGAGATAGTTCGTTTTATTATTAAACCCGACCTGCATATCTTTGTCAAGGGTCAGCTGCGTCCCCAGACAGGATGCGGCCCGCTTCGGGCTATTCTGCGCTTTTTAACGGACTGCGGTGCTCTTGTCGGCTGCCGGTTTGCGCCTGCCCCTGGTTTGTGTTACAATAAATGTGTTTTATCAGGAAAGGAGCGTCTGTACTTTATGAAAGTCCTGCTGATCAATGGCAGCCCCCACGAAAAGGGCTGCACCTATACTGCACTGTCTCTTGTGGCTGAGGAACTGAATGCCGCTGGCATCGACACCGAGATCCTTCATGTTGGCGGACAGCCGGTGGGCGGCTGCATCGGCTGCGGCGGCTGCGCCGCAGGCAACGGCTGCGCCTTTGGCGGCGTGGTGAACGAAGCCATCGAGAAGGCAAAGACCGCCGACGGCTTTGTTTTTGGCAGCCCGGTCCACTACGCCTCTGCTACCGGCAACATGGCCAGCTTTATGGACCGCCTGGCCTACGCTGGCGGCAAGCACCTGGCTTACAAGCCTGCCGCTATCTGCGCTTCGGCACGGCGGGCGGGCACCACCGCCACGCTGGACCAGCTGGCCAAGTACCCGGAGTTCTTCCATATGCCTCTGGTCAGCGGCTCTTACTGGCCCATGGTCCACGGCTCCAACCCGGAGCAGGTGCTCCAGGATGAGGAAGGCTGCGCCGTTATGCGGGAGCTGGGCCGCAACATGGCCTGGCTGCTGCACTGCATCCAGGCCGGCCGGGATGCGGGCTTTAATCACCCGCAGAACCCGCCCCGCCCCCGCACTGGTTTTATCCGCTGAGGTTTTACGGGGGATTCGTTCCTTTTTTCGAGAAAAAAGGAACCTAAAAAAGCTTTTCACACGGCCCGTGCATCCGCACGGGCCAAAGTTTTTTATAAGCATAGGGCAGGTCTTGCACCTTCCGGCAGGGACGCAGCGGGCTGTAACGAGGGGGGCGCCCAAAACCCTCTCAGTCAACGCCTGCCGGCGTTGCCAGCTCTCCCGAAGGGCGAGCCTTTGGCAAGTGCATAAAGTTGCCGGTGTTCAGGTCAACGGCATAAAGAAGTGAACCTATAACCAACAAACCTTCTGCCTCTGCCAAAGCCTCCACCTGAGAGGAACGACTCTCCCCGGCCGGGGAGAGATGTCCCTATAAGGGACAGAGAGGGGCCAGGTAGCATTTCGCAAAGCGAAATGACGGAAGGGTTTTCTCCTCGTGAGATGCTGCTTGCAGGGACGGATTCCTTCCGTCTCGCTTCGCTCGCCAGCTCCCCCAGAGGAGGAGGCGGCAGCGCCTGCCGGAGAGGGTCGCCATTCTCTCAAAAAACTGCGCAACACATACAATTTCCACAAAAAACTATGTGCAGTTTCACAATTCATTCCGCATTGACATTTTGCGACGATTTTTTGTAAAATAATTATAGAAAGCGATCTTTTTACTTCATCCGTCGGGACGCTCAACAAACTATCAAAGATAAAAAAAGGGGGGTACTCAAATGAAGAAATTGTTCGCCTTGCTCCTTTCCGTGTCTATGATTTTGGGGATCTTCTCCATTTCGGCCCTTGCCATCTCTGAGGATTCTCTCTATAATGTCGTGATGCGGCGCGGCCCTACTTGCGCCAGCTGCAACATGAGAGAGATGCGGTTGCTCCATGCTTCCCACGAGCCCTGGGTCCTCTCCCACTATGAGCCTTGTTCCTATGGCTGCCCGCTTTCGGACAAATACAACGACACCATCGAGCACGTCTTTGTGTTAAGACCTATCAGTGCGATTTTTGCGGCATTGGCTTCACTTCTACCCATACAGAGACCCGCCGCCTCCACGAACATCCCTCCCGTATCTGAACATTCCTGCCCCCTTTACAGGGGGCTTTTTTTGTTTTGGGCGCATTTCCCTCCCTGCGGCGGGATAAAATTCCCCTCAGATGCTTTTTTCGTTCATAACTTTATGGTAGCATTAAGATACCATTAAATTGTACGAAACCCCCAGGGAGAACGGCTATGGAACACTACGATTGGAATGACGGCTGGCTGTTTACGCCAGAGTTTACCCCCGCATTGGTGGGGGCAGACCGCCCCCAGGGGCTGGAAGAGGTGCGCATCCCGCATACGGTGCGCCCCCTGCCCTATAATTACTGCAACGAAAATGACTATCAGCTCTTGTGCGGCTACCGGCGGGAGTTTTTTGCCCCCAAGGAATGGGAGGGCCGCACCGTGCTGCTGACCTTTGGTGCCGTGGCCCATGACGCCACCATCTTCTGCAACGGGCGGCGGCTGTTCCACCATGGCTGCGGCTACACCGCCTTTACCGTAGACCTGACCGAGGCGCTGCATCTGGGACAGCAGAACGTGGTGGCTGTGCGCTGCGACAGCCGGGAAAACCTGGACATCCCGCCTTTTGGCGGCCGGATCGATTACCTGACCTACGGCGGGATCTATCGGGCTGTATCCCTGGATATCAAGGAGCCTGCCTACCTGCGGGATGTGTTCATCCAAGCAAAAGCGGAGGGAGGTTTCCGCATCTACTCCTCCACTGTGGGCGAGACGGTGGGCTGCGCCCTCCAGGCCGAGATCCGCAGCCCCGCCGGGGCCAAAGCTGTATATACCGGCGAGCTGGCACTGCCCATCACCGGCACGCTGAACGGTGTCCACCCCTGGAGCCTGGACCATCCCTTCCTCTACACACTGACGGTACGGCTGATCCGGCCCGGCACCAGCGGTCTGCCAGACCGAGTGCTGGACGAAAAGACCCTGCGGTTTGGTTTCCGCACCATTCAGTTCGTGGCAGGTGGGCTGTATCTGAACGGACAGCGGGTACAGCTCCGGGGGCTGAACCGTCACCAGAGCTACCCATACCAGGGCTACGCCATGCCGGACAGTGTGCAGCGGCTGGATGCCCAATACCTGAAAAAAGAGCTGGGCTGCAACGCTGTGCGCACCAGCCACTACCCCCAGAGCCCTGCGTTTTTGGATGCCTGCGACGAACTGGGGCTGCTGGTGTTTACGGAGGTGCCGGGCTGGCAGTATATCGGCGGCGACGCCTGGAAAGCCCAGGCTTTGCAGAACTGCCGTGAGATGGTGTGCCAGTGCCGCAACCACCCCAGCGTATTTCTGTGGGGCGTGCGCATCAGCGGCAGTGCCGACGACGAAGCGTTTTATAAACGCACCAACGAGGCGGCGCACCGGCTGGACCCCACCCGTCCCACAGCCGGTGCCAGAGGGCACCGCAAAAGCCAGCTGCTGGAGGATGTGTACGCCTACAACGACTTCACCTACTCAGGGCACGGCCCCGGCTGCGCCCCCCGCGCTTCTGTGACGCCGGATGTGCGCAAAGGCTATTTGATCAGCGAATTCGGGGGACGGCAGTTCCCTGCCAAAGCCTTTGATGACGAGCCCCACCGGCTGGCCCAGGCGCTGCGGCTGGCCGCTGTGCTGAACGACAGCATCGCCCAGCAGGGGGTCGCTGGCAGCTTTGGCTGGTGCATGGCCGATTACAATACCCACCGGGAGTTCGGCAGCGGAGATCGGATCTGCTACCATGGTGTAATGGATATGTTCCGCAACCCCAAACTTTCGGCGGCGGTATATGCCAGCCAAAAGACCCCCCGTGCGCCTTCGGACATCGTGCTGGAGATCTCCTCCAGCATGGCGTTGGGGGATCACCCCGGCGGCTTTGCCGGTGCTTGCTGGGCCTTTACCAACGCCGAAAGCGTGCGGCTATACCGGGACAACGATTTTATTGCGGAGTTCTCCCCGGACCGGCACGGCCGGTTTGCAGCACTGCCCCACCCCCCGGTGGAGATCCAGGACTTTGTGGGCGCTCTGCTGGAAAAATACGAGGGCATGGACCGCGCCCTGGCCCAGCAGACCGCCGCTGTGCTGAACGAGATGCGCCGCACCGAGCTGGAGCTGCCGCCCCTGGCCCGCGCCAAGGCTTTGTCCCTGCGGATGAGCTGGTCTGACCTGGTCCGGCTGTACTACAAGTATATCGGCGTATTGGGCGGCCCCTCGGCCGTTTACCGATTTGAGGCCGTATGGCATGGCCGGGCTGTGCGCACCGTCGTCAAGGAGCCCGTGCAGCGGGTCCGGCTGGAATGTACCGCCCCCAGCCAGCTGCTCACCGACGGCCCCACCTGGGACTGTGCCCCTGTCAGTCTGCGGGCCATCGACCAAAACGGCAACCTGCTGCCCTACTGCGGCGAGGCCGTGCAGCTGTGGGTAGAAGGCCCCGTCAAACTTCTGGGCCCCAGTATCGTACCCCTGCGGGGCGGCATGGCGGGCACCTATCTGGCCACCACCGGCGCCGCCGGACGGGCCGTGCTCCACTGCCGGATGGAGGGTGCGCTGGACACCGAGCTGACCCTGACCGTGCGCAGCCGCCGGGATTAAATTTTGTCCTTTCATGATAGATTTGCACTCTGTTCAAAGTTTTATCATGGATGGATGCTATTATAAAGTTGTAAAAATGCGAGGGGGCGGCCTACAAAAGCCCGCCCCCTCTTTCTCAAGCCTGCAAGCAGGCCTAAAAAGTGAAATGTAGGAGTTTGGTATGAGAGAGAGATTCCGCCGCTTCATGGCCGGACGTTACGGCACAGACGCATTGAATCAGTTTCTGAGCATCGTATCCATCGTGCTGCTGCTGGTCGCGCTTCTGAGCCGGGTCAATCTGTTCACTTGGGTGGGCATGGGTGTGCTGATCTGGTGCTATTACCGCACCTTCAGCCGCAATATCCCCAAGCGCACCGAGGAAAACTACAAGTTCTATACCCTGAAGCAGCAGCTGGAGGGCAAGGTCCGCAGCCTGAAAGAGCAGTGGGCCAACCGCAAGCTGTACCACTACTACCGCTGCCCCCAGTGCCGCCAGAAACTGCGGGTGCCCCGGGGCCGGGGCCGGATCCAGATCTCCTGCCCCCGGTGCGGCACCCAGTTTATCAAAAAGAGCTGAGAGACCATGTTTGGCTATGTGATCCCAAATCAATCCGTAATGACCCCCGAACAGCAGGACCGGTACCGCTCTGCCTACTGCGGGCTGTGCCGCCGCATCGGTGCGCTGCATGGCCTGCGGGGACGGCTGACCCTGAGCTATGACCTGACCTTTCTGGACCTGCTGCTGTGCAGCCTGTACGAGGGCGACACCCCTGCCCTTACCGGCCGGAACCGCTGCCCGGTGCATCCGTTCCGGGGGGTGGACTGGCGCAGCGCTGGTCCCACGGACTACTGTGCTGACCTTGGGGTAGCGCTGCATTATTACAACGCCCAAGACAAATGGCAGGATGACCACAGCCTGGTCGGACGCAGTTTTGAGGCTTTGCTTGCTGGACGCATGGCGGAGATCGAGCAGCGCTGGCCCCGTCAGTGCCAGGCAATGCGCCAGAGCCTTGCGGATCTGGCTGCATTTGAAGCGGAAAACAGCACCGATCTGGATGCCGTAGCCGGGTGCTTTGGCACACTGATGGCAGAGCTGTTTGACTACCAGCAGGACCTTTGGACCCCGGAGCTGCGCTCCCTGGGGGAAAACCTGGGCAAATACCTTTACCTGCTGGACGCCTATGACGACCTGGATAAAGATCTGCGCAAAGGCTCTTACAATCCGCTGAAAGAGCTGCGCCAGCGCCCGGATTACGAAGATGAAATGCACGAGATCTTTGCGCTGCTGCTGGCCAAAGCTGCCCAGAGCTTTGAGCGTCTGCCCTGTGTGGAGGACACCGATCTTTTGCGGAACATCCTTTATTCCGGCGTTTGGCTGAAATACCAGTGCAAAAACGCCGAGGAGCAAAAAAAGAAGTAAACCGCCCTGCCCCCTGCTGGGATCTTCCCGCGGGGGTGGGTCTTGCAAGAGGGCTGTTGGCAGCATCGCCCCGTTTTTCACCAAAAGACAGGGCGCATCCTTTTTGTCTGGCCCCGACCAGAGCTGCGCTCCCTCTTGATTTTTTGTGCGCTGTCCTGTAAACTATAGAAGTTAGCGCCCGCGCCGCGGGCAAGAACCAAAGACGCGAGGGAAGTATATTCTGATGAGAGATCCTTACGAGGTACTCGGCATCCAGCGGGGTGCCAGTGACGAAGAGATAAAAAAAGCCTACCGTGCCAAGTGCAAGCGCTGGCACCCGGACCTGAACCCCAACGACCCCACCGCAGAGGAGCACTTTAAGGAAGTGCAGGCCGCCTACGATGCCATTACCCGCGGCGACACCGGACCTCAGGCCGGCGGCTACGGACAGCAGGGCTACGGCGGATACAGCCAGCAGAGCTATGGGCAGCAGAACAGCTACGGCGGTTTTAATGGCTTTGACCCCTTCGGCTTTGGGTTTGGCTATGGCGGCAGTTATGGCGGCCCGCAGAGCGGTGCCAGCTACTCCGGCAGCGACAGTGCGGAGATGCAGGCTGCCCGAAACTTTATTGTAAATGGCCGTTACACGGAGGCCCGCCGTGTCCTGGACAGCATGGCCAGCCGCAATGCCCGGTGGTATTATCTGTCCTCGCTGGCCAACCAGGGCCTGGGCAAGAGCATCGATGCCTTGCAGGATGCCCGCCGGGCTGTGCAGATGGACCCGAACAACACCGAATACCAGATGCATCTGCGCCAGATGCAGAACCCCGGCCAGAACTACCGCACCCAGACCACCTATACCCAGTCGGGCGGTGTGACCCAGTGGTGCTGGAACCTGATCCTGCTGAATCTGCTGTGCAACTGTTGCTGCGGCGGACGGATGTTCTTCCGGCCTTTGTTCTGCTTCTGATCCAATTACAAGCAAACTGCAACAAAACAAAAGCAAAAGGCCGCTGGCAAATGCCAGCGGCTTTTTTATTTGCTTACTGCCCTTCCAGCGTGACAGGCTTTGCGATGGTGATCGTGCGGGAGATAGGGTCGCACTTATAGTTGCCGCCGATATAAGCGGTCTGGGTATAGGTGCCCGGCTCGGTGGGGATCGCACTGCTCTCCGCACCCATCAGCTGCGCCAAAAATCCACTGCCCTTTTTACGGTAGATATAGCTTACCTTGCCCTCCGGCACCACCTGGCCATCCACCTCGATCACAGCGGAGCTGCTCATCAGCTGCTGCGCCTGCTCTGCGGTCAAGGTCTCCGGCACTTCCGGATTCCAATACATCCGCACACCGGTGCTCTTGGGGCGAATGGTGAACATCGCGATACCTGCGGTATTCATATCCCCGCTCTCCAGTGCCACAGCACCTGCCACGTAGCTGCCTGCATCGACGGGCTGCTCGTCCAGGTAGATGCGGGTATGCATATCCTCCGGCAGGAAGCGGCGGATCAGGTTCAGGGAAAGCTTCATTCCCATCGAGATATCGTTCAGGGTGGGTGCATAGAACTTGAGCACATCCATCACCGAAGCCACCTCGTCGGCCACACGAAGCAGTACGCTCACATCGTTGCCGTCGATCAGCTGCTTGAGGTAGTCATAGACGTTGAACTCTTCCTCCTGATCCGGGGTCGCAGACATAACCCGGGGCAGCGGGATCATTTTGAGCAGGATACGGAACTTCTCGGACAGAGCCAAGGTCACAAAGCCCTTTGCCTCGCCCTTCGTGCCTACCACCACGCCGATATACTGGGTATCCTCCGGGGTGGTCTCTACCCGCAGCTGCAGCGGAGAGCCATACACCAGCTCACCGTCGGCCTTGATGCGGATGGACACCACGCCATTGGTCTGGTCAGTCACCGCTGTTTGCGGTGCAGCGGCAGCGGATGCCGACAGCGCCGGCCCTGCCAGCACGCTCAGGCTCAGCACCAGAGCCAGCACCATTGCGGTCAATCGTTTGGTCCTCATAAACAGAACCTCCTGTCTTGCATAACATTCAGCGCCGCCCCAAAGCACGGGCAGCGGCCGGGCAAAACGCACAGCTTCGCCCATATCTGCATCAATTTTACCGCAAAAGCTGGGCTGGGTCAATAACGGGATTCAAGGGAGGAGGGACGCTCCGCTGGGCCATGGAAAAATCGCTTGCCGAAAGCAGCTGTAAGGCGGGGCGGGACCCTCTCCGTCACGGCTTCGCCGTGCCACCTCTCCCGAAAGGGAGAGGCTTTGGCAAGGGCAGAAAGTTTTCCGGCTATTGGCTGACTTCTTCTAGCCGTTGACCCATAAGGACGAAACCTGCCGGTTCTGCCAAGGGCTCCACCTTCGGGGGAGCTGTCGAGCGCAGCGAGACTGAGAGGGTTCGCCCCCTCCCTCACGGCTTTGGCGGCAGCGCAGAGCTTTTTGATCGACCGATCCTCTTTATAAAATATCCCTTATCATTTTTGGAAGGAGCAATGACTATGTCAGAACCTATACGACCCGTGCGCCTGGTGGCGCTGGATTTGGACGGCACGCTGCTGAACCGGCGCAGCCAGATCACCCCCCGCACCCGTTCGGCGGTCCTGACCGCCAGCCAACAGGGGGTAGTGGTGGTGCCTGCGACCGGCCGGGCGTTGGCGACCCTGCCGCCGGAGGTGGCGCAGCTGCCGGGCGTGCGGTATGTACTTACCACCAACGGCGCTGCGGTATGGGACCTGGGCAGCGAGCCCATGTCCTCCGTTTATAGCCGCTATGCTGATGCGGAAAAACGCCATATCACCCAGCCGGTCTGTCTGCTCCAGCGGCTGTTCCCGCCGCAGAAAGCCCGGGAAGTGTTCGGGCTGTGCCAACAGTACGAAGGGGAGCTGACTATTTTCAGCGATGGACGAGCCATCAAGGACCGGGAAAGTCAGGATCTGGCTGCGGCGCGGATGGCACGACACTGCTCTACCGAAGCGGACCAGCCTTATGACGGCCGTTTTACCGTGGTGCCGGATTTAGCTGAATGGATGTCCCGGGAGGCCCACGCCATTGAAAAATTCTGCCTGTTCTTTGGCAGTGTGGAAAAAGCACAGGCGGCGCTGCCTGCTTTCCGCCAGCTGAAAGGGGTGGAAGTGGTACAGGGCTCCCCGGATAATGTGGAGGTCACTGCACAAGGGGTGGACAAGGGCGAGGCGCTGCTGGCTTTGGCAGACCAGCTGGGCATCCCCCGCAGCGAGACCATGGCGGTGGGCGACAGCGAGAACGATCGCGCACTGTTGGAAAAAGCCGGTGTCAGCGCTGCCATGGCCAACGCTATGCCGTCCATCCAAGCATTGGCAGACTACGTCAGCCAGGCGGATTGTGATGCGGACGGGGTAGCGGAATTGTTTGAAAAGCTGGTGCTGGTACGCTAAAATTTCCAGTTATTGGATTGCACGCTGCGATTTTGTGCAATGTATACAAGTTGAACATACAAACATTGTGCTTGTTGAGCATTACCAAAGCCCCCCTCCGTGAATTATACTAATATTACAAGCGTGCCGTGGGGGCGCTATGCCCAGAGCGGTCCGGCCGCCCCGGAACCACCGAGTTTGATCATAAAGGAGAAATGCGTTATGAATCCCATCGTAGAAAAGGTCTATCAGATCGGCATTATCCCTGTTATTGCTTTTAACAGCGTAGACGAAGCTCTGCCCCTGTGCAAGGCTCTGGCGGACGGCGGCCTGCCGGCTGCGGAGGTCACCTTCCGCACTGCATGTGCTGAGGAGTGCATCCGCATCATCCACGAGCAGATGCCCGAGATGCTGCTGGGCGCTGGCACCGTTCTGACCTGCGAGCAGGCTGACCGTGCTATGGCTGCTGGTGCATCCTTCATCGTTGCTCCCGGCTTTGACCCCGAGGTCTGCAAGCACGTCATCGACAAGGGCGGCATCATGATGCCCGGCACCGCTTCCGCAGGCGAGATGCAGCAGGCTATGAACATGGGCTGCGAGGCCCTGAAGTTCTTCCCCGCTGAGGCAAACGGCGGCGTGAATATGCTGAAGAACATCGGCGCAGCCCTGAAGGGTGCCCGCTGGATGTGCACCGGCGGTGTCAATGCCAAGAACGTCAACGATTACCTGGGCTATGACCAGATCTTTGCCGTGGGCGGCACCTGGATGTGCAAGAGCGACGTGATCAAGGCCGGCGATTGGGCTAAGATCACTGCGCAGAGCAAGGAGGCCGTGGACACCATGCTGGGCCTGAAGCTGATGCACATCGGCATCAACACCGCTGACGAGGCTGAGGCCATGAAGGTGGCTGAGCTGATCGGCGGCCTGCTGAACATGAAGGTCGCTCCCGGCAACTCCAGCATCTTCGTGGGCAAGAAGGAGTTCGAGATCATGAAGAAGCCCGGCCGCGGCACCCATGGCCACATCGCCATCGGCTGCAACAACGTGGATCGTGCTGTCTACCACCTGTCTCAGCGCGGCGTGAAGTTCGACCTGGATTCCAAGGTCGTGAAGAACGGCAAGACCATTGCCTGCTACTTCGCCGACGAGATCGCAGGTTTTGCCTTCCACCTGGTCCAGGCTTGATCTGCCCCCGCATCCGCCACGCACCGCAAGGGTACTTTTGCTTTGCGGCAGGGATATATAAAACACTCAACTAAAAGGAGAATACCACAATGAAAGTCGTTACTTTTGGCGAACTGATGGTTCGTCTGCAGCCGTTCAACTACGAGCGCTTTGTCCAGGCTAACAGCCTGGAGTTCACCTTCGGCGGCGGCGAGGCCAACGTTGCAGTTTCTCTGGCTAACTACGGCCTGGACGCTGCTTTCGTCACCAAGCTCCCCGCACACGCTATTGGCCAGGCCGCTATCAACAGCCTGCGCCGTTACGGTGTGGACACCAGCATGATCGTCCGCGGCGGCGACCGTGTGGGCATCTACTACAACGAGAAGGGCGCTTCTCAGCGCGGCTCTGTCTGCATCTACGACCGTGCTAACAGCGCTATCCAGCTGGCTCAGCCCTCTGACTTCAACTGGGATGAAATCTTCGAGGGCGTGGATTGGTTCCACTTCACCGGCATCACCCCGGCTCTGGGCGCAAATGTCGTGGAGATCTGCCTGGAGGCCTGCAAGGCTGCTAAGGCTCACGGCGTGAAGATCAGCTGCGACCTGAACTACCGCGGCAAGCTGTGGACCCGTGCCGAGGCTCGCGAGGCTATGACCAAGCTGTGCGAGTACGTGGACGTCTGCATCTCCAACGAGGAGGACGCAAAGGACGTGTTCGGCATCGAGGCCGAGGCTACCGATATCTACGGCGGCACCCTGAACCACGAGGGCTACAAGAGCGTTGCTAAGCAGCTGGCTGACAAGTTCCACTTCGAGAAGGTGGCTATCACCCTGCGCGAGAGCCACAACGCTTCTGAGAACGGCTGGAGCGCTATGCTGTACGATGTTGCTTCCGACGAGTACTGCTTCTCCAAGAAGTACGAGCTGAAGATCATCGACCGCGTGGGCGGCGGCGACTCTTTCGGCGGCGGCCTGATCTACGCTCTGCTGAACGGCAAGAGCACCCAGGATGCTGTTGAGTTTGCTGTTGCTGCTTCTGCTCTGAAGCACACCATCGAGGGCGACTACAACATGATGACTGTTGCTGAGGTCGAGAAGCTGGCCGGCGGCGACGGCTCCGGCCGTATCCAGCGCTAAGCGGGAGGACCCCGAAATGGAGATCCGCTATTCCTGCAACCAGAAGGATTTCAAGCGTTATACTACCGAGGAGATGCGGGATGAGATGCTGATCACCGGCCTGTACAAGGCCGATGAGGTGGTGGCCGTGTACAGCCATGTGGACCGTATGGTCACGCTGGGCTGCATGCCGGTGCACGAGGTGGTGTCCATCGATAAGGGCATCGACGTGTGGGCTAACTTTGGCACCCACTACTTCCTGGAGCGGCGCGAGCTGGGTCTGTTCAACATCGGCAAGGACTCTGAGGGCATCGTCGTAGCCGACGGTGTGGAGTACAAGCTGGGCTATAAGGACTGCCTGTACATCACCCAAGGCACCAAGGAGGTTACCTTTGCCTCCGCAGATCCGGCCCACCCGGCCAAGTTCTATATGGTGTCGGCTCCGGCTCACTGTGCTTACGAGACCCGCCTGATCAAGATGGCTGATGCAAACCACCGCCCCCTGGGCAGTGTGGAGACCTGCAATAAGCGCACCATCAATCAGTTCATCCACCCGGATGTGCTCAAGACCTGCCAGCTGAGCATGGGTATGACCGAGCTGGAGCCGGGTTCCAACTGGAACACGATGCCCAGCCACACCCATGAGCGGCGCATGGAGATCTATACCTACTTTGAATTGCCCGAGGGGCAGGTGGTGTTCCACATGTGCGGCGAGCCTACCCAGACCCGCCACATCGTGATGCACAACGAGGATGCGGTCATCAGCCCGTCCTGGAGCATCCACAGCGGCGTAGGAACCTCAAATTACACCTTTATTTGGGCAATGGGCGGCGAGAACATGGAGTTTGACGACATGGACAACATCGCCTCTACCGACCTGCGCTAATAAAACACCAACCAACAAAAGCCCCGTACCGGCATACCCGGTACGGGGCTTCTTGCTAAAAATTTAACTTGTATCCAACAAAAAGGAGGAAATCATGGACCTTTCTGCATTTGACCTCAAGGGCAAGGTTGCTCTGATCACCGGCGGTGCCCATGGCATCGGTTTTTCCATTGCGCAGGGCATGGCGGCTTGCGGCGCTGTCATCTGCTTCAACTGCTCCAGCCAGTCCAGTCTGGAAAAAGGTCTGGCTGCGTATAAGGAAGCCGGCATCGATGCGCATGGCTATGTGGCGGACGTGTCTGACGAGCAGGCTGTGCAGGCTATGGTGGCAAAGATCAAGGCTGAAGTGGGCCCGGTGGATATCCTGGTAAACAATGCTGGCCTGATGAAGCGTGTGCCCATGCTGGAGATGAGCCATGCCGACTTTATGCGGGTCATTGATGTGCATGTGGGCGGTGCATTCAACTGCTCCAAGGCAGTGCTGCCGGATATGATCGAAAAGCGTGCAGGCAAGATCATCAACATCTGCTCGATGATGAGCGAGCTGGGCCGGGAGACCGTTTCTGCCTATGCTGCTGCCAAGGGCGCGCTGAAGATGCTGACCAAGAACATTGCCTCTGAGTATGGTGAGTACAACATCCAGTGCAATGGCATGGGCCCCGGCTATATCGCCACGGCACAGACGGCCCCCCTGCGTGAGACCCAGCCCGATGGCAGCCGCCATCCCTTTGACCAGTTCATCCTGGCAAAGACCCCTGCAGGCCGCTGGGGTGAGGCAGAGGATATGGTAGGCCCGGCCGTGTTCCTGGCCTCCAATGCCTCGGACTTTGTCAATGGCCAGATCCTCTACGCCGACGGCGGTATTCTGGCTTACCTGGGCCGTCAGCCCCAGTAAGACATCCCCTTTATAAAGCAAAGCTCCCGCTTGTGCAAAGCGGGAGCTTTTTTCTGTATAAAGAACCCCTGCACCGGGCGGACCCGGCACAGGGGAGAAAAGGTTCTTATTCCAGGTTGTGTTTTTTACAAAAATATTTGCTGACACAGTACATGGCGCCCCAGAGCAGCACCGCCAGGATGAGATAGAACGGGTTCTTTAAGGCGCTGACCAGAGACTGTCCGAACAGCGCCATCATCCCCACCATGATGCCCTTGCCCAGCATCACCGTGATGAGATAGCGCTTTTCGTCAAAATCCGAGATGCCAAAGGCCAGATGCATAAAGGAGGTGGGGGTAAACGGCAGCAGCGACAGCATAAACAGGGAAGCGGTGTCGAACCGGCTGACCCAGCGCTCTGCTTTTTGCAGCTTGTCCCAGCGGGAGGCGACACGCCAGAAGAAGCGCTTGACGATGCGCCGCCAGAACAAAAACATGACCGTACCGCCCAAAGCAACTCCGGCCCAGCTGTACACAAAGCCCAGCAGTCCGCCATGGGCAGCGACGTTCAGCGCCACGATAGCCACCAGCGGCAGCGGCGGAAAGAAGGACTCCACCATGGCCAGCACGATGGGGGCCGCAGGCCCCAGATTTCCAAAGCTCTCCAGCAGACTCTGCCAAAATTCCAGCGTACCCAACTGGTAGAACCATTGCATCCATGTACCTTGCATTCTGTGCGCCCTTCTCCTTTCCGTGCCAGTGGGGAACGGATGCCCCCCGTTGCCTGCTCCCAGCCGGGGAGGCATAGTATATCCAGTATATCCGGTTTCTATGAAAAGGCCATGAACAAAATCTGAGCTTTTTCGTGCCGGTCTATTCTATTATACGAACCAGAAAGCCATTTCCCGGCATAAAACCGGTAAAATTTTTTCAGAAGGGGCGGCAGGTCAGGCTTTGGCGGTTTCGGCTTGCTTTTCGGCCCGGGCCCGCATCCGCTCCAGCTGCTGGGTGCGCTGCTTGTTCCAGCGGGCCAGCAGTTCCTTATCCGGGATCTGCACACAGCGGGCGTAGCTCCAATGCAGGCCGTCCCGGCGGGCCAGCTTATACCGGATCATAGCGCCTTGCCCGCAAGGGCTGCTGCTGCCCTGGCAATGGGGGCAGCGGGCCATGGTATACCAGCTGTTGCTGCCCTTTTTCAGCCAGATCTCATCTGGTTCCAGCGTGGCGCCGCACTCCGGGCAGGGCACCTGTGCTACAGCCGGGTCGGTCCGCCAGGCGTATTGCTCTACATAGCCAGGGTAGACCCGGAAATCCCGGTAATCCCCCGGAGGGGGGCACAGGGCGGCTTTCAGCGCCTCGGGTTCGGTGGGGTAAGCGGCCAGTCCAGCCCGCAGGTCCAACCGGCGGCAGACATCGGCGGTGTAAAGCGTGTCGCTCAGTGCATCATGGAAGGGGCGCTCCATCGGGATGCCCAGACGGGTGACCACGCTTTCCAGGGTCATGCCCTCGCCCTCCTTGCGGGGGTGCTCCCGCAAAAAGATCTGCTGCAGGTCATACCAGACGGTGGGCTGGCTCTCGTCGATGTTGCACAGGAACAGATTCTGCTTCAGTACCGGAACATCGTCCAGACCCCACTCGGCAAACTCTGCATCCGGGCCGCACCACTTCATAAAGCGGCGCAGACCCTGGAGGATGGGCTCGCCCTTGTCCAGATCGGCCTGGGTCAGGCCGGTGACCTTGGCGATATGATGCTGCAATTTGCGAAAGATGCGGGGCCGCAGACGGATCGAGAAGGTGTCCAGCACGTTGGCATCCTCGTCGATCTTTACGGCGCCGATCTCAATGATCTCGCCCCGCAGGGTCTGCTGTACCCCGTGATAGTTAAACGTGTACGGCTGGTAGCCGATGTTCCACTCTAGGTCAAATAATACCAGATTCCGCGGCATGATCTTGCTGTGTCCTCTCCTTCTCTTAGTGCAGGATAAACTTTTCAATGGCCTCTGCAACACCATCGTGGTTGTTGTCGGCCTCGGTCACATAATCGGCAGCGGCTTTGACCGGCGGCTCTGCATTCTGCATAGCCACGCCGACCCCTGCAAAGGCCAGCATGGAGCGGTCGTTCAGGCCGTCGCCGCAGGCCATCAGCTGGCCCCGGTCCAAGCCCAGATGTGCCAGCAGCGCCGCCAGGCTGGCGTCCTTGGCCACGCCTACCGGCACAGCCTCGATGAAAAATGCGCTGGAAGGGTAGAGGTCCAGCCGTGTGCCGAACCGCTCCTTGGCGGCCGCCCAGACCTCGTCCCGGCGGGCCGGGTCCAGGGTGATGAGCATTTTGTGCACCGGGAAGTTTACATGGGCGGCCAGATCCGGCACGCCCACCACCGGCAGGTGGTTGGTAAAGCCCTCCCACTGCGCCCAGCGGTCGTCCGGGCGCTCGGTCAGGATATGCTCGGCATCATAGGTCACGATGGCTACATCCTGCTGGGCGGCAAAATCACACAGCTGGGGCACCAGCTCCGGGTCCAGCAGTTTCTGGTAGAGGACCTGTCCGCTGCGGCAGTCCAGGATCGCACCGCCGTTGTAAGACAGGATGCATCCGCCGGTCTTGTCCAATTCCAGCTCTTTGGCCAGCGGGGCTACGCCGCCGGTCGGCCGGCCGGAGGCCAGCACCAGGGTCACGCCCTGGGCGGCAGCCGCCTGCAGGGCTGCCCGGGTGCGGGGGGTGATCTTCTTTTCGTCGTTGGTCAGCGTGCCGTCCAGATCCAGCGCCAGCACCTTGATCTGTGATGTTGCCATAGTGTAGGGTCTCCCTTTCTGTTCCTGTACTCCAATACGCGCAAATGCACGCAAAAAACTCACTTTCCTTATTGTACAATGAACTCCCGTCCCGTTGCAAGGGCCCGGGGCAAAAATCTGCGTTTTATCCACAAAAATGGCGGGTGGACGGCTCTTTTTCATCCATGGGCCAGGGGGCCGGGCAGAAGGGGAGTGCGGGGTTCTTTCTTGCCTTTTGTGCGCAGGGGTGATAAAATAGACCAGCATCCGGAGAAGCCGGGTGCAAGGGACAAGAGCGTCCCTATGATCTACCCTGCCGCAGGAGCCAGCAGGCTCCACCGGGGAAGCGGGTGCAAGGCCCGCGCGGTCCCGCCACCGTAAGCCGAGCAAGGGCGCATGCAGCGCCCCGGCAAGCCGGGGTACCGGACGGCAGGAGCACACCAGATCCACGAGAGATGGAGAGGAGAGTTTTTTATGAATTTTGCAAAAAATGAACGGATGCACGCTTGGACTGCGCTGCTGGCAGCGGCTGCTCTGGCAGCTGTGCTGCTTACCGGCTGCGGTGCGGCTTCCTCGGAGAGCAGTTCCTCCAGCGCTGCCCAGAGCGAGCCTGCCAGTGTCAGCGCCGCAGCATCGGACAGCGCAGCGGAGCAGAAGATCCATGCTGCATTTACGGTTTGCTATGCAGATGGCACCAGCGAGGAGTTTACCCTGGAAGCGCAGGCTGGCCAGACCCTGGCCGAGGCGCTGCAGGCGGCAGGTCTCATCAGCGCAGAGGAGGCCGAGGCCGGCTTTGTGACCGAGGTCAACGGCGTAAAGGCTGATTTCAACAAGGATCAGTCCTGGTGGTGTCTGACGGATGCTTCCGGCGAGGCCACGACGGTGGGCATCGGGGACATCCAGCTGCAGGATGGGGATGCCTATGCCTTTACCTACACAAAGTAAACGGACCTCCAGCCGGGAAAAGATCCTGCGCCTGGCCTTGGCTGGGCTGATGGGGGCGCTGCTGGTGGTGGGCAAACAGGCTATGAGCGGCCTGCCCAACATCGAGCCGGTGACCCTGCTGATCGTGCTGTTTACACTGGAGCTGCCGCGGGAGACCCCGGCGGCCATCACCGTGTTTTTGCTGCTGCAGGGGGTCCTCTACGGGTTTGGACTGTGGTGGGCCATGTACATCTATGTGTGGTACCTGCTGGCTCTGCTCACCTGGCTGCTGCGCCGGATGGACAATGCCCTGGGCTGGGCGGTGTTCAGCGGGATCTATGGCTTGTGCTTTGGGGGGCTGTGTGCAGGCGTGTATCTGGTGGCAAAGACACCGGCTTTTGCTTTGAGCTGGTGGATCAGCGGCCTGCCCTACGATGCCATGCACGGTGCGGGCAATTTTGTGCTGATGCTGCTGGCCTACCGCCCCTTGCGCCATGCGCTGCAGATCGCAAAACGGCAGATCGGCCTGTAAAACAAAGAAAAACGCTGCCCCCGGCTTTTGCCGGGGGCAGCGTTTTTATGCCAGGGGGTGTATCACAGGGTAAAGTGCTCCAACAGGACCCACAGCATTCCCGGCAGGTTCATGATGGGGGCCAGCAGCTCGGAAATAAAGAAAAACAGGGACTCAAACATAATTCAGGACTCCTTTCATACTGCAAAAGCGGAGATTTTGCGGGGCCCGCCTTGTTCGTTGCGGCGGGAACTGCCCGTTCTGCCCTGTATACGTCTGAGCCGGGCAAATTATTGCAGGACTTTGAATGTGGAAAAACCGGGGTAGATGGCAGCAGTTCCCAAAAGCTGCTCGATCCGCAGCAGCTGGTTGTATTTGGCCACCCGTTCGCTGCGGCAGGGGGCGCCGGTCTTGATCTGACAGGTGTTCAGCCCTACCGCCAGATCCGCAATAAACACATCCTCGGTCTCACCCGAGCGATGGGAGCTGATGACGCCATATCCGGACTGCTGGGCCAGCCGCACCGCATCCATGGTGCGGGAGACCGTGCCGATCTGGTTGGGCTTGATCAGCACCGCATTGGCTGCCTGCTGCTGTACACCCTGCTGGATGCGCTGGGTGTTGGTGACGAACAGATCGTCCCCCACAAGCTGGAGCTTGTTGCCCAAAACGGAGGTCAGTTTCTGCCAGCCAGACCAGTCCTCCTCATCCAATCCATCCTCCAGCGACAACAGGGGGTAACGCCCCGCCAGCGCCTGCCAATGGGCAATGAGCTGGTCGGTGGTGTACACCTGGCCGGATTTGGGCAGGCGATAGAACCCGCTGCCCTGGATCGGGTCCCGCCACTCGGAGGCGGCAGCGTCCATCCCCAGCATAAAATCCCGGCCGGGGCGGTAGCCTGCCCGCTGGATGGCAGCCAGGATCAGCTCCAGCGCCTCCTCATCGCTGGCAAGATCGGGGGCAAAGCCGCCCTCGTCCCCTACAGCGGAGGACAGCCCCTTGGCCCGCAGCAGCTTTGCCAGGGCGTGGTACACCTCGCTGCACCAGCGCAGCGCCTCCCGAAAGCTGGGCGCCCCGACCGGAAGGATCATGAACTCCTGTGTATCCAGGCTGTTGGCTGCATGGGCGCCGCCGTTCAAAATATTCATCATGGGCACGGGCAGACAGCAGGCGTTGGCACCCCCCAGCAGGCGGAATACCGGTATGCCCAGGCTGGCTGCGGCTGCCCGGCAGACGGCAATGGATACGGCCAGCATCCCGTTGGCCCCCAGGCGGGAGCAGTCCGGTGTGCCGTCGGCGGCGCGCATGGCTCCATCTACGGCGTAAAGGTCGGCAGCATCCAGCCCGGCGATCGCAGGGGCCAGCACTGCCCGGATGTTCTGGGCGGCTTTCTGCACCCCTTTGCCGCCATAGCGGGCATGCTCGCCATCCCGCAGTTCCAAGGCTTCCCGGCTGCCGGTGGAAGCCCCGGAAGGGGCGGTGCCCCGTGCGGTGGTGCCATCGGCCAGGGTGACTTGTGCCTCTACGGTAGGATTGCCGCGGGAATCCAGGATCTCGCGGCCGGTCAGGGAACGGATGGTACGGTCAGACATAGCGTTGCTCCTTTTCTGTGGTTCGTATCGCAGGGAGTATGGGCCGGAGAACGCAGTTTTAGCCAGGACGTCCGGCTGTTTTTGGGGAGAAAAGGGACGCTTTCTGTCTGGATAGGAGAACTGCCCTGCCTGTTGCTAAAACAGCAGCCGCCCCGCCGGATGCACTGCACCAGAGGGACGGCTGCTTTATGATCGGATCTATCGGGCAGAGGGGTGCCAGGCATCCAGTATGCCGATGTCGGCGCAGATGACCTGGCCGCAATGGTCCGGCGCAGAAAAGTGGACCGGCTTGCAGCTGTCAAAGGTGACGGTCACATCGGCCCGCACCGCCCCGGGGGCGGCGGCTCCGGTGTCTGCATTGCATCCGCTGGGCAGGTCTACGGCAAAGACCAGGGCGCCGTCCCGGCGGCAGCGTTCCAGCAAGGCGCAGGCTGCGGCACCCTGCGGCCGCAGTGTCCCGTGGAAACCGGTACCATACAGCGCATCCACAGCGGCTGCAAAGGGGTGCTCCGGCAGCGGGTCCAGCGTACACAGCTGCACCCCCGGCATACCCGCCAGCAGCTGCCAGTTGGCCTGTGCATCCGGGGTGCAGGGTTCCCCTTCGGCCAGCAGGACCCATACCTGCCAGCCAGCCTGTGCCGCAGCCCGGGCGGTCACAAAGCCGTCGCCGCCGTTATTGCCTTTGCCGCAGACCACCAGCAGCCGTCCGGGCTGCGGGCAGCGGAGGGCCAGCTCCCGCCAGACAGCCTGGCCGGCATTCTCCATCATCTGCCGGTAGCTGAGCCCGTGTGCGGCTCCGCTGGCTTCGATCTGCTTCATCTGAGCGGCCGTTACGATCCGGTGTTCCATCTTTCAGCACCATCCTTTTTGTTTTTATTATACTCCCGCCAAAGCCGATACGCAAACATCCCCCGCTCTGTATCAGGGCGGGGGATGTGGGTTGGGTCATTCGGTTGTTTAGGTCATTACATAGATCTCCATTTCGGCTTCTTCCGCAGGCGAATAGATCACAGTGTCCTCAACTTCCACCTCGTAGACCGAATGGGAAAGCTCTGCGGTCATCTCCTCCAGGGTCCAGTCCTGCTGCACCGGGCCATCCAGCTCCAGCCGGAAGGTCTGGGTGTCGTCCTCTGCAAAAAAGAGCAGCTGGTTCGGCACAATGGCAAGGTCTTGGGCGGACTGGGTCAAAGCGTAGCAGTCCTTTGCAAAGCTTTCCGGGGTCTGATACGGCCCCCGCAGTTCCACACGCAGGGTGCTGTACTCCACCTTGGGGCTGTCTGCCCAGGAATGGAAGGACAGGTAGCCTTCCACATCCCGCAGGCGGATCTGGGGTGCATCATCGGAAAAGGCGGTGTAGGCATCCCGGGTGAACTGCTCTCGCTGCACATCCAGCTCCTGCTGTCGGACCGGGTCGATCAGGTCGGTGAGCATGGGCAGGAAAGAAAGTCCGAAGCAGCAGGCCATTAAAAACAGACACCCTAAAACGGACAGGAAGTCCAGCCGCCAGCGGCCGGGCCGCACGGCAAAGTAAAGCACCTCTGCACCCAAAGCCACCAGCCCTGCCGCCGGGGCGATCTTCAGCACCAGTTCCCAGTTGAAGCTGGGCCAGAAGTAGTACAGCAGAAAGAACAGTCCGGCAAGGATCAGGCATACGCCCAGTGTCAGGCTGCCTACCCGGCGTTTAGGGGCGGCAGGCTCACTGACCGTCGGATTGGTCGTTGTTTTGGTCGTCTCGGTCATCGTTTTCTACCTCCTGATGAGGCTGCATTGCAGCCTGAATGATCCGCAGAGCTTCCTGCTCCGCAGGGTCCTCTGCAGGGGAGGGCTCCTCCGTCTGAGAGGGGGCGGTATAATTGCAGAACTCTTCCGGGGCTTGCTCCGGGGGGCGCTGTGCGCTGCGGGGGCCGCGCACCAGCCAAACACCGCAGAGGATCAGCACCACGCAGACCAATACCTGGGGGACCTGATCCATCATCAGGTAAAATGCCCGGAACGCAACGCTGTTGTGCCCGCCGCTCCACATCAGCTGATCCAGGACGCCCATAACGACCTGCTGGTAGGCGATGAGCACACCGGTGGCGATCAGGCCCCAGCCCAGCAGCTTATGGCTCTCGGAGAGGAGCTGCCGCATCCGCCGGTCGTACCAGTCTATATGGATCAGGTAATCGTCCTGGGGGGCATTGCCGGCGCCGATCTCTGCCCGCAGGTTGAAGGTATCAAAAAAGCTGTACATCCACACGATCAGGCAGGTGATGGTCAGCGGCGGCAGCAGCATCCCACAAAAGATGGTCAGGCAGAACATGCTCACCAGCGACAGGCCCCGCTTCATATAGCCTTGGTACATCTGACCAGCGCCCGGGATGCAGGAAAAGATCAAAGTCAGGATTCCGTTTTTCATTGTGTATTTTCCCCCTTAGATTGGTCTTGAGGTTGGTCATGGCCGCTGGTGGGCTGGGTCTGGGCATCGGGGCCTTTGCCCCGGCCCCACAGGCCGTCCAGTGCACCGGTAAATTTGTCGTAAAGCTGCGCCATCGGGTCAGGATGTTTCGGGCCGTCTGGCAGGGACTGGCTTTGGGCAGGCGGAGTCCAGACATCCAGCTGACTGCTGCGGTCCAGGATGATATCCAGTGTTCCGCTGCGCCAGATGCTCAGCGCCAGCAGGGCGGCAACTCCGGCCACCGCCATGCGTCCATAGGTGTTATGCATGATGCGTACCCAGATGCTGCTCATGACGGTACGCTGCACCTTGGGCGGCGCAGTTTCCAGCGGCTGGGCTTCCAGCCGGGCAGTGTAGCGGTCCAGACAGCAGTTGCAGTAGGCCAGATGTTCGGCGGCTTCCAGCCGCCCCAGCTCATCCAGCTGGCCTGCGATCAGGGCGTCAAGGCCTTCTTCGGTCAGACATCCGTTTTTTTGGAACAGTTCCATCCGGTGGGTCCCCCCTTTCTGGTGGATTGGACTGGGCTAAAATTTGTTGCGCCAGCATTTTTTTGCCCCGGTAGATCTGGGCTTCCACAGTTTTTACCGGGCGGCCGCAGCGCAGAGCGGCCTCAGCGGCAGTGCATCCCTCCAGCAGCACCAGGCAGCAGGGGGTGTGGTAGGGCTCCCGCAGGCCGGTGATCATATCGGTAAGCTGCTGGGCGCTGATCTGTTCCAGCACCTGGTGCTCCGGGCTGTCGGTGGGCGGGGCAGTGTGCAGAGACAGCATCTCATCTCCGGGCATGGACACCCGCCGCGCCCAGGCGCTGCGCAGATAATCCTTGGCTTTATTGGATGCGATGCGGGCCAGCCACTGCTTTTCGTATCCGGGCGGACAACGGTCGATGGCACGCCAAGCAGAGAGAAAAGTCTCCTGGGCCAGGTCCTGGGCTTCCTGCTCATCCGGTACCAGCTGGTGGCAGACCGTGTAGACCAGGTTCTGATATTGACGCACCATTGCGCCGAATTCCAGGCTCGTCATGCCTGCACGGCCTCCTTTCTGTACGGTTGGGGGCAGAGGCTCGCCAGGCTCGCTTTGCGGGTGCTTTGCGTTCCCCTCTGTATTCTAACACGAATCAAGGGGCTTGTCTCCTGCACGGAAAGTAAAAAAAATTGAAAAAAATTGGGGAGGGGAAGCAGACCCTCTCCGTCACGGCTTCGCCGTGCCACCTCTCCCGAAAGGGAGAGGCTTTG
>OHKJ01000005.1_pt1 | contig 244744 bp, 200 predicted proteins | sample 1568791 | NCBI WGS metagenome assembly OHKJ01 (sample SAMEA3879584, study PRJEB24766) | human gut metagenome | biome: human-associated habitat; feature: feces | place: USA | collected 1985/1987 | reverse complement strand
GTCCGCCCCGGTAATACTGCCGCATGGTGGTGAGCATATTGTCGATGTTGAAGTCGTCTTTACTCACCTTAATCTCACGTTCGGCGAGTTCCCTGCGGTAGTCGTCACGCATATACTCATAGAAAGTATTGAATGACGGCACGATGCTCCGGTCCGCCCTGATGCGCTCGATGTAGGTACTCACGGCACTGCCCAGCTCACCGCTTTCGGTCTTCGTCACCTTGTCGTCCTCGCTTTTCCAAAGCGTGAGCAGCAGGGTCTTGATGCTGTCCTTCTTCTCCACGTCGAACACGTAGTCGTCGGTATAGAACGGATTGAACGAGATGGGCTTTTCCTCGGTATAGGTGAAATACACCCCGTCCCCGCCATGCGTCTTGCGGCGTATCATTTCGCATAGTCCCTGGTAGGAGTTTCCCGTGTCCACCAGCACCACGTGCGTACCCTGCTCGTAATACTGGCGCACGAGGTGGTTCATGAAGAAGGACTTCCCGCTGCCCGAAGGCCCCAGCACGAATTTGTTACGGTTGGTCGTGATGCCGCGCTTCATGGGCAGGTCGGAGATGTCCAGGTGCAGGGGCTTTCCCGTGAGCCGGTCCACCACCTTGATACCGAAAGGCGAGAGCGAGCTGCGATAGTTGGTCTCTTCCGTGAAGAGGCACACCGCCTGCTCGGTGAAGGTGTAGAAGCTCTCCTCTGCCGGGAAGTCCGCCGCATTGCCGGGTATCGCCGCCCAATAGAGCGTGGGGCAGTCAATGGTGTTATGCCTGGGCATACACCCCATGCTTGCCAGCTGGCTGCCCACGTCGTTCTTGATACGTTTCAGTTCCTCCGCATCGTCGCTCCACGCCATCACATTGAAGTGTGCCCTTACCGAAGTCAGCCCATAGGAATGGGCTTCGTTCAGGTATTGGTCGATCCACTCCCTGTTGATGCTGTTGCTCCGGCTGTACCGCGAGAGCGACTGCATATTGCGGGCATCCTTCTCAAAACGCTGCAAGTTCTCATCGCTGTTGTCTATCATCACATACTGGTTGTAGATGTGGTTGCAGGGCAGTAGCAACCCTACGGGACTCGCGAACGAGAGGCGGCAGTCGCTCCGGTCGGTGGAGAGTCGCTCATAACGGGTGTCGGTAGCCACCTTGCCCGGGAGGTCCTCCACATCGGAAAGGGTGTGCAGGCATAAATAATTGTCACCGATGCGCATCTCCCTTGCCGAAAGCCCGATGTCCTGCAAGGTGGCATTATCTTCGGGCATGAGGGAGAAGTAACGCTCTATCACTCCCGCCTTGCCGTCCGTACCGGTAATCTCGTCCGTGGAGAGCCGGCGCAGCCTGATAAATCCGCTGTCGTTCATGATACGGGCGAACTGCTCCGTGGCTTCCATGAACTTTTCAGTGGTTTCCCTGTCCAGCTCCTTGGGGATGATGTTTCCCCGGCACAGCGTGCTGAAGTTGCTCTGCATACGGCTGCGCTCCTTCGTTGTTTTCGTCAGATAGAGGTAGCAGGTATGCTTCAGGTACGGACGCTCGTTGAAGTGGCGCTCAAAGGAACGGCTCAAAAAACTCATGCCCTCCTTTTGCAGCTCGGGCTTGTAGGTCTCACGGACGAACCAGTCCTGCTTGTGCACGACGGAGAAGTCCGGCAGCACCCTGACAGCCTTGCACCAGCAGCCGTGTATCGTCTCGTATTCCGCGCTTGTCACGGTGTACAGCTCCGGCAGCTCCACCTCGAAGGCAACCGTGATGTCGGCGTCCTTCGATATGATGCAGCCGTGCTCCACCGCCCATAGCGGAAACTTGTTTTCCAGTGTCGTAATCTTGGATGTATTTCTCATTGTCATTCTTTCTTTTTTCGTTTGCTGAATAGTCGGGTGATCCGTCGCCGGTTGCTCAGGTACCGGGGGTGGCTCTTTGCCGCCCCCAGCTTCATAAGCCCGTGTTCGCCGTACCGGGCGTTCAGCGCGAAGGTCTGCCATACGAGGATGGCGGACGATGCCACGCCGAAGCCGATACATATCCACTGGTCGATGCCGACCATGTAGAGGATGACGAACAGGACAAAGAGGGCCAGCAGTCCACCCGCGAAGATGAACAGGTACTGTGCCTTGAGTCCCTTGAACTCGACCGGACGACCGATACCCTTGTTGATGGGGTATCCGGCCATACATTATTATATTAAAGGAAGAACGAGCGGAGAATCGTTGCCGCCACGATAAGGAAGATACACGCCCCGAACCACGACGCCGCCGTCTTCGACGTATCGGGGTCTCCGGAAGAGAACTTCCCATAGACTTTCACGCCACCGATTAACCCGACCACAGCGCCGATGGCGTAAATTAATTTCGTCCCCGGGTCAAAATAGGAGGTGACCATTTGTGTGGCTTCGTTGATGCCTGCAAGTCCGTTGTCCTGGGCGATTGCGGATGCGGTTGCAGCGATGAGTAACGCTGCCGAAAGAAAGATTTTCTGTTTCTTGTTCTTGTTCATAAATAATTCTTGTTTTGTGCCGTCAAAGGGTGGATGGTCCTTTTTCGGGCGGTTGATACTGTTTTAATTCCTGGATTCAGTGGCTCCCGTTTGTTTCCACGGACTTGGGAGTGTCCGTTCCGGCCAGACGGTACCTTGTACCATCGTCCCGGTCTGCCTATTGTCACATTGTCTCTTTCATTATTTTTTGTTATTCCTTACACATAGTCCCGGATGTCGAACTCGTCGATGTTGTCGGGAATGAAAAACTCTTTCTTCTTGGGTTGTGACACAACCTTGTTTACCGTGTCCACGAAAATGGTCATTGCCTTTGCAAGCCTTTCGCCCATTACGTCGTCGGTCATGCTTTCCGTTATCTTCACGAAAAGTTCCGTGCCTTCCAGTTCTGTCAGGACATTTCCCGCGTGATACATTTCTTTGTCAGTGGAGCCGTCCTTTCTGATTGTATGTACCGCCTTGTCGATGTCATCGAAGCTGCAACCGGAAGCCTGCTTTTCATCCGGTGTGTCATCCTCCGGCTCATTCTCCCCGTACTTTATTTCCGAGGGAGGAATATTCGAGAATACCTCATCGAGCTTCTCTTCCGGAATTTGTGCCGGATGTGACTCCGCCTTGCTGTTTCCGTCGTCAAAAGTAGTGTCTTCCTCAGACAGCTCAATGCCTTCCTCCGAAGTGGCAGCTTGTGGCGCCGGTATGGTAGCCATTGTCCGGTTGGGAGTCATTTTGAAACGGCTCTTGCCGATAATGTCCGCCGCTTGCGCGGGTATCTGTCCCGTGTCCTTTTTCTGTTCTCCGGCACGGAGGGTATTCCAGACCCTGGCAATGTCCCTGAAGAAACGGACGAGCCTCGTTTCCATGATGCGGTCATACATCAGCAGGAACAGAAACCATACATTGCAGGCGATTGATGCGATCAACAGTACTGTTTTCATAGGCTTCCGGAAGTTTTGTTCAAACGTCGGTAATAAAGGCCGTTTATCGCATCCCCGTACCGTTGCAGGTGGTCCCGGAGTACGTTGTCGATATACTCCTCGATACTGTCCCCTTTATCCGACAGGGCGGCTACTATCCCTTTGTACGTCTCACGGCTGATATGGATACGCTGGCGGGAGATGCCGGGCTTGTTCATGTACTTTGTCACCGGTACGGTGGATTCCACTCTCTGTTTCTTTTGCAGGCTGCCGGCCTGACGACGGTTCTTTTTACTTTTCATTGTCTTTTCAAATTAATTGTTATCAATGTTTTTATAGGTTATAGTCTTTCATGTGGCGGTTGAACGATTCGGCAATCTCATCCTGGAACAATGTGAAATGATGGCTCAGCACGTTATGCAGGAAACTTGCGATGCTGACCTCGTTGCCTCCTATCACATGAAGCATTTTCTGTATCCGGTCATGGAACTCTTTCTTGATATAGACCTGCTTGCCGAGCCGGGCCGTGATATTGGCTTCCCGTACAAACGTGCCGTCATAATCAAATGCACCGTCCGTGCGTTCCACCCCGGCATCCGCTGCGGATGGAACGGGGACGGAAGCCGGTGCCGGAATGCTCCGGGCAGGCTGCGGTGTACGGGGTTTCACTGTTACCCCCTCCGTGCTTCTCGCTCCGGGCGGTATGCTTGTGTCATCCTGCCGGAACGAGTTGATTATGGCGTCGCTGTCAATGTCTTCGACTCTTGTCTTTTTTGCCATAGTTCCTATTCCTTTATGATTCCGAGAATCTCGTCCACGAGCTTGTCAAGGTTACTGCCGCGCACCAGTGCCTTGTCCGCCGGGAATGCCGTGGAGCGGAATACCGCCTTGCGTTCGGCCGCCGTTTCCTTCCGGAAGCGTTTGCTGTCGGGCAGGAAGGTGTCCAGTATCGGCAGGGCAAACTCGGCGCACACCTTGTCATACGCCTTGTACAGTTCTGTCTTCTCCCGTCCGTCCACCATGTTCCATACAAGATACAGGCCCTTGATGCCGGAACGTCCCGTGCTTATCATCTGCTCGTTGATGACCGTGGCGAACTTGATGGAGCTTTCCATCACCACACGGTCCGCAATGATGGGCGTGAAGATATAGTCCATTCCGGCGATGGTCCTCACCACGTCCGCATTGTTCACCGTGCCCGGCAGGTCGAAGAACACAAAATCGAGGTCGCCCTGCTTCTCCACCAGGCTGTCGGCTGTCTGAACCGCATCCTCCGCACGGCTGCACAGAACCGGATAGGGATTTTTCTTCAGGCGTTTGAGCTGGTCATAAGCCATTGTCTTGTAATAGCCGTCTTCCATGACGGCCTTCATGTCACGCTTTCGCATGTCATGTGCGCTATACTGCGGAAAATCGCAGTCCACCACCGCTACATTGTAGCCTTTCACATAATGCAGGTAGCTTGCCACCAGCACCGTGAGCGTTGTCTTGCCGGCTCCTCCCTTTTGCGTGGAGAATGCCACATACTTTGTCTCTTTCATACATTTGATAATTTATTTGGTTATACATAATTCCGGATGTCGTGCCGTATTGCCGTGCATACGCACGTACACCCTTTCAATCGCTCTTGTAACAATCCGTCCGTGTTACCGGCTGTCCGTAAATCCACCCGTTTGTCCGTCTTCCCGTTCCGCCATTCATCCGCATAAATGCCGGATGGTCCGGATATGCCTGTTTTTAACCCTTGGCACCGACGGGCGCAAGGTGTTACGGACACTCATCCGAAAGGACCTGCCTTCAGTCCCACATCCGAATCACGTTGCAAATAAACAATGATTTTTCCGCACTTGTATCACCTCCAAACGAAGTGGCAGCTTGTGGCGTCGATTGGTAGGCATTGTCCGGCTAAACGCTCTGTATTACATCGCCTTACCTCCCTAACTTTGCACCCGAACGGCAGGGTTATCCGTATGGGGCGCAGCCGTGGGTCAAGCAGGTATTCTTCCAATCCGTCCCCGACGGATTTTTATGTTCACAAGAACATAGCAAGATGTCTTTTCAGCCGCTCAAAACATTTTGAGCATCTTGAAAAGCACTTGCCCTTGCAGGGGGCTGGCTTCCTCTCCGGAGTCGGGAAGCCTGATGAACCTACGGTGTATGTGTCCCCGAAACGGGGGCTTATGCCGTGCAACCGCTAAATCCAAAATTTATATGCAGGAAAAAAGAAACAAGACCGGGAGAAATCCCAAACCTGATCCGGCGGTGTTCCGCTACACCGTCCGTTTCAACGAGGAGGAACACAACCGTTTCCTCTCCATGTTCGAGAAGTCAGGCGTTTATGCCAGGGCTGTTTTTCTTAAGGCGCACTTCTTCGGCAAGCCGTTCAAGGTGCTGACAGTGGACAAGACACTGGTGGACTACTACACCAAGCTGTCCGATTTTCATGCGCAGTTCCGTGCGATAGGCACGAACTACAACCAGGTCGTGAAGGAACTGCGCTGCCATTTCTCCGAGAAGAAGGCGATGGCGTTGCTCTATAAACTGGAGCGACAGACCATCGAGCTGGTAAGGTTGAGCCGCGAGATTGTGGAACTTTCAAGAAAGATGGAGGCGCAATGGTTGCAAAAATCAGTGTAGGGAAGTCGCTGTACGGCGCACTCGCCTACAACGGGGAGAAGATCAACAAGGAGCAGGGAAAGCTCCTTGCCACCAACAAAATCTACAATGACGGCACAGGGACGGTGGATATTAACCGTGCGGTGGACGACTTCAAGGCTTATATGCCTGCGCATACAAGGGTGGAGAAACCGGTGATGCACATCTCCCTCAACCCGCATCCCGACGATGTGCTGACCGATACGGAATTGCAGGACATCGCGAGGGAGTATCTGGAAAAGCTCGGCTACGGAGAGCAGCCGTACATGATTTACAAGCACGAGGACATAGACCGCCACCATGTCCATATCGTCACGGTCAATGTGGATGAAAACGGCAGGCGTCTCAACCAGGACTATCTCTATCGCAGGAGTGAGCGTATCCGCAAGGAGCTGGAGGAAAAGTACGGACTTCATCCTGCGGAGCGCAGGAATGCCCGGTTGGACAATCCGCTCCGCAGGGTGGACGCATCCGCAGGGGATGTGAAGAAGCAGGTAGGCAACGTAGTCAAGGAAGTGAACAGGAAATACCGTTTTCAGACGATGGGTGAATACCGTGCCCTCCTTTCTTTATATGGCATAACGGTGGAGGAGGTACGGGGTAACGTTCGCGGACGGGAGTACAACGGGCTGGTCTATTCGGTGACGGATGAGTCCGGGAACAAGGCTGGCAATCCGTTCAAGTCTTCGCTATACGGCAAGTCCGTCGGCTATGAAGCCGTGCAGAGAAAATTCTCACGTTCCAGGCAGGAGATTAAGGACAGGAAACTTGCCGGTGTGACCAAGCGCACGGTACTTGCCGCTTTGGAAAAAACATACCACAAGGAGAAGTTCATCGCGGACTTGAAAGCCAAAGGCATTGACACTGTTTTTCGCCATACGGAGGACGGGCGTATCTATGGCGCCACTTTCATCGACCATCGCACGGGATGCGTCCTGAACGGCTCCCGTATGGGCAAGGAACTTTCCGCCAATGCCTTGCAGGAACATTTCACACTGCCGTATGCCGGACAGCCTCCGTTGCAGCTTTCCGTTCCGGTGGAGGACGTGGAAGATACACGGAAGCAGTCCGCATCCGGGAACGGGGAACATACCGATGGACTCGGTTTGTTCACACCTGCCGGTCCGGCTGTGGATGCCGAGGAAGAGGCGTTTATCCGGGCGATGCGGCGCAGGAAAAAGAAGAAGCGCAAGGGCTTGGGTATGTAATCAGATTAAGTATCAACATTAAAACAGATTCAATTTATGTCACAGGAAGACGATTTGAGGGCATTGGCGAAAATCATGGATTTTCTGCGTGCCGTGAGTATTATACTGGTAGTGATGAACGTGTACTGGTACTGCTATGAGGCGGTCCGGCTGTGGGGAGTGGACATCGGTGTGGTGGACAGGATACTGATGAACTTCAACCGCACGGCGGGACTGTTCCATTCCATCCTTTACACGAAGCTGTTCGCTGTTATCCTGCTTGCCCTTTCCTGCCTGGGCACAAAGGGCGTGAAGGGTGAGAAAATCACATGGGAAAGAATATGGGCGGTGCTTGCCGCCGGTTTTGTACTGTTTTTCCTTAACTGGTGGATATTGGCTTTGCCGCTACCGATTGAGGCGGTCACGGCTATGTATATCCTTACCGTCGGTAGCGGCTATGTCTGCCTGCTGATGGGCGGACTCTGGATGAGCCGTCTTTTGAAACATAACCTTATGGAGGATGTTTTCAACAACGAGAACGAGTCGTTCATGCAGGAGACACGGCTCCTGACCAACGAATACTCCGTGAACCTGCCCACACGTTTCTATTATAAGAAGAAGTGGAATAACGGCTGGATCAACATCCTTTTACCGCAGCGTGCGTCCATCGTGTTGGGAACACCGGGCAGCGGAAAGTCTTTCGCGGTGGTCAATTCCTATATCAAGCAACAGATAGAGAAAGGTTACTCGATGTATCTCTATGATTTCAAATTCAGCGACTTGTCCACAATCGCCTACAACCACCTGATGAACCATATGGAAGGATACAAGGCGAAACCGAAGTTCTATGTAATCAACTTCGATGACCCGCGCCGTTCACACCGTTGCAATCCCATTCATCCGGATTTCATGGAGGACATTACGGACGCTTACGAAAGTGCGTACACGATAATGCTCAACCTCAATAAAAGTTGGGTGCAAAAGCAGGGGGATTTCTTTGTGGAATCACCTATAATCCTTTTTGCTGCAATCATTTGGTATCTTAAAATATTTCAGAATGGCAAGTATTGTACATTTCCCCATGCCATTGAGCTTTTGAACCGCCGCTATGAGGATATTTTTCCGATTCTGTCCTCTTATCCCGAACTGGAGAACTACCTTTCTCCGTTCATGGATGCCTGGCTCGGAGGGGCTGCGGAGCAGCTCCAGGGGCAGATAGCCTCTGCCAAAATCCCGCTTTCAAGGATGATTTCACCGCAGCTCTACTGGGTGATGTCGGACAGCGAGTTTACGCTGGACATCAATAATCCGGAAGAGCCCAAGATACTCTGTGTCGGCAATAATCCTGACCGCCAGAACATCTACGGTGCGGCTCTCGGTTTGTATAATTCTCGCATTGTCAAACTCGTCAATAAGAAAGGGAAACTCAAATCCTCGATTATCATTGACGAGCTGCCGACGATATATTTCAAGGGACTGGACAACCTTATCGCCACCGCACGAAGCAACAAGGTAGCCGTGCTTCTGGGCTTTCAGGATTTCAGCCAGTTGGTACGCGACTACGGTGACAAGGAGGCGAAGGTCGTGATGAATACTGTCGGTAATATCTTCTCCGGGCAGGTGGTGGGAGAAACAGCCAAGACACTTTCTGAACGCTTCGGAAAGGTGCTGCAAAAGCGGCAGTCTATTTCCATTAACCGGCAGGATGTCTCCACCTCCATCAATACGCAGATGGATGCGCTTATTCCGCCAAGCAAGATTTCATCCCTGACGCAGGGAATGTTTGTGGGCTCCGTGGCGGATACGTTCGACGAGCGTATCGAACAGAAGATTTTTCATTGTGAGATTGTCGTGGATGCCGAAAAAGTCAAACGGGAGGAGAAGGACTACAAGCCGATACCTGTCATTACGGATTTTACCGACGAGGACGGCATAGACCGCATGAAAGAGCGTGTGCAGGAGAATTACAACCGTATCAAGGAGGATGTGAAACAGATTGTCAAGGATGAACTGGAACGCATCGCGAATGATGATGACCTGAAGCATCTGTTGCAGCCAAAGTAGCGGAGGTCTCATTCATTTGCTCTACTGATAGGGACAGCCCCGAACCCGATATTGAAACGGATTTGGGGCTGTTCCTTTACCTTAATTTATTATAATGTGGTACTTTTCTTTTTTATTTCCATGCCGTCCTCTTCCCATTCCTTCACAAGTCTGCGGATGATTTCATCCACCAGATTATTATAGGCGGTATCGGGAACCACCTGTATAAAAAAGGCGTCATGGGCTTCCTTGATTACCCATTCCTTGATTTCTTTCAAATCCTTGCCTTCGGGAATGCAGTCCTTGTGTATCATGAACTCGTTGATGTTGTCCGCCAGCAGTTCTTCCAGTTCATAACGTATGTCATCCTCCAAATCGGCAAAAGGTATCTTTTCCTCTTCATAAATTTCATCAAGCGGGGCATCCTCTTCCGTTTCTTCCTCCGTTTCATAATTACCCCGTTTCATATCCAGCATGTCCTGTGCAAACCTGCCGGACTCCATATCCTTGTATTTTTTGGCGTACTTTTCCAGCAGTTCCCAGTCCTGGCGTGACATGGGGTATTTGAACGCGGCGCGCTCCACCTCGTTGCACCGCCTCATATCCGCCTGCACCTCTTGGGGCAGGGATTGGCAGGACTTGCAGATATGCCGTGTGTGCCCCTTGCCTGTGAATTTCTCGTTGGGGAGGTAATTGCCGCATATCCTGCAATAGTGACCGTGATGTTTCTTCTTCTTTTTTTTCGCCATATTTCTTTTGCCTTGTTTGACAGAAGGTTTCAATCCTTTATCCGGATACAAAAATAGTGTTTTGACGGATCTCATGAAAGGTATCTGATAATAAAACAGTATTGCATCATACTTTCAGGAAGTGATATAAAATAAAAGGATAAGGAGCTGCATCACGCGGCCCCTTATCCGAACAATTAAAAACGTATGCTATGAACAGAAATTATCGTCGGTTCAGCTCCGCTTCTTCGTCACGCCGTATCCGCTCATTCAACCTTGCCTGCATCTGTTCGAGGAAATGCGTGTGGCTGATGGTTTTCCGGCGTTTGATGTCGGTATAGAAACGGTAGCAGTCTTTGGTTTCCACGCCGAAGAAAGAATAGAGTGTCGGGGCAAGCTGTTTCAATGGGATTTCACCGTCATTGATGCAGCCCATTTCGTGGATGCCGTATATCATCTCCACCAAGTCGATGGCATTACCTGTCCAGCGCAGGGCAGGAACGGATGCTTTTTCTTTTTTCGGCGTTTCAGGGATGGATGTCAGTGGTGGCACTTGGGTGATATTGTTTGTAGCAAGATGCTTCTGTATCTTTCGCACAAAGGCAAGGGCTTTGCGGACAAACAGGGATATTTGTTCATTGTCCGCCGGAGAGTGCCATGTACGGTGGTGTTGCAACTCGTTTTCCATATATGCCAGTGCGACAACGGTTTCAGTTGTGTCCGTACTTCCACAACATAGTTTAATTATCGCCTTTATAAAGTCGTCATAAGCCGTGTTCAGATTACAGGATTCGGCATCGGCGTTTATCAGTCCGAAAAACTCGGTTTCCGCTAATATGAGGTAGTTCATGTCCTTTCTCTTTTTTAGGGGTTATACACTTGATTGTCTATGTGCGCACGGTAATCATAGTACAAATCAGATACCCATTGTTATAAGAAAAGAATAGCTGCTTATATCATTCTGTATTTCAGCAAAATAAATCTTGTTATTTTCTAATTAGAATAAATGACTGTCATATAAAAATGTTCGAATATTGAACAATGATCCGTTTATGGGAATAAAAAATGTACAGATACTGAACATTCTGGCTATTTTTTAGACTTATCCAGGGTGTAAATCCGGCGGCATACACCGTTGGGATAGCCTTTCAGTGAGGTGAGTGTCCAGTGTTTTTCGTGTAGGGCAGACTTAAAGAAATGCCGTCCGGTTCCCGCAATGAAAGGAATCGTGTACAATATGAGTTCATCCACCGCTTGCATACGCAGCAGTCCGTTGATATAATCCACCGTGTCCGGTGTTGCTTCCGCAAGATAACAAATGTGCGTTCCGTTTTTCCGCCATTCGTGCAGCATGGAAATGGAATAGTCCGGTGTAATACGGTAAAGGGCGTTCTCCCTGATTTCGTTAAGACCGCAACAATCAAGGCACACATTCTGATGTGCTTTGCAATATAACTCGGAAAAAAGACATCCGTCCATCGTTAGGACGGCAAGAATCTGAACTTTGCCCATAATTTTCTTTTCGTTAGGCAAGGGACAAAAAAGTAGCGTGCAATCCACACTACTTCAAGCGTAGGCTCTGGTAAAGCCCCTGAAAGAAACACGTGAATGCACGCTATGCATAGGCATAGCATAAGCATCACACAATTAGCTTCTTTCAGTTTCAATTTACCAGATTTACGCTTGAAACTCCTTGCGGTCTTATTCTATATATCGGCGGCGAAAGGCTTTTGCCAATCACCGTTTTTCTCAAATGTTCTGCAAATATAGCCAAATTCAGAGAATTACAGGCTATGATTGCTTGAATTTATATTTAAGTCCATATTCTTCCAGTTTACTGTATAATGTTGTCCTGCCTATGCCGAGCAGCTCGGCAGCAACACTTCGGTTGCCATTAGCCTGTTTTAAGGCACGTAATATCCGTTCCTTATCCTCCGTGTCATTACGCAGGGCAAAGCCGATAGGTGGGGGCGATTTCGTCACGGTAAGTTCCAGATGTTCTTTCGTAATTACTCCCTTCTGAGTTTGTAATACTGCTCCCATGATTTTTTGTCGAAGCTCACGTACGTTACCCGGCCAGGTATGAGTCAGTAACGCTTTCTGAGCCTCGGAACTGAAGCTGTCCACGCTGCACTCCAATTCGTTGTTGGCTACCTCACGGAAGAACTCTGCCAATGGCATGATGTCCTCCTGACAGTCGCGCAATGGTGGAACTATTATCTCAAAGTCATGTAGGCGGTATAGCAAATCCTGCCGGAAGCGTTTATCGCTCACTGCTACCTCCATATCCTCGTTAGTGGCAGCGATGATGCGGACGTTGAAACTCCTATCCGCTTTGTCACCGACCGGACGATACCGTCTTTCCTGTATGGCACGGAGTAACATCTGTTGTGTTTCCATTGAGAGATTACCTACCTCGTCTAAAAACAATGTGCCGCTCTCAGCTTCCTGAAAATATCCTTTCTTGCTACTGTCTGCACTGGTGAAAGCTCCTTTAACGTGTCCGAAGAAAGCCGACGGTGCAAGTTCTTTGGGTAGTGATCCACAATCCACCGCCACGAATGGTTTACTTGCTCGTTTGCTTTTGTTATGCAGAAGGTGAGCGATATGCTCTTTACCCGTACCGTTCTCTCCGAATATCATCACACTCATTTCGGTAGGTGCAACCAACTTTATACGCTTCATAATAGCTTGGAATGCCGAACTGCCACGAGAAAACACGGGCATACGGCTGTGGCCGGTTTGACGCTCTTTCTGTATGGAACGAAGAAGCGGGACAAGTTTGTCCTCTACTAACTGTTTAGGAATATAGTCTATTGAGCCGAGCTTCATGCTTTCCACGGCAGTATTTACTTCTGCATAGTCGGTCATGATGATGAATGGTTGCATCTTACTTGCCTTGCGCATCCAGCGCAACAGTTCGATGCCGTCACCATCAGGCAGACGCAAGTCTGAAACCACGATGTCATTATCTGTTGCCTGTTGCAGATGTTTCTTTGCAGTCGATAGGCGATAAGCCTGCAGAATACGATATCCTTCCCGTGCCAGTAGGTTGCAGACATATTCGCAATACACGATATTGTCCTCCACCACGATTATCCTTGTCTTATCCATTTTCGTATTTTCTCCTTTCTTTTTTTGCTAATTGTATTATCTCCGTTCCCTTATCCAACACAGCGGTTATGGCATGGCTTAGTGTATTATCATCGGGCATTGCCTCCCCATGAAGTAATCCATAAAGTTTCCTCAACGGTTGGTCAGCGCGGAGTATTTCCCAAGAACTGCGCAGATGATGTGTCAGGACATCCAGTCCGTGTACGTCTTTCAGTATTGCCGCATCCCGTAATGCTTGCATTTCCTTTTCAGTTTCAGTTATCAGTTTTTTCAGCATGACAGCTTCATTACCGTAAGATAACAAAGCGGAAAAGTCCGGCCTATCGGCTTGTATTTCTTTCAAGGCACACTTGTCGGAAACTTCCATCAGTTCAGACATGGAGAACGGTTTGAACAAGCATTCGGCAAATCCCCATGCCAAAAGTTCTTTCTTCTCGCAACTGCCCGAAGCGGTTGTCACGACCACCGGGACTGTTTTCGAATTGCCAACATTGGAAGAACGCAGCAGTTCCAACAGCTCATAGCCGTTTATATCGGGCATATTCAAGTCAGTTAGCAACAGGCTGTATTTTTTCCGGCGTATCATTTCCATCAGTTCTGACACATCCGTGCAGGTGTCACAGCGTATTCCTTCTTGAGCATACATTTCTTTCAACATCAGGAGTAATACCTCGTCATTGTCGATGGCGACGACATTGAAGTTTCTCTCCTTTCGGTGGATATAAGTCTGTATGGTTTGCTCTGGTAGTTCTTCGGCTGTCTGCATGGGTATCTTTATCGTGAAACGGCTGCCTTTCCCTTTCTCGCTTTCTAAACGAATTTTGCCGCCGAGCATTACCACGATATTATGAACAATGGCAAGCCCCAGCCCGAAACCGTCTTTTGCTGCAGCGTTTGAGAGGCGTTCAAACGCACTAAACACTCATTGCTGTTCTTTTTCGGTCATACCTGTTCCTGTATCCTCAACTACAAGTGTCAATATGCCGTTGCTGTAATCCGTTGTCAGGGACACACTGCCTTTCTCCGTAAACTTGACAGCGTTTGACAGCAGGTTGTTCCCGACTTGCAAAATACGTTCCTTGTCGGTCAGAACAATAGTATCACTTTCATTCTTTACTATTAGAGATAGTCCTTTGTTCATTGTAAGTGGTATGAACTCCGTTTCAAGTGTATGTGTGATTGTTGACATTTGGCATGGTGACAGTCTGGGCTGTTCCTTGCCGTTATCTAAGCGGAAAAAGTCCAGCATGGTGTTGAGCATATCTTGCATACGGTCGGAGGATTGTTGTATACTTTTGATAAAATGTTCACTATATTCTTTCTGCAACAATTCGGTATAACCGATTATTGCTGTCAGTGGCGTGCGAAGTTCGTGTATAATGGTATGTACCGCTTTTTTCCGGGAGGTTATCAGTTCTTCGTTTTTTTGAACAGATTGTTTCAACTGCCCTATTAAATCTACAGTACTACGTTTGTATTGTTTAATCTGCTTGGTATTACTATGTATGATTATATAAGAAATGATTAATAGCAAAAGGACGAATCCCGTTAGGCTACCAATTTGTATGAAAGATTGCTCCCGCATGGCAGCTATCTGGGTTTCTCGATTTTGCAGGTCGGCTTGAACCTTTTCTTCTATTTGATGAACCAGTCCTTGCAGTTGTCTGTTAAGCTCTGCATTACGAGCTGTGAGGCTATCGGCATGTTCTGACAACCAACGGTTTTGTGTTTTCTGTTTACTGATTACATTTCTATTGAGTTCATGAAGCATTGTAGTTGTTGCCGTAGGCTTCATTTCCTCTTTTTTGCCAAAGATACCCAAGAAGCCTTTTCGTTTCGATTTCTTGGGCTGTTCTTGTACACTTTTCTGTGCAATAGCCGGTACTTGATTCGCAATCTTTCTGTTGGTGGATTGTTGCTCATTGAGCACATATACGATTTGGCGTATCTGTCGTTCCTTATCCTCTAAAAGATGCCGCACACTGTCAATGCGCTCTGCTGAATATAAAGTTTTGAAATAGCACAACATGCTATCCATTGTCATACGTTGGGAATGATAATACTCCAAATCTTCACTATCCCATTCCAATACAGTTTCACCCAAGAGGAAATAATCTATTAGTTGAACATGGATATTGTTTATTTCTTTTCTAAACCTGTCTGTTCTTTTGTTGTCTGTTTCTAAGACTTCTATCATTCGCCATTCATGGAACCAAGTATAAGCGATACATCCGATTAACAATATAATCAGCAAATAACCGGAAGTAAGTATTTTCTGTATATATTTCATATGATTTTTGACGTTGTTATGATTTTCTTTCTATTAGCAATAATATCTATATTGTGTTAATATTATGGCTTATCTTTTAGAATATGCTATTGTAACAGTATGCTACAGTCGTGAGCACAGTTCAATTAATATGGTCAATATCAGGTATGAACACAATTTGATTGATACACTTAATATTATACATTTTGTCCTTTCCATAATACAAAAAATAGAATTACATTTTTTAATACAACAACCCCACATTATCTATCCAAAGTGTATTTCCTGGTGAACCTATAAAAGCTCCGCCATGACTTGAAGAAAACTGAAGTATCATATGGGTTGGTGTTTCATTTGGCTTACCCCATCCAAGCTCTTCTACTTTTACATTTTCCCCCCGACTGTTTCTTGCATACATATTAGAGTTTAATCCCATAATTGTTTCATCGTATGACGGATGTTTGGATATGTCACCATAGAGAATTTTATAGGTCGCTCCATTTACCCAGGATGGAGTCGTTTTATCATATTTTATGACGACTGTTCCTATTCGGGTTGCTTTAATTTTTCCATCCGAATTTTCGGCTCTTTTTTGGAGAATCAATACCATCATAGCACAGTCTTGTCCGGTTATCTGACTTTTTTTACTGAATCCGGTCAGCCGTATTCGGTTTTCATTTTCAATAATCTTTGTCTTGTAGTCATATCTGATGGCTTTAGGGCATAGAGTAAAAGGCACTCCCCAATTAAGGTTACGTTCCGCTCCTTTTGTCCCCGTTATCGGTTCTTCCATATCTCCAAGAAAAATGGAGCCGGAAGCGAGTACTGTTATGTTGACAATCCCAAGTACCTTTACGCTTTCAATTCGGGTCTCCAATCTCGCACAAAATCCATTTCCTCTTTTTTCTTTGAAAACAGAAGTATTTGTCTTTGTGATGCCAGCTACTTTAGCCATAACATTTGATGTACCCCACGGAGAATTGCCCATATTGGAATATGTAATATTCCCATCAATGATTGTATCTGGTCCTATCTCATAAAGGGTCTTGCAGTTACCTCCAATAATCTTCGATTCATTGATATGCCGTGTTACCCAATGGTCCATATCTCCGAATTTGACAGGTGAAAAATCCTGAGGGTATATCGCAAAGGGGAAGACAATGGATAATAGCAGAAATATAATTCTTGGTTTCATCTGAACAGGGCTTTATTTATAGATTACATTATGTTGACCGAATGCCTTGATGTCTTCTTTATTTGTCATAATTTCATTGATTGCTATACCTTCGTTATGATCATTGAGATACTTTCTATTTGCATTATATAGCTTGGTACTGGTTACAGAATATTTTTCATTACCAAGCGGGGTGTGGACTCCTCCGAGAAAAAGCATTGTATGAAATGCACAGACAGAGCTTTCTATTGGTTTATTACAGTTTTTCAATAACACATCATACATATCAGCATTATGGTTTCTAAACGATTCTGATACCCACACAATGAATGGTACGTGAAGTTGAAAGTATGAAGGTTGTGGTGAAGCATGAAGGAATAACCTGCGTTCATCATCAAATATATCCTCACCGTGATCTGATACATAAAGCATGCTGGACAAAGTTTTTGAACTTTCCAATGTGTTTATCAGTGAACTTAAAAACTTATCTGTACAAATAATGGTATTATCGTATGCATTCATCAGGTACTTTTTATTCTCATATTTGGCTTCGCACGGGTTATCAGGAAGATATATCCCTTTACTTTTTTCATATCTTTCATTGTAATTATAGTGCGAACCGTATGAGTGTAAGACGATAAACAGTTTATTATGATTTGCCTTGATTGCCGCTTGTACATACTTTAATAAATCAATATCATAATACTCGATTTTCGGATTCTTCTCTTTCAAAAACACACATGTGTCAGCTTCCATTCCAAAAGAATCAATGAGCGAGTGATTCGGACGTTGATTGGAAATAAACATGGTATGGAATCCGGCTTCTTTAAATGCCGTAATAATGCTTTTTTGTCGATAGATGGACTCATAGTTGTCGGCATTTGCGGCCGATAACAACATGGGTACGCTTTTATGAGTGGTATTTGATTGTGTCAAGACATCGGAGAATGCAATTAAACCTTTTGTACCTGCAAGATTAGGCGTTGTATTCCGTGTATAGCCATAAATACCCCAATTACACGCCCTTGCAGTCTCACCAATCACCATAATATGAATTTCGGCTGTACCGGCACGTCCCGTTGAGGCAGAGAAGGTGAAATTCCGGCAAGACTTTTCGTAGTGGTTGGACAGATACGTCCGGTTTATGGCTAAGCGGATATTGTTGAATACATTTAGAGGATATATGTCATTAAGGATGTTATACTTATTGTGCTTGCAGCCTGCAAAGACCATTAAGATAATGCTAATTATCACTCCGCATAGTGACAGTTGTTGTTGGCGTTTGATGAAGCAGCTCGTCAACTGGTGTTTTTTGACTAATGCCACTGTACCCCATATAAGGAATGGTACATAAATTACAAATACCGCAATTACGGCAGGTATAATATTGGTTAGCACCTCGCCGGCTTCCGTCACATTTGTTGTCAACAAATTAAGGAACATATCAACGGATATGATTGATTGCCCAAAAATGTAAAGCAGTACAAGCTGAAAAGCTGCCAGAAATACCAATGGAAACATAATCCATATCATCTTGCCCGTTTTTCGGCTTAATGACATGGCACACCAATATAGCATAACCGGAAAAATGATGTTGCAGACACGCCAAATGGCAGGCATTTGCTCAGTCACAGAAAGCATGATGTTAGGAAGTGTCAATGCGATAATAAATGACACATATATCATTCTAACATCAGCGATATTCAAATTAGTTTTATTAAAAAGCTTCATTAATATTGAAAATAAATCCTTTTTGTCCATTTTTGCCAAATCCGTAATCCAGACGGACATTGACATCTTTCTTAAATTCCCAACGATATCCTATTCCGAAATTCGGAAGTATTCTGTCCATGTGTATCGAGCTGAACCTGCTAAATACGGTTCCCGCTCCAGCCCATAATGCAATGCCATTTCATCGCCACACATGTTGCCGTAATTCAATTTGAGTGTCCAATTTATGTTTATCCCGATAGCGACCTTCATAATACCCTCGCATAGAGTATGAATTGCCTAATGTCGCCATCATGGACCAGGGAGTTTCTCCCAAATTGAATATACCTCTCGCTTCATAAGCGAGGACACCGCCTTTCCATACTTTGTTGTATCCGCAAAACCGTATATCAGTAGTGTGGAACGCTTGTTTATTTCCTATAAATTTGGGACGAAAACTTTGTGAAACATTCACATAATAGCCTTTGGTTGGACAAGTCAACACATCCCTTGAATCATAAACCAATGAAAAGCCGGCTCCAAAACTTGATGTCCTTAGGGGCATACCATCTAACAATATCGGGTTTTCAACCTTCTTGACACTTACAAAATCATAAGCCAGCATTGGTCCCATATATAAACTCTTTGAGAGTTTTACGAGAAATGAGCCTTTTATTTGCGCCTGCCACCTTTTCATTTTGGTACAGTTGCTTCCATCATTTCCCATATCATACCCGATTCCCCAATAGCCTGAAGGGAATGAGAAAAAATACAATGTATAATCAAGCCTGTATTTATCATTGGGGAAAAGGTGATCGCCCCGTATGCCTAAAAGATAAAAACCAACAGTTGTAACATCGCCAAAAAGGGATACATTCGAAAACGGCATAATTGTATCGCTCATATTTGTGCGATATAATCCCGCTGCTACAAGTCCTAACCCAAGTTTGGTATCCGTGCTGTAATGCGGCCCACCAATAATGCTGAAATCGAATTTTTTATAAGTCTTTGGCTTATTCGAATCGTCAAAATATGATAGAACCTTTTGATATATGTTTTTCTGTTTTTTGCCGACTGAGTCAGAAAGACTTTCTTCTGATTTTACCATGTACAAACTATTGTCAACCTTGCCGGTCTCTTGGGAATAGACCGGTAGGTTAAGGAATAGACATAAAAATGCAATCAAGCATTTTCGTGCTGACATTATATTTATTTTTAATTGTTGCATTGCCATATTGTTCAGTCTGTACAGCATATCAAAAGCGTTATGATGTAATTTACTAACTTCAGTGTCGTTTTTCATTCAAGCAATCCGGCTGCATGCAGATAGTCTGTTTCATAGATTTTATATTGCGTTTTTGCCTCTATGATATTGGAACGTGCCGAATGCCACTGCGACTGAGCCTCAAGCAGGTCGGTAAGTGTACACATTCCGACTTCATAACGGTCTGTCATAACCCGCAATGCTTCTGCAGCCTCACGTTCTCCTGATTCGGCTGTAGCTATCAATGATTCTGAAGAGTGCAGGTTGTTATAAGCATTTTTTAATTCTATTGACATCAAGCGATTGTTCTTTTTCAAATCAAGGCGGGCATTTTCAACTGCAAGCTTTTGTCTCTTTACCTTCTTATGACCTTCTCCCCAGTTCCAGATAGGAACGGATAATGACAGCATCAGTGAAAATGAATCATCATTATACCTTTTTGAAAAAGGCATCATATTACCGGTTCCATCATCAGCAACCCCTTTCATTTTCAGATTGCCAAAGTATGCGTAACCGGCAGATAAGGCCAGAGTGGGTAGATAATCGGCACGTATCTGTTTTATCTGTTCCTGCGAAATATCTATCTGTTTTTGCAACAGCCGGTATTCTGGGCGATTGGCAATCAAATCTTGTCCGAAAGGGTAATTTGCAGACCGCTCTATGGTAATCGTTGTATCGGTTGGAACAATTTGTGTTGAAAAATCTACACCTATGATATTACAAAGATTCATACGGCACATTTCTAAACCACTGTTCACTTTTTCAAGCTGGTAGTTGAAATCGCTCCGTTTGGCTTCCACGCGCAGCAGGTCGCCAGAAGTTGCCATTTCCACATCTACGGAATTTTTTACCTGAATGTAAATGGAATTGATGTATTCGAGCATAGACTCCAGCATCCGCTGTTTCTCTATTACTGCAATATAAGTCCAATAAGCATTGTCTGCATCGGCAATGACATTGGAACGAGTGACTTTCTGTTGTTCATGCGATGCCTCCACACCCAGTTTTGCGAGTTTTATTCCGGATACGATTTTACCTCCGGTATAAATCGGCTGGGTGAGATTTAATCCGGCAGTCCATGTTCCTTTCATGGATAGGGTCATGCCCTCAAAATCCATGTCCGGCAGCATAGACATGCCCATTGCAGAACCACTGAGCTGCGGTAAAAGTGAGTTTCGGGCAACCTTACGATCGAGTTCTGCTTGTAAAATATTGTTGGAGGATATTTTTATATCTTCACTGTGAGTCAGAGCCATCTGCCGACACTCTTTCTGAGAAAGCACAAGAGGTTGGGCCTGGCAAGTAAAAGCCAACAGTAGCGTGGCTATGATAATATGTATTTTCATTTTCTGTCTAATTTTACATCTTTTACCAATATTACATAAAGTAACGGGAGGAGCAATAATGTCACAAGTGTACCGACAAACAGTCCGCCCATAATTGTGATTGCCAACGAACTATACATCGGATCTGGAATCAGCGGTATCATACCGACAATGGTAGTGAACGAGGCAAGGAATACCGGACGCACACGCGACACGGTGGCTTCGATTGCAGCCTGCCGCACAGTGTAACCATTCTCTCGCATAAGGCGGTCGGCTTCATCCACCAGCACGATGGTGTTTTTTGTCATCATGCCCATTAATCCCATCAATCCGATTATAGCCATGAATGTCAGAGGCGTGGAAGTAAGAAAGAGAGATGGGGCAACTCCCACAAGCAGGAACGGGATACACAAGAGAATGATTATCACTTTGTTCCATTTTCCAAATAGGAGCAATAATACTCCGAGCATAATCATCATTATCAACGGCATGTATTTCATCATGTTATCCATTGAATCATTCTGAAGTTCTTGTTCTCCGAGCCATTTCATCTGGTAGCCCTGTGGCAAAGGGATAGCATTGATTTCATCCCTTATATCGCTGAGGACAATATCAGGTGTAGCCCGGTCATTCTCAGGATCGGGGTCACACTCGACTTCTATTGTTCTCATTCCATTGAGACGATAGATGGAATTTTCCTCTGACTTTACGGCATTTCCCCGTGTTACGGCTCCAACTGTTGATGTCTGTCCGGTCATGCTCCATACAGGTATTTCTTTTGGATTTGTAATTCGTGTGCCATCGGCATTTCGAATCTGAAGATTGATTGTCAGACGCTTGTCATTGTCTGCCATGACACCACATGCCATACCATCGCCGGCTGCCTGTATGGCATTCGCAATATCACTTCTTTGGATGCCGGAGCGTACTCCATCCGATGTTTCATATTCAAATGCAAGTGATGATGTTCGCGGTTGCCAGTTGTCATGAATGGAATATTGATCTATATTTTTGGATTTGCGCATGATACTTTTAGCTTCATCCGCAAGACGGCGGAGCACTACCGGATCAGGTCCGGTAAATCCTACTTCCACGGTGTGCGATGTCGAAATGGAGAAATTGTATTTTCTGACACGGGCATAGGCATCAGGATAATTTTGCCGTATGTATTTTCTCACGGTGGGAACCACTTTCAATACATCGTCATAATCCTTGCAATCAATGATAAGTTCTCCGTAAAAATCACCACCGGGATTCATCGGACGTACAAGGCAATATCGTGACGGTGCGCCACCCATTGAAACAGCCACACGCTCTATAAGTTCATTCTTTTGTAATGAATCGGATATTGCAAGTAAATCATCGCGTACCTTCTCCGGACTGCTTTGAGGTGGTAAAGTGTATTCTACTACAAACTGTTTATAGTCGAAATCTGGGAAAAAGAGGTTCTTCACAAACCCAAGACAACACACACCGCCAATCAGCGCGGCAATAAAAGCGGACATGGAAATAATGCGGTGTGATGTTATCCAAATCACCGCATTGCGTACCAGTCGATAAAACACTCCGTTATAGAGCATTTTGTTTTCTTCTAACTCATTGTTCGTATTAATTCCTACAACATTTTCTTCCTTAAAAAACAGTTTGGTAAAAAACGGTACTTGTATGAGAGCGAAAATCCAGCTTACCAATAGGCTAACCGCTAAGACAAGGAAAAGGTCACGTGCATATTCACCCGTAGAATCCGGTGAGAGGAATACAGATATGAAGGTGGAAGCAGCTATTATTGTAGCACCCAGTAATGGCATTGCTGTCAGTTTTCCTGTCCGGTAGAGGTAGTTTGATTCGGGTAGCCTACGCTTCCGGTCTTTCAAAATGCCATCCATTACCACGATACTATTGTCAACAAGCATACCCATCGCAATGATGAAAGCTCCTAAAGAAATACGCTGTAATGTCGTACCCATTTGCATCAGCAAGGGAAAAGACGCTGCGATAGTTAAGACCAACCCCGTCCCTATAATTACACCGCCACGCCATCCCATAGAGAATACCAACAGCAGGATAACAATGAGTACCGACTCTACAAGGTTCAGAAGAAAGGAATTGATAGCCTCGTTCACCTTATCAGGTTGGAAAAAGATTTTTTCAGTTGTAATACCTGCTGGTATGTTTTCAAATACTTCCGCGAGTTTTTGGTCAGCGGCTTTACCTACATCGGGCACAACCACATCTTCTTCCATTGCCATGCAGATTGCAAGAGCCGGTTTACCATTGACAAAGAATCCGTTGCGTTGTGGAGAGGCATAATTCCGCTCGACTTTCGCTACATCGGAAAGTTTGACACGGCTGCCATCAATGGTTGGGAGATATATGTTTTTAATATCTTCCACCGTACACACCATCGTATCAATTCTGACAGCCAGTTTGGACGATCCGGCATTCACTTTACCGGCATCAACTGGATTGCATACATCTTGCAATGCCATCATTATCTGGGTTGGAAGAAGTCCGTTCGCAGCAATTTTACTCTTGTCAAGTACTATATTTACAGTTTCTTCCCGGTCTCCATAAATGCTTACGCGCTTGATTCCTTTTACTCCGAGAAGTTCCCGGCGTATCAGCTTGGCATAATCATATAGCTCCGAAGATGTATATCCGTCACCTTGCAACGAATAAAAGATGCCGAAAATATCCATTTGGTCATCAAGCACAAGCGATGCGACACAGCCCGGAGGCAATGACTGTTGAAGGTCATTGACACGTCTGCGCAGTATGTCGAAATGTTGCTCGATTTCATCCATCAATACAGTTTCCTCAAACTCAACGGTGAATGTCGCCTGCCCCTGCTGGCAGTCGGTCATTACTTTCCGTACATCAGGAAGTGTGCGCAATGATTCTTCTACTTGTTGCGCAACTTGCAATTCCATTTCATGCACCGAGGCTCCGGGACGAGCCACCATAACCACAGCCTGTTTGACCGGTACAACCGGGTCTTCCAGTTTTGGCATCCCTATAAAGCTCAGAAGTCCCGCAATGAGTATTGCCGCCATAAACGACCACATCAATGTAGGTCGTTCCACAAGATATTTGATGATTTTCATTATAAAAGTCCTCCGGGATTGGTTGATGATTTTTGTTGAAGCACTCTCACTTTTTCTCCGTTATGGAGTATGCTTACACCAGCCTTGACTATTGTCTCAGAACCTTCAAGACCCTGAAGCACATTGACACGTCCGTCAATCACTGTTCCAATTTCTATCGGTTGCCGGGTGACGGTCGAGTCTCCTCTCAATATCCATACATTGGGTTGTGAACCATCATAGATAATGGCGCTTTCGGGGATAGTCATTTCTGGTAAGCAGTCATTATTTCCTGACGCTGTAAATCGAACCTCCACATTTATTCCGGATGCTTCTTTCAGTACCTCGTCAAAAGGAAGAGCCAACAACATTGTATATTGTTGTGTGCTTCCGGCTTTCGGTATGATATTGAGCCTTGTCAACGAATATTCCTTACCGTTAAAGATCGCTATAAAATCAGTCAGAAAATTACGTTGCTGATAAATATTATAAGGGAGTCCTACTTCAACTTCCATTCTCTCTACATCAATAAGTGTTACCACGGAAGTTCCGGTATTCACAAATTCTCCGTCATGTGTATCAATATGTTGCACATATCCGCTGATAGGAGAATAGAGACTTGTATATTGAAATTGATTCTTCTTAGCCTGCAAGTCAGCTGTAATTTGATCCAATCCGGCTACGGCTTTTTCATATTCATTTTTAGACACGGAATTGCGCTCATAAAGGGTCTTGATACGTGAAACCTCATTTTTCATCTGAGTATATTGCGCTTGAGAAGCGTCTAACGCAACTTTGTAATCCGCAGCATCAAGGGTAGCGATTAGTTGCCCTTTTTTTACATAATCCCCCTCTCTGACATTTAAATGGGTAATTTGTCCGGCTGTCTTAAAAGACACCTGCACTGTTTGCCCCTCCTTTATTACACCCGGCAAAGAAATTTTGCCTCCGTTTTTTACTCCTGAATTTTCAGGATGTGCCACCATCACTGTGTGCATGGCTGTTCTGTCTGTGGAGTGCTGACATGAGCAAAACCCGATTAACACAGACAACACGAGATAACCTATTTTTCTCATAAATGAAGTTTTTATAAATTTTCTGGCTGCAAAATTCCTAAAAAGAGGACAATAAGTATCGTCCCTTAGGAATGTGTGGTTGTCCTAAAAGACAAATGGACTTTGAAATAAAGATGTTATGACTAAATTTGCACTCAAAAATTGTTCTATATGAAAAATCAAGATGCAATACTTTCTAATTTTGACAACATATCAAGAATCTATGGTGCATACCATATCGGGGAAGAGTTTATAATGATTGATAATCTCGGTGACGAGTCGATGTCTGAAGATGTTGATAGTGTTTTTGTCAAACATCCGATAAGAATTACTTGTAATACGGTGTACTTTTGTGTGCAAGGTACATTAACCGTCAAAATCAATCTTCATGAATATCAGATAAGCTCAAATGAGACACTTACCATATTGCCTAGTTCAATCATGGAAGTAGTTGATTCATCCTTTGACGTTCGCATTGCTGTCATCTCTTTTTCAAATGATTACTTTTCGCCGATAGAACATATCGAAACATCCATGAATATCAGTCAGATAGTTTCTGTAAACCCAAAAATCTCTCTTACGGAACCATTGATGCGTGAGTGTATAGATATTTATTTGAAAATGAAAGAAAAACTCAAGCAAAAAGACAATCCGTTCCGTAAGTTTGCGCTAAAGGCTTACTCATATGTGTTATGTGCCATTTCATTCGAGCAACTTGTTACAAAACCGATAGAGAAAATAAGTAATACTGATCGTCCCATGAGTTTTTATAATCGTTTTATTGGGTTGTTGCAACACGATTTTCGGCAACATCGTACTATACAATATTATGCCGAAGCGTTGAATGTCACTCCTAAATATTTTTCGGTACTCATTAAGAGAGTAAGCGGTAAGACCGCCGGTGAGTGGATTGACGAATACGTATTGCTTGAAGCAAAAGCTCTGCTTAAAAGCCGGCAATATACGGTACAACAGATCAGTGACATGCTCTCATTTCCCAATCAAAGTTTTTTTGCCAAGTATTTCAAAGCTCATACAGGATTTACCCCAACTCAGTATCAAACTTCAACAGATTAAAAGATGCTTATTGTTGTTTTTTATTTTACTATGACTGTTAGTGTGCAAATATTTACCTCAAATATAAGGTCTGGCAAAAGTAAGAATGAACTGCATCTTCAAAATTGTACACTAAATCTCGGAGATGCAGCTCAAACTCAGAAGTTTATATTTTGATACCTTTCGGTCGGCTCTCATCTTTGACATAAAGTCCCGGACGTCCGATAATGATATGTTCAGCAATGGAATTGCCCGATGGATTACGCTCATTCATCAGATTGTGTATCTGTGGGGCTTTCTCACGATGTTGTGGGGGTACATTTTGTACACCCTCTGTAATTTTTACTTGCTGTACTTCATTCTCCTTTTTGATAACTTCGGAGACAGGCGGTGCAAGTTCCAGTTGGATTTTCCTATCCAGTGCGGCAAGTTCTGATTTCAACCCTTTCAGTTCCTCCTCCTTCTTCCACGTCTTTCCCGCAATCTCCTGCAACTGCGGTATCTCACGTTCCAGCACTGCGTTTTTCTCCTTGTACTGGTCAATAATCGAAGGAATCTTCTCCAAAGCATTCAGGAAATTGGTTGCAGCAGCATGGGTATCCGCCATCGCCAGATGTCCGTTATTATACTTGTATTTATAGTTACCCTCAACCACGAAGCGGTTGTCTATAAATTCAAGCCCGTCACTTACCGACCTCTCGCTGATAACCTTGATGGGGAAACCGTACAGTTCACCGATCTGCGTGTACAGTCCGCCTGTTGCCGCGTTCTTCGCAATCTCCTGCAAACGCTTCCCGATAACCTTCTCATCGGTGGAATCCAATCCCTCAATCTTAACCGGATTGAGCCGATTGCCGGCCTTGTCCGTCTGAACGGCAGCCAGAAACTTCTCCCAGTCTTCCGTCATGGCATGGATGTAGGCGGTGTTGTTCCTCAGTTCTCCGGTTTTTGACTCCAGTTTGAACTCCGACTCGCGTTTGCCCTTGTTGAATGACTTACGTTCACCTTCCAGCGAGGCAATCCGCTTTTCCAGCTTCGCTTTGTCGAGCAAATCCGTATTGCCGGAAAGAATAGCCATGTACTCCGAGAAGTTCATGCCCGATTTCTCGTCCATCGCACCCTCGTCAATGGTACGCGCACCCATTGCCCCGCTTTTAAGCTGCGAGATGAACGTCTGCTTGCAGTGTAGCAGGTTGAACTTGTAGGAATCCAATGATTTCTCCACCGCATAAATCACTACATCCACTTTATTGCCGGCGTATAGCTTGGCAATCTCATTGCCGGCACGTACCCCTCTGCCGTCGCGCTGTTCCAGGTCAGAGGGACGCCAGGGCGTATCCAGATGATGGATAGCCACGCACCGCTTCTGTGCGTTTACGCCCGTACCAAGCATGGAGGTGGAGCCGAACAGTACACGTACCGTCCCAGCGTTCATCGCGTCGATCACCGCCTTGCGTGCCTTCTCGCTCTTGCACTCCTGGATGAAGCGGACCTCATGGGCGGGTATGCCGTAATCCTCCGACAACTTGCGCTTGATTTCCGAATAGACATTCCAGTTCTCGCCCGGCTGGTACGTGCCGAGATCCGAGAACACGAACTGCGTGCCTTTCTGCGCCTCATACTTGTGGTAATACTCCGCGATCATCCTGGCGCAATGGGAAGCCTTGTTGTCCGGGTGGTCCTCGTATGCAGGGTCCACCATGCGCATATCGAGTGCCATTTTCCGGGCATAGTCCGTTGCGATGAGCATCTTTGCCTTCTCTTCCGTTTCGGAGAGCGGCGGCCTGCCGAGCAGTGTGGCGTCCCCCGTCTGTGCGAACTTCATCAGCCGTCCGATGAAGTCCTCCTGGTCCGGCGTCGGCGGTATGTGGTGCAGTATCTCGTTCTTGTCCGGACGGTCCACACCCACATCCTCGGCCGTGCGGTAGTCGGTAATCTCATTGTAGAAGGCGGCAAGTTCCGGCACCTTGATGAAGTAGCGGAAGCGCTCCTTCTGCACGATGTTGTTCGTAACGTTGAACTCGAAATCCGTCGTTTTCTTGGCGAATATCGCCGCCCAAGCGTCAAAACAGCGTATGTCCTGCCGTTCCAGCTCCTTCGGGCGCAGGTACTTGAACAGCAGGTATAGTTCCGTCAGTGAGTTGGAGATGGTCGTGCCCGAAAGGAACGTGGCCCCCAAATCCTTTCCCGTGCGCTCCTGTATGGTGCGTATGGCAAAGAGCATGTTGAGCGCCTTCTGGCTTCCTTCCGAGTTTCCCAACCCCGCCACACGGTCATGGCGCGTATTGAAAGTCAGGTTCTTGAACTGGTGGCTCTCGTCTATAAAGATGTGGTCGATGCCCATCTGCCTGAAATCCACCACGTCATCCGTGCGTGAACGGATGTCATGCTCAATCTTTTCCAATTTTGCCGTCAGGTTGAACTTGCGCTTTTCCAATCCTTTCAGCATACCGCGTGAGATGTCCTTTCCCTGCTGACGCAGCACGTCGAGGTTTTCCTCCACCGTGTCCAGTTCTTCCTGCAAGATGCGCTGCTGCAACTCCGGCGACTGCGGTATCTTGCCGAACTGGTCGTGCGACATGATGACACAGTCGTAGTCGTTGTTCTTGATGTTATTGAAGAAGCGCACACGGTTGGCCGCCGAAAAATCCTTTTCCGAGGCATAGAGTATCCTCGCGTTCGGATAGGCAGCCTGGTAGGTGGCGGCAATCTCCGCCACGTTCGCCTTCAACCCGATAATCATCGGCTTGTGTACCATGCCCAGACGCTTCATTTCATGTGCCGCCATGCACATGATGAGGGTCTTGCCGGTCCCCACCTGGTGGTCGCATATCCCCCCGCCGTTCTGTTTCAGCATCCAGACACAATCTTTCTGCGAGGGGTAGATGCTCTTCACGCCACGGCTTGCCAGTCCTTTCAGATTGAGGTCGGGAAAGGTCTGGTGCGAACCGTCATATTTCGGACGCACATAGCAGTTGAACTTGCGGTTGTACATCGTTGTCAACCGCTCCTTGAACTGCGGCGACTGCTCTTCCAGCCATTCGGAGAAGCCGTTTCGTATCTCGTCAATCTTCGCATTGGCGAGCTGTATGCCCTCGCTGTCACGCACCTTGATGTCATTTCCGTGCTCGTCCTTCTGTCCGGTAGGCTTCATCATGTCCGGGCAGGTGTTGTGCAGGGCGTGCTTGAGAAGGTGCATACCATCGTAGTGGCGGTAATGCCCCTTGACAAGAAACTCGTCCGTAATCTTCATGCTCCTGTGTCCGCAGGAAACGGAGAACTCGTCCAGGCTGGTGGAATAACCAATCCGCACGTCCGTCTCATACAAATGGCTCATGTAGGCGGAATACACGCCGGTGGGAATCCAACGCTCACCGAAGTTGAAGTCCAGTTCCTCGAAGGTAATGCGTTGGGGTTCCGCATCCCTCAGGGCTTCAAGCGACATTTTCACGTCGGGCATCCTCTTGCTGTCGGGATTATCATTCATCCATGCCTCGATACGCTCCGCCTTTTCAATCACGTTCCCGGCTATGAAACGGTCCTTGATTTCGTAACCGTCCGCCAACGGGTTGAAATAGATGCGGTCTTTGAGGGCGGTGAGCAGTTCCTCCTCCGTCCCGTCGGTAATGGTGCGCATATACTCAAGATTGACACCGCCGTATTTGTTGAGTGAGGCAGACAAGGCTTCTTCGGGTGAGCCTGCATTGACAAGGCTCTCCACCGAAAAGGAAACGGGATGTTCGAAGATGTCCGCCTTGACGAATTTCCCTTCTTCGGCACGCTCCAACGAGAGTATGTCACGTCCGCCGGCATCCATCATCACTAATTTCACGTTCTGCCCGGCATTGAGATTGCCGTAACGCATGACGAACTCATCATAACAGGTATTCAGATGTTCTCGCCACGGAACATTTTCCTTGCGCCGTAGCGATTCATAGCGGTACAACCGCTCGTATGCGTCACGGAGCGAGACATACAACAGAGCTTTCTCCTTTTGATAACCGGTCAGTCCGAGCGGCTGGAAGGTCGCACCGTATGGTGTGATGTCCTTGAGATAGCCGATGTTGTCATGTGCCCTGTTTGCCACCAATGACCCCTCACGCAGGTGCATCTCCGGCGTGCGGTGGTATGGGCGTGGCGACAAGTCAGGTTCCTTTTCCGCTTCCGGTTCGGAAAACAGTGTGGAAGCAACCACGGGAGTCTCTTGCGCAGATTCGGACTGCCTGACTGCCTCTTTGGGTATTTCTGCCTCTTTCAACTGTTCCTCTCCATGCCGTGCCGCCACCTGCCGAAGTTCCGCTCGTCGTTCGGGCGTGAGGTCCATCATCATTTCATAGAAACCGTTGATGGGCGGATTGTCCTCCCAGTTGATGGCTGCATACACATCTTCCGGATTGCCTTGCCCGATGGTATTCCCTTGTTCTGCTTCCTTGTTTCCCGGTACGGGGGAAGTCATGGTTTGTGGTAATGGCACAGCTTTCGGTGTGCTTTGCACCTTTGGCTGAATTGGCGCACTCTTTTTCGCACCTGCCTTTTTCGCCGTTTTGTCCGATGTCTTTTTCTTTTTGCCCGTAACAGCTTGCTTCCGTTCCGCTTCGGTAAATCCCCAAAGGTCGAACAAGTCAAGCTGCACACCGGCCGAAATATCCGCTTGGTGCGGTTCTATCTCCGGCTTTTCGTCCACAGGCTGCACCTTCTCTGTATCTTTGGAACTCTCTGTCATGGCAGGCATTACAGTTGCGGCTGCCGGAGCGGGTGACACTTCCTCTGCCGTACTTTTACTCTGTACCGGATGCAGGCTGTATTTCTCATACAGTCCCTTATCCAGTTGTTTCAGTTCTATTTTCAGATGCTCCCGAAGGTCCTCTGCCAGTTGGGTGGTATCACCCCGGTGTATATACTTGTAGGCAGGCTTCCCGTAAGGGTCGGTACCTTTGATTATATCCGTGTTGGAAGGCAGGCTTATGCTGTTGGCGTATGCGTTTACCGAAGTGCCGATAGGTGTCTTTTCGGTCTGCACGAACAATTTTTCATTATAGTACAGTTCCCCGTTCTTGTTGCTGTTCTTTTGCAGGAGAATCAGGTCGCTGCCCACTTCCGTGTTCGCGTTCTCCGTGAAGAGGTTGTTAGGCAGGCGGGCTACGCCCACCAGGTTGGCATGACGCATCATGTACTCGCGTATGGGCGTGTTGGACGGGGCATCCAACACACCTTGCGAGGTGATGAATGCCACGATGCCGCCCTCACGCACCGTATCAAGGCTTTTCAGGAAGAAGTAGTTGTGTACCGTCTTCGCCGCCGAACGCCTTGCGGTGTCCTTGCTGCCCGAAAATTCAGGGTCGAACACAGCCACGTCACCGAACGGGATGTTGGAGATTGCCAGGTCAAAATAGTTGTTGAAGGGCTTCTCTATCTTCTCGAAACCCTGTATCCTCACCTTATGGTCGGGGTGCAGGTGTTTCAGTATCTTGCCTGTAAGCAAATCCTTCTCGAACGCCATCACGTCGGCGCCCGGGCGGTTGTCCAATACCGCATCCACAAAGGCTCCCACGCCTGCCGACGGCTCCAGCACCCGGTCAGGGCGTATGCCGTGTTCGTGCAGCACGTCCGCGATGGTGCCGGTTATCTCCGCAGGGGTGTAGAAAGCGGTGAGGACGGAGCCTTTCAGACTGTCCATATACCGCTTGTATTCGTTATCGTCATTGCTGTTTTCCCGGATGAGCCTGTGCAGCTCCACCGTGAGGGCAAAAAGTTCGAGGTCCGATTTTGCCCAATGGACGGCATCCGTCAGTTCCTTTGCGGGATTGAGGATGAATTTCAGTCCCCCGAAACCGCAGAACCTTTCCAGAAGCAGGCGCTCGCGTGCCGTGGGCGTGCGCCGCTCCCTGTCAAGGATGAATGTCGTCCGTAAAGCCTCGATGTTGTCCCGTAGCTTCTGCTTGCGGTTAAACGCCATACGCCTCGATATAAAGGACCACGGCTCCGGTCAGTTCGGTATAAAGCAGGTCGTATTCGGGAGAGAGGGCGAAATGGTCGTCCGAAAGGTCATAGATGGAAAAGACATTGCCGACAAGCGGCAACAGCCTTGCCACGAACGCCCCGCGCTCCGTTTCCGGCACCTCACCGGCGAACTCGTTCTCCACGACTTCATGCAGGATGTTGTACCGGGAATAGTGGAGTCCCTGCAACAGCTCCGCCATCGCCAGCTCCTGCGCGCCGTCGGCGGGATAGCCTTCCAGTCTGGCACGCTCGTAGGTTTCTGCGGCACTGTCGGCACGTCCCTTTATGAATGCCGTGTCGTTTGCCTGTTCAAACTTGTTCTCCTTGAGGTAATTCAGCAGGTACAGCCCGTAATAGGACAGTTCGGTCTGCTCTTTCTTGTTCTTCTTGTTCATATATTCTTGGATTTAGTGGATGAATAAAAACGGGATGGGTAATAAAGAGGAAAAGGTAATAGGAAGTAAAAAGCACTCCGGGTATCCCTCCCGAAGTGCCACCACTAAATCCATTGTAAAAACAGTATTCTTGAACAAGAAAACAGAATGACAATGAACCAGTGGCGAAGGTACTGATTATTTCCCTCTTTTTACATGGCTACCGCGACTTTTATTCGCAGGACCGCCCTTTTTCGTTTCGGGGAACACGAATGTGGTATTGTAGTCCGCGTCAAAAGCGACAACCGCATCGAAACTCTTGCCCTGCTTGCTCTTGAAGCCTTTCAGGACTTTCGTCTTTCCGATGGTCAGCAGTTCCCTGATTTCATCATCGGACAGATTGCGGCTTGCCTTCAGACGGAACACGGGCAGGCCGCACTCCGCGTTGTCGCAACGCACCACCTTCCCATAGAACTGCATCCTGCCCGTGCCGCACTTGGGGCAGGCACAGCCGGAGTCCTTATGCCCGAACAGTTTGTCGCATGACAGCAGCTCCGAGGTGATTTCAGTGGTGTAACCCTCAATCTCATGCCGGAACACTTCGGCGGACACCTCCCCACGCTCGATACGTGCAAGTTCCTTTTCCCATTCTCCCGTCATGCCGACGTCTGCAATACGCATCGTCTTGACAACCGAATAGAGTGCCAGACCTTTCTCCGTGGGCACGAGCGATTTCTTGCAGCGGGTCATGTACTCACGGGCAAAGAGTGTCTCGATGATGGAGGCGCGGGTGGCGGGTGTGCCGATACCGCAGTCCTTCAATGCCTGGCGCAGTTCCTCGTCCTCGATGTTCTTGCCTGCGGTCTCCATCGCCGCGAGCAGGGTGGCTTCGGTGTGCAGAGGTTTCGGCTTGGTTTTGCCTTCCGTGATGGAGGAAGCCTTGACCGCCAATGTATCGCCCTCTTTCCAGTCGGGCAGTACCGTTTCCGGTTCCAGCTCCTCCTTTTCTGTCTTTTCGGCAGCCTTGCATACGGCACGCCATCCGGCTTGCCTGATGATACAGCCTTTTGCCGTGAACTCCACGCCGCCGCACTCGGCCGTAACCGTGGTCACGTCCTTGACGCATTTCTCCGAGAACGCCTCGATCATGCGCCCGGCTATCATGTGGTAGATTGTCGCGTCGTCTTTGGCAAGGAACAGCGGTTTTTCGCCCGTGACAAGCAGGGCGTGGTGGTCGGTCACTTTGCCGTCGTCCACGCTCCGGCGGGTAGGCTTCGTGCCACCGGAAACCTTACCCGCCCATTCGGGCAGGGAGCCGGCAAAGGCGAGCAGCTTCGGTATCTCCGCGAACACGTCTTCGGGAATATAGCGGCTACCTGTACGGGGATAGGTCACGAGTTTCTTCTCGTAGAGCTTTTGCACGATGTCGAGTGTCTGCTCCGCAGTGAACCCGTGCCTGGTGTTGGCATCCTTCTGGATGGAAGTAAGGTCATACAGGAGCGGAGTGTCCTCCGTCTTTTCCTTGCGCTCGACTTTTATTATGGTAGCGGAACCGGCTGCCTTTACCTTATTATATAGTTCCGTTGCCACGCCTTTCTCTTTCCACTTCTCTGCGGAAGAGAACTTGACGGTTTCACCGGCACCGCATCCGTCCGTGGCAAGATGCAGTCCCCAAAAGGCTTCGGGAGTGAAACGGCTGTTCTCGTAATAGCGTTCGCACACCATTGCCAGCGTGGGTGTCTGCACACGTCCTACGGAATAGGTGCCACGCCCGGCGGCGATGCTCAGCGCGGATGTCCCATTGATACCGACGAGCCAGTCACATTCACTCCGGGCTTTGGCAGCCAGATAGAGGTTATCGTATTTGCTGCCTTCTTCGAGGTTGCGCAATCCCTCACGGATGGCTTTGTCCGTGAGCGAGCTTATCCACAACCGCACGAAAGGTGTGGTGCAGCCGATGTAGTAGTAGAGGTAGCGGAAAATCAGCTCCCCTTCGCGACCCGCATCGGTTGCCACGATAATCTGTTCACTCTCCTTGAACAGCCCGGCAATGATTTTTATCTGTGCGGCCACGCCGCTGTCCGGCTTGCAGCCTTTCTCCGTCCTGACCTGGCGGGGTATGAGGGTGAAGGTTTCGGGAAGGATGGGCAGGCTGTCACGGACAAAGCCGCGTATGCCGTAGCCGTCGGGCATGGCAAGTTGGACAAGGTGCCCGAACGCCCATGTTACGGCATAGCCGCCTCCCTGGAAATATCCTTCCTCTCTCTTTGTCGCGCCTACGATGCGTGCCAGCTCACGGGCTACCGACGGTTTTTCTGCGATGATTGTTTTCATATTTTCTTACTGTTTAATAATTTTTTTTGGATAATTATTTTGGATTTAGTGGCGGCACTCCGGTCAGACCCTCATGCCCTTGCTTTTCTTCTCCTGCTGCTGTCTTTGGGTATCGTCCTTCGGGGCTGTCTGTCCTTTCTGCAACGGGTCTTTCAGATTTTTGGTAGCCTCGTTGGTCTTTCCCTCGTTATTGACAGCCACCTGTGTGCGGCTCTCGTTCGCCGGGGCGACCTGCTGCGCCGTGTCGGGATTCGTTTCGTAACGCAGTGGACGTCCTCTATCCGGGCTGAACTTGATGTACATGAGGGCATGGAAACCCTGCTTGTCGGTCACGTTTTCCAGCCTGATAGCTTTACCTGCCACATAGTCGGCTTTCTGCTGTTCGGTGAACTTCACATCGCTCCATTTGCTGATGGAACGGATGCTGCCGTCCTCGTTCACCCACGTGTTGCGGCGCGTCTTGCCGTCCTCCTGCTTTTCTCCTTGTGCGGTCTTTTGCTCTTCCTTGTTCTCTTGCGCCTGCTCTTTCTTCACGGAACGGGTGGTTCCCGGCACGAACTCCGGTCCGCGCTTCTCCACGTTGGCTTGCAGCGTGGTGATGAACTCGCGACCGTCGCTGAACACGATGTGCTTGTCCTTCACGGGCAGTCCGGCACGGAGCATGGCCTGTTCCTGCTGGGTAATCTCCGTTTCCCCGATTTTGCTTTGGACACGGATTTTATTTGCCGCCAGGTCGGTAAGCTCGTTCGTCTTTCGGTCTATGCTGACGATGGAGGGAATGATTTCCCCCGTCTCTTTATCAACCAGGTCCACAACTCTTCCCATGTTGCCGGTCTCACGCAGGTTCTTCTTGTCCTCGGCACTGAACTTGTGTCCCTTGTACTCGTCCAGTTTCTGTTCCTTGCGGATGAAGTGGGGCACGAGTCCCACGCTGCCGTCCTCATTCCTGCGGAAAGAGAGCCGGGCGTCCAGCTCGAAGGACTCGCCGCCGAAGGTAGGTGTCACTTTCACCAGGTCGGACTTGCCGTAATGGAGCATCTTGGTGAGGTCGCCCGAGTTGTCAAGCTCTTCACGCCTTACTCCCCATTTCTCTTCCAGCTCCTGCCAGTTGATTTTGCCCTCGTCAATAGGCTGGTAGCCTTTCTTACCCTGCGACTGTTCCTGTGTGTCCTCCTGTTTCTCTTCCATGTTCCCTTCCTTTTGTTGCTCCGCATCCGTTTTCTGCTCCTGCGCCGCCTGCCGCTCGTAGTCGGAGGTATCGAACAGATGGGCGGACAGTACGTCCTTGTTCACAATGGGATTTTTAAGCAGTTCTTTCATCACATCCAGCAGCCCGTCCACCTGCTCCGCCGCAATGCGGTAGAAACCGAAGCGGGTGGGTTCCTTGCATTGCCGGAAGAAGTTCTTGAAGAAGTTGTCAAGCATATCTCCATGCTTGTCGAACAGTAGGAAAGCCTGGGAGTTTTCCACTTTCGCGGGTGTCCTTTTGGGCGAGCCGTCCGCATTCAGTCCGGCTACCACGCTGATTTCGCCCGTCTTCTCGTCACGGACGATCAGCACATCCTTTTCGTCTTTTTTCTTTGCCATTCGAATAATGTTTAATGGGTTATTTATTTAAGAAATTATGGATACGAGCCTTGTAGAACTCGACATCTTCTTTTTGGAAATCCTTTACGTGTTCGGAAAGGAAATTCAGCACGTCCGCCTCGCTGTAATAGGTCTTCTTTCCCAATACCTTGAAGGAGAGCGCACCTTTGCTGCGGTAGCGTTGCAGGGAACGCTTGCTGATCTGGAGCAGCATACATAGGTCCTGGTTGTCGAAAAGCCTCACGCTCTCGGAAAGGGAAGACTCCTTTTCCTTCGCCTTCATGGAAAGCAGCAGCTCGTCCTGGCGGTCAAGTCGTTCGAGGACTTTTTGCATCCAGTTCTCGAAATTCTGTCTGGTAAGCAGTTCCATGACCTATTTCCTCCTTCCGTTTGTTTTTCCGTTGCTTCCCGTGCGGAGCGCATGGTTCCGACTGATGCCGTCCAGTGTGCCGTTTTCTTCCGTCACCGTATGCTCCGTAATGAAGCGGTCTATCTCCGAGAGGAGGTACATACATTTTCCGCCGAGCGTGGTGTACCGGATGCGGTGCCCGTCGCGCATCCGTTGCAGGGTACGCCTGCTGATGCCCAGTATCCGGGCGGCCTCGGCTGAACCGACCTGCCTGTCCGTAAGACCGGCCTTCTTGTCCTCACTTTTGCAGATGTGGCTTGCTATCTCCGCTATCTGTTCCGTCAACGCCATGTATGCGGAACTTTCCATTGTTATCACTTCCATACGCAGTATTTTTCTTTTGTTTCTGCGGCAAAGTTCGGCAATAGGCAAAGGGGGCTTTAACAACTCACTACGTGACTCACGCAAGATTTTCTGGAAATTGTCGCCGTAACCCGGACAACCGGGGCAACAAGCTGCCAGTCAGCGGACAACTGCACATAAATGCCATGTGGTATATTATTTTTGCCCCAACTCCGGGAGGGCTGACAAGAACGTCGCTACCGGAACAGAGTTATGTAATAATCAAATATTCAAATGAAATATGGAAATTATAAGTATTGAGAAGAAGACTTTTGAAGAAATGGTTTCAAGATTTGACGAGCTTGTAACCAGGGTCGGGACATTGTGTCCTAAGGACGATGATAAGAAGATGAGCGGATGGATGGACAGCCAGGATGTCTGCATACTTCTGAACATAAGTCCGCGGACCTTACAGACATTACGGGATAACGGACGGCTGGCTTATTCGCAGATAAACCACAAGACATATTATCTTCCGGAAGATGTTGAACGTGTCCTTGCGGTTGTGGAAAAGAAAAAAGGGTCAATGATAATTAAAGAATAGAATGCCTATGGATAACAGACTGATGACAAGGGAAAGCGAATGGGTTGCCTATTTCATAGACAATACGGAGCACATCGTTGCGAAAATGGAACAGATGAAGAGGGAATATCGTCCGGTATTGGGAGGTGAACATTTTCTGACGGACAAAGAGGTGGCGGAACGGCTGAAAATCAGCCGGCGTACCTTGCAGGAGTATCGGAATGAAGGACGTATTGCGTACATCCAGCTTGGAGGAAAAATTATATATAAGGAAAGTGATATTGAGCGGTTGCTCAAGGCCGGCTATCATGAGGCTTATTATACGGATGACTTTTAAGGATATATAAGGAGGGGCATATACATTGTCTGACAGATGTATATGCCCCTCAAGTGTAATAACTCCGGAAGCTATGCTTGGCAAAGATTCAAGAAAATAGCATTCTTTCCTTATATCCTGTCATATAGAGCAACAGGCAATCGGTATTTTTATTGCCTGGGTGCAAAGCTCTCATCAAATGTTGTCTAAAATACAGGCTTTCCCGGCTGCGTAATCGGAATGCGATGTTTATTACCATTTCAAGGGAATAGACATCCATGCTTGTCCGGTCATCATTGCTTATACATTGCATGGTCTCCCGTTCACTCGCCTCATGGGATTTGTAGATGGAACGGATAGACTTACGGATGTCCGAACAATACACACCGAACAAATCCGCTATCTCAGGTTGGGTCATCCATACCGGTATGGCGGGCATGAAAACTGTTCCCGTATCACTAATGGTTATTATTCCTCTGTCCATAATCTTCTATATTTGTCTCTTAGAAAAATTTCTTTCCACATTTCCCATATCACGCAGGATGGAGGTATCCAGTACTTTGGCATAGTGCTGGGTCATACGGATATTGGAGTGCCCCAGAATTTTTGCCACATTCTCCATGCTCACCTCATTCGCCAAAAATACAACAGTAGCCGCAGTATGGCGGGCGACGTGGGTCGTCAGCCGTTTCTGTATTCCGCAAATATCGGCTATTTCCTTCAGGTAAGCATTCATCTTTTGGTTGCTCAGCACAGGCAGGAGTACATTTTTTGCTGTGCAATCCGGTTGGTTGGAATACTTGTCTATCAGTTTGCGGGCAGGGGATATGACGGGGATATTACACATCTGCTTTGTTTTTTGACGGGCTTTCCGAATCCACAGATTGCCCTCATTATCCCTTACAAGATGCTCCTTGCTAAGTTGCTGGACATCCGCAAAAGCCATGCCGGTGAAACAGCAGAAAGCAAAGACATCCCGTACCTGCTCCAACCGTTTGATGTCGAAATCCTTATCCATCAGCCTGTCGAGCTCTTCTTTGGAAAGAAATTCCACATTAACCTCATCAATCCTGAAATGGATACCATAGAACGGGTCCTTCTTTATCCATTCGTTAGCCAATGCGATACGTATCACTTTTTTCAGGTTCTTCAGGTGCTTCAACGCAGAATTGTTCTGACACCCTATGGAAGTCTTCAGCCAATACTCGAAATCACGGATGAACTGCCCGTCCAGTTCATTCAGGAAGAAGTCATCCTTATGATAACGGAAACGGATAAACTCTCTCAGCCTGTTGATAGAGGTTTCAAATTTTGTAACGGTTGATTCGGTATATTCCTTGCCGATTAGGGCACGGCACTTTTTATTATGGTCCGCATAGACCTCCAGAAGGGTATATTGCACCTTGTCCCTTCCATAATACCTGTCACGGATAATGTCTGCCGTAACAACCTTGTTGTCTATCTCCAGTTCCCGGTGTATCTGCAATACCCTGGCACGGACTGAATTTATGTAGTGGTTAAGTTCCTGCGAGCTGCGGTCTTTTCCTTTGGAACATTCTTTTGACTGGTTCCAGAGTTCCACCGGCACACTGCGCTTGATCACAATCTCCGCCTTCCGCTTGTCAACGGTGATACGCATACAGACGGGAGCCTCCCCGTTTTTCAGCAGCTTCTGCCGCTTGATGTAAAACAATACACTCAGTGTACTACGTCTTTTTTCAATTCCCATACTTCTTGCATTTTTAGTGGTACAAAGTTAAATCGTATTGTTCCAAATCAGACTATGCAAAATATTGAGAATCAGCGAAAACAAAACTAAATCGTTGGACTTTTTTCGGCTCCAAAAAGTCCAACGGATAAGCCAGTGCTAACTGCGTTATTCCGCGGCTTTTGGGTGTGGCTTTGGACAAAAAGGAAAGTCCTAAAGTATTGTACTTCAGGACTTTTCTTTGTTTTTCTTCATAAGAAAGCGGTGCGTACGGGACTCGAACCCGTGACCCCATGCGTGACAGGCATGTATTCTAACCAACTGAACTAACGCACCAGAATTTCATTTCTTAATTGCTGTCTCTCTCGATTGCGGTTGCAAAGGTAGCTGTTTTTTTTATATCTGCAATAGCTGAGAAAGATTTTTTTCATCTTTCTCATTCATTTGTTGATTATAAGTAGATTATATCTATCTTTGTGACACAATTTATAAAGCAACAAAAAGAAACATGAAAGATACACCTATCAAACGGCATCTAATTGATGAAACTATCGAAGAATTTCAAATTACAGATTTCTCAAAAGCAACCATTCGTGAAGTAAAAGCCATAGCAGCTAAAGCAGAAACAGCATCCGGAGTCGAATTTATAAAAATGGAAATGGGCGTACCGGGTCTCCCCCCTTCTACTGTAGGAGTAAAAGCCGAGATAGAAGCATTGCAAAATGGAATAGCCAGTTTGTATCCCGATATTAATGGACTACCGGAACTAAAATCGGAAGCCTCCAAATTTATAAAAGCATTTATCAATATAGATCTCAAACCGGAAGGTTGCGTACCTGTCACGGGATCCATGCAAGGTACTTTCGCATCTTTCCTTACTTGCAGTCAATGCGATGAAAAAAAAGATACTATTCTGTTCATAGATCCTGGCTTTCCGGTCCAAAAGCAGCAATTGGTGGTCATGGGACAGAAGTACGAGACATTTGATGTATACGATTATCGGGGAGACAAATTAAAAGAAAAACTCGAGAGCTACCTGAAAAAAGGAAATATTTCAGCTGTTATATACTCAAATCCGAATAACCCCAGCTGGATCTGTTTAAAAGATGAAGAACTGAAGATCATCGGTGAACTAGCCACCCAATATGATGTAATCGTCCTTGAAGATTTAGCTTATTTTGCCATGGACTTCCGCCAAGATCTGAGTACTCCGTATCATGCACCTTATCAGCCTTCGGTGGCACACTATACAGATAATTATATTTTGCTTATATCCGGTTCCAAAGCCTTCAGTTATGCAGGCCAACGTATTGGTGTCAGCTGTATTTCTGATAAATTATACCATCGCCATTATCCCGGATTCGATAAACGCTACGGAGGCGGTACTTTTGGCACTGTATTTATCCATCGTGTGCTTTATGCCCTCTCTTCAGGGACGAGCCATTCGGCACAATTCGCCATGGCAGCTATGCTGAAAGCAGCGAACGAAGGTAAATACAATTTCCTGAACGAAGTGAGGATATATGGTGAACGCGCCCGTAAATTGAAAGAAATATTCTTGCGTTACGGATTCCATCTGGTATACGACAAAGATCTTGAAGATCCTGTTGCCGACGGTTTCTATTTCACCATAGGCTATCCGGGAATGACAAGTGGAGAGCTGGCAAAAGAGTTGATGTATTATGGGGTCAGTGCAATTTCCTTGGTTACTACAGGTAGCCAACAACAGGGACTACGTGCATGCACTTCCTTTATCAAAGAGCACCAATATGCTCAACTGGATGAAAGAATGAAGTTATTTGCCGAAAATCATCCTATATCTTAAAAAGAGCACACTAAATCGAAAAAAAGAGGAATATTGTTTGTTCGTGTAAAATAAATCTTTAAATTAGGGGCATGAACATCAATACTGACATATTTAAGATACAATCGAATAATGTAATGCCGTCGAGAGGAAAGATTCTGATATCAGAGCCTTTCCTCCACGATGTAACTTTCGGAAGGTCAGTAGTATTGCTTGTTGATCATACTGAAGAAGGAAGTATGGGATTGATTATAAATAAACCACTCCCATTGATGCTCAATGATATCATTAAAGAATTTAAATATATAGAAGATATTCCGTTACACAAAGGAGGTCCTATCGGAACTGACACTTTGTTTTATCTGCATACTTTACACGAAATACCCGGAACCCTTCCGATCAACAATGGATTATATCTCAACGGAGATTTCGATGCTATCAAAAAATACATTTTACAAGGAAACCCTATAAAAGGAAAGATACGCTTTTTCCTCGGATATTCCGGCTGGGAATGCGAACAACTGATTCAGGAAATAAAGGAGAATACCTGGATTATTTCAAAAGAAGAAAATACCTACTTAATGAATGAAGATATAAAAGGTATGTGGAAGGAAGCCTTAGGGAAATTGGGCAGCAAGTATGAAACCTGGTCCCGCTTCCCGCAAGTTCCTTCTTTAAACTAAAATCATCGTTTGGGATTCATACATTGCACAAGCACGGCATCTTTATAACCTTCGTGTGTTAACAGCCATTCTTTCAATACTCCACATTGGGTAAATCCACAAGAATTGAACAATCGCAAACTGGGTTCATTATCCACAGCTATATGGGCATACAATTGTTTTATAAATAAAAAGTTGAAAGCATATTCACAAAGCAGTTTCAATGCATCGGAAGCATACCCCTCCTGTCTATAATTGCTGTGAACGGCAATTCCGACTGCCCCTCTTGAATGCAAAGGTACAAAATCAGTTATATCGACCGTACCCAAAGTACAATTATCTTTCCGACGCATAATCATCAGTCGCAACTGTTTATCGGCAAACATGTCACTTTGCGATCCTTCAATATACTGTTTGAGTACAAAACGCGAATAGGGAACTGTAAAACTACTGATATCCCACATAGAAGGATCATTTTCCATTTCGTACATAAGATCCAAATCCTCCGGTTCCACTGCACGGAGATATATTCGCTCGTTGGCTAAGAAAGATTGCTTCATCATTTATTCTTTATCAATATGCAGTTCGGCACGCAATCTTTTTTCTCCCGGAAGACAGAAAAAAGAGGCTGTCAGTCCTATAAGTGCACATAACGCACCTGTACTACTAAGTGTAAAGTAGTAACCGGCCAGATTAAACACCACTACAAATTCCAGTAAAGCCAGCCGAACAGCCCCCCAAAGCATATAACGGCTCAAGGCCACCGGAAACGTCAGCTGATCTATTTTCTTTGTCAGAACAAAACTAAATAGTTTAAGAGAAAGAGGTATACAGACGGCAGTCATCAAAATACCTACTGTTTCGAAAACATAAACAGCCCGTACATTGTCTGCTTTTATTCCTACAGGCAACACGCCGGCTTCTCCCAATAGCACCAACAATAACGGAATAATCCAAGAAGAAATATACTGTACCTTCTGGCTTTTCACAATGCGTTTTATTTGCTCTTCCATTTATATATAATGATTATCAGTTAATGGTAAGTTTCCTTTTAAACGGTTCCGGTAAAAGTCGTACGGTTCACAATACTTCTACCCAACGTTATCTCGTCTGTGTATTCCAGCTCGTCACCAATGGATACTCCACGGGCAAGTACGCTCAATTTGACACCCATTTTCTCAAGTTTACGGTAAATATAAAAATTCGTGGTATCCCCTTCCATGGTTGTGCTTAGAGCAAGAATCACTTCATTTATTCCCCCTTCGGCTACCCGGCGCACCAGACTTTCTATCTGCAGATCGCCCGGTCCTACCCCATCCATCGGTGAAATCACCCCCCCCAAAACATGGTACAACCCACGATATTGTTGAGTGGCCTCTACGGCCATCACATCCCGTATATTCTCCACTACGCAGACCATAGACGCGTCCCGCTGCGGATTTGCACAAATCTGACAAGTTTCCGTATCAGATATATTATGACACACCTTGCAATATTTCACCTCATGCTTTAAAGTTATAATAGAACTTCCGAAAGCTTCCACCACAGAGGTATCCTGACGCAACAGGTGAAGCACCAGTCTCATAGCTGTTTTCCGTCCGATACCCGGCAATTTAGAAAACTCTCCGACGGCCTTTTCAAGTAACGTCGATGGATATTGTTGATTCATGTACAAACAAGTATATCTATTTAATTATCAATAAAGTATATACCAGTAAAAAAGTTGCAAACCTATTATAGAAAGGACTCCAACCCCATAAAGCCACTGTATACTTTATGGAGTACAAAGATACGCATATTTTATAAATGGCAAATCAGGTGTTAATAAAATAGGCTATTTATCGGTCATCTTGTTCATTGCTCCTGCTACAACAATACAGTCGTCTCCTGATTGTTGAACAATCAAGTCTACATTTTTGTTATTATAGCTAAAAAACTAAATTTATGGACTTAAAAAAGACAACTTTCTACTTATTTACGCTCTTTAGTTTGATGTTAATTTCCTGTAGCAACGATGATGAAAACAAAAATGATGCGCAGGTAACAGTTACTGTAGTCAGTGCTGATGGCAAACCTCTGCCCAACGAAATTGTGCAAATGTTCGATGAAAAGACTTATGAAGAGTTCAAAAAAGACAATCGAACAACTCCTACGGCATATGCATTAACTAACTCCACCGGAGTTGCCACTTTCATTTTTACTTATGATAAGTGGTTCGAATCAAACAAAGACCGATTTTTCACTTTCGCTGTCCAATATGGCAGTGGTACAGAAAATTATGAAATATGGTCTGCAGGACGTACCGTACGCCCGGGTTCAGTTACACAAATCGAGTTGAAACTTAAGCCTTTATAAACGAAAAACGGTTTTATAAGCAAATCGCGGGTCATGCCCCCACAGAGTGACTTATAAAACCGCCTTTTTGATTTTATCTTCAGTAGATTCCCTTTTCTACAGGTATCGCACAACTCAGGATAGAAACCATATTTCTTAACCAGTTCTTGAAACTTATTATGCTCCTCCGATTTATAACTATTCCGAAATGAACTGAATTCCGGTTCAATCGCCCTCTTGGGTATTCCTTCATAAGTTCTAAGAAAGAAAATAAAATATATCTTATCCCTAAAAAATAAAACGATGCAAAATATCATTATTACATTTATTGCCTTTTTTGTACTCAGATTACTTTCCTTATCCTACTCCATTCGTAACGAGAAACGTCTTCTGAAAAGTGGAGCGGTACAATATGGTAAAGTTAATTCGCTATTACTGACATTAGCACATATCGTCTACTATTTTTCGGCCCTCTATGAAGCATACACTTCGGGAACTACCTTCAACTACTTCTCTGTTTGTGGTGTTTTTATAATGGGCTTTGCTTATGCTATGCTATTCTATGTGATCTATAAACTCCATGATGTATGGACAGTAAAACTTTATATCATTCCCGATCATCGCATTGAAAAAAGCTTCCTTTTCAGAACAGTAAGACACCCCAATTACTATCTGAATATCATACCTGAACTAATTGGAGTTGCTTTACTCTGCAATGCCTGGTATACATTACTCATTGGACTCCCTATCTACGCTTGTTTGCTCGCTATACGTATCCGACAAGAGGAAAGGGCCATGAAAGAACTATTGGAGAATTAAGTTTCTACATTTGTATTTGGAGGAAACATTTTCATCATATAATAGAACTGGATAGGTCTCACCACAGATTACACGTAACACAGACAAATAATTTATTTCATTGAGAATTAGATAAAAGAATCCGTGTCAATCCATGTAATCCGTGGTGAATTCAAAACCACTCCGGAAAAAACATTCTGTCCCAAGCCGGTATTTGAACTATCCTTTATCCACTATTATTGTTTAATTTTGCCGTACTAATTATCAAGCGCTTAACTATCATGAAAACAATATCAAAAATTTGTCACAATTCTTGTACTATTAGCCGGCATTGTCCCTGTCTATGCCATCATGAACATCGTATTCGATCCTAATGGCGATGGAAATCTGTTAATAACACTCGGCACTCTGACACCTATACTGGGTGGTCTTTTGATGGGATATGCTTTCAAAGACAAATATCAAATTTTAATTAGCAATCATCGTTTGCAAAATAAGTGTTACCTTTGCGCTCGTTATGATGATACTTGCCACTATTGTATGCTACTTTGCCATTCTCTTGCTGATAGCCCGTATCACCGGACGGAAAGGAGGTTCGAATGCAGCGTTTTTTAAAGGAGAAAACCAGTCTCCATGGTACGTCGTTGCTTTCGGAATGATTGGCGCATCTATTTCGGGAGTAACCTTTGTATCCGTACCGGGCATGGTAAAGGCGATGGATATGACGTATATGCAAACCGTATTCGGCTTTTTCTTCGGTTATCTGGCTGTCGCCCATATACTCCTCCCACTCTACTATAAACTCAACCTGACCAGTATATACACTTATCTGGATACCCGTATCGGAAAGCGTGCCTACCGTACAGGAGCCTCTTTTTTCCTTCTTTCGCGTATGCTGGGCACAGCTGCAAAACTATACCTTGTCTGTCTGATTCTATATACCTACGTATTTCGTGATATGGGTATCCCATTCTGGAGTATTGCTGCCGGATCGGTAGCTTTAGTATGGATATACACTCACAAAAGTGGCATTAAAACAATTGTCTGGACGGATACTTTACAGACTTTCTGCCTGATCGCCGCACTGATCAGCATCCTTGTTTTTGTCACTGCAAAGTTAAATCTTGACTTCAGCGGAGTTATACAAACAATCAGCAGCAATGAACACAGTCGCATCTTTATATTTGATGACTGGATGTCGCGCCAGAATTTCTTCAAACAGTTTCTAAGTGGGATTTTTATTGTTATTGTCATGACCGGACTCGATCAGGATATGATGCAGAAAAACCTTTCCTGCCGTAGTCTGCGTGACGCGCAGAAGAACATGTATTGTTATGGCTTTGCATTCGCTCCGCTCAACCTGCTGTTTCTGGGCCTTGGCATTTTATTACTGGTCCTTGCTCAAGAGATGCAGTTGGAACTTCCGGCTGCCGGTGACGACATCCTGCCGCTGTTTGCTACCCAGGGTTATCTGGGCGAAGGAGTACTTATCCTATTTACAATCGGTATCATTGCCGCCGCTTTCAGCAATTCGGATTCAGCCTTAACCGCCATGACAACGAGCTTTTGCATCGACTTGCTCGACACAGGCAAAGACACAGAGGAAGAAGCCCGTAGAAAACGAAACCGGGTACATATAGGACTATCCGTCCTACTTATTTTCTTTATCTGCCTTGTCGATGCATTAAATAACCAAAGCGTCATCGATGCTATTTACATCATAGCCTCCTATACATACGGACCTCTTCTGGGAATGTTTGCTTTCGGATTATTCACCCAACGAAAAACAAACGACCGATGGGTACCGTTTATTGCGATAGCTTCACCACTGATTTGTTACGCAGCCGATAGATTTGCCCGGCAGGAAACCGGCTATCAGTTCGGATACGAATTATTGATGCTGAACGGCATCCTTACTTTTGCAGGAATGTGGATCGTATCAAAGAAACAACTAAAAAATGAATTTTAAAACCAACAAGAAATATGGAAATAACCAATGCTGAATTTGTAATTAGTAATACGGACGTGAAGAAATGTCCGGCAGGCACTTTCCCCGAATATGCCTTTATCGGCCGATCCAATGTAGGAAAATCCAGCCTCATCAATATGCTGACCGGACGAAAGGGGCTGGCCATGACTTCCGCTACTCCCGGTAAGACCATGCTTATCAATCATTTTCTGATCAACAACAGCTGGTACCTGGTTGACTTACCCGGATACGGATATGCCAGACGAGGTCAGAAAGGACAGGAACAGATACGCACCATCATCGAAGATTACATCCTCGAACGCGAACAGATGACCAATCTATTCGTATTGATAGACAGCCGTCTGGAACCCCAGAAAATAGATCTTGAATTCATGGAATGGCTGGGTGAGAACGGCATTCCTTTTGCCATTATCTTCACCAAAGCAGACAAACTGAAAGGGGGACGACTCAAAATAAATATCAGCGCTTACTTGAGAGAATTACGGAAACAATGGGAAGAACTCCCTCCCTATTTCATCACTTCATCAGAAGAGCGCCTTGGCAGGACAGAGGTATTAAACTACATCGAGTCAATCAATAAAGAACTTAATTCAAAATAAAAACAAGGATATCAAATGAAAAGAAAACTATTATCATTTGCAGTTCTTATCACACTACTGCTTGTACCGACCGTAAACCGTGCACAATCTATCAAGGACTTATTCAATAAAGACAATATCTCCAAAGTTGTCAACGCTGTCACAGGACATACCGAAACAGTGGATATGACCGGGACCTGGCGTTATACCGGCTCAGCCATTGAGTTCGAGTCTGAAAACCTGCTGAAGAAAGCCGGAGGAACCGTCGCTGCTTCCGCTGCCGAACAAAAGCTGGACGAACAGCTGGCCAAAGTCGGCATTAAAGAGGGGCAACTGAGTTTTACATTCAATGCGGACAGTACTTTCGTAAGCACTTTAGGCAAACGCAAGCTGAACGGAACATACTCTTACGATGCCGGCACCCAGATGCTCCACCTGAGGTATATGAAATTAATCCCCATGAATGCAAAAGTCAATTATACCACTCAGCAGATGGATCTTCTGTTCGAAGCAGACAAATTGCTGAAGCTAATCACTTTCTTATCCAGTAAGAGCAGCAGTGCCACCCTCAAAGCCATCAGTTCATTGGCAGATAGCTATGACGGCATGATGCTGGGATATGAATTGAAACGATGAAAGGTTCTGAACGATGAATGATCGGCGGTGATCATTCATCGTTCAAAACTTTTCATCGTCTGTTCTCCGTCAGGATACAACCATCCATCATCCGCACAATACGGCCTGCCTCCCGGGCATTTTCTTCAGAGTGAGTTACCATCACGACTGTAGCTCCATCTTTATTTAACTCCTTCAATAAAAGCATCACCTCGTTGCCATTGGTAGAATCGAGGTTACCCGTCGGTTCGTCAGCCAATATAATTTTCGGGTTCGTCACAATAGCCCGGGCAATAGCCACACGCTGTTGTTGACCTCCGGAAAGTTGTTGAGGATAATGCTCCGTACGATGGCTTATCTGCATCCTTTCCAACGCTTTATTCACTCGATCTACACGCTCATGAACCGACACACCGGCATATAGCAACGGTAATTCTACATTCTCAAATACAGTCAGTTCATCTATCAGGTTAAAGCTCTGAAATACAAAGCCGATATTGCCGTTCCGCATGTCTGTACGATCATTTTCCGAGTAGCGGGAAACTACACGACATGAAACAAAAATGGGCGAGGCAACCCCTTATATTGACAGCAGCCCTTTTGATCTGCTGTTACACCACCGTGTGGTTAGGCATGCACGGTTTCTGTATCAGCCTGCCGGTATCCGTATGCCTCTTGCTATACCAGCATGAAAAACATCCATTCGGTATTAGACAGCCAGGAAACCGAAGCCTGGCAGAAACTGATCCGTGTACTGACACACGAAATCATGAATTCCATCACTCCGGTCACGTCTTTGTCCGAATTGCTGGAACATCAGATCGAAGACTTTGACGGCAATGAAGAAGAGCGGGCCGAAATACGCCGGATGTTACAAACCATCCGCCGGCGGGGCAACGGGTTAATTCGGTTTGTCAACAGTTACCGGGAAGTGTCTCACCTGCCACAACCCCTGCTGAAGATATATACATCACAAGAATTACTGACAGGTGTGGTACGGTTGATGTACAGAGAACCGAATGACCTGCACCTGATACTTCCGCCCAAGGGCCAACGCCTGATGGCGGACAAAGATCTGATTGAACAAGTGCTGATCAACCTGATTAAAAACGCCCGCGAGAACGATGCGACCGACATCCGGATCTCAGCCGGATTAAGCTCCGGAGAACGCCCCTATATAAGGATAGAAGACAACGGGACAGGAATCGAGCAAGAGGTGCTCGACCGCATCTTTATCCCGTTCTTCACGACTAAACCCACCGGATCGGGCATCGGCCTGACCATCTCACGACAGATCATGCATCTGCACCGCGGCACCATCACCGTTTCATCCGAACCGGGGAAAGGCAGTATCTTCACCCTCTTGTTTCCGGGCGTATTCTAAAGAGGTGTAGCCATACGTTGCACAGGGTGTAGCCCTAAGCCTCGCATGGCTACACCCTATATACCGGACAGCTACACCCTCTCTGTCAGATACCTTTTTAATACAATTTCACCGTCATACGACATCATTTATCAAAAAAAACCTTACCTTTGCCACTCACAAAACCATAAAAAGAAATAGAAAATGAAGAAAATACTATTTTTTATCACTATGATGGTGCTGAGCATCGGACTTGCCCAAGCTCAAGGAAAAGCAGAAATAAAGTTTGATAAAACAACCCACGACTTCGGAACGTTCTCGGAAAACAATCCTATTGTGAGTTGCACTTTCAAGTTCACAAATATCGGCGATGCCCCGTTAGTCATTCATCAGGCTGTAGCATCCTGCGGATGTACCGTACCCGAATATACCCAGGAACCTATCATGCCGGGAAAAACAGGTACAATCAAGGTGACTTACAACGGAACGGATAAATATCCGGGACACTTCAAAAAGTCCATAACCCTGCGTACAAACGCCAAGACGGAGATGATACGTCTTTTCGTGGAAGGCGACATGACAGCCAAAGACGCGAAATAAGCAAAAATTAATAACAACAATGAGGAGAATCTTTCGGGATTCTCCTTTTTTTTTGCTTACTTTGAAGCTGTTTTGAGAAACCGACCGTTTGGAAATCTGATAAACTATACATAAACTACAAAAAACAATTATGAAACAAGAAGAAGACAAGTTTACGGGCTTACCCGAGAACGCATTCCGGGAACTGAAACCGGGAGAAGTGTACAACCCGCTGATGAGTCCAAAGAAAACGTATCCGGAGGTAAACCTCTGGTCTGTAGCATGGGGTATCGCCATGGCCATCCTTTTCTCGGCTGCCGCAGCCTATCTGGGACTAAAAGTAGGACAAGTATTCGAAGCTGCCATCCCCATCGCCATCATAGCAGTCGGAGTATCCGGCGCAGCCAAACGCAAAAACGCACTCGGCGAAAACGTCATTATCCAATCCATCGGCGCCTGCTCAGGCGTCATCGTGGCAGGAGCCATCTTCACACTGCCTGCCCTCTATATCCTGCAGGCCAAATATCCGGATATGTCGGTCACCTTTATGCAAGTGTTCATCAGTTCACTGCTGGGCGGTGTGCTGGGCATCTTGTTCCTGATTCCTTTCCGCAAATACTTTGTAAGCGACATGCATGGCAAGTATCCTTTTCCCGAAGCGACAGCCACCACACAGGTGCTGGTGTCGGGTGAAAAAGGAGGCAGCCAGGCCAAGCCATTGCTGATGGCAGGATTGATCGGCGGTCTGTACGATTTCATCGTGGCTACCTTCGGCTGGTGGAACGAAAACTTCACCACCCGCGTATGCGGAGTAGGCGAAATGCTGGCCGACAAAGCCAAACTGGTTTTCAAGGTAAACACCGGCGCAGCCGTACTCGGCCTGGGATATATCGTCGGACTGAAATATGCTTCCATTATCTGCTTCGGCTCCCTGGCCGTATGGTGGATCATCGTACCGGGCATGTCACTCTTCTTCGGTGATTCGGTACTGAATCAGTGGAATCCGGACATAACCGCCACGGTAGGCTCTATGAGTCCCGAACAGATATTCAGCCACTATGCCAAAAGCATCGGTATCGGCGGCATTGCCATGGCAGGTGTCATCGGCATCATCAAATCATGGAGCATCATCCGCAGTGCGGTGGGACTGGCGGCTAAGGAAATGGGCGGAAAGAGTGATGCCGAAAAGAACATTATCCGCACCCAACGCGACCTCTCAATGAAAATCATTGCCATCGGTTCCATTATCACGCTGATTCTGGTGGTGCTTTTCTTCTATTTCGATGTGATGCAAGGCAACCTGGTGCATACACTGGTAGCCATCCTGCTGGTGGCCGGAATTTCATTCCTGTTCACAACGGTAGCCGCCAATGCAATCGCTATCGTGGGCACTAATCCCGTATCGGGCATGACTCTGATGACATTGATTCTGGCATCGGTCGTTATGGTGGCTGTCGGGTTGAAAGGCCCTTCAGGCATGGTGGCTTCATTGGTAATGGGTGGTGTGGTCTGTACCGCACTTTCCATGGCAGGAGGTTTTATCACAGACTTGAAAATCGGATACTGGCTCGGCAGCACACCGGCCAAGCAGGAAGCATGGAAGTTCCTCGGAACCATCGTTTCGGCTGCTACCGTAGGCGGTGTAATGATTATCCTGAACAAAACTTACGGATTCACAAGCGGTCAGCTGGCTGCCCCGCAGGCTAACGCAATGGCTGCCGTCATCGAGCCGTTAATGAGTGGTGTGGGCGCTCCGTGGATGCTCTATGGCATCGGTGCCGTACTGGCCATCGTATTGACGCTCCTGAAAGTTCCCGCACTGGCATTTGCACTCGGTATGTTTATTCCTCTCGAACTGAATATACCGCTGGTGGTGGGCGGTGCGATCAACTGGTATGTGACTACCCGCAGTAAAGACGCTTCACTCAACACGGAACGGGGAGAGAAAGGTACATTACTGGCATCCGGATTCATCGCCGGAGGTGCCCTGATGGGTGTAGTCAGTGCGGCAATGCGCTTCGGAGGCATCAATCTGGTAAATGACGCGTGGCTGAACAACACTCTGTCTCAACTTGCGGCCCTGATAGCTTATGCCCTGTTGATTCTCTATTTCATCAAAGCATCCATGAAAGTAAAATGAAAACATTAATCACATCCATTCTTCTGTTCATGGCTACCGGCTTGTCAGCACAAAAGCCCGTTGAGCTGCCTTTATGGCCCAACGGCGCTCCCAATGATAACGGGCTGAAAGGCGAAGAAGTGATGTCGGCTCCATACCGGCTCACTAACGTCACACAGCCCACCATCACCGTCTATCGTCCGGCGACACCTAACGGCATGACCATCATCATGTGTCCCGGCGGTGCTTACGCTCTCTTGGCCATGGATCATGAAGGACACGACATGGCACCATGGTTCAATTCATTGGGCATCACCTATGTGGTACTAAAATACCGGATGCCTAACGGACACTGCGAGGTGCCTTTGTCGGATGCTGAACAAGCGATACGAATAGTGCGGAAACATGCCAAAGACTGGAATATTCGTACAGACCGGGTGGGCATTATGGGAGCTTCGGCCGGCGGTCATCTCGCCTCTACCCTTGCTACGCATTACAGCAGTGAGGACACACGACCCGACTTTCAGATATTACTCTATCCGGTAATCACGATGGAATCCGGCGACACCCACGGAGGATCACGCCACAATCTGCTCGGGCCGGACGCAACGCCGGAATTAACCAGAAAGTTCTCCAACGAACAGCAAGTGACGGATCACACTCCGCAGGCTTTCATCACCCTCTCTTCGGACGACGAAGGAGTGCCTCCCGCCAATGGCGTGAATTATTATCTGGCGTTGCAAAAGCATAAGGTGCCTGCCACCCTCCACATTTATCCCACGGGCGGACACGGATGGGGGTTCTATGACAGTTTTGCCTATAAACGCCAATGGACGGAAGAATTAGAGAAATGGTTGCAGGACGGAGTCAGGTTCCAATAGATACAACGAAGGTATTACAAAAACAATCTTTATAAAAATGAAAACAATTCGCACACTTTTATTATGTACCAGCCTATTGGCCGGAACAGTTGCAGCACAGGAGAGCAGCCTGGTGCTGAGTAACGGACTCGGGTTTGTCGACACCCCCTATAAGGCAGGCACCCTGGAAGTAGATGACACAGAAGACCTTATTATCAATTGTGACGAAGTGGATTGTACCACTTTCGTTGAATATGCACTGGCAATGGCCCTCTGCCCGCAGCAAGGAGACGAAATGCAGGAAGGCGATTTCGCCCGCAATTTGCAACGCATCCGCTATCGTGACGGAAAAATAGACGGATACACCTCCCGCCTGCACTATATATCCGACTGGATCAACAATGCAGTCCGCCAAGGCCTGCTCGAAGATGTAACGGCTGCCTACAGCCCCTTCAAACAAAAACTGTCGCTCTCGTATATGAGTACGCATCCGGAACTCTACAAATCGTTGAAAAATTCTCCGGAGAACGTAGCCCAAATGGCAAAGTATGAAAAAGCCTTGAGCGGCAAAGAGGTACACTATCTGCCCAAAGACAAACTGGAACCGGACGGACTGCCTTGGATCAAGAACGGAGACATCATCGCCCTGACCACCAATACTCCGGGGCTGGACGTAAGCCACATGGGCATTGCCATTTACATCAAGGGGCAGTTGCACCTGCTGCATGCTTCATCCAAAGAGGGTAAAGTAGTAGTGGGCAAAACCGCACTGAGCCAAATGTTGAAAGACAGAAAATCACTGACCGGCATCAGAGTGCTGAGAATGAAAAAATAATCTGCATAACCTACCTGTGGTGAACACGAGTTTTGATATATCCTCTTTTTCTTGTCAATATGAAAGGAAATTAGCGGATTTCATGACAGCACCTTCTGCTTTTAGACAGCAACCGGAAGTGCGGAAGTCGAAAAGCGGGACTTTTCTTCCCGGAAAACCGGACTTTTGTAGCCGGAGAGCCGGGGTCTGACCCGAAAAGTAACCGGATTTCAGCAAAAAGAAGTAAACATTCGGTCCGAAAGACGTAAGCATTTACAGAATATGCTTACGTCTTTTCAAATTATCTCTATATGTTTTCCTACTTTACATCTATTGTTAGGGTTTCGGAGATTAAAAGAAAAAGATTATTCTCTGGTTGTACTCCCGAAGCAGACAAGTCCGAACTAACAGAAAGAGAGCCACATGCTCTTATTACGCACCTTTTCATTCCGATAGCTTCACGACATCGCCATTATGACAGCCTGCAAAGACATCTGATATCAAAAACAAAATTGCTAACCCGCAAGGAAGGCAATTTTATCCGTTCAGTGCATCATTGGACGGAAATAGAGCAATCCAGAGAGGTTTGATTATCATTTTGACAAAAGGGCAGCAAGCAACTCCCGGCCCAACCGTTCTTTCACCTCCGCCATATCGATGCTACGGCCAAGTTCTTGCTGAAGCGAGGTCACACCCTTATCAATGAAACCACAAGGATGGATGTAGCTGAAATAACGTAAATCGGTATTGACATTCAATGCCAATCCGTGCATTGTCACATAATGGCTGCTCCTGACCCCTATCGCACATATCTTGCGGGCACGGGACGTATCTCCCTCCAGCCAGACACCGGTCGCCTTCTCCAACCGCCCCGCCACAACGCCGTAAGACGCACAGACACGGATGACGGCTTCTTCCAATAAATGCACATACTCCTTCAATCCCAATCCGAACTCTTCAAGATTGAGAATCGGATAGCACACCAACTGCCCGGGACCGTGATAAGTGATGTCTCCCCCACGATCGATATGATAGAGAGTGGCACCGATAGTCTTCAGTTGCTCCTCTCCCAGCAACATATTATTTTCTTTCCCGCTACGCCCCAGCGTGTAAACGTGCGGATGTTCACAAAAAATTATACGGTTCTCGTAACTCTCCCCGTTCTGCTTCGCATGGACAAGGGCATCGAACCATTCCGTCTGGCGGCTCCATGCCTCAGAATATGGAATAAGTTCCCAATCGGTTGTAATTGTTTTCATAAGGACAAAGATAAAAAAATAAAAGAAAATGTGTATATTTGCGTGATTCAAAAAAAGAAAGTAATATGAAGTTTGACTTTCCACAAGTAGATCTTCCGTGCGAGATTTTGGCATGGAATGATGTAACCGAGGATATATTAAATATCTACAAACAATCATGCAGGCTGAAAGCCGGCATCTTTGCTATTTGTACGGAAGGCAAGATGACCGCAACCATTAATCTGATTGACTACGAGATAAAACCGAACGACTTGATCACACTGTTACCGGGTACCATTATCCAGTTCCGCGAACGCACGGAAAAAGTACGTTTATGCTTTGCGGGATTCTCATCGGAATGCGTAGAACGCATCAATCTGATAAAATCAATGGTCAGTTCCTTCTCCAAAATAACCGAATGTCCGATTGTAGAGTTGCAGGAGGATATAGCTAGCTATCTGATAGATTATTTTTCTTTGCTGGCACGCGTGACGTGTGACGAAAAATTATCTCTCCCCTCCGAAATGACAGAGGTGTCTTTAAGATCGATCCTGACTGCCGTCGGACTAATCTATCAGAGATACTCCTCGAAAAATCACAATACGAACCGTAAGGAAGAAATCTGCCGCGAACTGGTAGGACTGGTCACGGAACATTACACCGAGGAGCGTCGTGCCCAGTTCTATGCGGACAAGTTGGGAATATCGCTGCAACACCTCAGTACTACGGTCAAGCAGGTGACCGGACGTAACGTACTGGACGTCATAGCCTACGTGGTTATCATCGACGCGAAAGCCAAACTCAAATCGAGCAACATGACTATCCAGGAAATCGCTTATTCACTGAACTTCCCCAGTGCTTCGTTCTTTGGAAAATATTTCAGGAGATATGTAGGCATGAGTCCGCTGGAATTCAGAAACAGCTGACAACTTTCTCCGGGAAAGACATTCAAAACCCTTTTTTACCACAGAGGGCAGAGAGTAACACAGAGCAAACTTCAAATTATGGATGACCAACATGAACGCTCTGTGTACTCTCTGCCCTCTGTATCCTCTGTGTTACTCTGTGCCCTCTGTGGTGAGTTCGTTTTGAAAGGAATTGTTATTTTCTGGCCAGACTCAGTGAATTCAGCACGACACTTACACTTGAAAATGCCATCGCTGCACTGGCAAGCATCGGATTGAGCAGCAACCCGTTGACAGGGAACAAGATTCCGGCTGCAATGGGAATGCCTATCAGATTATAGATAAACGCCCAAAACAGATTCTGGTGAATCAGTTTTACTGTTTGCTTGGAGAGTTCGAATGCACGGGGCAGCAACAGCAGATCCGATGTCATCAACGTAACCATCGCCACATCCATGGCTATATCGGTGCCTTTCCCCATCGCTATGCTGACATCAGCCAAAGCCAACGCCTGTGAGTCATTGATTCCGTCACCCACCATAGCAACCGTTTTGCCCTGCATCTGGAGCTCACGCACAAACTCTTCTTTATCATCCGGCAAGGCATCTGCCACAAAGCGGTCGATGCCCAATTTGCCCGATACGGCAAGTGCCGTCCGTTGTCCGTCACCGGTCAGCATGCAAATGTCGATGCCCTGACGTTTCAGTTCCTTCACCGCCTCGGCAGAAGTCGGCTTTATCTGGTCGGCAATGGCGACAACGGCAAGTACCTCTGTTCCACGGCCAAAGTAAACGATACTGTTCCCGTCCGATTCGTATTGCACCATCATCTCGGCAAGTACGTCAGAAAGAGAAGCACTGAAATCTTTCAGCAATTTGTGGCTGCCCACCCAATAAGTGTCACCCTGATATACCACCTTGATACCTTTTCCGGTGATACTCTCAAAACTCTCCAACTGGGCAGGAACTATCTTCTCCACCTCTTGCAGAGAAGAGACAATGGCTCCAGCAAGCGGATGTTCGGATTTAAGCTCGGCTGCCAGCAGAACATTCTTGAAATGCTCTTCCTGTACTTGGGCCCAAAGCCATCCGGAGACAGTGGGATGTCCCTCGGTCAATGTCCCGGTTTTGTCGAGCACCACTACATCGACTTTACGCATCTGCTCGAGGGCAACAGCATCCTTTATCAGAATATGGTTGCTGGCTGCTTTGCCGATACCCACCATCAGAGCGGTAGGAGTAGCAAGTCCCAAAGCACACGGACAGGCAATAACCAGTACGGATACAGCCGAAAGCAAGGCATGTGAGAAATAATCGGTTCCTCCCACCAACAGCCAGATGACAAATGTCAGCACAGCAATGCACAGCACCACCGGAACGAAGATACCCGTCACCCGGTCTACGATACGCTGTACGGGAGCTTTACTTCCCTGCGCTTCCTGAACCATGCGGATGATGCGCGCCAGCACCGTCTCACTTCCCACACCGGACGCCTTGATTACAAAAGCTCCCTTCTGGTTGATGGTTCCCGCCAGTACCCGGTCACCGACCTTCTTCTCTACAGGAATAGGCTCTCCGCTAATCATGCTTTCGTCTACATAAGACTCTCCTTCAGACAGACGTCCGTCCACGGGAATCTGTTCGCCCGGACGTACGACCACCAGATCGCCGGTTTGCAACTGGTCTATCAGGATGTCTTCTTCGATCCCTTCGCGAAGCACTCGGGCCACACGGGGCTGAAGTCCCATCAATTTACGAATGGCGGTAGAGGTGTTTCCCTTAGCACGCTCTTCCATTAACTTTCCGGTCAGTACAAAGGCAATGATGACTACTGCGGCTTCGTAATAGACGTGCGGCTCAAGTCCGCGGCTATACCAGAACTCAGGGAAAAATGTATTGAAGACACTGAACAGGAATGCGATGGAGGTACTCAGTGCCACCAGCGTATCCATGTTACTCCTCCCCAGACGTGCCTGCCGCCAGGCGTTGACGTAGAAAGATCCACCAAAAAAGATCATTACAGGGAGGGCCAGTATCAACTGGATCTCGTTAGAGAAAGGTACATGCATCAGAACCATAGAAAACAGCAACATGGGAACAACGAAGATCCATGCACCGATAACCTGCCGCTTCAGCAGCCGGTAGTGTTTCTCCTGTGCCTCCTCCTGACGTTCCTCTTTCAGGGCCTCTTCCACTATCAGGTCATAACCTGCGGCAAGTACAGCCGCACGGATCTCTCCGGGGGTCAGCTTGTCGGCCTCGTACGAAACGGACAGTGTGTTTGTGGCGAAGTTGACCGATGCGTCTACCACACCGGCCAGTTTCTTCACTGTTTTTTCCACATTATTAGCGCACCCTGCACAGTGCATGTTCAGTACAGGAAACGCTTTCTTTGTTATATTACTCATAATCTATTATTATATATACTATCTAATAAACAATGAGGTAAAGAACAATGTTCACTTCTTGTCCGTTTCCTTTGCCTCCTTTATGACTACAGCTTCGTATTTAAATTTCCGAAAGCCTTCTTTCAGCTTTTCAACATTTGTCTTCTCGGCATCATAGGTAATGGTAACAGTTCGTTCCTTAAGATCGGTTGTAAAGTTTTTAAGCCCTTTCTCGAACTTGATATTGTTCTTCACCTTTCGTTCGCAGTTGGCACATTCCATCTGTGCCACTTTGAAAACGACAGTACGGAAGTCTTTTGCCATAACGGCCGTCACCGAGAGCAAAGCCACCACCAGGGTAGCAATCATTTTTTTAGTCTTCATAAATGTAAGTATTAGTATTGATAAATTCTGTGATCTGTCACTTTTTATTCTTAATCTCTCGCCAGATTGAACCTGACTCCGATATATCCTTTCGCTCCATGAACCGGCCCCCATATCATGGTCGAGTCAAAACGGTCGCCCCAAGGATCGGCAGCGTCGATAATCGGATTCTTCTGTTTAAAATTAGTCAGGTTTTCGCCCCCGATGTATATCGACCAGCGGCGGAAGTAGCGTGTCACTTGGGCGCTGAGTTGGCTGAAGCCTTTGTAGCATGCATCCCACGAAGAGGTTCCGTCGGCAAGTGTGTACGGATTGGGCATACGTCCTCCCCCGTTCATCTGCCATGTGGCATCAAACTGCCACAAACCCAGCGGAGTCTGATAAGAGGCAGTGACGAGGCCTTTATATTTTCCCGTCAGGGGCTTCTCCATCAATTGATGATTATAGGTAGTCTTGGCGTCTGTCCAGCGATATGCGGCAGTCAGCGAGAATCCCTGAAAGAAGGGATAAGTGGCCTCCACCTGAAATACCTGCGAGTACGAGCGTCCGTCGAGATTGTAAAAGGCCACCTCGTGCGGATTCGTATCCATATCGACAACGACCTGTTTCAGGAAGTCGGTGTAATAGTATTCCAGGTTCAGGTTCAGCGTCTTCCCGAAAAGCGGGATATATCCCGATATGCTTGCTCCATAATTCCAAGCCTCTTCCTGATCGAGATGATCGGCGATGCTCACCTTGCGGCTGCTTGCCATCAGATAATTATTCTCGGCAAGCACATGGTTGGTGCGATATCCCTTTCCGGCGGAAAGACGGAAATGAACAAAGTCATTGGGGTTGTACTTAATGTGCGCACGCGGAGTCACAAAGAATCCGTACTCACTGCTATGGTCGCCACGAAGTCCGGCCATCAACACGAACTTATTATCCAGGTTGAAGGTATACTGTGCGTAGGCCCCGCCCACCGATTCACGTGCAAAAGCTTTCGTCAACGGTGTTTCAGCGTTATTGGTCAGTCGGTAATGCTGGTCGTATCCGTCATAATTATAGCTGAAGCCTGCAGATAGATTGTGCTCTTTCGTAAATTCGGTTTCGAACATAAGTGAAGCATAGGCGTTGGATTGGTCGACGTTATAGATCTTCCGTCCATAAAGTGCATCTTGATTGTGCAACGTACCGGACAGAATCAGTGCAAGATTGGTATTCTTCTCCTTATTAAATATATAGGCATTCTTGGTAAAGGCCTCGTAGCGCCGGGTGTCGATGTCTATTTCATACCGATCGGCTGCCGGCACGCCGCTATGGCTCACCTGACCGCCTTTTCTGCTTTCGTCCAATGCCTTGATGCCTGCCTGAAACACATAATGATCCCCCATATATGCCCAGCGATTCCAGAAGTTATACTGCTCTATCCGGGGAATATCGGCAAAGCCGTCATCATTGCCGTCGTGTGCCTTTGTTTCATTCTCGTAATGCGCCAGCAATGAAGTACTCCACCGTTTGGACAGTTTCACGGTGGCGTCTGCATTCGCTTCATAACGATTGGTAGTACTGGCAAAGAGGTTGGCCGAAACCCAATCGGCCTCAGGCAACTGTGGCTTCTTAAACTCAACATTGATCTGCCCCGTAAGGGCCTCGTAACCGTTTTTTACTGACGAGATTCCCTTTGAAACCTGTATGCTATGCATCCAGGGACCGGGCACATAACCCAACCCATAAGGAGAAGCAGCACCACGATAGTTCGGGATATTCTCGGTCAGCATCTGCACATAGGTTCCGGAAAGCCCGAGCAACTTGATCTGTTTCGCTCCCGTTGCAGCATCCGAATAGCTGACGTCTACCGACGGATTGGTAACAAAACTTTCACCGAGATTGCAACATGCCGCACGGCAGAGCTCGTCGCTGGTAATGATCTCTTCGTTCATCACACTGCTGCGCAACTTCAGCGTACTCAACTTACGGCTGACAATCTGCACTTCACTCAGTTCCATTCCTTCGCGCAGCACCACGTCCAGAATGGCTTTCTTATCGTTCACTTGTATGGTGTCGTTTTCGTAACCTATAAAACTTACAATCAGATGATTGGACTTGTCGGGTTTAGATATGGAAAAAGTACCGTCCTCACGAGTGGCTACCCCACCGGGAATGTTTTTCCAGAAAACGTTGGCGCCTATAATCGGTTCGCCTGTCTGATCTTTCACCGTACCGCTCACTTGCGCCTGTACGGTCAGACTGCCGAGAAGCAGTCCGGTCAATAACATGTATTTCATTAAATTTCTTCGTTTGTCTTTTTTATTCGGTTTATATTCAATAAGAAACAGATAGGATTCACCGCAGACTGCACAGGGTGACACAAATTACCCGGCTCCAACAATCTACGGAATCAATCCTTAAACGGTGAAAGCCAGTGCAATCTGCGATGCAATCCAAACAATAAAAATCGAAGAAACTAAATAAGCAAAGTAGAATAAAGAGCCAGATAATGCCGGGAACTTGTCTTGGGTGGCGGTATCACATAAGGAGGATCCGACACCTCATCGCGGAAAAGAGCGCATAGCAAGTCCGATACCTGGTCACAAAGCAACAAGCTGACAGGAGCAGGAACAGAGGATTCGAATGCCTGCTTTACCAGATCAAGCTTATAGATGGTCGCCGTACATCCCTCGCCCCGGCATGATTTATGGAACTCAAAGTCAAACTTACCACAGAAGCCGCATTTGTCGGCACAGCAACAATTGGCCGTTTCACAACCACTGCAACAATATTGGGCAACAGAGACTCCCGCTCCTACATATACTATAAGGAGAGAAAGAATAACGGCAAGTATATAGCGGAATCTCTTCATAACGGTTGCAAAGATAAGCAGATTTAACCAGCCTGCCACATTCTTTTTTCTTTTTTTATGCTGTCGATTCACTAATATGAACTATATTTGTCGATAGTGAACGATTATATAAATGTTGAATTTAAAGAAGAACCCCTTATGAAAAAACAATATGTCAGCCTGCTTGCGATAATACTTGCTACAAGTGGCTTTTTATTTTCTTGCGGTGACAAGATGAACAAGAATACCGGTGCACTGGAATTCGACAGTATACAGGTAAACGAAACAGCACATCTCTTCGGAGATACCGCAAAACCGGCATGTAATCTGACCATCAATTTCGCCTATCCGGTGAAGTCGACGGACAATAAACTGAAAGACAGCCTGAACAGCTACTTTATAGCCGCCTGCTTCGGTGAAGGATATATCGGAGAGAAACCGGCGCAGGTGGTCAAGGAGTACACCGAACATTACGTAAAAGAATATCGCACAGACCTCGAACCGATGTATGCCGAAGACGAAAAGAACAAAGAGAGTGAAGGCTCCATCGGTGCATGGTACTCATACTATAAAGGGATAGAAAGCCACGTGCAACTTTATTATAAGAATCTGTTGGTCTATCGCATTAACTACAATGAATATACCGGAGGCGCACACGGCATTTACATGACAACTTTCCTGAATATGGACCTGATAAACCTGCGTCCGCTGAAGCTGGATGATATTTTCACTGGTGATTATAAGGAAGCACTGACCGACTTGCTGTGGAATCAGTTGATGGCGGACAAGAAAGTGACAACGCACGAAGCACTCGAGGATATGGGTTACGGCTCTACCGGAGATATTGCCCCGACGGAAAACTTCTATCTGGACAAAGACGGCATCACCTTTTATTATAATGTATATGATATCACCCCGTATGCCATGGGACCGGTAGAAATTAAGATTCCATACGAAATGATGGAACACATGCTGGGCAGCAACCCGATCATCGGAGAGATGAAATCAAAATAATCTAACTTTATTATTAAAATACAGATATATTACAACCTTATGAATACAACAGAACAAACTTCCTCCCTCCCCTCTGCCGGAGGGGAAAACGGAGTGAAGCTTCTTCTTAAATACTTTCCCAACTTGACGGAAGAGCAACGCAAACAATTCGCTGCGCTTTACGAACTTTACATTGACTGGAATTCTAAAATCAACGTAATCTCACGCAAGGATATCGAGAATCTGTACGAACACCATGTGCTTCATTCGCTGGGTATCGCCCGCATCATCCGTTTCCGGGCCGGCAGCAGTGTCATGGACCTCGGCACCGGAGGGGGATTCCCCGGAATACCGTTGGCCATTCTTTTTCCGGACACGAAATTCCATCTGGTGGACAGCATCGGCAAGAAAGTACGTGTGGCAACCGAGGTAGCCAATGCCATCGGACTTAAAAATGTCACTTTCCGCCATGCACGGGCCGAAGAAGAGAAACAAACATTCGACTTCGTTGTCAGCCGTGCCGTGATGCCCCTGGCCGACCTGATAAAGATTATCCGGAAAAACATCTCGCCCAAACAGCAAAATGCTCTCCCCAACGGACTTATCTGCCTGAAAGGAGGCGAACTGGAACACGAGGCGATGCCGTTTAAGCATAAGACAAGTATGCATAACCTGAATGAAGATTTCGATGAGGAGTTCTTTCAAACCAAGAAAGTGGTATATGTAACGATTTAAACGATCAAACAACATAGTCATGAAAATTAAGAGATTTGAGTTCAATATGTTTCCCGTAAACTGCTACGTTTTATGGGACGAAACGAACGAGGCAGTCGTGATAGATCCGGGCTGCTTTTATGACGAAGAGAAACAAGCTTTAAAGAACTTCATCGTCACCAACAATCTGAACATAAAACATCTGCTGAACACTCACCTGCATCTGGATCACATTTTCGGAAATCCATTCATGCTTCGCGAGTTCGGGCTGTCTGCCGAAGCCAATCAGGCCGACGAGTACTGGATAGACGAAGCCCCCAAACAGAGTCGCATGTTCGGTTTCCAACTGAATGAAGCACCCGTCCCACTGGGAAAATATCTCCATGACGGAGACATCATCACCTTCGGAAACACAACACTGGAAGCAATCCATGTACCGGGACACTCTCCCGGAAGCCTTGTCTATTACTGCCGGGCTGACAACTGTATGTTTTCGGGCGATGTGCTGTTTCAGGGAAGCATCGGACGGGCCGACCTGGCCGGAGGCAACTTTGATGAACTGAAAGAGCATATCTGCAGCCGCCTGTTCGTCCTCCCCAACGAAACAATCGTATATCCGGGGCACGGAGCACCGACTACCATCGGAATAGAGAAGGCGGAAAATCCGTTCTTCAGGTAAGAGATTATCAACAAACCTTATTATAAATAAATCATTAATAACATGAAAACCGATTTATTAGCCTGCCGCCACATCGGCGTCAACAAAGCGGATGCCGAAGTAATGCTCCGGAAAATTGGAGTTGCTTCGCTCGACGAACTGATCGATAAAACCATTCCGGCCAACATCCGGCTCAAAGCACCTCTGGCACTACCCGCACCGATGACCGAATACGAGTTTGCCCGCCACATCGCTGAACTGGCAGGCAAAAACAAACTGTTCACCACTTATATCGGTATGGGATGGTACAACACGATCACCCCGGCAGTCATCCAACGAAATGTATTCGAGAATCCGGTCTGGTATACTTCTTATACTCCTTACCAGACAGAAGTTTCGCAAGGAAGACTGGAAGCCCTGATGAACTTCCAAACTGCCGTATGTGACCTGACCGCCATGCCCTTGGCCAACTGTTCACTGCTGGACGAAGCCACCGCTGCCGCCGAAGCTGTGACGATGATGTATGGCTTGCGTTCACGCAACCAGCAGAAGGCGGGAGCCAACGTGGTGTTTATCGACGAAAATATCTTCCCGCAGACCTTGGCGGTCATCACCACTCGCGCCATCCCGCAAGGCATTGAAATCCGTACCGGAAAGTTCCGGGATCTTGAATTTACAGATGACCTCTTTGCCTGCGTCCTGCAATATCCCAATGCAAACGGTAATGCGGAAGACTACCGCGAATTTACCGAAAAAGCACATACAGCCAACTGCAAGGTAGCTGTGGCTGCCGATATCCTGAGTCTTGCACTACTTACCCCTCCGGGCGAATGGGGAGCGGACATTGTATTCGGTACCACACAACGTTTGGGTACTCCCATGTTCTACGGTGGTCCTTCGGCCGGTTATTTCGCTACCCGCGACGAATACAAACGCAACATGCCGGGACGTATCATCGGATGGTCGAAAGATAAATATGGCAAACTCTGTTACCGCATGGCACTCCAGACACGCGAACAGCATATCAAACGGGAAAAAGCGACTTCCAATATCTGTACCGCTCAGGCACTGCTCGCAACCATGGCAGGATTCTATACCGTCTATCACGGACAGGAAGGTATCCGTAACATCGCTTCACGCATCCATAGCATTACCGTTTTCTTGGAAAAGAGTATCGGTAAACTGGGATTCAAGCAAGTGAACAGACAGTATTTCGATACTCTCCGGTTCATTTTGCCCGACAGCGTATCGGCACAGCAGATTCGCACCATCGCTCTGAGCAAAGAGGTGAACCTGCGCTATTTTGATAATGGAGACGTGGGACTGAGTATTGACGAAACAACCGACGTAGCAGCTGCCAACATTCTACTGTCTATCTTTGCCATCGCTGCCGGAAAAGACTTCCAGAAAGTGGATGACATCCCCGAAGCAACTATCATCAGCGAGGAATTGAAACGCCAGACCCCTTACCTCACACACGAAGTATTCTCTAAATATCATACCGAAACGGAAATGATGCGCTACATCAAGCGTCTCGACCGGAAGGATATTTCATTGGCACAATCGATGATTTCACTCGGTTCCTGCACCATGAAACTGAATGCGGCAGCCGAAATGTTACCTCTGAGCTGTGCTGAGTTTATGTGCATGCACCCGCTTGTTCCGGAGGATCAGGCGACCGGATACCGCGAACTGATTCACAACCTGAGTGAAGAGCTGAAAGTCATCACCGGATTTGCCGGAGTAAGCCTGCAACCCAATTCCGGTGCTGCCGGTGAGTATGCCGGTCTGCGCACCATCCGTGCCTATCTTGAAAGCATCGGACAAGGACACCGCAACAAAGTATTGATTCCCGCATCTGCACACGGCACCAATCCCGCATCAGCCATCCAGGCCGGATTCACCACTGTAACTTGTGCATGTGACGAACATGGAAACGTAGATATGGATGACCTCCGTGCCAAAGCTGAAGAAAATAAGGATGACCTGGCCGCACTGATGATCACCTATCCCTCGACACACGGTATCTTTGAAACGGAAATCGTAGAGATCTGCCAAATCATTCACGCCTGTGGAGCTCAGGTATATATGGATGGAGCCAACATGAATGCACAGGTAGGACTGACGAATCCGGGATTTATCGGAGCGGACGTCTGTCACCTGAATCTGCATAAAACCTTTGCATCTCCCCACGGAGGAGGCGGCCCCGGCGTAGGTCCGATCTGTGTAGCGGAACATCTGGTACCGTTCCTTCCGGGACACGGACTGTTTGGCAACTCACAGAACGAAGTATCCGCCGCACCGTTTGGCAGTGCCGGTATTCTGCCTATCACCTACGGCTATATCCGTATGATGGGTGCCGAAGGACTGACAATGGCAACCAAGACAGCCATTCTCAATGCAAACTATCTGGCTGCTTGCCTGAAAGATACGTATGGCATTGTATACCGGGGAGCCAACGGCTTTGTGGGACACGAGATGATTCTGGAATGTCGCAAGGTATACGAAGAAACCGGTATCAGCGAAAATGATATTGCCAAACGCCTGATGGACTACGGCTATCATGCTCCTACCCTCTCCTTCCCCGTGCACGGCACACTGATGATCGAGCCCACTGAAAGCGAAAGCCTCTCCGAACTGGATAACTTCGTCCTTACGATGTTGACCATCTGGAGCGAAATTCAGGAAGTGAAAAACGGTGAAGCCGATAAGGAAGACAATGTACTGATAAATGCCCCGCACCCTGAATATGAAGTAGTAAGCGATCAGTGGGAACACTGCTATACGCGTGAAAAAGCCGCATATCCGATAGAGAGTGTGCGTGAGAATAAGTTCTGGGTAAATGTAGCCCGTGTAGATAATACGCTGGGCGATCGCAAACTGCTGCCCACATGCTACGGCTGCTTCGACTGAAGTAAGCTAAGCAACAACTGATTCACGATTCACCACAGAGTAACACGGAGTATCACAGAGTAGAAATCATAAAAGATAAACTCTGTGAGACTCTGTGGTCAATTTAAACTCTGTGAAACTCTGTGGTGAATCTTAATATCCTATTCCACGATGGTTATCGTACCGGCTTTAACTGTCTTTTCTTTCAACAATGTGCCTTCCGCTTTATATCCCAAAGCTACACAACCATAAACTTTATGATTTTCGGGCACTCCGAGAGAAGTCAGATAGGCCCGTACCTCCGGATCATCACAAGTCGTACCGAGCTGATTGATCCAACAGGAAGCGATGCCCAGTGAAGTGGCTGCCAGAAACATATTCTCGATAGCACAGGCACAATCCATCCCGGCCCACCATTGCTTGGGTTCATTGGACACGATGACCAAGGTTGGGGCATGATAGTAACAGCAATACGTCTCACTGTGCCCCCGTTCCCGAAGATGCTTGTCATCACTTTTGGCAAATGCCCCTTTGATCCGTTCATTCAGTTCTTCCAGTTTCACCGTATTACAGACGGCAGTAAAATGCCACGTTTCATAATGCATGCCGCTCGGCGCGTAAGCACCCGCTTCCAGGATGGCGTTCAAGTCATCCGCCGGAATCTGCTTTCGATCATACGCACGTACACTACGCCGTGCCTTAATGGTCTCTAAAACTTCATTTGTCTTCATTATCTATTCTCCTGCCAATCGGATTTATCTTTTAATCAACCCAATCTTTACATTCAGTTTGAAATAATACACTCCGTTCTCTCTCTCGAGGAAGCCATACTTGTCTTTATCAACCGATCCCTTTTCGAGACGCGAATTCAGATAAAGAAAGTCCTCAAATGTTTTCTTTTCCGATTTATGATAGCACAGTACCTCACCTTTACCATCGACCAGCAATATACCTTCAACTGCCGAATCGGTCCCATTGTATATTTTGGCCGGACGCATACCCAAAGCAAGTGCTAGCAGAAACTGCTTCATTTTAAACTCGTAAAAGCCATGCTTGCTGATCAGTTCCTCTTTTATCTTGAGAGGATTTATGATCTTCATCTGTTCGGTCAGTTCACTGACGCGTGTGATGCCGTCCAGGTGCATCATACGCACCATCTCTGCCAGCACACGAGGGAAGTGCAGATCGATCATCAGCAGATTGCAACGGAACACACGGTCCGCTACGTCCGAATACTTCAGCACACCTCCCAGACGCTCGATCATCATCATACGCTCGGCTACCTCCGTGGGTGATTCAGGGAGGGCATTAATCTTATTGACGGTCGGAGTGGCAAACTTGATACCGGACTGCTCCAACTTCAGGTTCGCCGCACGTCCACCATCCAGCAGCGGATTCATCGCACTGAGACGCGAACGGACATTGAAACCCGCCAACGGAGCCTCAGGATGCCAGAAAGCAATCGAGAAGTCGGTACGGTCCTCCGTCCGGGCTTCCAGATCAAAGATACCTGCCTCGTCCAGGAACTCCTCCACCCCGTCGGGTGACGTAACTTCATCCGCCGAAGAATTTTTAATCGCGTCCAGAATCAGGTCCGCCACTGTTGCAAAGTCCTCACGGGGAATACTTTTCTCCACCTTCTCACCTTCCATCCGGATGACCTCTTCTTCAATATAGTAACGCCGGGTGCCATCATGCTCTTCACGCTGGATCATTGCAATGGGCCGGTACTTTTCATCTTCTTTCTTTGCCTGCGGAGTTCCAAGCGATACTTTTCCATCCGCCAGCAGACGGAAAAAGACGTACAACTCGCTCCACTCTCTTTTTGTTGCTTCAAATGCCATTCTATCTATCTTTTTTTTATTATTTCGGAGAGGTGTGTCATCATTCATCACAGAGTTCCGACGCCCCCCTATCTCTACTATCCATTTCCTTCCTGTTCATCTGTAATGCGGGCAGTCTCCACTTTCTCCAGCCGGGACCTTAAACGGGGCATTGCCGACTGCCGGATACGAAGCGTCATGCTGCAATCCATATCATACGACTGAGACAGAATCTCCGGTTCCTCCTCCTTTACAATCCGCATGACATCGTTCATAAAAGGATACTCGAAAAGTACGGTTACTTCCTCGTCCACAGTTTTCTCTACAATGGTGCAGGCAGCGATGGCCTCGGCGGCGGCGGCCTTATAGGCCACAATCAGTCCACTAGTGCCCAACTTGATCCCTCCGAAATAACGGACCACAATAATCAGTATATCCGTCAGTTCGTTCGAGTTGATCTGTCCCAGAATCGGTTTGCCGGCAGTACCCGACGGCTCTCCGTTATCGTTGGCACGAAAATTCTTCCGCTCGTGTCCCAGCATATAGGCATAGCAGACGTGGCGGGCATCATAGTATTTCTTCTGGTACGCCTCCAGATGCACTTTAATCTCTTCCAAGGTACGAACCGGGAGAGCGATGGCAATAAATTTGCTTCGTTTCTCGGTATATGTTCCCTCCGAGACTTCAGTGATGGTCTTATAGGTATCTTCTGTCATGATATCCGGAATCTTTTTTTGATGGTTCAAGCTATACCCAGTAATTGTACCTCGAAAATCAAAGTTGAAAAAGCCGGAATCGGGCCACTGGTACGTGTGCCATAGCCCATATTATAAGGGATGTAGACGATCCAGTGATCTCCCACCCGCATCTTTTGCAGAGCAATCTGCCATCCTTCGATAACCTCGTTCAGACGAAAAGCTTCGGGACAGTTCCGCTTCCAGGAATTATCAAATTCACGTCCATTGATAAGAGTGCCCTTGTAATGAACCGACACCACACTGTTGGAACGGGGCGTGGCTGCGCCGGTACCTTCCTCCAAAACCTTATATAATATGCCGCATGGCAATTCGTGTACATCCGCTTCGGTGCGTAATGTCTGCATGAATTGTTCGTTCTGCAATTTGTATTCTTCTTTTCGTCCCATATCTGTTTCCTGATAATAATTACTTCGGCGGCAAAGATACGGAAAAACGTACATATTTGAATAGTCCGAAACACAAAACGAATTCACCACAAATTACACGGATTAACACAGAACGTCATCAATTTACTGACAACCAACAATTTATCTGTATAAGTCCATGCAATTTGTGGTGAATAACGAGTTTGGGTACATCCCCTCCTCTGTTTTCTATACCCAAACACTCCTCAATCCGGTATCGGATCTCTTTTTATTCGAGCTCGTGTATCACCAGCCCCGAACGCAGTTTAGGTTCGAACCAGGTAGTCTTCGGAGGCATAATGTTTCCTGTATCGGCAATATCCATCAATTGCTTCATTGAAACAGGATAAAGGGCCAAAGCCACTTTCATTTCGCCACTGTCAACCCGTCTGCTCAATTCGCCCAAGCCGCGGATTCCCCCTACAAAGTCGATCCGGCGATCCGAACGCAGATCCTTGATTCCCAGAATTTCGTCCAGAATCAGGTTGGAAGAGATGGTCACATCCAATACACCTATAGGATCATTATCGTCATAAGTACCCGGTTTGGCTGTCAGGCTATACCATTTGCCATCCAGATAGAGCGCAAAGTTATGCAACGCATTGGGTTTATAAATCTCTTTACCTTTCTCTTCGATCTCAAAATTCTTTTCAAGGGCGGTCAGAAATTCGGCAGGCGTCAAGCCATTGAGATCTTTCACCACCCGGTTGTAGTCGATAATAGTCAACTGGTTGGCGGGGAAACATACGGCCATGAAATAGTTGTATTCTTCGTCTCCGCGATGATTAGGATTCTGCTTTGCCTTTTCGGCCCCTACCAGGGCAGCGGCAGCCGAACGATGATGCCCGTCGGCGATATAAAGCGCCGGCATGGCAGCAAACTCCTTGGTGATGACAGCAATGTCTTCGCTGTTGTCGATCACCCAGAAAGTGTGTCCGAATCCGTCACCGGGAGCAATAAAATCGTATACCGGCTTTTGAGCCGTATACTTGCGGATAATGGCATCGAGCACCGCATTGTCGGGATAAGCAAAGAACACCGGTTCGATGTTGGCATTGTTCACACGGACATGCTTCATGCGGTCTTCTTCCTTGTCACGCCGGGTGAGTTCGTGCTTTTTGATGACACCGTTCATATAATCGGGCACGTAAGCACCCACCACCAGCCCATACTGTGTCTTGCCATTCATGGTCTGGGCATAGATATAATAATTCTCTTTGTCATCCTGCACCAGCCATCCTTTATCACGGAACAGACGGAAATTCTCTGCCGCTTTCGCATACACCTTCTCATCATGTTCGTCTGTCCCGACGGGAAAGTCTATTTCCGGTTTAATGATGTGGTACAATGATTTATCGTTCCCGGCAGCTTCTGCACGAGCCTCTTCTGAATTCAGCACGTCATACGGACGTGAAGCGACCTGTTCTACCAAATCCTGCGGAGGACGGATGCCTTTAAATGGTTTTATTGTTGCCATAAGAACTGCAGATTACTTATTCACTCTAAACTTTTCACAACCCTCTTTCAGGAAACCCACAATCTGCCGTGCAGCTGCAATACCGGCATTGATATTCGCCTCGGCCGTCTGTGCTCCCATCTTCTTCGGAGTCGAGAAATAACGTCCGGCAAAGAGTTCGGCGAACTTCGTATTGGCCGCAGGCATGATGTCTGTGATGTATTTAAAGTCCGGCCGTTCCTCCATCAACTGGATCAATTCGTCTTCATTGATCACTTCTTTGCGGGCCGTATTAACCAGGATAGCCCCTTTCGGCATATTGGCCAACAGATTATGATTGATGGAATTTTTCGTTTCGGCTGTAGCGGGAATGTGCAGTGAGACGATGTTACAGGTCTTATAAAGCTCTTCGGCAGAGTCAACGGCTTTCACCCCATCTTTCTCTATCACATCTTTCGGGCAGAAAGCGTCATAAGCATAGAGTTCCATACCAAACCCCTTGGCAATACGCGCCACATTGCGTCCTACATTACCGTATGCGTGGATACCCAGTTTCTTTCCCATCAACTCCGTACCCGATGTTCCGTTATAGAAGTTACGGACAGCATAAACAAGCAGGCCAAACACCAACTCGGCTACAGCATTCGAGTTCTGTCCCGGAGTATTCATCACACATACACCGTGTGCAGTAGCTGCATTCAGGTCTACATTATCGTATCCGGCACCGGCACGAACTACTATTTTCAATTCTTTCGCTGCATCGAGCACCTCGGCGTCGATGATGTCACTACGGATAATAATGGCATTCGCATCTTTCACTGCGTCAAGCAGTTGAGCTTTATCTGTATATTTCTCAAGCAGAGCCAATTCAAATCCGGCTCCTTCTATTTCTTTCTTGATGCCATCCACCGCAATCTTGGCAAATGGCTTTTCGGTTGCAACAAGTACTTTCATTTCTCTTATTCTATTTTGGGAGAATTCACCACAGAGGATACCGCAAACACCAAATGCCGTCATTCAAGAGAGCCCTGTATCCTTTCCGTATGCTCTGTGGTAAAATCACATTATTAATGAAGTTTCTCAAATTCCTGCATGCAGTCAATCAATGCCTGTACGCTCTCTTTCGGCATTGCATTGTAGCAAGATGCACGGAAGCCACCCACCGAGCGGTGCCCTTTGATGCCGGACATTCCTTTATCCGTAGCGAATTTCAGGAAATCGGCTTCCAGATCCTTATATTCCGGTGCCATCACAAAGCAGATATTCATGCGCGAACGATCCTCCTTAGCAGCTGTCCCTACAAACATCTTGTTGCGGTCTATCTCGGCATACAGCATGTCTGCCTTCTCGGTAGCCCGGCGATCCATCTCTTTGACGCCACCCTGAGCCTTGATCCAGCGCAAAGTCTGCATGGCGGAATAGATAGGCAATACGGGAGGTGTGTTGAACATGGAACCGCCATCGATATGGGTCTTATAATTCAGCATGCTCGGGATGTAACGTGACACCTTGCCTACCGCATCGTCTTTTACTATGACGAATGTAACGCCGGAGGGAGCCAGATTCTTCTGAGCACCGCCGTAGATACAAATATACTTCGAAACGTCCACCGGACGGGAGAAGATATCAGAAGACATGTCGGCTACCATCGGAACCGGTGAATCAAGATCTCCCTTCAATTCCGTACCATAAATCGTATTGTTGGTGGTCACATGGAAATAATCAGCATCAGCAGGTATGGTAAAGTCTTTAGGGATAAACGTATAGTTCGCATCAGCCGAAGAAGCTACCTCAACCACTTCGCCAAAGCCTTTCGCCTCTTTCATCGCTTTTTTAGCCCAAACACCGGTGTTCAGGTAAGCTGCCTTCTTCTCAAGGAAGTTGTAAGGCACCATGCAGAACTGCATACTGGCACCACCGCCCAGGAAAAGTACCGAATACCCTTCGGGGATGTTAAGTATTTCCTTAAACAAAGCAACGGCTTCATCCATAACTGCCTGAAAATCCTTGCCACGATGGCTGACTTCCAACACAGAAAGACCTGAACCGTTGAAATCGAGAATGGCTTTCGCTGTTTCTTCTATTACTTCGCGAGGGAGAATGGAAGGGCCTGCACTGAAATTATGCTTTTTCATTTGATGAGTGTTTTTGGTTATACAATTTCGTTATTTTATGTCTACTGACATGGCGAATTTACGAATTTATTTCCTCTCAACAAACGTTTCCCTGTAAAATTACAATCTTAGAGGGCATTTATCTTACTTTTTAATGGTTTATGCAGGATTTATACACCATTTTGTTATCTATACATGCCAAGATGGTAGAAAAAGTTCAAACTGATATTATTACACGATGCTCTATTCTGAAATGAAAGAGAGAATGACTAAAAAGTGAATATTTATAAGAAAGAAAGACAAAAGCCGGGAAGAGCCGGAAACCGGAAAGCTGTTTCACCACAGATTTCACAGATTAACACAGATTGATGATTGATCTTATCAGCAATAAAGTTGAAAGTGCCGTGCCAATCGGTGTAATCTGTGGTGAATCTGTTCCGTGTCAATCTGTGCAACCCATGGTGAACTCGTCATGTGTCAATCGGTATAATCTGTGGTGTCAGTGCCCTGCCTCCTCTATCCGATAAATCCGGTTTAATCCGCCTCCTCGATCACCGTTTTCATCCCTTTGATCTTCTCGCCACGGATCAGCGTCAGCAATTGCTTCATTTTGGGGCGCCGCACGGCAACAAAGGCATAATGATCTTTCACGTCGATTGCTCCGACGTCCTCACGTGCCAGATTTCCTTTTTTATAAAGGAAACCGGCTATGTCGATCTTGCTCAATTTGTCCTTCTTCCCTTTACCTATATAAATAGTCACCCACTGAGGTTTAGCCGGACGGGGTGCATTCTCCGGCAAGTCGAAGATCTCAAGCTCCGAAGGTATATAATCCGGCACATGTTCCTCCGGATTCAGTATCAGATAAGAAGTACCCGTCGCATCCCAACGGGCAGTACGGCCATTGCGGTGGGTAAAGGCTTCTTCGTTCACCGGCAAATGATAATGGATGATATGCTCCACCTCCGGGATATCAAGTCCGCGGGCAGCCAGGTCCGTAGACACCAGCACCGGACAGCTGCCATTACGGAACTTATACAGTGCCCGTTCCCGATCCGGTTGCTCCATACCTCCATGAAAGCGTTCATTGGAAACTCCTTTTTCCGTTAGTAAGGCACTCACACGGTCCACCGCATCCCTGTGGTTACAGAAAACAATGCTCGAACTGCTTCCCAGCGTGCAAAGCAGCTTATACAGGGTCTCTATCTTATCTTTAGCAGGCGAAACCACCTTCATCAACCGCAAACGTGATTCCTCCACATCGTTTGTCAGGAAATCAAGCTTTATTGTACGGTTCAGTCCTGTAAATTGCGGAATCTCTTCCGCATCTGTTGCCGAAGTCAGAAAACGCCGTTTCAAGTCGGGCAACTGTCCGATAACCGTTGCCATCTCTTCCTGAAAACCAAACTCCAGGCATTTATCAAATTCATCGATCACTAACAGACTCACTGTGCTTGCATCGAAGTTCTGCTTGGAGAGATGGTCGTTCATACGGCCGGGCGTACCGATGATAACCGCCGGCTGCATTCCTTTCATCGTACGGTGCTCTTCCATCGCCGGACGTCCGCCATAGCAACTCATCGCCTTGAATTCCGTCCCCATCGCCTTGAACACCTGCTCTATCTGCAATGCCAACTCACGCGAAGGCACCAGCACCACAGCTTGTACTCCTTTCACATCAGCCCTCAGACTGCCGACCAACGGTAACAAGAAAGCCAGGGTCTTGCCCGAACCTGTGGGCGAAAGTAATATCAAATCTTCGCCACCTTTATCAAATGCCTCAACAGACGCTTCCTGCATCGGATTGAGTTGTTCTATTTTCAACCTTTCGAGTATATCCTTCAAACCATTCATTGTTTTTTCCACATTTTTGAATAATGACACAAAGATAAAAAAAAACTGCTTCCGGACAACCCGAAAGCAGTTTCTTTTATGATGATCTCCGAAGGGTTATCCACCGAAGTTATCGAACATCAAGTTCTTAGACGGAACACCGAGATCGTCGAGCATCTTCTCGACAGCCTTACTCATCGGGCCGGGACCACACATGTAGTATTCGATGTCTTCCGGAGCTTCATGGTTCTTCAGATAAGTTTCGTAAATCACGTTGTGTACGAAACCTGCCGTATACTTCACACCGGCTGCGTCTGCAGCAGGGTCCGGACGGTCGAGTGCCAGGTGGAACTTGAAGTTCGGGAAGTCTTTCTCAATCTGCAGGAAGTCTTCCAGATAGAACACCTCGTTCAGTGCACGGGCACCGTAGAAGTAGTTCATCGTACGGTCAGTGATATGCAGCGTCTTGGTCAAGTGCATAATCTGGGCACGCAACGGAGCCATACCTGCACCACCACCGATCCACATCATTTCGTTCTTCGAATCCAGAATCGGGTGGAAGTCACCGTAAGGTCCACTCATGGTCACCTTGTCACCCGGCTTCAGCGTAAAGATGTAAGAAGAAGCGATACCCGGCATCACATCCATAAAGCCCGGTCCCTGATCTTTCGGTTTGAAAGGAGGGGTAGCGATACGTACAGTCAGCATGATGCGGTCACCCTCAGCCGGATAGTTGGCCATAGAATAAGCACGGATGGTCGGTTCGTCGTTGCGGCACTTCAGGCCGAGCAGACCGAATTTCTCCCATGCCGGAAGGTATTCGTCACCGATCAGGCTCTTGTCGATGTCCTTATCATAATCCATCGAGAAGGTAGGAATCTTGATCTGGGCATACGAACCCGGCACAAAGTCCATGTGTTCGCCCGGAGGCAGAGCCACGATAAACTCTTTGATAAACGTAGCCACGTTCTTGTTCGAGATCACCTCGCACTCCCACTCTTTCACACCCAGGATAGACTCGTCGATCTTGATAGACATATCCTGTTTCACCTTCACCTGGCATCCGAGGCGCCAGTGATCGGCCTGTTCTTTACGAGAGAAGAAACCGGTTTCGGTAGGCAAAATCTCGCCACCGCCTTCGAGCACCTGGCAACGGCACTGTCCGCATGAACCCTTACCACCACAAGCCGATGAAAGGAACACATTGTTGGCAGACAACGTACCCAGCAGAGTACCACCCTGAGATGTTTTCAGTTGTTGCTCTCCATTCATCGTAATCGTAACCTCGCCCGAAGGAGAAAGATAGCTCTTCGCAACGAGCAGTATAATGACAAGCAGGATGATCACCACAAGGAAGACTCCGATACTTGCTAATATTAAAGACGTCATTGTTTTATTCTTTTTACTTTAGTTATAATTTCAATCCAGAGAAACACATAAAGGCCATAGCCATCAGTCCTACTGTGATAAACGTAATGCCCAGACCTTTCAGCGGAGCGGGAACATCAGAGTAAGCCATCTTTTCGCGGATAGCGGCCAGACCGACGATAGCCAGCAACCAGCCAATACCGGAACCGAGTGCGTATACTACAGCACTGCCCACGCCGGTAATAGCCTGCGGGTTCGACGGATCCATCGTGATTCTCTGCTGCATGAACAGTGAAGCACCCATGATGGCACAGTTAACGGCGATCAGCGGAAGGAAGATACCCAGTGAAGCGTAGAGCGAAGGGCTGAAGCGTTCCACCACCATTTCTACCAACTGCACGATACCGGCAATAACGGCAATAAAGAGAATAAAACTCAGGAAGCTGAGGTCAACACCTTCAATGATCGCATTGGCAGCCAGCACCTTAGTTTGAAGCAAGTAGTTGACCGGCAACGTAACCACCAATACGAAAGTTACGGCGATACCCAGTCCTACAGCAGTTTTCACATTCTTCGACACAGCCAGATATGAACACATACCCAGGAAGAAGGCGAATATCATGTTGTCCACAAAGATGGAGCGGACGAATAAACTTAATAATTGTTCCATAATTTTTCTTTTACTTTCTTAGGTTGTATTACTTTTCCTGGAGTTCTTTGCAGCGGCTGCGCTGATACCAGATGATACATGCACAGATGATCAGTGCCATCGGCGGCATCAACATCAAACCATTGTTGATGTAACCCATCTTATAGAATGACTCAGGGATAATACGGAAGTTGAGCAATGTGCCCGATCCGAGCAACTCGCGGAAGAAAGCCACGATGATCAGGATCTTGGCATATCCCAGACCATTACCTACACCGTCGAGGAATGACTCCCACGGACCGTTTGCCATGGCAAACGCTTCGAGGCGTCCCATCAGGATACAGTTTGTAATGATCAGACCTACGTATACCGAAAGCTGTACGCTTACATCGTATGCAAACGCTTTCAGCACCTCACTTACTATAGTTACCAATGCGGCTACTACCACCAACTGTACGATGATACGGATACGGTTAGGAATCGTCTTACGCAACAAAGAGATAACGACGTTTGAGAAAGCCGTAATCACAGTTACCGAAAGACCCATCACGATAGCCGGTTCCAGTTTGGCCGTTACAGCCAGTGCCGAACAGATACCGAGCACCTGCACGGTTACCGGGTTATTCAATCCCAGCGGAGTAGCGAATACTTCTTTATTCTTTTTAGAAAATAATTGGCTCATATTCTATCGTTCCTCCTTAATTATTAGTTAAAAATTTATCGTACTGGCTCAGACATGCTTTGATCATGGCGTCCACACCTTTCGAAGTGATTGTACCACCCGAAATACCGTCAACCTGATAAGCAGGGTCTGTCACCTTACCGTTTTTCTCTACAGCCAGTGCAACCTGTCCGTCTTTCAATACCTTCTTGCCAGAGAATTCATTCTGGAAAGCAGCACCCGCGATCTCAGCACCCAAGCCCGGAGTTTCGCTGGCATGCGAGAAGTAAACACCGTAAACAGTGTCTTTATCGGCATTCAAAGCCACATATCCCCAGATAGCGCCCCAAAGACCGGCACCGTAAACCGGTACCACGTATTTGGTTTCTCCGTCTACCTCACATACGAAAACGTGCAAACGATTGTTTTCCTTCGCTTCTTTTTCGTAGCTGATAGAGAAACCATCCGTATTTTCTGTCAGAGTGCCATCCACATTCATCAGCATGTCACCCTTTACATATTTATTATATTCAGCATCGGCATCTTTCACATCTCTGATGTTCAGTGCAGACAAAATTTGCTTCTTGGTGTCCAACTCCTGGTTTTTATTCTGAATGTCTTTCAGAGAAGAGCTGACAAATGCAAGCAGGAATGCCACGATAACAACCATTACCGAAGCATAAATGATAGTATAAGAGTTACTATTTGTATTCATCTTTCTTGTTCGGTTTAATTGTTAGACTTAATGGCGCGTTTTTCACGCAGTTTGATGTTGCTCTGAACCACACAATAGTCGATCAGCGGAGCGAAGATGTTCATCAGCAGGATAGCGAGCATCATACCTTCGGGATAACCCGGGTTCAACACGCGGATGATGATGGCCATCGCACCGATCAGGAATCCGAAGATGTACTTACCGGTTTCCGTACGTGCGGATGTCACAGGGTCGGTAGCCATAAACACAGCACCGAAGCAGAAACCACCCAGCACCAGGTGTTCGTACCAAGGCATGTGAGCCATGGCAGTGTCGGGACCCACAGTATTGAAGATCCATCCCATGAATGCACCGCCGACGAATACCGAAAGCATTGTTCTCCAGCTTGCGATACCTGTCCACAGCAGAATAACGGCACCAATCAGAATAGCAATCACACTGGTTTCACCGATAGAGCCCGGAATCAGACCGGTCACCATATCCCACGAGAAAGCCGGGAAGCCATTGGGATCGGTAGCAGTAGACGCCACACCCAGCGAAGTGGCCGCTGTCAGTCCGTCTACCGTGTTACCCAATCCGAAGATGCTGTCTTGTGCCACCCAAACGGCGTCACCCGACATCTTGGTAGGATAAGCGAAGAACAGGAATGCACGGGTCACAAGGGCAACGTTGAACACGTTCATACCTGTACCTCCGAACACTTCTTTCGCAAAAATAACAGCGAATGCAGTGGCTATGGCCAGAATCCACAACGGGCAGTCTACCGGTACAATCATCGGGATCAGGATACCCGAAACGAGGAATCCTTCCTGAATCTCTTCCCTCTTCCATTGTGCCACCACGAACTCAATGCCCAGACCCACTACATAAGATACGATAATCTTAGGCAGAATGGCCAGGAAACCGTAAATGAACATTTCGATGAAGCCACCCTGAGCTCCGGTGTGAGTGAAATGCTGGTAACCTACGTTGTACATACCGAACAGCAAAGCCGGTATCAACGAAATAACCACAATCGACATGATACGTTTGCTATCAATCGAGTCGTGGATGTGCGCTCCCGATTTCGAAGTGGTGTTGGGCACGAACAGGAAAGTTTCGAAGCCATCGAACACCGAACGAAACGCGTGGAGTTTGCCGCCCTCTTCAAAGTTCGGCTTTATCTTATCGAGATAATTTCTTAACGCTTTCATTAATTATGAATTATAAATTATGTGTTATGAATTACATCATTTCAGCACGAAGCATATCGAGTCCGGCACGAACGATGCGTTGCAATTCCAGTTTCGAAGAGTCGACAAATTCGCACAAAGCAAAGTCTTCGGGCGCCACTTCGTAGATACCCAGAGCTTCCATGCGGTCGATGTCCCCGGCAATGATTGCTTTGATCAGGAATTCAGGCAGAATGTCCATCGGGAATACTTTGTCGTATTCGCCGGACATAATCATGTGGCGTTCGCCTCCCTTGATACGGGCATCGAGCACATACTCCTTCTTATTCCCCATCAACCAGCTGAAATACGAGCGGTTGACGCTGAACTGATTGAAACGGGGCATGATCCATCCCAGCATTTCGTGGATGTCGTCACCTTCGGGAATCACTGTGAGCTGGCTGTCGAAAGCGCCCAGGAATCCGTTCGGCTTCACTTGTTTGCCTGTCAGCACATTGCCGCTGATGTAACGCAACTCTTTGTCCTTCGTCACGTTTCCGGCAAACACATGGGTCAGCAGTGCGCCGACTTTCAGTTTGCAATAAGCAGGTTTCACCACTTCAGATCCTGTAACGGCTACGGTACGGGTCAGGTCCACCCGTCCGGTATTGAACAGACGTCCGATGAAGATTACGGCTTCCGCGCCGATAGTCCACACCGTCTCACCTTTCACTACGGGAGCTACGTGATTGATTTGTACCCCTACATTTCCGGCAGGGTTCGGTCCGTCAAATACGGTTACTGTGACATTTTTAGCCTGTGTCAGGGCTGTCGATTTTTGTTTGATGCTGATACCCAGATACGTTTTGGCTATTTTAGCCAGGGCATCCAGTCCTGTCTGGAAATTAGCTTCTTCCCCTTTCAGAACGTATTCGAAATCGGGTGCCAGCGGGTTGCTGTCGAAAGCAGAGATGAAGATAGCCCGCGGAGCGACTGTCGGATCGGCAATCACGTCATACGGACGCTGTTTCATAAATGCAAACATACCAGCTTCCAAGAGTGCAGCTTTCACAGCCTCGCCATCGAGTTTGGATACGTCCTTCTTGCCGAATTCTTCGTAATCCTGCTCTGCGGCAGCCTCCACCACGATGTTCAGCACCTTACGGCGTGCACCGCGCTCCACGCTTGTTACAACGCCGCTAACGGGCGAAACAAATTTCACTTCAGGATGATTCTTGTCGATAAACAAGGGTCCCCCGGCCATCACATATTCCTGCTCTTTCACCACCACCTTCGGAGTCACTCCTGGGAAATCATCGGGTACGAGTGCGTAGAATCCCGGTTCTTTCACCGTTGAGAGCTCTTCAGCAGCTTTTCCTTTCAGGTTGATGTCAAGGCCTTTACGTAACTTTATTACATTTGCCATGTGATTATATAAAATAATGGTTTCATAATTTGCCCGCAAAAGTAATAAATAATAATGTGAATAAAGAGGAAAAATGAAAGGAATTACGGAAATTTCTCCGTAATTCACCCTTTGAACAAACATCAATAGATAAAAAAGGCTAAAAAAACGAGGAAGGGTTTTGAACGATCGACGATGAACGGTTGTTGAACGATGGACCGTTAACGGTGATTAACTGTGAACTATTAACGGTGGTTAATTCTAAACGATCAGTGTTTGTGAACGAGGAACGGTTAACAATGGATAACGAAGGGATGCAGAGAGATGTAGCAGAAGAAGATGACGGAAGGAAGCAATCTCCGGCAGCACTGAGGGATAATTTTAAGAAAAAAGGGTGTAGCCATACGGGGCTGAAGGTGTAGCCTTAACACAAAAAGGGTGTAGCCCTCCTTCCCGTATGGCTACACCCTTTCATTTCTATGTTACCGATTACCGGCCCATCCATCGACGGTCAATCCGTATTTATTTCCGACCGTTGATCGTTCGCCGTTCAACAACCGTTCATCGCCGATCGTTCAAAAGCGTTCACTGTTCCGGTGCAAACATCGGGTCCCAAGCAGGCAAACGGATTGGTTTCTGCTTCAGGATTTCCAACACCTTGGGAGTTGCGAATTTCTTCTCCACTACCAGGCGGAACATGTATTCATCAAACCATTCATCCGTCATAATCAGATGTCCCTGATAGCCGTTGGTTGCCCCCCAACTGTTTTCTACCATCCATTTCACCGGTTTATTATCTTTGACATCCACCGCCATCAGAGTCATGGCATGGCTCGATCCACTGGCAAACGTCTGCACGCGTTGTTTTTTGTCCATCCCGAAGGTAGTTCCCATCAGCGATGCATAATCATAATTGTTCACATCGAGCAATCCTCGCTCCGAGTTCAGGAATTTGCCCACATCGCACGAGAAATACATCATTGTGCTGTCCTTCAGTGATGCGATGGCCATCTCCTTGATTTCGTCAGCAGGCAGATTGACGTAGGTCCAGTTACGTCCGTCGTAGCGGTGGCGGTCAAAATCAATTTCGTAACATTTATAATATTCGCGGCTCGGATCATTCATCAGCATCACGTAGTTATCCAGCAGGTTCTTGTCACCATATTTTTCCAGGAAAGACATCGGCGTATATTGTGCAGTCTCTACCGGATTTCCCTTCTCGTCCTTGCGTGTCCAGGTAAACTCGGTGGGAGGAATGCCCAGGTTGAGCACCAGCATACGGTATACGGTGCCCAGCATCTCCGTCTTGTCCTTCTCGAGCGCAGGCTGTTTGGCCCCCTTTGCGGCGCGGTCGCGCAGTTGCAGACCATACTCACGCAGTTTTTCGGCAATCAGCCCTGCCATGCGCGATGTATTCTCACTGCTGTTCGTCTCGGGCATCACCTCTTTGGGTACCAGGCCATATTTAGAGACAATGTCAGCCACCCCGGTAAACGTGCCGCCATCACTCAGCGGATTGCGGAAGAGCCATTCCACCATTTTGTCATCCATCGGCTTTTCGCGGGTATCGATAACGCCCTGCAGGAAAAGATTGGCCTTCTCCAGCTGATCCCAGAAGAAGTTGTAGTTCTGCGAAAATTCAAAAGACCCCAGTCTATACCGGGCTATTGCTTTGGCACGCATCACGTTCAGCCCGGTGAACAGCCAGCAACGGCCCGACGACTTCTGATCTGTAATTCCTTTTGAGTCAACTTTGATGGAAAAGTGAGTATCCATCCCCTTCAGGTTGTCCTGATTCAGCGCCAGCTTGCGGATGTCATTGTTACCGATTGCATTGCGGATGGCTTTGTCAGTTGTCGTGCCTTGGTAGCTTTGTTTGATTTGGTTCAGCATTTCCGGACTGATACCTCCCTTGTCTTGCTGCGCGCATACGGTTAGGAATGCGGCACTTAGAGCAAAAACAGATAATATTCGTTTATTCATGTGGTAAAGTAATTTGGTTAATAAAGGAGTCTTCTCCTTTTTCTTTTGCAAAAATAGTATCCTTTTCCGGAACTTTTGTCACAGTATTTAGATTTATTATCTATTTGGATGAAAACTTATCCAAATAAAATAGTTTCCTTTGCACCAATATTCATACAAAGCAATGAAAAGATATATAATAGGTATATTGATGGCGATCATGCCTGCCGCATTCGTTGCGGCCCAAGACAAAGGCATTTCAACAGTAAAAGACGGACAGACAGCCGTCGGCAACACATTCAACACGGACACAGCCAAGCAAGACAGCACCCCTGCCCTTTCGAAACGTGAACTGCGGCGTCAGCGGGTAGCCCGGCGCAACCTTCATTACAACATTCTCGGAGGGCCCAGCTACACCCCCGACTTCGGCCTGCTGATTGGCGGAAGTGCTTTGATGACTTTTCGTATGAACCCGAGCGACACCACCCAGCAACGCTCCGTGGTACCTGTAGCCATCGCACTGATGTTCAACGGCGGACTCAATTTGTTCTCCAAGCCGCAACTATTCTTTAAAGGCGACCGCTTCCGCATCTTCGGACAGTTCAGTTACAAAAATACACAAGAAAACTTTTACGGCATCGGTTACAGCACCAATAAAGATTATGTGCGCAGCGACACCACCAGCCAGTACCGATACAGTGGATTACAGATCAACCCCTGGTTCCTGTTCCGCCTGGGTGAAAGCAATTTCTTTGCCGGCCCGCAGGTCGACCTCAACTATGATCACATGTACGATCCGGCCAAATACCTTGTCGACCAGCCCTCTTACAAAGCTGCCGGCGGCACGGACAAAGGCTATAAGAACTTCAGTTCCGGTGTCGGTTTCCTGCTGACTTACGACACACGCGATGTGCCCGCCAACGCCTATCGGGGCATGTACCTCGACTTCCGTGGCATGATGTACCAAAAGTTCCTGGGAAGCGACAATAATTTCTACCGCCTGGAGATAGACTACCGCCAATACAAGACTCTGCGCAAACGCGGCGTGCTTGCCTGGACGGCACAAACGAAAAACGTGTTTGGCGACGTCCCTCTCAACAAATACGCTCTCAGCGGTACTCCGTTCGATCTCCGAGGTTACTACATGGGCCAATATCGTGATAAGTCGTCACATGTCGTCATGGCGGAATATCGTCAGATGATCAATACGGACAAAGGCAATTGGGTGAAGCGCATGCTCAACCATGTGGGCTATGTGGCTTGGGCGGGATGCGGATTCATGGGCCCTAACCCGGGAAAAATAGAAGGTGTCCTGCCTAACATGGGTGTGGGTCTCCGCATTGAAGTGCAGCCCCGCATGAACGTCCGCCTCGACCTGGGACGCAACATGGTGAACAAGCAAAATCTGTTCTACTTCAACATGACAGAAGCATTCTGAGAACCTGTTTTATATTCTTCCTGAATAAATTCTCAATATAGGTTTGACCTGTTTTTGAGTTTCTTTTCAGTCTGTCTCCCCGTTTTTATGCGTCACATAGCCTGCTATGCTCCCACAAAGACGGGGAAATATCCTTGAAAACAAATCTTCCCTCCCGACAGAACTTAAACAGGCACTAAATAAAATATTACTGCATTCGATGCTTTATTTCTAAAAAAAGGGGTATATTTAGGGCATTAGTTGCAAATTTATCTTATATTTGCACGGATTTCACAAGCAAACAGACAATATATACAAATAAGTACATCGATATGAAAAGAGTTTTATTCATACTATGTAGTATACCCCTACTTCTATTTTCACCGGTTTCTTTCGCAAATGCCCAGGAAACCAGTGATTTCTCAAAACTAAACCCGGAAGATTACACCAACATTTCACTTCCTCCCCTCGATCTGTTATTCGAAAACGCCAAAGGAGGACCGATCTATGAACTTGCCAGTGTAAAAGAGCAGATCGAACGCAAACTGCTGGCAAAAGAAAGACGGTCGTTTCTACAGTTTTTCAGTGTACGGGGCAGCTACCAGTGGGGTCGTTTCGGAGTAGACAATACCTTTACGGACGTAGCGACTCCGATTATGTACAATTACAGCACTTCCAAACAGAAAATGTATACTGTAGGCGGGGCCATAAACATTCCGTTTAATGAATTATTTGATTTAGTCCCACGTGTAAGGCGCCAGAAATTAACTGTCAAAACAGCTGTTCTGGAACGGGAAGTTAAATTTGAAGAGATGAAACGGGAAATCATAGAATTATATGCCACGGCAACCTCTCAGCTCAATGTGCTAAAATTGCGTGCAGAAGCCTTGGAATTGGCTAATATGCAATACGATATTGCAGAGAAGAACTTTGTTAACAATACGATCAATACAGGAGACCTTTCTGTGGAAAAAGAAAGGCAGTCCACCGCATTAGAAGCATTTGAGAAAAGCCGATTTGAAGTAACCAAAAGCCTGATGATTCTCGAGGTAGTCACCCGTACCCCCATTTTAAAAAAATAAAAGCTTTGCCCTATGGATTATGTACTCTATTTACTTCGCGCTCTATATCGAGTAAAATGGTGGATTCTATTGGGAACCGCCCTAATTACCGCAATCGTTTATTTCCGTACAGGAAATCTCAAAGGTGGTTATAATGTGGAAGCAACCTTATACACCGGTGTAGTGTCCGGCTATGGAGTTGAAGAAAGTACCAAAGTAGATTGGGCGCTGGCTCAGAACTCAATGGACAACCTTATTAACATCATCCAGGCCGAAAGCACCTTGAAGCGGGTATCTCTGCGCCTCTTCTCACGGATACTGGTAAAAGGGAGTCCGGACAAAGACAATGAAGGCATCACTGCTGCCAGCTATAATTACACCTATAACCATATGAAAAACAGTCCGGACGGGAAAGCTCTCATAGCCTTAATAGATCGGACCAGTGAAGACAAGACTATGGAGAACTTTCAAAAGTACGAACGTCAGGATAAGAACAACTATATATATGGGCTGTTTTACTTCCAGCATGTTTACTATAGCTATCAAGCCCTGAAGAACATCAAAGTAGAAAGGAAAGGAAGCAGTGACTTGCTGAAGGTAAGCTATCAATCAGGTGATCCGGGCATTGCTTATAACACAATTGAGATATTGATGAAAGAATTTGTCAACGAATACCAAGCTCTGCGATATGAGGGGACGGACAAGGTCATCGAATATTTCAAAGCTGAATTGAAGCGTATTGGAGGCGACCTGACCAAATATGAAGATGACTTGACACAGTATAATGTAGAGAATCGGATTATCAACTATTATGATGAAACCAAAGAAATAGCAGCTATCAATAAAGAGTTCGAACTACGCGAACAAAACGTGTTATTTGAATACAACAGCTCTAGGGCAATGCTCGAAGAATTGGAGAGGCAAATGGACGCTAATTCCAAACGGATAATCCACAATGTGGAACTGGTAGACAAGTTAAAGCAGGCCACCAACCTGACCGGTAAAATCATCGAGATGGAGACGATCTCAACAGCCGGAGATAGTACGGGAATGAAGCTCACAGAATACAAAAATCGCCTGATTCAGAGTCGGCGGGACCTCTCAACCATTGCCAATCAATACGTTGCCGGGCAGCAGACCAAAGAAGGCGTTGCCAAAGCCACCATCGTGGAGCAATGGCTTGACCAACTATTGCTCTTTGAAAAAGCCAAAGCAGAACTCAAGATCGTGCAGAGAAGCCGCAGCGACCTGAACGCCAAATACACCCATTTCGCTCCGGTGGGGACTACTATCAAGCGAAAAGAGCGTACGATAAGCTTCACTGAACAAAATTACCTGACAAACCTTAAAAGTTACAACGACGCATTGCTCCGGAAAAAGAACCTGGAAATGACCGCAGCCATTCTGAAGGTGCTTAATCCGCCCGCATATCCCATCAATGAAGAGGTGGCCAGTCGCAAGAAGATCGTAATGATGGCAGCAGCCGGCAGTTTTATCTTTTTTGTAGCCCTCTTCCTGCTTATCGAAGCCATCGACCGCACCCTGCGCGACTCCACCCGTACGCGCAAACAGACTGGCAGCATCGTATTGGGAGCTTATCCCGCCCCATTGAAACTGAGCCCTATCAGCAAACAGTGTGAAGAGATTGCCACGCGTTATATGAGTAGCGCCATCCTCCGGTTCTTCACCGAGCGGAAGGAAGGCATGCCTTTCATCCTCAACCTTCTCAGTACGGAGCAAGGTAGCGGCAAGACCTATCTGGCGGAACAATTACAGGGATATTGGGAAAGTATCGGGCTGAAAGTGCGCCGTCTCACGGATGGAACGGATTTCAATTCCAACTCATCCGCCTTTACCCTGGCTAAAAATTTGACAGACCTTTATACTCCCGGAACCGAAGATATCTTAATTGTGGAATATCCGAGCTTGGAGAAAGCCAACATCCCCACTCCGCTGTTGCAAGATGCCCAGCTCAACTTGTTAGTAGCATCGGCTGTCCATGGCTGGAAAGCGACAGACAAGGTCTTGTTACAGAAACTCAAGTCCCAGTTGGGCACATCTCCGTACCTATACCTGAACCGGGCACCCAAATACGAAGTGGAGACCTATACCGGCATGCTTCCCCCATATACATTTGTACATAAACAGATGTATCGTTTATCTCAACTTGCTTTGACGGAAAGCCTGTTTAACTGGAAAAAGAACAGTAGAAAGAAGCCGCAAGATATTGACGATGACGATGATGAATGATGAACTACAAAAGAAACGAGATCCGGATCAATCTGAGATAGCATTTTATCTCTTGTTTTCAGTCCAGTTGGTACTTATTGCCATCGGTATATTCGTTCCCATCCGAATGGGGGTAACTACATTGCCATTAGTTATAGCACTGAGTATGATCACGCTAATGCGATGCACCGGACAAGAAACCGATTGGAAACGGGGACAGAATGTCATGTTCGGACTATTCATGGTATGGGGTGCATATTGCCTTTTCGAGATAGGCAACCCCAACCATGTTCAGGCAGCTTGGAACATCGCTATTACACATTATTGGGTTTATCCGTTGGTCTTTGCCTTCATCGTCCCTTTGGCCATCCGCAATTATAAAGGGATAGAATGGCTACTGCTTATCTGGTCTGTCTTCGTACTTATTGCCGCCTTCAAGGGATATTGGCAAAAAAGTCATGGTTTCAATGCCAAAGAGCTATATTTTCTATACACATTAGGAGGCTACCGTACACATCTTATCTGGTCGGGAATCAGATATTTCTCTTGTTTCCCCGATGCTGCAAACTTCGGGGTTCACTCTGCAATGGCTGTCACCACTTTCGGCATAGCCACGTTCTACGTACGAAAGAGATGGATGAAAGTTTATTTCGCCATCATTGCCATTTGTGCCATCTACGGTATGGGTATCTCCGGCACCCGGGCAGCAATGGCTGTACCATTTGGCGGAATCGCACTCTTCATCCTTGTGTCCAAAAGCTGGAAAAGCTTTGCTTTTAGTACCCTGGCATTTATTGCAGTGTTTTCTTTCTTCAACTTCACTACTATCGGAGATGGCAACCAATACATTCGTAAAATGCGTTCGGCCTTCCGGCCTTCCGAAGATGCCTCTTATCAGGTGCGGGTGGAAAACCGTAAAAAGATGAAGGGTCTTATGGACGAGAAGCCTATCGGATATGGTATCGGACTCTCCAAGGGAGCACAATACGGTCCTAAAGAGGTAATGCCCTATCCACCTGACTCGTGGCTGGTAGCCGTATGGGTGGAAACGGGCATCGTGGGACTAATGCTTTATTTACTTATCCACGGAGTGCTTTTCGCTTGGTGTTCGTGGTTGCTGATGTTCAGGATTATGAACCAACGTTTGAGAGGATTGCTGGCCGCATGGCTTTGCATGAATGCCGGATTCTTTATCGCGGCTTATGCCAACGACGTCATGCAATACCCCAACTCCATCATTGTCTATACGGGCTTTGCTCTCTGCATAGCGGGACCTTACATCGATCCGGTGATGCAGAAAGAAGACGAAGAGCTGGAAAGGGAGAGAAAAGAGAAGAAAAAAAGAGATTGATTATTAACGAAATAAAAAAGAATAAAGGGTTCATCACAGACATCCATGAAACAAATACCTCCTTTAATATCTTTTATCACCATCTGTTACAATGGGCTGGACGACACTTGCGTGTTGATAGAATCGCTACGCGACACAATCAGTTCCGTCAGTTATGAAATCATTGTGGTGGACAACGCGTCCCGCCAGGATGAAGCCTCCCTGATACAGGAACGGTATCCCTTTGTACGGACTCTCCGCAGCGAGAAAAATCTCGGATTCTCGGGAGGAAACAATCTCGGAATACAGATAGCACAAGGAAAATACCTGTTCCTGATCAATAACGACACCTACCTGACCGAAGACGGACTGCCCGCCCTGATAGAACGGTTGGAGAGCGATCCCCGCATCGGGGCTGTATCACCTAAAATCCGTTTTGCCTTTCCGCCGCAAAACATTCAATTTGCCGGATATACCAAGCTCAGCCGGTATACGATGCGCAATAAAGCATTGGGCATGGGATGTCCGGACGACGGGACTTTCGACACTCCACGCCCCAGTGCCTACCTTCATGGAGCTGCGCTGATGCTGAAACGGGAGGTCATCTGGAAAGCCGGACTGATGCCGGAGATCTATTTTCTCTATTACGAGGAACTGGACTGGTGTACCAACATGACGCGTGCCGGCTATCAGCTGTGGTACGAGCCGCGCTGCACCATCTTCCACAAAGAGAGCCAAAGTACCGGGCGGCAAAGCCCTCTCCGCACCTTTTATATGATGCGAAACCGAATGCTTTACGCCTGGCGAAACCTCCCGGGAATGGAACGTTGCTTGGCTATCGCTTACCAAATGCTGATCGTAGCTCCCAAAGACAGCTTGTGCTTCGTCCTGAAAGGAGAGCCCAAGCTGGCAAAAGCCGTCTGGCACGGAGTGAAGGGTTTCTGGAAGCTGTGTTGAGTGACAGTCCACCACAGATTACACAAATTAACACAGAGAGGAATCATTTTCTTGGGGGATATCCATAAACGAGAAAGTGAAATCCTGTGGAATTCTCTGAGATTCTATAGGATTCTGTAAGACTCTGCCGAAATGATCCTCTGTGTAATCTGTGGTGAACCACAGTTGAACCGATTTACACAAATATATCGACCCATAACCTACATTAAGACTTATGATACTCATACTAACCTTGATCGACTGGATCCTGTTCGTTCCGCTGGCACTTTGCGTAGCCTATCTGTTGGTGTACGCTATTGCGTCCAAATTCTATCGTGCGCCCCACTATCCGGAAGCGGACAAATTACACCGCATCGCCGTCTTCTTCCCGGCCTACCGGGAAGACAAAGTCATCATTGACTCCGTACGCTCTTTCCTCGAGCAGGACTACCCCAAAGAAATGTACGATGTATACGTCATCTCCGACCACATGCAGGACTCCACCAACAAAGCCCTAAGCCGACTCCCTATCCGCCTGCTGGTGGCTACCTACGAAGACAGTTCCAAGGCCAAAGCCCTCCTACTGGCCATCAGCACCATCGAGGAAGACGGAAAGGCGAAAGGACTGGGCAACCGCCAATTAGCCTTTATGTATGACATTGCCGTGGTGATGGATGCCGACAACGTGACCGTACCCGGATTCCTTTCCGAGGTGAACCGTGCCTACTCCGCCGGAGTACAGGCGATGCAGGCTCACCGCACAGGCAAAAACCTGAATACGGACATTGCCTTGCTCGACGGAGTGAGCGAGGAGATCAACAATGGATTTTTCAGGAGCGGACACAACGCCCTCGGATTGTCTGCCGGACTGGCAGGCTCGGGCATGGCTTTTGATTACTTCTGGTATTACGATGCCGTGCAAAGCCTGGAAACCGCAGGAGAGGACAAAGAGCTGGAACTTACGCTGCTTGAGTGCGGAATGCACACCGTCTATCTGGAACACCTACCTGTCTACGACGAGAAAACGCAAAAAAAAGAGAACATCAAGAATCAGCGCCGGCGCTGGATGGCGGCGCAATTCGGCATCTTGTGTGAGGGACTGTCTTTCATAAAAAGCGTCAAGCAGATGGAAGGATGGTGGCGGTGGTGGCCCTCTTTCGATCTGGTCGATAAAATCATCCAATGGATGCTCCCTCCGCGCCTGGTGCAACTGGTAGCCGTTTTCGGATTCACTCTGCTTGCCACACTGGTCTACCGTCCGGCAGCGTCTAAATGGTGGATATTGTCGGTAGCACAGGTTGCCGCCATGTTTATCCCTGTTCCAGCCCGCCTGCTCAACGGTAGGCTACTAAAAGCACTAATGCAGGTGCCTTCGCTGGCATTGGGGACCATAGCCAGCCTGTTCCACCTCAAAGGGGCCAACAAGAAATTTATACATACCGAACACGGTGAGTGATACGGTTTCACCACTGATTACAGAGATTTTCACAAATCAATAATTTCATTCATCGGGAATCAGATCAAAACATCTGTGACAATCCGTGATCGAATCTCACTGGACCTGTGGCTTCCTCTGTTCATCGTTGACTGTTCACCATTTAAGAAACATTCTTTTCCGAAGCACCGGACTCTTCCCTCCAAAGTACTGGGTTCCACCATTCGGGTAGCAGCACTTACAGCCTCTATCTCCCCGTGCATTCATTACATACCCCGTGGCACTAGGACGCGACGATGTCTCAGGTAGGATGCATCCCCATTATCTTCATCCAGAAACGGTTGGCTTGTATTTCGTCCACCAATGTCTCCCAACCCGCATACGGACGTAACGGAAGTAGCCCTTTCTCCTCCCGGAGGAGGGGGCGGCAGGAACAGCGAAGGCAGCGATGGGAGCATTGGCTATACCGGAAACTTCGGCCATACCAATGGTAGCAGCAACAACAGCGGCAGGAACGTCCGCCGGTTTCCGTTTCTTTTCTATTGTTTCTGTTTTATCTTGTCCTTTCTTGTCTTGTATTGTCTTATAGGTTTTTCCGAGTTTTTCTTCCTATCCCACAGAGAGTTGCAGGCACTTCCGCACAGGAGTTCCGTCCCCTGTTCCGGACGAGGGACGGACCGCTGTCCACACCGCTTACATGCCCCTGCGAACCCCCGAAGTTGAGCAGTACGTTGCTGAAGAGCTCTACCGTGCCCCTGCTGCACTGTGCCAAGTGTTCCAGTGAGCTGCGCGTATAGCATGCCACATAGCCGGGCTGATGGCGCAGGTACATCAAGAACACCATATAGGTTTCTACCCCCCCGCCCCACAAGTATCTATCAGATCTTATACCTGCTGTGAGATGAGAAAACTTTTCTCCAGAATAAAAAAATGATCTTTTTCCATAAAGTAATCTGTTTTATCTTAATTATTTTTCGTCAACTATCAGTTTGTGCCACAAAGGTGAAGTTTTATTTCTTCACAACTGTGTCCCGTCAGGACACAATTATTCAAAACATATACATAATATTTAATAGGAAGCATAACAGTAACGCCCAAACAATCATAGCACAGATGAAAAAGAAAATTACAAAAACACTTTTGATAGAACCCGAAGATGAAAAAATCGAAATGGTCAATAATGTGATACACCAATCCATTGAGGAGCTATTGGTACCCTACGAAAAAAGGCGAACTTATCTACCACGGAAGCCACCGAAATGATGGAAATAGACCGCAGCCTGCTGAGCAAGCCGGAACACGGCAAATACGTGTCAATCGACAAACTAGCGGAAATCATAACCTATAACATCTCCTTTATAAGGGGCAACTCGAAAGGAAGAATCAGTCAGCAAGAAATACTCAATGAAATCACCACGTAAACTTCATCTTTTTTCTAAGAGCGAGAACCGCTTCCTTCCATTTTTTTGTGTACCTTTGCTAACCAGAACTGACCCCTACAAACAAACGCCATGGAACAACCCAACAAGCACCCCAAAGTGAGTGTCATCATCCCCATATACAACACTTGCCATTACGTGCAGGAAGCCCTCGAAAGTATTTGCCGGCAAACATTGACCGAACTAGAGATAATCGCCATAGACGACGGTTCGACCGACAGCAGCCGGAAAGTGGTGGAACAGGTGGCAGCAACAGATATGCGAATCAGGGTATACAGTCAGGCCAACCAGGGGCAAAGCATCACCCGGAACAACGGGATGCAATATGTCCAGGGGAAGTACGTCTACTTTATGGACAGTGATGACCGGCTGGAAGCCGATACACTGGAGACCTGCTACTCCGCATGCGAAGCCGGACAGCTGGACTTTGTATGTTTCGATGCAGATATCTTAAACAAAGACCACCCCTGTGCCCGGCATTTCAATTACGACCGGAGCGCCTGTGCCCGACCGAAGCAAGTATACAAAGGAGTGGAACTACTGCAACGACAACTTTCCGCCCGTGTATTCAGCCCCTCGCCGTGCCTGAACCTGATCAGCACGAGCTATCTGAAAACCTCCGGACTGACCTTTTATCCCCGGATCATCCACGAAGACCAACTCTTCACGTCGCAACTGTATTTAAAGGCGGAAAAGGTAGGATACATTCCCCAGAAATTCTTTTTGCGACGCTTCAGAACCGACTCCACCATGACCCGGCAGTTCACCTGGAGAAACATGGAAGGCTATCTCACCGTGACCGACGAACTGCTGAAAGCGGCTCCCTCTTATCCGGAAAACGTCCGCAGGCTGATACGTCAGTTCTTATGTCAGATGCTCGACGCAGCCGTATGGCAAGCCCACACACTGCCCCTACGCCAACGCATCGGGCTTTTCCTACTCTGCCTGAGGCACTACAGGCCCTACGTCAGGATGCGTACCCTGATGGTACTGATGCTGAAAAAAAAGGAGGAGGGGAGATGAAAAGCGGCAGAGTTCGCTACGGACTTATACAGATCAATGTGGGGTTCACCACGGATCACGCGGATTTATAGCAACAAACACAGAACCTGCTAATATATAAGGATCGTGAGAGAAACGGCTTGCCTATGTGAATCCGTATAACCTGTGGTATCCCCCGGGCCCGCCCGGTCAAGGAAAAAAATAAAAAAATCAAGTTCAAAACCCGAAAGTAATGACTTCACTCAAACATCAACTCTTTTCCGGAGTATTCTATACCGCCCTTGCCAAGTATAGCGGCATAGGGGTATCACTCGTCGTAGCGGGTGTGCTGGCACGTCTGATTTCACCGGACGACTTCGGCGTGATGGCCGTAGCCACGGTAATCATCGCTTTTTTCAACTTGTTTACTGACGTGGGACTGTCTCCCGCCATCATCCAGCACAAGACACTGACCGGAGAAAATCTGTCTGGCCTCTTCTCCTTCACCGTCTGGACAGGCATTGGGCTGGCGCTGCTCTTTGCCGCTGCCTCGTGGCCCATAGCCGCCTATTACGACCGGGAGATTCTGCGCCCCCTGTGCCAGCTGCTGGCTGTCAACCTATTTTTTGCTTCCGCCACCATCGTTCCCAATGCGCTGTTCTACCGCAATAAAGAGTTTAAGTTCATCGCCCTGCGGAGTTTCGTCATACAGATAGCCACCGGAACGGCTGCCGTCGTGGCAGCCCTGTGCGGAGCCGGGCTCTATGCGCTGATCATCGGCCCCATCCTGTCGGGCATCCTGATCTTCGCGGTCTCCATACGCCACTATCCGCAACGCCTGAAGTTTACACTAGGACTGGACGTGCTTCGCCGTATCTTTTCCTACTCCGCCTACCAGTTCCTGTTCAACATCATCAACTACTTCAGCCGGAATCTGGACAAACTGCTAATAGGCAAATACATGGGCATGTCTCCCTTGGGCTACTACGAAAAGTCGTACCGCCTGATGATGCTGCCATTGCAGAACATTACGCAGGTGATCACCCCGGTGATGCACCCCATCTTCAGTGACTATCAGGATGACCTCGAGCGACTGGCTTCCGGCTACGAACGCATCGTCCGCTTCCTCGCCTTCATCGGGCTACCGCTGAGCGTGCTGCTCTACTTCACGGCTGGCGAAGTGACATTGATCATCTTCGGCGACCAATGGACGCCCTCCATCCCGGTATTCCGAATACTCACCCTGTCGGTAGGCGTGCAGATTATCCTCTCCTCTTCCGGCTCCATCTTTCAGGCGGCGGGCGACACGAAGAACTTATTTATGTGCGGACTGTTCTCGTCCATACTCAACGTCACTGGCATCCTACTGGGCATTTTTTGGTTCGGCACGCTCGAAGCTGTAGCCACATGCATCACGCTCACGTTTACCGTCAACTTCGCTCAGTGCTACTGGATGATGTACCGGATGACGCTGCACCGCAGCTTGCGCCATTTCGCCATCCAACTGATCTCGCCCCTGATGGTCAGCATCCTGTTGATAGCCGTACTCTATCCGCTCAGCCTAATGACAGAAGGAGGCAACATTTTTCTGACCCTGATTGTAAAAAGCATTATATTTTTCTGTATATTTGGGTGCTATATACAGTTGACCGGTGAATACGACATCACTGGCAAGGCAAAAAGCATCATAAACAAAAACAAACGATGAAAGCACTGTTTCTTATATTCCACGGATTTGAAGAAGCGAACGGCATCAGCAAGAAAATCCGCTATCAGGTAAAAGCGCTGAAAGAGTGCGGAATGGACGTGCACACATGTTATCTGAACGAGGAAAATGGACACAAATGCCGGATGATAGACAATCACACGCTGCGGGACTACGGCAGCGGAATAAAAGGAAAACTCCGGAAAAGATTTGAGTTACAAAGCATCGTAAAATACATTCTGCAGGAAAATATCCAGTTGGTCTACATGCGTTCGTACCACAACGCCAACCCGTTCACCATCAGCATGGTGAAGCAGTTGAAACGACAGGGAGTGAAGGTGGTCATGGAAATTCCCACCTATCCGTACGACCAGGAATACATCACCCGCAGAATGAAACTGGATCTGCTTGTTGACCGATGCTTCCGCAGAAAACTGGCGGCACAGCTTGACGGTATCGTCACCTTCTCTGATGCGGAAACAATATTCGGAGGACATACGATACGCATCTCAAACGGAATAGACTTCGATGCCATACCGCAAAAGATAACCCGGAATGACACTTCCCGAGAACTGCACCTGATAGGTGTGGCAGAGGTACACTACTGGCACGGCTTCGACCGGATTATAAAGGGAATGGCAGACTACTACGCCACCCACCCCTCCTATAAGGTCTACTTCCACATCGTGGGTGCACTAACCGGCGAACGCGAGCGCAGAGAGATACTGCCTGTCATTGCACAGTATAAACTGGAACCTTTCGTCATACTACACGGACAGCAGCACGGAGAGCAACTCGACAAGATATTCGAACAGTCCGATTTCGGCATCGGAAGCCTGGCAAGGCACCGGAGCGGAATCACAACCATCAAGACACTCAAGAACCGGGAATATGCGGCCCGGGGACTACCTTTCATCTACTCCGAAACGGATACCGACTTTGACGACAAACCCTACGTACTGAAAGCACCGGCAAACGAAACTCCAGTGCGGATACAGGCGATAGTAGACTTCTACCAAACACAAACATGGGATCCTGCCGGAATCAGACAGTCTATCAGCCACCTGTCATGGCATGCACAGATGCAGAAAGTGATCGGAAAGTATCAAGTAACCTCTGAAAAAAAGCTGAAAATAGCCTATTGCATTCCGTCAATCCACTGTCCGGGAGGTATGGAAAGAGTGATTAGCCTAAAGGTAAATTATTTCACTAAGAAATTCGGATACGACATACACCTTATCCTGACCGATGGCAAGGACAAGGCCCCCTACTATCCGCTGCATCCCAGCATCACGCTACATCAGTTGGACATCAATTACGATGAAATGGACGGTATGCCCGTTTTAAGGCACATCACGGAATACGTAAAGAAACAAAAACTATTCAAGAAAAGACTGGACGCATGCCTTAACGAGCTTAAACCCGACATTACCATCTCCACTCTACGAAGAGATATCAATATCATCAACAACATGACGGACGGCAGCATCAAACTCGGAGAGATCCATTTCAATAAGTCTAACTACAGAGAACTCAGCGACAAGCCCTTACCCGCATTTTTGAAAAAGTGGATACGAAGCTACTGGATGAAACAATTGATAAGAAAACTGAGAAAGCTCAAAAGATTCATTGTATTAAGTTACGAAGACGCTGCCGAATGGACGGAACTGAATAATGTGACGGTAATCCACAATCCGCTTCCCTTCTTCCCGGACCGACAATCAGACGGAAGTCGGAAACAAGTGATCGCCGCCGGACGGTATGTACCCCAAAAGGGATTCGACATGCTGATAAAAGCTTGGAAAATAGTTTCGGAACAACACCCGGACTGGACACTGCGCATTTACGGCGACGGATTCAGAGAAGAACTTCAAAAACTGATAGATGGCTTGGGCATATCCCGGTCGTGCATCCTGGAGCACACCGTCAGTAATATAGTAGATAAATATTGTGAAAGCTCGATCTTCGCCCTCTCGTCCAGATATGAAGGTTTCGGCATGGTGCTCGTCGAAGCAATGGTATGCGGAGTTCCGCCAGTATCATTCGCATGCCCCTGTGGCCCGCGCGACATCATTGATGACGGCAACGACGGGCTGCTGGTACCCAAAGAAAACATCAACAAGCTAGCCGAGAAAATAGGATACCTGATCAGCCATGAGAATATCCGCAAAGAGATGGGACAACGGGCCCGCATCCATGTGGAACGGTTTAAAATAGACCATATCGCCTCACAATGGAAAGAACTTTTTAACAGCCTGATATCATGAACGGACTACAGATCATAAAAACACTTGCACTCAAAATACGCTATGCATCTATTGTAGAGTGGTACAACTTCTGGTCAATAGTATTGCAACACCATCAAAACATCGTTCCCACCGTAGCCTCCATTGACGAGACCATCCGACATATCACGGAGGGAAACCGTTCCATCAGCAGATTCGGAGACGGAGAGATGCTACTGACAAGCCCCTCCAAATCCATCGGCTTCCAGGAAGGCTCTCCGCTGCTTGCAAAGCGCCTGCGAGAAGTGCTGGTCAGCCACGAAGAAGGACATCTGGTGGCTATCCCCGATGTATTCAGCGGACTGAACCGTTACAGGCGCAAATGCCGTCGGTTTCAGCGAACTCACTTCTTCATTTACGGCAAATGGTGGGACCAGCTACTGATCCCCGGACGAAAATACGAAAACGCATTTCTCTCACGCCCTTATATGGACTATACATCCAAGGAACATTGCGCACGTTGGTTTCGGGAACTCAAGACCATTTGGGAAGGACGCGACATCGTGTTCATCGAAGGCGCAATGAGCCGACTTGGAGTAGGAAACGACCTTTTTGATAATGCCGGAAGTATCCGATGCATCCTCTGCCCGCCCCGGAACGCTTTCGAACGCTATGACCGCATCCTGAACGAGGCACTGAAAGTAGAAAAGGAAGTACTATTCCTGATAGCATTGGGGCCTACGGCCACGGTATTGGCATACGACCTCCACAATGCTGGATACCAGGCGGTAGATATCGGACACATAGATGTGGAGTACGAATGGTGGCGGATGAAAGCACGGAGAAAGGTGAAACTGGAAAAGAAATACGTGAACGAAGCATTCGGAAACAAGCGGGTAACCGACGCAGGTGAAGGGTATCGGAAAGAGATTATCGCCCAAATAAGTTAATACAACAAAACAAACAACAAGCATGGAATGGTATACCAAATATTTATCAATTTTCGGACTGACCTTGTCCGAAATCCCCGGAGACACTCTGTCCGAAATCGGCACATTGTTACATGAAAAGCAGTCGGACACCCCTTTGGTATCCGTAGTAGTGATTGCGCACAACGAAGAGCCCCACATATTAAGCTGCCTTTGGTCTCTTGGCAACAACGAATACAGTTACCCCATCGAGATTTTAGTGGTCAACAATCATTCCACCGACCGGACGGAGCAGGCATTGCAAGCGGTAGGAGCCACCTACTTCAACGAACTTAAAAAGGGACCCGGATATGCCCGACAGTGTGGTCTGGACCATGCAAAAGGGAGATATCATATTTGCATTGACGCCGATACCATGTATCCGCCACACTATATCGACACCCATGTGCGGAACTTAATGAAGCCTGGCGTCGCTTGTACATTCAGCCTGTGGAGCTTCATTCCGGACAAGAGACATTCCCGTTTGGGGCTGTGGCTCTACGAGTGCTTGCGTGACTTACACCTGAGCATACAGGCCATCAAACGGCCGGAACTCTGCGTACGGGGAATGACATTCGGATTCAATACAGAACTCGGACGCCTTTTCGGATTCCGCACAGACATCCGGAGAGGAGAAGACGGTTCACTGGCACTTGCCATGAAGCCCTACGGAAGACTGATATTCATTACAAGTCGTAAAGCCCGGGCACTGACCAGCAATAGCACCATTGATGCCGACGGTTCATTGGCCAGGAGTTTCGGGGTCCGTCTTCTCAAGGCCTTAAAAGGCGCCACGGGGCTGCTTTACAAAAAAACAACCTATAAAGATAAAGACTCTAACCTATTATGAACAACACAATTACCACCTGGCTCGAAATCCTTTTCTGGCTCTCCCTCTTCCTCGTATTCTATACCCACCTGGGATACGGAATACTGCTTTACATGCTGGTCAAACTGAAAGAACTCTTTGTGAAACCTGTCCGGCGACAGCTCCCCCCGGACAAGAGACTGCCGGACGTGACACTCTTCATCACAGCCTTTAACGAAGAAGAGGTGGTGGACGAGAAGATGCGCAACTGTCTCGGGCTGGACTACCCGGCGGACAAGCTGCACATCGTGTGGACCACCGATGGAAGCAACGACTCTACCAACCAGCGACTGGAAGACTGGCCGCAGGCCACCGTCCACTTCCAACCCCTGCGGCAAGGAAAAACGGCCGCCATGACACGGGGCATGATGCTGGTGGACACGCCGCTCGTAGTGTTTACCGATGCCAATACGATGCTCAACCGCGAAGCGATACGCGAAATAGTCCGGGCTTTTGAAGACCCGAAGGTGGGATGCGTTGCCGGTGAGAAAAGGATAGCCGTGCAAGAAAAAGACGGTGCGGCGGCCGGAGGAGAAGGCATATACTGGAAATATGAATCGACACTGAAAGCACTGGATGCACGCCTCTACTCCGCCGTGGGAGCCGCAGGCGAACTATTTGCCGTACGCCGGGAGCTCTTCACAGTGATGGAACCGGACACACTGCTGGACGACTTCATCCTGTCGTTGCGCATCGCCATGCAGGGATACAAGATAGCATATTGCACGCAGGCGTATGCCATCGAAAGCGGATCGGCCGACATGCGCGAGGAGCAGAAGCGGAAAGTGCGTATCGCAGCTGGCGGACTGCAATCTATCTGGCGGCTGAGAGAACTGCTCAATCCGTTCCGTTACGGAGTGCTGACGTTTCAATACGTATCGCATAGAGTGCTGAGGTGGTCTCTGGCACCGGTGCTGCTGTTCGCGCTGCTTCCACTCAACATCGCCATTCTACTGGCGGGGGGCTCCCCTGTCTGTTACGGCACCATCCTGGCACTCCAGCTCCTATTCTACATCATGGGAGGATGGGGCTACTACCTTTCTACCCGGCAAGTGAAAAACAAGCTGCTCTTCATCCCGTATTATTTCCTGTTTATGAACATTAACGTAATGAAAGGTGTTAACTACCTTCGTAAAAAGAAAGGAACAGGAGCATGGGAAAAAGCCAAAAGAACAAAAACGGAATCCTTAAACCAATAAATCGGACAAAGCATGGATAGAATATTGCATGACGTAGACAATGCCCACAAGATACTTCAACTGACATCCGACACACTGATCTTGGTGGACAAAAACGGCACGTGTCTGGACATCGACCCACACAGCGATTTGTGGTTCCTGCAAGAAGACAGACTCTTGGGGAAAAATCTGTTCAACCTGCTTCCCGACCATACCTTCCAGAAACTGCTACCGGACTTCAGGCGGGTGACCCAACAGGGGATAACGGTGAACCGTAACTACCGGCTGCCACTGGAAGGGGGCGAAACGTATTACTTCAAATGTATCATGCAGCCGTACGACGGTGACAAGGTGCTGTGCCAATATCGCGACATCACGGCGCGCAGCAACGTGAAACTGCAACTGGAACGCACCAACTACGAGCTGAAGGAGATACAAAAAGCGGCACAAATAGGGCAATGGAAATATTCATCGCGAGAGAGGACATTCTATTACCGGGGATACAACGGAATCGTATGCACGGAAGAAGAGCGGAGCATCAACTTTCAGGATTACTACGAAACCATCCTGAGCGAAGATCTGCCCGCCGTGAACACATGGATGGAAGCCAACCGCCGCGAACTCCTAAAGGAATACATCGAATACCGCATCCTGCTGGAAGGACAGGTATATTATATGCGCCAGCAATGCTACCTGCGGAATGAAGAAGAAGATGGCAACATCGTCCTGGAAGGGTATATACAGAACATCACCGACATACAGCGGAAACGAAACGACATCAACACGCTGACGCATGCCATCAACAATGCCAAAGAAAGTGTGTACGCGGCACGCAGAGACGGCACGCTGATATTTGCCAACAGGCAGTTCAGGCTGAACCACCGGATCGCGGAACAGGCAGACTTGTCACTGATACGGGTGTTCGATGTCGTGGGCGATATGACCTGCATAGAGGACTGGGAAGAACGTTACCGCAGCATACGGGAAGGCCAGACCCTCAACTTCCTGGCCTACCAACCCCTGAAGCACGATAAAAACACACTGGCCTTTGAAGGCACCATGTACAGTGTGACAACGGACGATGGAGAAGAAACCTTCTGGTCGTTCACCCATGACATATCGGAACGTATCCGGTACGAATCGCAGATCAAACGCTTCAATCGCATCATGGATACCACGATGGAGAACATCCCGGCAGGTATCGTGGTAAAAGATATCGAGAACGATTTCAGGTACATCTACCGTAACCGGGAGTCGTACAACCGGGACATCAGCTCAGAAAACGCCATCGGAATGAACGACTTCGACTACTACCCGCCGGAAATGGCACAGCAGAAGCGGAAAGAGGATATGGAAATTGCCGCTACCGGAAAAGGGATGCACTGGATTATGGAGGGCAAGGACAAAAACGGAAATCTGCTGATTCTCGACAAGCAAAAAATCATGGTGGAAAGCGAGGACTTCTCTCCCATCATTGTCAGCATCGAATGGGACATCACCCAGCTGGAACTGATGCGCCGTGAACTGATAGAATCGAAAGAGAAAGCGGAAACATCGGACAAACTGAAGTCGGCTTTCCTTGCCAACATGAGCCACGAAATACGCACGCCCCTCAATGCCATCGTAGGATTCTCGCGCATCATCTCGGAGAGTGACAATGCGGAGGAAAGGAGGGAGTATTACGAGATTGTAGACGCCAACAACGAACGGCTGTTGCAACTGATCAACGAAATATTGGATCTTTCCAAAATAGAGTCGGGCATCGTAGAGTTCACTTACGGGCCGGTGAGGCTGCACACACTTTGCAAAGAGATTCATGATGCACACGTATTCCGCTGTCCGCAGGGAGTGGAACTGAGGTTCGACTCGCCGGACGAAGCGCTAAGCATCCACTCGGACAAGAACCGGATCTTCCAGGTATTCTCTAACCTGATAGGCAACGCGTTCAAATTTACCACAGAAGGCAGCGTAAGCTATGGTTACAAACAGGAAGGCGAGCGAGTTGTATTCTACGTCAAAGATACCGGACTGGGTATCGAGCCCGAAAAGTTGGGAAGGGTATTTCAACGGTTTGCCAAACTGAACAATTTTGCCCAGGGTACGGGTCTGGGATTGTCAATCTGTAAAACGATCATCGAACGGCTAGGCGGAGAGATTGCGGTCTCCTCGGAAGTGGGCACAGGAACCACATTCACCTTCTGGCTGCCTCTTGAGAATGTCATACAAGATACGGAAACGGGAACGAACAGCCACTTGCCCGGCGAAGCCGTCGGAACACAGCCATCGGAAGTGCTCCCGGCCAAAGAGGATACGCCCCGCCCCAAAGAGGAAACGACGGAAAAGGAAGAGGACCTTCGGGCAACCGCAGCCGGAACGGAGCAAGCCACCATACTGATAGCCGAAGACACAGACAGCAACTTCGACCTGCTGAACGCTATTCTGGGTAGAAAATACCGCTTAGTACGCGCCAGAGACGGCATGGAGGCCGTGACCATGTATGACGAGGTAAATCCGGATCTGATATTGATGGACATCAAGATGCCTAACTTAGACGGACTGGAAGCTACCAGAATTATCAGGCAACTGTCCGCGGAAGTACCCATCATTGCACAAAGCGCATACGCTTACGAACACGACCGGAATGCAGCCGAAGAAGCCGGATGCAATGACTTTATCTCAAAACCGATCGCTCAGGAAAAGATAAAGGAAAAGATAAAGAAATGGCTGAAATAAACCAATTCACCACGGACTACACGGATTGACACGGATCTCCTCGGAGTCTGTCTGAATTCCGCTTGAGATCAACCGGATAAATAATCTGCGTTAATCCGTGTAATCTGTGGTGAACTAAAATGCGAAATTCAAAACAATGGGAAAGAAAGCTGTATCCAAACTATTTTATTGTACGTCTATTGCACTGACTTTTGTCCTGGCCGGCATCACCATTGCCGGAGCATTCGCCGGACACATACCTCCCGAACACTCCACTCTGATGCCTTTCATCGGGCTAGCGCTGTCAGGACTGTTATTGATCAATCTTGCCGCCGCCATTTACTGGGGGATTCGCCGGAGGTTCTGGATCATCATTCCGTTGATAGCCATAGCTGCCAACTGGCAATATCTGGGTCGGATCTTCCAACCCCCTTTCACGGCCGGAGGAAAAGAGGCAAATACACTAAAAATAGCGACATACAACGTTGACAGTTTCGGCAACGAGCAGTCGGGATATTCGTGCAAGGAGATTGCGGCTTATATGAAAGAGCACCGGGTGGACATTATCTGCTTTCAGGAGTTTGCCGGCAACCGGTACTTTACTTCAGACAGCATACGGAACGCATTTGCAGACTGGCAGTATGCCGTCATTCCGCAAGCTCCGGATAGCACACCTATCTTGCAGGTAGCTCTGTTCAGTAAATATCCGGTGAAGGACAGCAGACTGATCACTTACCCCGATTCAAGGAATTGCAGTATGTGGTGCGATCTGGACGTAAACGGACAAACGATTCGTGTTTTCAATAACCACCTGCAAACAACGGAGGTCAGCCAAAATAAGCGCAGACTGGAAAGGGAACTGGCTAAAAACGAACTGACAGGCAGAGAGAAAGCAGTGGCCAGACAATTGTTGGAGGGACTCAACGAGAACTTCAGGAAACGTGCGGCACAGGCAAAGACTTTGGAACAATTAATCTGCACCACCCCCTACCCTATACTGGTTTGCGGTGACTTTAACTCTCTCCCATCGTCCTACACATACAGTACCGTGAAAGGTGACAATCTTCAAGACGGATTCCAGACTTGCGGACATGGGTACATGTATACGTTCCGGTACTTTAAACGCCTGCTGAGAATCGACTATATTTTCCATTCCAAAGAATTTAAAGGAGTAGATTACTATTCGCCTGACCTCAATTTGTGCAGTGATCATAATCCGGTAGTGATGGAGGTGAAGATGTAAACGGGAATGTATCCAAACGCCTTTTCACCCCATAACTCTCTCGTTATAATATAAAAGAAGGCCGTCCTGATTACACAGAGCGGCCTTTCTTAATTATAAATGAATTAGTTTTCTTATTCTACTTTCTTCAAAGAGTCTGCAACATATTCAAACTGTCCTTTACCTGTCACTTTATACTTAATGGTATATTGTGCATCAGAACCATCGTAGATACCAAAATTAATCGTATAAATAACATCAACACCTTCCACAACATCGGCATCACCATAAAGTGACTGGAGTGCTGGCAAAAATGCTTCTGGTAAACGTTCAAACATAAGCTTTTTCAAATCATCATCAGACATAGTACCATAGGCAGCTGGGTTTTGTACTTTCCATTTATCTGGGCGGAAGTCGAAATTATTCTGATAAGCAGAACTACCATAATAATATTCATTATTTCCATATGAGGTTACATATTCAGAATAGTGTTCTTTCACCCAATCCACAATAGTCTGATAGAATGTAGAGGTTTCTGCATCACCTTTAGCCTTCAGCGTAATTACTGTGCTTGGGTCAAAGTTCCACTTGCCGTCAGACAATACAAACTGCTCTGTCTTATCGACAATACGTGTATTCAACTCCCATCTCGCTTTTTCGGCAGAATAAGTGTATTCATCACTATAGATCTTCAAATCAGTACCATTATAATATCTGTAGACTACTACACGTGCATCGCCATCAACAGGATATGCCACCATCTTAGACAAATAAGCAGGCAAATAGTTCACAGCCGGAACATCAGAAGTAAAGTAGCGTTTACTCTGTCCCATATCTCCGTAATCGGCATATGTCAGGACATATACGCTATTGCTCTTATTCTTCCAGTTCTTTCCATCGTATACTTTCACCGCGTAAGTAGGAGTAGAAAGACTGTTAGCCGGAATGGAGGTACCTACCATAATGTTATCGATCTGATAAGTAGTGGTTTTCTTATTGGCACCATCACCTTCGTACTTAAAGGCTACATACACCTTCTTGCCTGCATAAGCTGACAAAGGCACTTTACCTGCAGAAGCAAACGTACCGTAACCACTTGTCGGCTTGGTAGGAATGCTGAAATCTGAAGTCACATCAACCCAGTTGGCAGTACCGACATTTTCACCATCGAAATTCTCTGAAATCAGTACTGACAAGCAGCTAGCATTATAGTATCCCACGGTCACGTCAAAAGCGAGATAATCACCGGCAGTAACAGAAATAGCAGGGGTAACCATCCAGCCGACGCATGCCCCTTTCGTACCGTTTGCCGAATACTGAACATACTGGTTATCATCATAAGAAGTAACCTTCCACTGAGTGTCACCGGTAGAGCTGATAAACCAGCCTTTGAGCTCCTTCAAATCTCCGGTAGGAAGCGCCTCGAAGTTTTGCCACATCAACGGATTCTCCAACTGTCCCTCTCCCAACTTATAGTCAACGAAAACAGCTGTTCCCTTTTCGGCATCTTTGAACTTCTCGTTCAGGATCTTAGACATCTGACCTTCTGTCTTTTCATTCAGATAAGGCGCAAATGCATTCTCACCATAAACCAACTTGTATTCGGCATCCGTCGGTTTCAGATATTTCACCGAAGCATACTCCGACAGCAAAGAAGACATCGCTTCTTTGTACTTATACGTAATCTTTGCACTCGAACCCTTATCAGCAGTGTAATACTTATCAAGCAAGAAAGCAGGTATGTAATCCGCTCCCGTGATCTTCTCTGTCAGATACATGTTAGTCTTCACATTCTCAAGATCCTTAGACACACCGGCATCTGTAGCAATCTTCTTATTGGTCGAATTTGAGCTGATAGTTGCATAGTCAGCATCAGTCAGCGTATACTCTATCTTCATCAAATTCGTCGGTTGGGTCATATCGTCCAATCCTTCGAAGTTGTCATCGTTATATTTACAGCCGGACAGCAGAATCAACGACACCGCTACAGGCATTAATAGATTTCTATTCATAATTTAAACTTCCTGTTTTTAGATTAGAAATTAACTTTTAATCTCAAGCTATAAGTACGGCCGAATCCGTAGAACACATTGTAAGCGGTCTTCCAATCGTGATTGCTACCATCTGTCGCATCAGAAATATAAGTCTGGTCGAATAAGTTGTTCACGTTACCTGACAGTACTGCATTCAGTTTACCAAAGTTGAATTTATAACTTGCGTTCAAATCGAAAGTACTTGCAGTCGGAATACGCCAAGGAGTAGAAAAGTCTTTCTCACTGTTCATCACCAGGTCGTTTGAGTTCAATGACCAGTCAGCATAATTACGTGCGTATAAGTTCCAGTCGATACCCAGACGAAGGGCTTTGTCGATCTTGAAAGTAGCACCCAAAGCTGCGGTAGTCTGTGCAGATCCACCCACTTTCACATCTTTCAGGTTCAGTTTCATTGTACCCGGTTCCAGTCCGTTAGCTGCCGCATTTACAAGAACGGTCACATCCTTACCATCGCTTCCCTTGATAGATGCGCTGTTCACAAATTGACCTTCTACAGTGAAGCTACCCGAAGCATTGCTATCCCAACGCCAGTTACCGATAGAGAACATACCGCTCAAATCCAGCCATTGGAAAGGTTTTGCTACAAAATCAAGTTCGACACCCTGGTGCAAAGCATTCACACCCTGCATGTTGATAACAGACTTGGTAGAAACCAGCTTACTTGCATCGTAAGGCTCGCTAAGGCTGCCTTCATAGTAGTTTGTGATATCCTGTGAACGGGTAGTGGTTTTATCCATCCAACGAGTGTGGTAGGCATTGATGTTCACAGTAAGGAAGCTCGAACGGTAGCCGTATCCGATTTCGAAAGAGAACACTTTCTCGTTCACTGCATCGGGGTTTGTCGCATTGCTGACTGTTGAATTAAGGAAAGCACCTCCCGAGAAGAATGGAGCACGGCTGATATAACCGATATTGGCAAACACATTATGATTTTCGGTAAGGTTGTAGTTCAAACCTCCCTTTGCATTCCAACCGATGAAGTTGACAGTTTTTGATTTGGCGTGCGCCTTGTCATAGTAAAAACGGTCGTAACGCCAGTAACCGGTATTAGAAACCGAACCGGAAATGAAGGCACTCAACTTATCTCTGTTGTATTCACCTTGAGCAAATACTCCCTCAGACATCACATAGCCATCAAAGTCACGATAAACAATATCACCTACTTTCAATTTCTGGTTCACAAATGAAGAACCGGCAGCAGCGGCGGCATTGTTTGAAGCCAAAACACTTTTTCTTGAAGAAGAGTCTACATAAAAGTCACCACCATAGAGGTCAACCAATTCATTGGTGTGTGTACCTTTATAATAACGGTAGTCTATACCACCATAGAAATCGAAGTAATCACCGAACTTAGTAGTATAAGTAGAAAGCAGACCATACCAGTTATGGAAGTTCTTAGACTTCGACATTGCCATAACCGAACCATTCTCACTCGCTTCATTCAAAGCATATATTTCATCATACGCAAATGTACCGTCGGCTTTACGGAAAGTCATATTCAGGTTACCATTGTTACTGCCATACCAGTTACTGCGATCCGCACTGGTCAATCCCTGACCGGAATAGCCATATCCACGACCGATAGAAGCATACAGAGCCGTACTCAAACTTGACTTTTCATTAATCTGCCACAAATGGTTCAATGACAACTGAGGTTTATTATACACATTATATGCCGATGACTTTCTTTGTCCGTTCAGCCCGAATCCGTAGGTAGGGTTATAACGATAAGGCTTCTCACCATTCATATAATTCTTCGCAACTTCCTGCCATCCTTCAATGGTAAGTCCGTCTTTATTTCCACGCTGATTATGCCACTGGGGAGCAGCAAAAGCAGTAAATGACAACTGATGATTGTCATTGAAACGCTTTGTAATATTCACAAACCAGTTGTAGGCTTCGTAGTTGGTTCCCTGGATATAACCATCGGCCCAGGTCTTACCTCCCAAAAGGGTCATGGCCCAACCTGATTTGGTCAATCCGGTAGATACCTTGAACAGGATTTTGTTCAATCCGTCGTTACCCATACCATAAGATACGAAACCGCCTTTGTTGGCATCGATTGTATTAGTCACAATGTTGATAGAACCACCCACTGAAGGAGCCGCTACCTTTGATGCACCCAAACCACGCTGTACCTGCATGCTACGAGTCACATCACTCAAACCGGCCCAGTTCGACCAATAGATGCCACCCCATTCCATATCATTCATCGGGACACCGTTAATCATCATAGCAGAGTTCTCAGTCTTAAAACCACGTATGTTCACTTTGGAGTCACCAAAACCACCACCTTGCTTAGTTGCATAGATACCCGGAGTAGACTTCAAAACTTCAGGAAACTCCTGTGTTCCGAGCTTCTCCTCGATAAAGACAGGGTCAACTGTCGATACAGCTACCGGTGTTTTACGCGAAACAGCAACAGAAGAAGTGATGATAACGTCATTCAGCACCATTGCATCGGCTGCCATTTTTATTACGCCCAAATCTTCAGTACCACCTTTCTGGGTGATCTTCTTGCTGAATTCCTTGTAACCAAGGTACTTGATAAGCAGCGTTGAACCGGAGGCAGCTTTTTGTGTGAACATACCATCCAAGTTAGTCACACTACCCTGGGTGGTACCGACAATCGTTACGGCTGCACCAATCAATGGCTCACCTGTTTCCGCATCCACAACTTGACCTTTCACTGTTACCTGGGCAATGGCCGTAGCGGCAGAACATACCGTCAGCACTGCAACCAGCAGGAAATGAATTAGATGTCTTCTCATAATTCTCTTTGTTAGTTAATAGAACTTGTTAATTAATAAATTGTAAATAAACGTTTTGGAATACAAAGGTAATTAATATTCTTTATATATACATTACAAAGATGCTACAATTTTTTAAGAGAGATAAACATATTATAGCTCTATGAAACAAAAAAGCCCCGCAAATTGATTGCGGGGCTTACATATTGTTAAGTATTAGTCAGCTATTAGCTTTCTATATCTCACACGCTTAGGTTCTTCGTTGCCAAGTCGTTTTAATTTATTCTCTTCGTACTCCGAATAAGAACCTTCAAAGTAGAACACATTCGAATCGCCTTCGAAAGCAAGAATATGCGTACAGATTCGATCGAGGAACCAACGGTCATGCGAAATGACAACAGCACAACCTGCAAAATCTTCCAGACCCTCTTCGAGTGCACGCAGAGTATTGACATCGATATCATTGGTCGGCTCGTCGAGCAACAACACGTTTCCTTCTTCCTTCAGTGCCATAGCCAGATGCAGACGATTCCGCTCTCCACCCGAAAGCACACCACAAAGTTTTTCCTGGTCGGCTCCGGAGAAATTGAAGCGCGAAAGGTATGCACGCGCATTGATATCGCGACCTCCCATACGGATCAAGTCATTACCACCGGAGATCACCTGATAAACACTCTTGTTCGGATCGATATCCTTATGCTGCTGGTCTACATAAGCCACTTTCACAGTCTCCCCTACTTCAAACTCACCTTTATCGACTGTTTCCAGTCCCATGATCAGACGGAAAAGAGTTGTTTTACCGGCACCATTCGGACCGATAACTCCCACAATACCATTTGGAGGAAGCATAAAGTTCAGATCGTCAAACAGTAGTTTATCACCATAAGCCTTCGCCACATGTTTTGCCTCGATCACCTTATTACCCAAGCGAGGACCATTCGGAATGAAGATTTCCAACTTCTCTTCTTTCTCCTTCACATCTTCGTTCAACAGCTTATCGTACGAGTTCAAACGAGCTTTACCCTTAGCCTGGCGGGCCTTGGGTGCCATACGTACCCACTCGAGCTCACGTTCCAGAGTTTTGCGACGCTTGCTGGCAGTCTTTTCTTCCATTTCCATTCGTTTGGTCTTCTGCTCCAACCAGCTGGAGTAGTTGCCCTTCCAGGGAATACCCTCACCGCGGTCAAGTTCAAGGATCCATCCGGCAACATGATCGAGGAAGTAGCGGTCGTGCGTCACTGCAATTACCGTACCTTCGTACTGTTGCAAATGTTGCTCCAACCAGTCGATAGACTCAGCATCCAAGTGGTTCGTCGGTTCGTCGAGCAGCAAAATATCAGGCTTTTGCAATAACAGTCGGCAAAGAGCCACACGGCGGCGCTCACCACCGGACAGGTTAGCCACCGACTGATCTTCGGGCGGGCAACGAAGAGCATCCATTGCACGCTCCAATTTACTATCCAGATTCCAGGCATCCGTTGCATCGATAATGTCCTGCAACTCTCCCTGACGCGCAAAAAGTTGATCCATTTTGTCCTGATCTTCATAATATTCAGGTAAACCGAACTTCTGATTAATTTCTTCGTATTCGTTCAGGGCATCAACAATAGGTTGCACACCCTCCATTACGATTTCTTTCACAGTCTTTGTGTTATCCAGATAAGGTTCCTGTGCCAGATAGCCCACTGAGTACCCGGGAGAAAAGACCACTTCCCCCTGATAAGATTTCTCCAGACCGGCAATAATCTTCAGCAAAGTAGATTTACCCGAACCATTGAGACCGATAATACCAATCTTCGCTCCATAGAAGAAAGAAAGATAAATGTCTTTTAGTACATTCTTGTTAGGTTGGAAAGCTTTGCTTACTCCCACCATCGAGAAAATTATTTTTTTATCGTCAGCCATATATAAATAATGTGTATTGATATTTATGGCACAAAGATAACAAAAATGTTCGGAATTTATTTGCAATTATGAAAAATAGCTCTATCTTTGCACCCGCTTAACAGCAATAAAGGATTGATTCGCTAGCTCAGCAGGTAGAGCACAACACTTTTAATGTTGGGGTCCTGGGTTCGAGCCCCAGGCGGATCACTGAAAACAAAAGAAAAATCAAGCAAATCCCTGATAATCAAGCATTATCGGGGATTTCTTTTTTCTAGCAGGTGGCAAAAAATAGCCGTTTCAAGCATATTATCGGTGGATAAATCGTGGGACTAAAATTTAATCGAAAAAAGTCCCACGAATTTGCATCTTTATCACTGATTCATAGCATTTTGCGTAGCACTACTTTGGAAGAGAATACATAGTTTTGTAACTCTAAAAACGATGTAAAAATGGCTAGAAAATCATTTTCGGTTTTGTTCTTCATCAAGAAAGGCAAATTATTGAAAGCTTCTATTCTTGACAAGTATAAGGATGTGGCAGAATGTACCGGAAAACTATTGCCAGTATTGAGCAATCAACGCATGAACAGTTACCTGAAAGAGATTGCAGATGTATGCGGATTGCAGAAAAATCTGTGCACACATTCAGCCCGGCACTCCTATGCCACAAGCATTTGCCTAGCGAATGGCGTAAGTATGGAGAACGTAGCCAAAATGTTAGGTCATGCCGATACCAGCGTAACAAAACACTATGCACGGGTACTGGATCAGAATATTCTAAAGGATATGCAGAAAGTAAATAGCTGTTTATCGGAATTGGCTATATAAATAAGGCAGTAGCCAATATAGAAAAAGGATTGGGAAGAATGAATTTCATTTTCTCAATCCTTTTTCTTTTAAAGTAAGTTTTCCAGAACTCAACATGAAGCATTGACAAAGTAAGTTCCGTATTTAGCCTGTTCAAGTCCAAGCCTTCGGTTTAGATAAAAATCTTCCTCTCATTACATTCGAGCGTATTTTTATCTAAAGACTTGCACAGACTAAATACTTCACTGGAAAAGTCAATGATTCAAATTAAATTCCGAAAAACAATGTTTTTGAGAATGGCAGGTTATTCTTTCCAGCTTTCAAAGTAGTGCTTTTGGAGCAGTTTGTCAATATCACTTTGCCGATAGATGATTTTCCCTTTTATCTGGATAAAGGGAATTAGCCCTGTATCCCTCCATTCTTGCAGGGTTCGCAAACTGACATTCAGTTTCTTAGAAACCTCATGGTTAGAAAGAAAGCGTTCCCCGTTCAGGTGGGGTTTGTAGTGCTTGACAATAGCTTCAATGCCATTCAGCATCGAATCGAGCGAAGAAATAAATTCTTTGACTTGCGGTGTATCTTTATTTATTAATTCCATGATTGAAAGATTGTTTTATTGAAATATTGATTTCAAAATGGCTAGATAGCTGGTTAGTTGCGCAGATAATCACCCAGCGATGAAATGCTAAGTACATCTTTTCCCGAATCATAATCTATATAGAGCCGTTTGGATGTAGCGGTAATAAAATACTGGCTACCATCTTGCTGTATCTCATAAGTAGCAGGAGAAGCCTGTTTAGTGGTTTCCGATACGTATATGATAGAGAGAAGATACTCTTTATCGTTCCGATAGATGATAACCGTAGGATTCAGATTAACACTTTCCCATGTACCGACAATGGAAAACAGGTTGAAGGACGGATAATCTTCTTTAGTTCTTTTCATAGGGCATGATTTGTTTGGGTGATTGATTTTGTGTTTCACTGTCCGCAATAATTCTTTCAATATCAGAAGACTTATAATAAATTTTGCTCCCAATTTGGGAATAAGCCAGCCGTCCACTACTTCGGTAATATTGCAGCGTTCGTTTACTAAAGCCTAACAACAGGCATACTTCCTGACTATCCAGCCAGTTTTCTACTTTCTGGGTATGCGTGTTGCACAAACTCTCTATCCGTTTGGCAAACTCCGTGAACCTCTCGCAGACATACAAGAATGTTCTTTTTTCAATGGTTACTACTTCCATACATTTAATTTTTAATGGTTTATAAAACGTGTTTATTCTATTTCACCAGCAAATGAAAGAAGAATCAAGAGCCGTTTTCTAAACTGTCCAGAAGTGTCTGATAAAGGCATGATTAGGCGTATTCTATGCTCTAAAATAGCCTGAATATGATTTAATTAGAGCCTCACATTTTTCCAATACAATATTATGTCTACTTTTGTAGAACTAATAAGAAACATCATGGACATAAAGAAATTGATAATAGAAGAAATTGGGTTATCAAATATCTCTTATGAGAGATTAATAGAAGTAACAGAAAGATTATCGTTAAAAAAGAAAGATTTTCTTTTGCAACAGGGTAAAGTGTGCGCTTTTATTGGCTTCGTTGAAAAGGGAACACTTCGTTCTTATATAGAAAAAGATGGTGAAGAATATACAAGTGATTTTTATACAGATGGCTCTTTTACAACATCCTATAGAAGTTTTCTAACCAAGAGCCAAGTATAGGAAGCATACAGGCATTAGAAAATTCTCTCATTCTGAGTTTATCCAAATCTAACTACGAACTTTTGTTACAGGAATCTAATGAGTGGTATAAGCTGGGAAAGTATATTGCAGATACACTCTTTATCAGAAAATGCCGTAAAGAGTCATCGCTACTAATGGATAGTGCATTGGATAGATATAAATTGCTTTTACGAACGTTTCCACATATAGAACAGCATGTATCACAATATCATATTGCATCTTATCTTGGTATTAAACCAGAATCTTTGAGCAGGCTTAAATCTCTTAACATAGGTCAATGAGATAATTGCCTCATTCACCCTAATTTTGCAGCAAAACAAAGAAATCATGAATAAAGCATTAATATTCGTTTTATTTTTATCACTAAATAGCTGCATTTGTATGAAAAAGAGTACAGTAACTAGAACTGATCTTCTGACAGTTCATTTACATGATAAACAGAGCTTATCAAAAGTAGAAATTAAGAAGATTGTAATTCCTCAAAATGGGAAAGCAGATTATCATCTTCATTCTTGCCCAGTTATGGGTTATGTAGTTTCGGGAACTTTATTATTTCAAATAGAGGGACAGAGTTCATATCTAATAAAAGCAGGTGAAGCTTTTTACGAGCCAAAAAATCAACCTATTTTACATTTTGATAATGCGTCAGATTCAACCCCTCTAATATTTGTAGCTTATTACCTATTAGAAGGTGATGAAGATTTGATTACATTGCTACCATATAAAAATGAATAAGAAAGCCATTCTATGCTCCTGAAACTGAGAATTATTCCAGTGAGTCATCTGCCATTTTTTTATATCCCCAATCAACCAAATATTTAATAAAAGGAATAAGCTCCTTACCTGTTTCAGTTAATGAGTATTCTACTTTTGGTGGAACTTGGGGATACATTTTGCGATGAATCAAATTGTCTGTTTCCAGTTCCTTTAAAGTCTGTGTTAGCATTTTCGTGCTTATATCTGACATTTCACGGCTAAGTTCACCATAACGCAAAACCAAATGTTTAGATAGAGCCCAAAGAATTCGTCCCTTATACTTTCCACCTATTCTTTGGAAAGCATAATCAAGGACGCAAACCTCTTTTTTAGTATTCTTATTCATTTTATTTCAGACGTATTGAACTGATTATCTACATTAGATACATTTTAGTATGTACCATACAATTCTGTACATACTTGATACAAAGGTAGTAAACATTTAATTTTGCAAAAACATTAAGCAGAAATATATGAAAACAAAAATTGCATTACTCCTCATTGATATTCAAAATGACTATTTTAAAGGAGGATTGAATCCATTAGTTGGAAGTTCCGAAGCTGGATTAAAAGCACAAGTAATCTTGCAACACTTTAGATTACAGGGTTTACCCATAATACATATACAACATATCTCTACCAAACAGGGTGCAACATTCTTTCTTCCCAACACTAAAGGAGCGAAAATACATGAAAATGTTGCACCACTGAAAGAAGAGAATGTTATTATTAAACATACCCCTAATAGTTTTCATCGGACTATATTAGATAATTTATTACGCTCTCAGGATATTACAGATTTAGTTATCTGTGGAATGATGACGCAAATGTGTGTGGATGCAACAGTAAGAGCGGCTAAAGACCTCGGTTACAACTGCATAATAATAGCCGATGCTTGTGCAACAAAAGACTTAGAGTTTCAAGATCAAATAATAAAAGCAAAAGACGTACACGCATCTTTTCTGTCTTCGCTCAACCATTATTATTCAACTATCATTACAACAAAAGAATATATAAATCACCTAACAAACAAGAAGAAAGATGAAAACGATTAGTTTATTTATGCTCACAGTTGTATTTTCACACCCCATTTTTAGCAAAAAACAAAGTAGTACACTTTTTATTAATTAAATATGAATAACATTCTTAAATTAAGATTTTTTCGACTATTGTCGGAATACTCACAGCAGCAAGCACCTGTATTAGATTTTACAGAAGCTATTGAAGAATTGGCTAAACATTTAGCTGATATTAGTATGAGTGAACAAGATTATAGCATTTTGTTACGCTATTTTTCTTTTGGACTAAACAGGCTCAAATCGTACCGCGTACAATTTGGGCAAGGGGAAAATTGCACCATTACTACTTATTGATGAAGCAATAGAACTTATAAAAACTGAAATCCGTATCTTGAATCTACGAATTCAATACCCTGAACAATTTCAGAAGCACAAGAAGACACGACCTTTTTCTACTTTCTATTTAACAGACAAAACCACACTAATCAACATAATGGAATTAGTTAGTGGTCTATTCCTATCCAAACGAATCATATACAAGAACGGTACACCTGTACCATTATCTGTTATCACAAAATCTTTTGAAGAACTATTTAATATTAAATTAGGCGATTGTTATAAGAAACATGAAAGTGTAATTTCCCGTAAGCCTATTAAACTAACTGAATTTTTAGATGAACTTCGGAAGTTTATTATCGAAGAACGAGAAAATAAAGGATACAGATAATCAATATCTTATCAATGTTTTATAGGGGAGTACCACTGGTACACCCCTAATTAGTTTGCATTCATTTACCGAACTTTGCTTCATCAATCGATTGAGAATAATAATGTTGAACTTAAAATTGAAGCAAAATGTATATAGACAACGAAAACTTCGAGAAGTGGATGGAGAAGCTATCCAAGAAACTCACCGAAATCGGGCAAGACTTGAAATCTCTTATCAATACCGATACTGTATTCGATGAAAATGAGAAGTTATTGGATAATCAGGATTTAGCTTTTCTACTAAAAGCATCTTTCAGAACTCTACAACGCTATCGGGCAAAAGGTGTACTTCCCTACTTTACTATCGGACGGAAAACGTACTATAGAGCCAGCGATATTCGGGCTTTCGTCCGTGAATATGCCGATTCTCAAACCTACAAACAGTTTGAAAAAGCCAATCAGTTAGCAAACCAGCCCTGATAGCAAAAAGTAGCAGAGGAAAGAAGCCTGTGTTCAGGTTATTCCTCTGTGCCACCACCCCGATTTAGCACAAACTGCCTCACCTATCAGTTCAGCCCGTTTCGCTAAATCGAGCAAGAGGGAACTGGACAAGTCCTGTTCTTCCCTCTTGCTCTGCGAGGCAAAGCCTTCGGCTTTAGCGTGTTACAAGAACACGCTGTAATGACACCTGTAATAAGCATTTTCTTTGTAATGCTTATTATCAAGAATTTATCTATTCATATTTCTATAAAAAAGTAATTACCATGCCAAACAGCAGTCGAAAAACGATATTCACTACCATTTCCATAGACAAGGAAACGGCAGCTTTGGTAGAGAAGATATGCAAACGCTATTCACTGAAAAAGAGTGAAGTTGTAAAGTCGGCGTTCGGGTATATAGATAAGGCACATATCAACCCATCCGAAGCACCTGAATCCGTAAAATCAGAACTGGCGAAAATAAACAAGAGACAGGATGATATTATCCGGTTTATCCGTCACTACGAGGAAGAACAACTGAACCCCATGATACGGGTAACAAATTCTATTGCTTTGCGTTTCGATGTTATCGGCAAAACTTTGGAAACTCTTATTCTCTCTCAACTGGAAGCCAGTCAGGAAAGACAAACAGCCGTACTGAAAAAACTAAGTGAACAGTTTGGCAAACATGCCGATGTGATAAACAATCAGTCCAAACAAATTAATACACTTTACCAGATACACCAACGAGATTATAAGAAGCTACTTCAACTGATACAACTCTACTCGGAACTTTCTGCTTGTGGTGTGATGGATAGCAAAAGAAAAGATAACCTAAAAACAGAGATTACAAACCTAATAAATACATAGGCTTATGCATATAGACTTTGCTCCACCATCGAACGGAACATATAATAATTCCGGAAGTAGCCGACAGCTAGCCAATTACATGGAACATGAAGATTTGGAACGCATGGAAAGAGGTATCTTTACCGAAGGCTTTTTCAATCTGACAGATGATAACATCTATAAATCAAAAGTTATAAAAGATATAGATAGTAATATCGGGCAACTCCTAAAAACGGATGCTAAATTTTACGCTATCCATGTCAGCCCATCAGAAAATGAGCTTCGAGCAATGGGAAACACGGAACAGGAGAAAGCCGAAGCCATGAAACGGTATATTCGTGAGGTGTTTATTCCTGAATATGCCAAGAACTTCAATAAAGAGCTATCCGCTTCGGATATAAAGTTTTATGGCAAGATTCATTTTGAGCGTAGTCGTTCAAATAATGAATTGAATATGCACTGCCATTTGATTATAAGCCGTAAAGATCAAGCTAATAAGAAAAAACTATCACCGCTTACCAACCATAAGAACACCAAGAACGGAATAATTAAAGGTGGATTTAATCGTGTGAACCTATTTCAAAAAATAGAAAGAGGATTTGATTATATGTTTTGCTACGACCGCCAACAATTCGAATCGTTCGACTACCATAATACGATGAAAAACGGTTCTATATCCGAGTTGCTTAAACAACAAGAGCAAGAACTTCAATCTTATGAAAGAAAAACGAAAATCAATCAAGATAGAAATAAAGAAAACTTGTTCGCTAAAAATCATAAAAACAATCATCCCCCCAGTTCACCAATCCCTCTTGTTTCATTAGAAGTGGATGATAGTTATGTACCATTAGAAAAATCTGCGCACTCTAAAAAGAAAAAATGGAAAAGAAAAAAAATATAAATAATATTTTCACACCAAGGATATTACATGTAATTTTGTAGAAAAAAGAAATAAGATGAATGCTGCTACAGAAATCATTGAAAACATTTTTAAAGAGAAACCTTTAGATTTATATGACTATATATTACGAGGTCCATTCTGTGATATTTATACAGAGTTTAAAAAAACGCATAAAGATGATTGTCGAAACTATTCATCTTTGCTGATTGATAAATTTGCAATCCATTCTGCCTCTTTTTTTCATTTATCTAAGGGTATAATAGAACATCAAAAATCGGGTGAACAACTTAAAATGAGTGGATATGATATTTTCACAGTTAATGCCATTTTTAGAACAATAATGGAAACCTATGCTACGTTTCACAATATTTTTGTCGAACCATCCAATATAGAAGAGAAAAAATTTCGTTTTTTATTGTGGAAAATAGATGGACTTACAGAGAAAAGTCGATTTAATATTGATGAAAAGGATTTCTCAACCGCAAAAAGCATATTGGAAAATGACAAAATTGTATTAAATAATACCATTACAGAATTTGAATCTTGCATTTTTTTTAGATTGCTCACAAAGGAACAGATAAATAAAATATATAATCCTGCAAATAAGAAATATTGTTGGAGATTTATATATTCAGGAGAAGAAATAAAGCCTCTAAATATCACCAAATTAATCGCTCACGTATTTAAGACAAGAGCTTTTATTAATACATATAGGTATACCTCAATTCATACCCACTCAAACTATTATGCAATAGAAGAATTCTCCAAAATAAGAGGAAAACTCTTACCTAATGAATATACAGACCCATTAACACGACTTGCCATAATGACTACTGCAATGCTTATTGATGACATTTGTTTAATTGATAATAATGCCAAACAAATATTATTACCTATCCCAGTCATTCGATTTATTAAGGGAATAAGTCAAGATATTAAAACGTTAAAACCATAAAATTCATACAGTATAAAGAAACTAGTTATTAATCTGCACATAATGCATCAATATACATTTGCTGGAAATCTGCTGGTACATTATTTGTAGCCTGCTGAATAGCTGTTTTAATGGCAGAAGGAGTTGTATTAATTGAGACCTTTTCTCCTTCAATATTGATAAATCCGGGTACTAGAACCAATAAACTATTCAGTAAACCTTTCATATTTGACTCTGAAATTATCACAGGAGGATTCAAATGCTTTAGCTCAGACCTAATGGCTGATATTTTAGGTGGTTCTGTATCTTCTTTTTGTAAAACGTATATAACTTCTAACAATTCATCAATAGGACCTCTATCTATAGTTGTTTTTTCAATCTCATCTATCCAAAATTTCACTTCATTAGGAGTATGACAAGTTTCAAACATATCCCTCAGTTTTTTTAATCCAATTTGTTTAGGTACAGCTAATAATAGTAATCTCATCAAATCTTTTGCACGTATTGCTGTGATTTTTTGCTGCTTTAACTCTATATTTAGTGCTCCTTCTGGATTGTCAGCACCTTCATAATCTATTGCCACAACCACAGAATATTGGGCTTTATAAGCTTCTTTATGTCTATATAGTGCAGATAATCTAGCCGTTCCTGCTTGAATTTTATTTTTACCTGTACTTTTAGCATCGTAAGTAAGACTATAATTTTCTGATTTATTTTCCTCAGAAAATCCAAGAATAGCACTTGCATACCCATCAGGATTATTACTTCCACCTATTTTAGTTGTCTCAAAGCCGAGTGTATGAAAAGCCTTATAAATAGCATCTTCTAAACCCGTAGAATCGCTAAGTGCATCCTTGACCATTCCTGCTACAAGAGGTGCACTTGCCCTATCTCCAAAGACTAACTCTCTTAGTATTTTATCTCTTCTTTTCATTATTGCATGTATAGACTCCTCTGGAATACATATCTCATACATGTGAGCTTCTGTCAAGACCTCTGTTATTGCTATAAATTCAATTGGAAGTTTAGATTTAAATTCATCACTATAATTTGCAATAAAAGGATGCATTAGATTTATTCTTAAAGTCCTTTTTTCTACACTAAATTTAGCGATAGGGTCTTCCGGAGGCATTATTTCCCATACAGAACTACCCGTAAACAAGTTATTTTCCTCAACATCTTTCTCTAATTTTGCTATAAAATTTTCTTTTGACTCCTCTCCACGTTCTATTGGCAAAATAAGCCAAGGGCTAATAATTTCATCATTAAAGAATTTCTTTGCAAAGGTCACAATAGGCGTGCGAGACAAAGAAGTAGATGTTTGTGCTAACCTATACGAAATAGAACTCTCATCTTCCTTTTGTTTCTCTTTTTCAAAATAAATCTTTCTTATTTCATTATTAAATTTCTTCTTTATATATTCTTTTAATTCTGAAAAAGGTTTTGATTCTTTTATTATTTCTCTTGTCGAAGCTATATTTTCATCTAACTCGTCTGCATATATTGTAATTCTTGTGCGATTAAATGCACCATGAGAAAACGCATCCATCCCCAGCAAAGGATCGTCCAAATTTATTAATCGATTACGTACCATTAGAAAAATCCCATGACTACGTCCTAATTCACTTGATTTTCCTTCAACTAAAGAATCTTCAAATAACTCACATATCCCATGCACATTTTTTAAATGTGGAAAATCTACATAATAATTTTCACCATCGTTATGTACTATACAATTATCCATCTTTTGCATGGTTTCATCATCACGCCCCACTATCCATGTTTTAACCAATGGGATTTTAATTTTTGACGATTCCAGCAATACACCATTATAAAATAATTTAAATTTAGGATTCAATGGAAGTGCTGTTTTTAAAATCCATTTTAATCTACCCTCTTTTATTTCAGTACTTTTTGCCTTCAATGCAGTCATTATAGAAAAAGTCCAAGAAGGTTCTGCTTCTTCACCAAATAAATCAAATGGAAGAATTGGATTAATTGTTTTTTTTATATATGGTTGTAATAAAGAACGAACTTCATTCTCAGACAATTCTATTTCATCAAGAGTTAAATGCTCACCACTTTTTTTATGAATTCTCGTATAATCCATTTGTGTGGCTAAATATCGATCATTCTTTTTACAAATATAAGTCAAGTTATTAGCTAATATATATGTAGCCAGCTTTCCTATGCCAAAACGTCCAATTGGTAATCGTTCAGAGTCACTCTCTTCATGTAATCTTTTAGTAGATTCTCCTACTTTCCACAAATTTTTCAATTCATCATGATTCATACTATCCCCATTGTCACACACCCACATATATGCACCTTCTGCAGCCAAATCAGAAGAAACATAAACACCTACTTTAGAAGCATGTGCATCATATGAGTTACAGACCAGCTCTTCAAAAGCCTTGTTAGGACTTGAGTATAAGCCTGCAGAAAAAAGTTCAATAATTCTATAACTTAAAGTTACATGTATATCATCTATTTTTTTACCTGTATTAATCTTCATATTTTTTTCCAATGATTATGAATTCCTCTGAATAAACTTGCCGACTATTCTTGTTGGAAGTAAATTTTCCTCTTGAATCCCGGTATGGCGTCAATATCTTTTTTGATATTTTTCGTTGTATTATTTCCAAGTCTCTAAACCCAGCACTATACATGCTTTCGATTAAATGCTTTGCATTGTCTATTTTCACCTTCTTATATTCAGTGTTACCTATCACAAAAAGAGAATAACCATTATTATTTAATAGTTGAAAAGCTTTAGATGTTACTTTCTGCATATCAACAAAATATTTTGATGCAGCCTTTGCTTTTGATTTATCAACTTTATACAAACTACTAACAATATCTAATCCTATAGGACTTAATTGATTCAAATTATCCTCATAATCAGATTCATGATAAATACTTCCAATAGTACCTTTTCGCAATATTTTATAATCATCAACAAACCCCAACCACAATGTCGATAGTTGATGTAAATCAGCATATTCATAAGATGTTACATATGGTGGACTAGTGACAATTAGGTCAGCAAAAGAGTTTTCTATTTTTTTATCTAAGAAATTTATATTCTCTATCTTAATTTGATTTTCGTTAGATATCAAGTTCTCATTATTAGCTTTAATCATCATATCAACCTGCCTTACAAAAGCGTCTATTACTACTGCAGGAACTTTATCTGGATCAACCTGAGGCTTTATGGACTTCGTTAACCAAACAGATGTTGATTTCAATATATTGGAAAATGCACACAAAAAAAACTTTTTATAAGATACATTCTCAATTAATACAATTGAGATAGCTCTCTTTAAAGCTAATAGGTCTCTAATCTGTTGATTTTTAAACCAATATTTAATCCTTTCATTAATATTTTCTATATCTTCATTTGCAATAATCAAGGAAGAGAATACATTAACTATTTCATTACTATATTTTTTTAAAAGATCGTCTTGGTATTTTTGACTTTTAACCTCTGCAATAAGTGTCGCTACTGGATTAATATCACATCCCCAGAAATCAATCCCGTTTTTCTTTGTTTCGTAGGCTACAGTTCCGCAACCGCAGAAAATATCAGCAATGAGATTTACTTCTCCCCCCCTTCTTTTCACAAACTCAATAGCTTTAGTGGTAATAAATGCAGGGAACTTTGCAGGATAAGCATGTATTTTATGCATTCTGCATTCTTTCTCACTCCCAGTGTTCCAATATTCATCTACTGGAATTTGCTCAAAATCAATATTATAGAAGTTATTTCCAACTTGCATATCATATAGTCTAAATTATTCATTTACAAAGATAGTAGATAGAGGCTAATTTCTAAAGAAATAAGTGAATAATTAAAATATAGCAAGCTATTTCTTTTTTTCTAATCTTCTCATAAAGACTAGAATAAGGTACACCAATCATCAACTATAGTTAATCAATGTTATATCACATCTCGACTTAAACAATATAAAATTGAAACAATTATCTTTGCCCTCAGTATTCTCCATCAGCAAACTACCGCAAAAGCACGTAGCAAATTAGTGGGATAATTCATGGGATATGCTTGAAGCAAAAAATATAAAGTTTTAAATATCAGCATGGTAACTCTGAAAGGAGAATCCCAGGCGGATCACATAAGAACAAAGCCAAACGGCGACAAAAAAGAGACAAGTCCTACAATATCAACGTATTGTAGGACTTTTTTTATGTTTCAGTCTTGCCTGAAAGACAAAAAAGGGGCACGAAAAGACACGGTTGAGTATCCAAATCGTACCCCCTTTCCCAAAAAACGATTAGGGGGTACGATTGTCGGAAAATGGCTTACTTTTGACGTGATTTGTCTATACTCTATTTATCTCATTTACAGTGATTAAAATTAGTTTTGCAATCTAAAAAAAGTGAGATTATGAAAAATGAAAAGAGTACATTCAGCGTATTGTTTTACCTGAAAAAAGACAAGATGAAAAAGAATGGTTTAGTACCCATTCATGCCCGTATCACAATCAACGGCAAACAAACCCAATTCAATACCAAGTTAGAAGTCTTTGAAACTAACTGGAAATCCGGCAGAGCCATAGGTAAATCTATGGAGATACAAAGGCTTAACTCCATGCTGGACGACATCAAAGCAAATATACGTTCCCACTTCCACAATCAATTAATGCGGGATAGTTATGTTACACCCGAAAGCGTGAAAAATGCACTATTGGGAAAAGAGGAAGAAGCAAATACCATTATTTCTTTTTTTACTCAACACAACGACCAATACAAGAAAAAGGTCGAAGCGGGAGAAGCGACCCCCAAAACATACAGCAGATACGAACTAACCAAGTTACGCCTGACTGAATACATGAAAGATGAATATCGTGTATCAGATATGCCGATACGCCAAATCAACAAGGTATTCATCGAAAACTTCTACCTATATATAATAAAGAACCACGACTGTTCACCCAATACGGCAATGAAGTTTATCCAGCGTTTCCGCACGGTGGTAAACTTTGCACAAGGTACAAGATTGATTACTGCCGACCCGTTCGCCAATTATAAACTGAAATTCGAGTATATAGAAAGAGGGTATCTTGACAAGGACGAGATAAGCAGGATATGCAATAAAAATTTTGCTTCAAAGCGGTTGGAACAAGTGCGGGATATATTCATTTTTAGCTGCTATACGGGACTTTCATACGTGGATATATGCGAATTAACCAGTAATGACATACGTTTAGCATTTGATGGTAATCTGTGGATTATAAAGAAACGCCACAAAACAAAGGTAACATCGAATATCCGGTTACTGGATATTCCGAAAGCTATCCTGAACAAATACGAGGGAAAACTTAAAAACGGTCAGCTATTACCAATTATCAGCAATCAAAAGATAAATGATTATTTGAAAAAAATTGCTATCGTATGCGGAATTGACAAAAACGTCACATTCCATGTTGCAAGATATAGCAATTTTTCTTTCTTGCTAAAATACAGCGTGTTACAAAATATTTTAGCTTAAGAGGTAACGATTTAGAAACCAGTGAAATTCTGTATTATACATCGCTTTGTAGTATTTCAAAAGAACGCTTTTTCCAGATGCAAAGGTAATGAGTATTTCTTTAACTACCAAAACAATAGTTGGAAAACAAGGAAAAGTAAACGAACTTTTCAATCATTGAAAGATTCTATACCTATTGATTGTATTTTTATCATCTCTTGACTTTGGAGAAAGGCAAGATGGACGGCAAAATATGGATGATGGCCAGTGCCTGCTTTCTCTATCTCTTCATTGCAGAATGTTTGTGAAATCGTTTGTTACTTTAACTTTTAATTTTTGATTATCACTCTCAATCTATTGCAAAATCACAAATTGAAGTGTATCCATAGTAATTAAAGCATTAATGCTGATACATTGAAAGAAATATAACCATTCCGGATTTTTTTGTTTATTGTGCATTATGGTTGCATAGAAATTCCGTATCTTTGCATTATATTATAGACCAATTGATTTGTAGAACATGGCTAATATATACAATAGCGAGCAGCATATTGCCCTGATGAAAATTTTGGATGCCCGTAACAGATCATCCATAACCCCTAATATGCCCCTTTGGAAACTTAAATTAACTGAGGAAGAATATACAAACTTAAAGGAGACCCTTGCCCAAAATATATGTCGCTTAGAAGATTTTGGAATTGAGGCGGCTTTGTGTTACGCCGAATGGTGGAGAAGAGACTATAATGGTGGAATTCCTTCCAGAGAAGATGTCGCAGTTGGATTAGGACTGCCTCACTATTGTTGGGAGCAACTATATAAGGCTGCGCGTCAGGGTCTTAAAAGTCATGGATTCGCATTCATTCACTCTCTCAAGGGTAATGAATATTTTAGAACTTTACTGAATCAAGGAGGCCTTCCTGTAAATTACATAAAGAATGGAACCAATCTTGGTGGGTTTTCACGCTTTCTCCTTGGTTTGGTTGAAGAATTGTCTTCAATAAATATTGATTGGGATGATAATAACCTTGATTTAATCAAAAATTTTAATTGTATTGCTTATCTTGGGAAAGCGTTCAAGAATGACAATATTTACGATGTTTCATTACAGATTGCTCATGCAATCATATCCGAAGAAGATCGCTGGCTACCATATGATGACGCGGATTCCTCTTTGTCGGAACTGACTAAATCCCTAAAAAGAGAATACCGGCGAGTTAAGAGTGAACACAGAACTACACCACTTTCTCTAAGCTGGAAACTCCGTTTGACTTCGGACGAAACCGCGAATCTTTTTGTCAATTTGAATGTAGTAAAAGAGATTTCATCAAAATCTATCGAAGGTTTGGACTACCAATCGTGCTACACCTTCGATGTGTTTGTTGCTGGGATACTTGTTGGAAAGTATGTAAGAAAATCCTTAGTTAAGGATGACATAGGAGAGGTTATCGGTGCGATATACTCTCGTGTAACTGTTGGCGTGGCAAATGATATAAAGTGGAATGGCGAGCCTGTAGTTGAAGTTAAGATTAGGTGTGATAACGATGACAGATTGTTTCCAACATTATGTGGCAGTTATCCTCCGAATTTCGAATGCCCTCAGGTTTTCCAAATGCTCGATGATAATGTGTATTCTTTGAAACCGACAGCGAACGCTGAAAGTAATATAGCAGTTTTCTCCACTGATTGGAAGTGTGATGGAAGTCACAAGCTATCACTAAATGGAAAACTTTATTCAGCGATTGAGTTTGCTAATCAAGTGGATTTGCACAATTGTGTATTGAATGAGGATATGACCATAACCAATGAGTTCACGCCTTATAGTGCTGAATTCAGAGGTACATATATACAATGGGTTGAGCAATCTAATTTTAAGTTATTGACTCGTATTCCGGTAATAAGCGTTTTTGACCAAACTGGTATCAGAGTCGGAAATATCAAGCCTAAATATCGTGTTCATAATAGTAAAACTGATTGGCGGAATTTGTCCAATTCATGTCTTTTGCCATTTGGGCTTGTAGATATTAAGGTAGAATTTCCTGACAACAAATACGAGGTGGAGACATTTTATTTCATAGACGATATGACTTTTGTTTCTCGCAACGAAAGGATGTTTTCCACAGAGTTATGTCTTGATTCTCGCCATATTATGTCTGCAAAAGTTGATGAGTGCGAAGACTTATCTGTTGAAATGATAGATAAAAATATATGGAGGATTTCCAGAGATGCCTGTGCTTCTAAATATTCACCTACATGTAATTTGAAAATAATGGCTGAGGGCAATCCTCCTTTGAGAATATCTGTTGTTGCACCATTTGAGGGTATAGTAATATCTGATTTGGAAGGAAAAATTGTGCCGTCTGGAAAAATCATATCTTATGATAACCTGAGATATTTTAATATTATCAGTCACGGACAAGCTGGTATGATAGATGTGACTTACAAATCTGATAAAATAACGGATTACGATAAAATCAAGCATCTTAAAAGTCCCGTAATTGAAGGTATAGTTCCATTATCAGATTATCGCGATTTATTCGCAAGAATGTTTCAATTATATGGTGCAAATACTTTTGACCGAAGCAGTTCCATAGAATTGAGAATATACGACAAATGCATCTATATAAGGAAATTTGTTCTTGATAGTGAGTTGATCTCAGATAAAATTCGAATCACAGATGATACCAACGAAGACACTTCGGATTTCATATATGACGGTGATGTTTATGCACTGCCAGTTTCCGAAGATATAAAACCGGCCGAATTAGTACAGATAAAGCTTGAGTCGTATAATCGACAAATGAACTTGTTTACAATTCCTGACGAGCTTTTGAATTCGGAAGCAATCCTTTTCTCTGGTCCCGAAAGTTCTCGCAGACTCGTTCCTAAGTATTATAACTTTGGGCAAGAAGATTACAGTTTGGAAGTGCGTAGAGAGAAGTCTGCTACTAACATAATACATTGGGGTGAAAAACTTAGCAAAGATGATGTTTTTTCCGGCGAATATTGGATGAAAACAGTAAAGGCCTTCCGCATTATTTCCGAGTTTAATCTTCCGTTTACCACATATAATGCATTCAAAGCCATAGGTCGTGTTCCTAAATTATTGGTTAACCTAATATTAGCCTGTTGGCTTAATGGTGCTTCCGATATTCTCATTCAGGAAATTGACCGTTTTGAAGATGAATTAAACATTGCAGTACATTGGATTCCGCGCACTGTGTGGGGAGAATGTATTGAGAATTTCATATGTTTGCTTCCTCCAGAACTCAGTAGTATAATAACGGCAAAATTAGGCGAGATTACAGAACTGATAAATGGACTTTTCAATGCTACGCTATCTGCGGAAGTTGCTTCTGAACTTATCCATTATGTTGCGGAAGGCAATATCGGACGTGCCCATATCTTCTCAATATCGGACATAAATCAATTTAAGTCAAGGATACATGGGTATACAGATAATAATATGGACCTACCCCTAATCCGATTTGTGCTTCAAAATCAATATTATGTAGACCAAAAGATGCTCGTGTCCTATCGCGTGATGATTGAGGCTGCAATGTGTGCTGCGGAAAACCTTGCACAAGTAAAAGATTGCATAAATCTTTTTTCGTTAGAAGGCCGAGATTATGCTCGTATTATTAATTTTTACCAAAAATACTTCAAAGAAACCTACAGTGAGATATTCATCGGAACTGTAAAACAAATTGCAAGCAAATGAATATGAATTATTTTTCATTCTATAATAAGGCCAAGGAATTGCTAATAGATTCTCTTGCTTCTCTTTGGTTCAAGGGTCAAGCCCGAGAACAAGATATTGACATTGAGATTACGGAGAAGGCAAAGAACCTGCTCGCTACCCGTGGCTTCACTCCAAAATACGGAGCACGTCAGGTGGCGGGTACGATACGTAACTATATCCGCCGTCCTATCTCAAAGATGATTGTTGCAGGGACATTGGCGGCAGGTAATACAGTTGTTGTCGATGTGGCGGATAATGGAGATATTGGTTGGAATGTAAAATAAAAGAATTATGAAAAAATACAGGAAGGTATATATCTCTCCGGGAGAATTTGAATATAATAAAAGCAAAGGCATATTATATGAAGGTTTTGTTATAGGTGTAGGATATGCCTATATTCGTTTTATTACACCTACAGTAAAACGTTTGCTCTATGCAAACCCTGCCTGCTATTATTTCGATACAATAAAGGTTCAGGAATTGGACATTTCTGAAGAAACAATAATATTGAGTTTTCCACCTTTAGCGAGTGAACCTTCTTCTAAAGGTTTATCCGCTGTAGCGAGAACGGCAAAATTCGCTTTATCCCATCCTTTGATAGCTGCAGAAATAGGGTATTGGATAAAAGGAAGTACCAACATTTCAACAAATGCGGTAAGATTCGCAACCCGTAATGACGTACTATCAGGGGGAGACGGCGCGGAAAGCAATGCTTTCCGCCATACATTGTGGCAAAGCTATATCACCAATAGGCATGGGATAGAAATAGCAACTTCTATAGGAAATGCCCATGAAGAAAATCCTGATGTGAATCTTCGCAACAGAAGGTTCAGAACCCAACTCGATGCTGACCAGACAATAGATTTGTTGAATAATCAAATAGGACGCTCACTCGGTAATACAGCACCGATAGGTATGCGGGATATGGCTCTTCGTGTTTTGGAAGTATTTTATAGAGACGGATTATACACTGCAAAACAGAGTGAAGACGGCAGTTGGTATATTGACAGAACAAAGATTACACAAGAGCAATACAACAGTTTGAAGAAGTTCTATGAAATAGCAAATGATTTCGGAAGAAGCAAGGAAGAACAGGACGAAATTATGAAGAATGCGGCTAAACGAGATGAGAAGCTATTAGATGAGTATGAGAAACATTGGCATAGTATCAGATGAAAAATGTGAATAGATTATTTTTTTTATTGATTTTATTCATCTTTATCGGCATGCAAATGAGCTGTACAAATAGTTCTACTCCTTTTAACAGAAAAGGATGGGACGAATGGGACGGTCATCATTATTCCCGAAAGTATATGATTGATGATGTTATGAACAATCATCTGAAAACAGGAATGACTTATCAAGAAATAGTAGACCTTTTGGGAAAATCGCATTATACCAATTCTTCAAACGAAGCAATTATAAATGATTCTATATGCAGTATAATTTATGATATAGATGTAGAATATAAATTAGGTGATATTGACCCCTACAAAGGGAAAGACTTACTTATTGAATTTGGAAAAGACTCTCTGGTAATCAGTTATAAACTTATTGAATGGGAGTCTGGTAAACAATAAAATTATATAGCCTATGTTCGGACATAAAAGTTTTTTAAGAATAGGTGCTTTGAACGATTCCAGCATTCTGGGATTATACAAAGACAGTTATGAACTGGAAAGTTGCAGTTACAGTTTCTCTCAGGGAATAGACTTGAACGGTAAACCACAAACAGAGGTGCGTGGAGGAACAATCTTTCTGACTTATGCCAGTTTGCCACAGGAAGATATGCTTCGGTGGATGTTAGGTTCTGTTCAGTATGAAGACGGAGCAATCGTGATATGCGATGACAATGATGAACCTCTGGAAAAGATTATATTTGAACAGGCGGCTTGCGTGGGATTGGAAATTGAATACACGCAAACGGGCAAGTCGTATATCCATACGAAGATTACGCTACAAGCAAGAAAAATCAAGGTGGGAGGAACTACTCTTGAAAACCGTTGGACAATTAATAAATAAAAGATATGGGATTATTCAGTTTACCACAAATAGACAGCGATTTGACTGCATGGTTCATCCTTGACGGGAAAGAATATGAAATGAATCAGTTCAATATCACTTTTGGACAAGCAGTAGACCATAAAGGACAGCCGCAAGATGAAACCCGTGGGGGACAGATGCAGGTTGTGCTGTCAGAGGCATTGCCGGAAAGTGTCTATCGTTGGGCGATGTCTTCCGTCTCGAAAAACGGTAGAATAGAGTTCCGGTCGAAAACTGCAAACTGCCCACTACGAATAGAGTTTATAAACGCTTATTGCGTAAACTTCCAAAGGCAGATAAGCAACCATTCGGGATTATATTCATTATTGAATATTACACCGGATGAAATACTTATAAATGGAATCAGTTTTGATAATCATTGGGTATAACCGGCGATAGCGAAGCCTTGAAACAAAAATTTATATGCAAACGCACCTGTACCTTCATAAAGAAAACACCGACTTACCCCACGACAAGTATCGGGGGAAATATCCGCTGAAACACTTTGATTACGGGTTGAGCCGTAATGTGGGGCGTAAAGGTGACATCACTTCCGGCTTATGCGGCGGAGAAATACGGATCGTCATTGGCGGATTTGCCGACGCTACCCTGCTGGGATGGCTCTTTGACAGATTCCGTCAGGAAGATGGGGCGATTGTTACACTGGATGAACACGAAACGACCTTTGCCAAACTACAATTTGCGGGCGCATCGGTAAAAAGCTATCGTATGAACTACGATTCGCGGGTTAAAAAAGGCGTGGTGACTATCATTGTGATAGAAGCCAAAGAGATTGCAACGGACAACGACTTGTTTTTTACTAACAAATAAATAACTATGGGATTTTTCGACAGGCTGTTTAAAGGAAAAGAAGTGTTTGCGGACAGACGCAATCCGGATATGGTATGCGAAATGACGCTTTGCGGACAGTCGCACATCTTGTCCGAGTTTGATATTGCCTATGAGCCGGATAATTCCTCGAAAGAATATATGGAAGCATACGCTGTGTTCTCGGAGCCGGTAAACGCAGAGGTAGAGAACTGGATAATGAAAGCGGACAGAAAACAAAGCGGAGTAGTCCGATTCTACCGCAACAGCGATGCGATGGACGAGGGTGCGCTGTTCGAGATAAAATTCAGTGATGCCAGTTGCGTGCATTACCGCAATGTATCGCAGGGAGACGCATCGGTAAAGACAATTGTGATGACCCTTCCGTCTGTCCGGATGGGAGGTGATGAATTTAGTTAAAACGATAATACTATGGCCATATACTCACTACATGAAATGGCAGGACTGCTCAAAACCGGTCTTTGGCAAGGCGGTGAAGTCGAGAAGCTCGGATACATCGGGACGGCAGTTCCCCATGCTTCCCCCGCACCGGCTTGCGGGCTGACGGGAGTATATATCAGTTATGATACCATGCTGGAGAGATGCGAAGTCTCGATGCAAGGCGGCGGGTGTGAATTGTTCATTTCACAATACCACCCCTATACCGGAACTTATATGACCTATGTTCTGGAAAGCAATCTTTCCGACAGGAGATTGCTTCTGGCTAAGCTGGAGGATATACTCGCAGACCGGAGGAATCCCTACCTATGGTCGCACAACTTGTACAAAAGAAATTCATTCGGCATTGAGCGCCGGTATGACACAGGACATAGCAGTATGTGGGGCGGTAGAATAGCCGCACCACGACAAAGTAAATTCTTTGGAAGATGAAACAGAAATACTATAAACTACCGGTACGTTTGGAAAAGCTCTTCGAAGGAGATATCCGGCAACTGGAAAGATGTTCCGAACTGGAATCCATCGACCAGCACATCGAACTGTTGCTGACCACCTGTCCGGGTGAGCACCGTTTCGACCCCAAATACGGTTGTCGGATTTGGGAGTTGGACTTTGAGCGCATTGTTTCTACCGAACAATGGAAAGAACTGTTTACCGGATACGTGATGCAGGCGATTTCCACTTATGAGAAACGCATTTCCGACATCACTCTCTCGGTAAACCTACAAGAAGTCGTCAGGGAAGAAGTTCTGGATAACCGGATGATACGTAAGCGGGTAGATATTACAGTACTCGCCACATTGAATTCCACCGGTGCTCCCTGCGGTTTCGGTTACAAATTATACATGGGACCTTTATCAAACGAATAATCAGGCAGTTGAAATATAAAATTAAAACGTATGGCAAATCTATTCACAAAAGAAAGCATTAAAGCCCGGATGTTCAAACAGGCGGCAACCCTATATGACATACGAAATATAGATGGCATGGACCCCCTTATCCGACTGCTGATTGAAGCCTTGTCGGGCGAAATTTTCAAGCTGTCCGGTGATATGCACGCCATTGAAAGCCGATTGTTGGAGAAAGTCGCTTCCGCCCTTACTCCACACACGGCATTGGTTGCCAAACCCGCCCATGCTATTGCTGCTGCCCGACCATATACACCGCAAGCTACTGTATCTCCCACAGACCTGTTTTCTTATAAAAGCACGGAGATAGTGAAGAAGTATAAGATGAAAAATCTCTTCTTTACTCCGCTGCATGAAACCCGCATAATCAATGCCGAACTGAAGTATCTCGTGACGGCGGATGAATTTTGCACCATCACTCCCGAAGGAGAACGTGACGCCACTGCCCGCTTTCGTTCCGATGTGCCGGTAATGGGTCGGAAAATCAGTATCGGGATGAAAATAGGCAACAATGTAACTACTCTCAACGACTTGCCGTTATATATAGATATACCGCTTGTAGCAGATAAAAGCAGTTATCTGAAATTACTGCCGTACTGCCATTGCACGATTGCCGGTATTCCTGTAGAAATTAAAGGGGGAATCGAGTACGACCCCACACGTTCGGTCAGTGAGAAATACGATCTTGGCAGGTTGATTACGGAAGAAATAACCAGCAAATATGCTTCCCATTACCTGACATTGAAAGCTCACGGATTAAAAGTCAGAGATTTGTCACGTAGCAGAGTGCCCGAAGAAATCTCTTTCCTGCTGCCAAGTGATTTCATTGCCGAATGTGATGCGGATACTGTTTGGATAGATATAGAATTTCCCACCGCTTTTTCAAAAGAAATACTGGAACAGGTAAAGGTGCAGATGAACACTTTTATCGTAGTAAACAAATATCCGGCAAAGATTACCAGAAAGGTAGATTCCGTCTCGGCCATTCTCCCTTTGGAAAAGACGGAATTTGAATATTTCCTGTTTGTGGATTCGATTACCGATAACCACGGAGACCGGCTTAGGGAAATTTCCGGCACACAGGATGAAGGCAGAGCCGGCTGTTATTCGGTCAGAAGGGGCGGTTGCGAACGCTTCAATGCGATGGATGCCAAAGATTTTCTGAACCGCCTGACAGACCTGCTATATGACGAAAGCATGGCCTTCTCTTCGACAGACAAAGACGGGATGAAAGAGGTGATCGAGCAGATAGAGGAACGGGTAAACCAATTGGGAGATAAAAATAAAGACGGAGTCGGAGGACAGGAAATGTTGTCATATGTAGTCATTGACCAACGTTATGACAAGGATACCCGGTTAACTGTGGATTATACTCTTACTAATGGCGAATTTGCCAATGACATCTATGCGGGAGAGCCATTAAATGACTGCGCCAACTCCGATATAGACGGAGATACACTGCGGTTTGTCACTTCTGCCCGTGGAGGAAAGCCGTCCCCATCCGTAAAGCGCCGGATGGATATGTACCGATTCATGCTATTGTCACACGGCAGGATATACACGAAAGAGGATATACGCAACTTCTGCATGGCAAGGTATGGCGACAGCATTCGCTCTGTGGAGGTAAAGCTGGGGTATGTAGCCGGTAAAAAAGAAAGCGAAGGTTTCATAAGGACGCTGGACGTGTATCTACGGTTATCGGAGGGGATGCAAGGATTGGACAGGGAAGAGTTCGTTGTCAATTTGGACAGTGAGCTCAGGCGGTTGTCTCCGGAGACCTATAACTACCGTGTTTTTATTAACTCATAGTATTCACCCATAAAACATATAAACTATGGCATCGACAAACTTGGACGCTGTAAGCGTGGAGATAAAAGTAGCAGGAAAAGTCTGCGATTATGTGACAATGGAACTTTTTCAGTCGGTCAGTACACATCACCGTTTCAAAATCAAAGTGAACTACCGTCCGGACAAACCAAGCGTGTGGGCTATCGGTCCCGATGTGATATTCAAGCAACTGGGTGAGAAGGTATCCATCATCATGACCCACCATGAGAGTGGAGAAAAAACGGAATTTCACGGACTGATTTCTGATATTCATGTTGAAGGTTTCGACGGTAATCAGGGATTTGTCATACTGGAAGGGGGAAGCCCTACCATCCTGCTGGACAGAGACCCCGCTATGGACTGCTATGTAGAGCAAAACCTGAATACGATAGTCAGCGACATACTTGATAAGAGCGGGGTGAAAATGAATGTGACCAACAATCCCAAACATACGGACATCATCCCTTATGTTGCCCGCTATAAAGAGACAAGCTACGGATTCCTATCCCGTCTGCTCCGCTCTTATGGCGAGTGGTTCTATTACAACGGGGAAACGCTACAGATAGGAGACCCAGAAATAGATACGGAAAGCCGTGCAGGGTATGATGTAGACCTGACGGGAGTCAGCATCAATGCCACTATCCGTTCTCTGAATCACAGCACCTATGAGTTCGACCCCGTCAATGATAAGTTCTATTACGACTACAGTGGAACACCTAAGGGTGCTACTCTTGGTTCCCGTTCGGCTGAGAAATGCAGTGAACCTATCTTCCCTACCGAGGCAAAACTACCCTCGATAAGACCTGCGTATAGCGCAATGGATTTGGAACACTACGGGGATGCCGGATTTCACCGCAACTATTCCCAATTGTCTCAAATCAAGGCTTCAAGCCGTTACTGCGGCATACGACTGGGAGAATTGGTGGTTACCCGTGTACCCGAAAGTTTCCCAGGAGTTAAGATTACCGATTTGGGACGTTACCGCATCACGGAGATTACCCATACGGTAAACTATAAAGGACAATATAGCAACACCTTCTGTGGCGTACCGGGTGGTACGCCCATCATGCCGTGGGGAGATGCCGTGATGCCGGTAGCCTATCCGGAAATGGCGAGAGTAGTGAGCAATGACGACCCTAAAAATCAGGGACGTGTCAAAGTACAGTTCATGTGGCAGGAGGTAGATGGCGGTGAGAGCTACTGGATGCGAGTGCAAAGCCCCGATGCAGGCAAGAGCGAGCAAGTTGCCAAAAACCGTGGTTTTGTGTTTATCCCCGAGCCGGGTGATTTGGTGATGGTAGGCTTCGAACAAGGCAATCCAGACCGTCCTTATGTGACAGGCAGCCTTTTCTATAAGGCTAATTCAGAGGGAGCGGCAACGGATAATACTGTTAAGAGTATGCGGACACGCAGCGGGCATACGCTGGAGTTCAAGGATGATGAGGGTGGAGACTGGGGTATTACCCTTCGAGACATTAACGGAAATGTTATACATCTGAATAGTAAAGACAAGAATATTGATATTACTGCCCCAGAAACCATCACATTGACAGCAAAAAATGTTTGCATCAATACTGAAGAGAATGTGCAGATTACAGCTAAAAAGAACATTGATATGACGGTTGAAGCGGATATTAACAGCTCAGCTAAAGGCAATCTACTATTGCAGGCTGACAAAGATGTATTGACTGCTGCAAAAGGAAATGTCGGCATCGAGGCAAAATCAGATATCAACATGGTTGGAAAGAATATTGCAGTGGAGGGTAATTCCAAGATTACACTAAACGGGGGACAGACACAAGTCGCCGGACAACAGACGACAATACAAGGAGCTGCCAATAAAATAGAGATTATGTAAACGAAAAAAGCATACTATATTATGAAACAAATCGTTACTATAAATTTAAATCATATTTGCCCGATGGTAACAGGGGTGACACCTCATATTGGAGGGCCTATTATCGGTCCAGGATGCCCCGGTGTAATGGTTAATGGAGTTCCTATATCTGTTATGGGTGATATGTGTGTATGTTGTGGTCCGCCCGACACTATTGTACAAGGAGAACCGGGAATCTTGGTTAATGGTAAACCTATCGTATTACAAGGCTGTATGACTGCTCACGGAGGAATTATCCCTGCGGGAGTACCCGGAGTAACAGTAAGCAGTGCCAGTCCTATAGAACCAATCACGATGAATCATGTATCACCGAAAAGGAATAGATTTTTGGCTGCGATTTCTGGCAATAACTTGCAAGAAGCCATCGAAAATCAGAATGCTCTGCAAAAAAAAATGTTAGAGGAGGAACCTATGATATTTAATGTGCATTGGGAAAAAGAAGATATACATATCGCAGAAAGTCATATCAATAAAAAAGTTACAGTAAACGCTGATACTATAGGATTTAAGGATGGAGAAACTGTGAAATTTGTAATTACCCCTGAGGCTATAGATACAGCGAATGGAGAACAGGTCGAGGATATTGAGTTAACAGGAACTGTTAACAATAACCATGTTACTGTCGAATGGATTGTAGAATTAAAAAAATGAGAAGATGAAAGATGACATGATTGCTATATTTGGCTTAAAAGCATCTGGCAAAGGCAAGGAAGCACAAGGAAATAATCTATATGCCGTGGATTATGTGAGACTCTATTTATCATTATATGGAGTCTACAGCAAAAGTACCCATAAAAGTGGGATATTGGCTCCTTTAGAAGGCAATGATGTTAGTTCTTTTCCTGCTCCCAAAGGATTTCCCGATATGAAGTATGGATATTCATATCAGAGAATCCCCTTACGGAAGGGATATATCTATGCTTATTTTGAGAAACATAACACGGCAGGAATCTTTAAAGAGTATGAAGTAACCAACGAGGGAGGAATAGTCAACTTGGTATGGTCCGATATGGAAAATCCTCGTATTTCATGGGAAACGCCCCAAAAAGACAGAATGACAAATTACATTGTCCTGCGAAAACAGTATGATAAAAAAGTTTGGCTGGTCTTTTCACCCATCAGATGGTCAAAACAGTATGCAGAAAAGGTTTTGGGTAACGAGGAAGAAAGAAATAAGCGCATGCAATCACTGGAATGTGAAACTTGTTTTAAAGGAGAATACGATAATCATGGCTTTGCTGTAGAAGAGGCCAAAAGTATATTGGTTAGCCCTCCGTGGGATTATCTTACTGAATTTTCTGACAAAGTGAAGGCCGGGAATTATTTGGAATGGGAAAATGCATCATATAAGGCATATTTTGACCGATATAAAGGACAATATGAGAAAAATTGCGCTCTAAAAAAGGGCGATGCAGACAATCATGATTTTTATTTCTCTTTGTTTGACCCACAGGGAATAGCTGATATACTCTGCGCTGATATAGCCATAGAAACTCGAAATCTTCTGGTAATGGTAGAATCGATGAAGACCGGAGACATTACCAAAGCCTATAAAAAAGTGGATGCTAATGCTTTGGACGGAAACTATGACAATCCTGAGCTGGTGGCACTTATTGATATGGGTATTTTGTTATACCGTATGTCGGATGTCAAAACTGGTGTTTTCACAAAATACAAATCACATATTTCTACAGATTTATTAAAGACAATACTTTTGGTCGAACCCCGTGCAAAGTTACGCCAGAAAATTCATTATATCCGTGAGTTACTTTCTGAAATTATCATGTGCGAGGCTTACCAATTGTCAATACAAGATTACCTCGTTGAAAAAATGCCAACCGTTAACAAAGGAAAATCAAGTTTGTCGAAACACCTTAGCGGATTAGCAAATGCTCCTGAAAAAATTGATGGCTATTTGGACCAGCCTATTGGCCATTCTAAAAACCTATCAGTAACCGAAAAGAAGATTGGTAATTGTATAAACAATGTTTTGTCCAGTGAAAGTAATACTGGGAAATTGCTCAGAAAAGAGTGGAACCTTGATGAAATAGTGGATAGTGTTTCTTTAATCACTGATACACAGGATTCTGTCGGTGACATCGCAGATGCTCTGCTCGGTTATATTAGATATATCAGGGCTAATCAAAAGCTGAATTTCATATCTGAAGTTTTTCGATTTGTAACTAAGGATGGACAAATTTTTGTTAAAATTCCAGAAGGTATGTTTACTGCTGAATTAAAAAACAAGATAGATTTTTCACACTTACGTACAACAACATTGAAAGGCAAAGGTAAAGGCTTTCTTATTAAACTCAGCGATGTGACGGATGTAGATGGTAATCCTATATCCGGTTCTTTGTCGAAATTCAAAAGGACTAATTCTTCTGTTTCCGTATCTTTGGATAAATTGATGCCCGAATGGCAGAAGCAATTGGCCAAAGCTGACAATAAGGGTGAGAAGTGGGCAAAAGGATTTAAGAAGTTTGTTGATAATCCTCAATTCACGAGAGCGATGATTGGCATCACCATTTTGAAAACTTCTCTTACCGTTAAAAAAGAAGATAAAAATATAGAAGATTCTTTGGAACTTATCGGTAGTGTGCTTTTTCTTGCCGACTTGAAACAGGAATATCTTGCACGTCTTGCTCCGGCTTTAATGAAAAAAATAGGGAGAACATTAAGTATTACAACTGTTGTTGCTCTAAATGCAGCCTCCACTGTTGACGGAATATATCTTATTAAAGAAAATCAAACAGCGGCTGGTACTATAGCTATCATTTCAGGGGTATCCGGAGGTGTAGGTGGTGTGGCAATAATATTGGGCTTTTCCAATCCATACACAATAGCTTTAATTATTCTGTCTCTCTCTTCTACGATTATTCTTGAGGCTATCCGTGATACTTCGTTGCAATCGTTATTGAAAAATTGCGCATATGGTAATAATTACAAACTTAATGCTAAATCAGGGATAGAACTTTTGAATAAAGCCTTGAAGACAGAAGTAAGAAGCGATAAACTAAAATCTTTTTTATATGAACAACAAAAAACGCTAAACCAACTGTTGTATATCGAACAGCATGCTATCAGAACTGAATTAACTTTATATTATAGCTACAAAACAATAAACAGTTATCCTCATACGATACACGAATCGACAGAATTGAATTATCTTGAAGTCACTATACGGATTTGGTGTATGCCTCTGTTGGACGGTGAAATTGAGGTATATTTATATGATATTGATGGGAGTGATTCCAACCCACCGGTCGAATCGTTATTTTCCGAGACTAATATCGTACAGATAGATGCCCTACAGGGCGTGGCAGTAGTCCGTTTTGAAGTGGAAGATCCTGTAAATAACACCCGCAAATTTAGAGGTGGTACGCTAAAAATTATGGTGCGGATTAAAAATTCAGAAGGCCAGTATTTACCAACTATTAACGGCATTCCACACGGTATAGCCTCCTATTTTCCGTATCAAAATAGTTTCAAAACAATAGTTACAGAAATAAAAGCAGGCGGTCAGACTCGTTATAACAAGAAGCATAAAGAGATAATTAAATATGATAAATTATATACATCGCCACCAGCAGACAGGGAAGAATTGGAAATTATGGAACAAAAAACAAAAAACAATGAAAGGTCATAAACATTCTCTTAATAAGTATCATCAATGGGCTGATGAGGTTCAAGTAGGAAAAGAGGCAGAACAAAGGGAAGAACGGAAATGGAAAAAGATTTTTTTCATTATGGCATTATGCGTTAGTTTATCATTTTGTGCTGTATTTTTTGTCACCTGTTCTCTTTTTGAAACGGCAACAATCACTAATCTTGCTCTTTCGGTAGTAATGATGTTAGTTATTACTTCTGCTTGGCTTATTATGATACTTTATTTAATAATCCCCAAGATATATCCTAAAATTCCTCTTATCAATAACGTCCAACTTAAGTATTATGGTTGTTTCGATTTCGGAAATAAATGGGTTAGTGAAAATATAGAGGTATTTAAGCAGTTTGATGACAAGAAAATCATCATAGATGCAACCTCCCCGACTCGAAATGGTGCAGCAATTTTGTATATTGCAATTTTGATAACATTGGCATTATTTGATTTCTATCCTAAAGTATATGACAACCTATTAGATGGAGATATCTGGGGGACTACTCAAGCTTATACTGTTTATCACAGAATTCTGGATGAGCGAGGTGTATTATTTACAAATAATGATAACGTCATGATAAATAAACTCTCGTTTGCAAGCAATATGGCATTAGCATCTGTTTATGCAATTTTCATTCTATTAGCACTACTTTCCGTTTTATCCCCCCGACGAACAGTTATCTTCGACCGGGAAAAGAAAACAATCACCATTCCTCCGCGTTGGAGGATACACAAAGCGGAAACTATACCGTTTTATGATGCCGTTATTACATTTGGTGCTAAAGTAGATAAAAAATCATTTAAGGGAGATGAGGAAATAGTAATAGCTAATTACAAACACCTCGTCAAGGGAGTTTCTTTGCAGTTTGCTGGTCGTACAAACGGGTATTGTTTTGCTCGTTTGATTCAAGCTTATATGACTGAAGACGATTTATCAAATCATCCTGAATTTGAAGCTTTCAAACAGATACAAGAGGAAATGAGAATAAACAAACTACGGAAAGAGGCTGAAAAGCAATAATACAATGAAAAGCCATAAAGAATATAAAAATGAATATCAACGTTGGACTGAGGAGATTCAAGCGTTAAATGAAGCAGTACAATGTGATACGAAGAAATGGAAAATTATTGGATGCTTCTTTGCCTTGTTTGCAAGTCTATCATTTTGTGGCTCATTTTTTGCGGCTTGCTTTATCTGTGAGATAGCAACAATAACTAACTTGACTTTATCAGTATGTATTACAATATTGGGATTTTGTTTTTGGTTAGTTCTGATATTTTACAAAGTAACTCCTAAAGTTTTTCCTAAAATTCCCCTCACAAACAATGATAAACTTTGGAGGTATAGTTATTTTAATTTCCGAGACAAATGGGTGTATAAATACATTGATGAATTTAAACAGTTCGATGAAAAGAGAATCGTAATAGATGCCACCAATCCTACAAGGAGAGGAGCACCAATATTTTTCCTTCTTATCGTGATTATATTGCCTTTATTGGGCATATATTCTTTTCAAGGAGGAAATAATAATTTTGCTGAAAACTACACAATCATTTTGATTAATTGTGTTTTAATATTATCAGGAATATTTAAATTCTTATCCCCCCGAAGGACAATTGTCTTTGACCGAGAAAAGAAGACAATCACTATTCCTCGCCGTTGGCTAATCCATAAAGAAGAAACGATACCATTTCAAAAGGCGGTGATTTCCTTTGGACAGGATGCTCTCCGAGGAATTGATGGCGTAGTCATAGCCAATTACCAGCATCTTGTTGGTGAAGTTTCTTTGCAGTTTGCTGGGCGTACAAACGGGTATTGTTTTGCTCGTTTGATTCAAGCTTATATGACTGAAGACGATTTATCAAATCATCCTGAATTTGAAACTTTCAAGCAGATACAAAAGGAAATAAGAATAAACAAACTACGGAAAAAGACTGAAAAGTAATGAGAGAACAAACATTTCAAATTATAAAATCATGTCTACAGAATAGAATAAGTAGATTTATTTTTCATAATAACATGCCTAAAAGTAATGATGTGATAAAACTGAAAATAGTTAATTTAAAAACAAAAGTCGAAATATGAATTCATTCTTCCAAACCCTCGCCTTCACCTACCTGCTCTACCCGATACTGGGATTGTTACTGGTAGGCTTAGGCATTTTCATAGCAAAGAAAAACGCTCTGCTGAACAACAAGCGGCTGGTAGGCTATACTATTGGTGCAATCACACTCTTGACACTCCCTGCCTTACTGGGATTCCTTGATTACGGTTTCATGCCCTACGGCTACATCTTCCTTACCATGCTGTATCTTCTTCTGGGCAGTTATAACATACGAATGATTTCATGGGTGTATAAGGACGACTACAAGTATCGCCACGAAATCATACTCACCGGTTTTATACTGGTGGTATCCATGTTGTTCTTCACCCTTGTCTTCAATCTCTGCAATGAATTAAAATACGGTCTGTGGGCATCCACCTGCCTGCTTCCATTCGTCATTGTCTCGGTATTTATCCGCACCTACCGTATCTTTATCGCCATTCCGATTCCCGTGTATGAAGTATGGAGATACACAGACGATACCGAGCAGGAGGGATATTTTGACCCGGGCAGCCTGCAAGTTCTGCAAATAGAGCTATACAAGCAAGAAAGCGACCGGGAACCGGTCAAACTCAGTGTGAAAGCACCGGACGAAATGCAATTTGGCACATGGTTCCACCGGATGATTGACGACTATAATCTGAAATCTCCGCAAGCCCCGATAGACGACTATGCAGCAAAAGAGGGAGGATGGATTTTCTACCGGAAACCCACCTTGCTATCTCCCCGACATTACATAGACTTCAACCTTACCGTAAAGGATAACCGCATCCGCAGCCGTGATGTAATTGTTGCTAAACGGGTAATGGAACATAATGAGAACTAAGAATATAAAAATAAAACTACATACTATATGGCAAAGAAAAATTTAGTAAACTGGTCGGACTGTATGCCGCTGTCAGCCGCCATCTTCAACCAACATGACGATTACTTTCTGAACAGCATTCGCGACAGCATAGAAGTACGAACCAACAGTTATAACTACGGGCTGTTGCCCGCACGGCAAAACAGGGATGGCGAAAACGGCATCCGTATCAGCCAGCACGTGACCGGACACATCGAAGTGCGGCTGAAATACTGCGATGCGGTCACCGCTTCGGGTATCCGCATCCAATTTGATGCCACCGAAACGGGAAGCGAATTAGTGAAGAACTATTCTGTAGAATCGGATACCCGTAAGAATATCACGCAATGGGACATTATCCTCTCCGTGGATCCGTTCCACCGGGTAGGCTCGGGTGACCCCAATCCGGAGGAAGTTCCACCCCGCCATCCGAACGCCTTGCCCTCCTATCGGTTGTTTGTGATGCCCAAAGGAGAAATCAATATCAGTGAACTGGGTTCCCATTACCTGACCATCGGACGTATCCGCAAGGATGCCGAACGATTCATGGTAGATGCCGACTTTATCCCGCCCTGTACGACGATGAAAAGCCACCCTGAACTGCAAGAGTATCATGCCAAGTTCGGAAATATGTTCCGCTCACTGGAGAATTACAGCAAAATTATCATAGCCAAAATACATAATAGGGATAATCGCGGCGAACTGGGTGTGCACATCTCTCTGATATGTCGGGAGATGCTCCGCTACCTCGCCACCCTGCAATTCACTTATACCAATAAAGGGCTGTACAATGCTCCTATTGATGTACTGGATTCCGTATCGAGTCTGGCGCATATCATGTATGTAAGTTTCAGCTACCTATCAGGGACGCAAAAGGAGGAAACGCAGAAATATTTCTACGAGTGGAGCGACGTAACGCCCGGTTCGTTCGACGAGCAACTCGCCGATACGTTGGAGATGCTGTACGAACATACGGATATCCGGGCTTCGATGGTTCGTGCCTATTCGTTTATGTACACACTTACCGAATTGTGGCAACGGCTCAGTACGCTGGAATATATCGGTCAGCATAAGGAGAATATTGTGGTATCGGAACGCACTACGGGGAACAATACTACGGGACAGAACAAAACATGGAGCATAATGGATTGATATGGAACATCGCTTACCCAAAGAGATAAAGGGGCTTCTTCCGCCCAATACAATGGACACCGACTTCAAGGCAGAGCTATACGGAGCCTTGCTGTCGGAAGCCGGGTTCGACACCGCTCAAATTATGATGGTGCGTGACGGTAATAACCTGAGCAATGTTTCGAAAGATATCCGATCGGTGAAGCATAGGAATCATGTCGGCATAGCGGAGGGGGCATACATAGAACTAAAGACCAACCGCCGGGGGATTTATGATTCGCTGCCGGAGGGATTGTTCCATGAGGCGCTCTTTCCCGGCAAGGTGAAAGATTTGGGACTTATTCTGGAAGAGATGCAGCAACATCGTAACGAAGAGTTCTTTATCCGACGTTTTTTCAGCCTGCTGGAGAGCGAAGTGGACAGAGAAGGGATACAGGCACAATTGCTCGAATTGCGGTATGATAAAAAGAACAAATATTCTGATTATGCGAAACTCTTTGCCGCTTGCTGGCCGGTCATTCATATTTTGTCCGGACAGGGGGCGTTGCTGTTCATCAAGTTCATGCCGCATATCCATTCGATCCGGGGCAGACTGGAAGAGGTAAGCGACGCACTGTCGCAGATTCTGGAAGCTCCGGTAAAGGTACGCCCCAAAATGGTGCAACGGACAATAAGGGCACAAAAACCGAACCGGCTGGGGAACATGAGACTGGGAGCAAACAGTGTGAATGTGGGGGTGCTTAATAGTGCTGAGGCTGATTTGCATATACACATAGGCGACCTGCCAACTCGGGAAGTCGAAAGGTTCCTGCCCGGCAACCGCTCCCGCAAAGCCCTTGAAATGCTGGCGGATATTTTTCTTGGCGCGTGGCAGGAGTTCGATGTGACGGTCAGCGTTAGCCCTGACGAACGCAAGACTTATTTAAAACCGACGGGTGACGCCAGTCCGTGTTACCTCGGGATAAACACTTATTTATAAGAATTATGAAAGCAAAGAACAGTGAGAAAATCATCCGTGGATATTTGGAGTTTGCCGGCGGACTGTTAATCAGTACGGCTTTGAGCATGGCACTGCTCACAGGCTTTATCCATACGAATGGAAGCGAATATAAGCTAATGGAATCCAAAACACAAGAATACGATAAGATTTACGCCAGACAGATTGCTCTGGTGGATAAGGTGGATTCGCTGTATAACTACCTGGTGCTGATGGGCAGTAACGACCGGCTGAATCAGGTGGTGCTCCAAAAAGTTATCAGTACACGCAAGATGGAACTTATCGAGGAACTGCAAATAATGGATAGCAAGGATGTACTTCTGTACAAAAAACTGGCTTCGCAAATCAACGTGTTTCTGGACACCAAAGAAGCCATACGTAAAGCGGTTATTGAAGAAAGCCTTGTGAGAAAAGACCTGATGCGGTGCATTCAGGACAATAAACAGGCTACCCGAAAGCTGACATTGGGAAACATTAGTGTAGAAAAGTAAAATAGGAAAGATATGAGCATAACCCCTAAAAATAAAAGCAGCAAAACCGTTAGCGAGCGTGAACGCTTTATCGGATTTGTATATGTGCTTACCCTGTTTATTGTTATCACAGGAGCCTGTGGATTTATTCTTTTCAAGTATGCAGGGACACGCCACATCTTCTCCAATAAAATAATGGTCATTAAAAAGATGGAGCGGCAAAAGGAATTTCAAAATATACAATCAGTACAGATTGTGAGCGCAGATACCCTATTTTCACGTATTGAACAGTTTGAGCCGGGCGTCAATGCCTCTTATGAGGAAAATGATATCAAGTTCCTGATAAACGACCTTGCCAAACAATGGGAAAGAAACAGTTTTGACAAGCGCAATAAGATGTTCTGGCATCTCGCTTCGGTATATGAAATGTGGTTTGCCGACAAGAAAGAACTATGGAGCAAGCAGGATAACATAGTGAAGTTCAGGAAAAATCTGGAGGAGTGCGAAGTCGGACTCCAGAAGAAGGAAGGCGAACTTAAAAATAAAGGAGGCAAGCCATGATGAATAAATTCCTAAATACGAAGGTTCTCTATATCTTTATCTCCGTTATCATACTTATTATGGTTTTTCTGCTGGTAATGAGAGCTTGCTCGCAGAAGCAGCCGATTCAGGCTACTGTAACTCCGTCTGACCCTGTCGTGGGGGAAGAAATATTTTTTTCCGATTCCACGTCGGGAGCGAGAATCTGGTACTGGGAGTTCGGAAACAACGAGACATCCACACAACGCAGCGGATACCATCGGTTCAAGCAAAAAGGGGTGTACAAAATACGACTGACCGTCAACGGAAATCTGGAACGCTACTTTGATGTGAGGGTAAAAGAGAAGACCAATACGGAAGACCTGCATCTGGTTCATATCATAGCTCCCAAGGAAGCCATTCAGGGAGAAAATATCATCTTCCGTGGCGAAGGACACGACGAACAATGGCGCTGGGAGTTCGGAGAGACGGGGATGATTGATTCCCGTGAAAAAACGGCTCTTTATGCTTATACCGAACCCGGAGAGTACGAAGTATTGCTTAATACGGAGAATACCCGGTATCCCATCAGACACCGGATAAACATTCTGCCCTACTATTCGGAGAATGATTCTACCGATGTAATGGTGCTCATCGGTTTAGACATCAAAGAGAAGTTGCAGAACATTGCAGACGGTAAACCCTTTAATGTAAACTACAACTATGTCGTGGACAAGTATTTTAATAATAACCCGAACACGCTGGTTATTGTCAACAACAATAAATATAACGACTTTTATTCTTATTGCCAAGGACTGCACCATATCGGCAGAAAAGAAACGATTATCCAGAATGTCATCGTAGAGACGGAGGATGAAGAGAGCGGATATATCACCCAAATAACGGTTATGCAAATCGAAAAAAAGAAATGAAATGAGAAAGTTATTTGTCCTATTGATTTCTATCGTCGTTTTATCGGCTTGTGCTCCCGTACACCGCTTCACTCAACTGAGGAAGCTCCCTCGTGAATATTCTGAAAATTATTCCATAGAGGGGATAAAGGCACCCAGAAGCGCTGCCCACCGCAAACCGTGGATTGTCTATTCGGACAGGGTGGAGAATGCCGCCTATGTCAATCCGGGAGGCAGGGTAAAGTCTGCCGAGGTAGGATTACTGGATACGTTCTTAGTTATCAAGACCAAAGGAGATTATTTGCGGTTGATTAAATATAACCCCACAAATATCAAGCACAACCGTATGACCCAACGCAAAAAGGCGGAATATGTGGGCTGGATGCACCGCTCCCGACTGATACTTTCACCTTCTTCCATTACCGATGTACAGTCGGGACTGCATGACAAATTGTTGACTGCGATTACCGACACCACGGCAATCATGCAATCCGCAACTTATTTTACAACCGCCGATTCATTGAAAGTGTTTGGCGATCCGGAGCTACAGAATCAAACCGGCGTGGTGGGTATCCACGCTATTATATACGCGCTCAAGTATTCTGTTGACAGACGCAGTGTATTGGTATCGAAAACTCCTTCTCTCTCTGCCGATAAAATCGGTGAGCAGGTTATCGGATGGATTCCCGCCGTCATGCTGCAAGAAATCGGACATCAGGTGTTCACAGGAACGGCGTTTTCCAGAGTGCCGGCTTTGCAAAAGACGCTGAAATATGCTCCTATGATATATCCTTACCATACCGATTCCACCTGCTCGTTCGTCAGCGGAACATTAGAACCGGTTATTGACAAGAAGGACAACCACGTGTTCAACATCAACGGAAAGAGAATCTCTTATACCCGTGGAAATCAAATCAAGCAAGAATTGAAGCGAATAAATATCCTGTTCGCAATGGAACAGTCCTCCCGGCTACCGGAACAATACCCGATGCTGTTGAATGCCATACAGAATCTGGGACCGTTTTTTGCCGGTTCCGGTGAATCGTTCTCCTATCAATTCGGAGCGGCAGTAGCTACCCACCGGGGCATGGAGACAATTCCCCTGACTGCTGACTACGAGATACTTATAGACCGATTGGTAAAAATGGCATCACATGTGACTGATACAGAAAGTACTCCTTTGCCTGCATGGAAGGCAATGAGAAGTGCATTGGAACTTATCGGCAATACACCTGAAGCGGTTAATCTGATTATATCAGTCGGTGAAACGGGAGAACAGCAAGAGAATGCTCCCTCTTCCATTGTGAAAACCCTGAATGAAAAGAACTGTCGCCTGCTCGGTTGGCAACTGTACGCCTCGAACGACGATAAGTACAACAACTATGTGCTTCAACTTTCAAACATGATTGAACATTACGCCGAGTACCGCACTAAAAACAAGCGGAATATGATTCTGTATGCCGACCAGCTTTGCCGCAGCAACCTGCTGCGGGAAGCAGGCCCGAATTTTCTCATGCTCGACTATCCCTATGCCAGCATGACACAAGGCGGTTTCCTGTTTCCGGAGAAAGGTGAAACCCTGCCAATGGAATTGTTTGCCGGAGCGGTGGATTCCATCGTAACGCAGATAAAAGCGGATCACCAACTGCTCTCTGAAAGCATAGACCGTGCATTTGCCACGGTTGGCAACGGTAAAGACCGTTTAGACAGTCTTCTGATTGCAACCTATCATCTGCCTCAAGGGGTAAAACCGAATAAGGAGTTTAAAAAAATATTTGGTGATGTTGCTCCGATATGGTATAGGAAAACAGAAAGAATTACCGTTCCGGACAGTTTGATGCGCTATTACCTGCTACTCTCCGACCCGGAACTGAAACAGACAATAGAACGCTTGGAAACACTCTGTGCCATAGAAGTGGATGTGAAGGACATGAATAAGCCAAAGAAAGGTAAAGTTAAACAGTTGTGCCGCTATTTAAGGGAAAGGGTACGCCCCGATAAGGTAGAAACTCTCGGCGCATCACCCGCAAATCCCGAAAGCAAAGCAGATACGGTGTATGTATCTACCGGAAAAATACGCCGCCACCTTTATCGCTTTTATATGTCAGAACTGCGCAACTGCCGGATCTGCAAAAATAAGCGAAAGGAAATCAGGCGATATTCTCTTTCTTATGCACACAGTCAGATATTTGGAGTTCCGGCCAACAGCCCTGTGCTTGATGACATAACGGTGAAGGATCTCAAAAAGAAAAAACAGTTAACCGACAAAGAGTTGGACGGACTTATTCAATATTTTAAAGAGAGGAAAGAAAATATGGCTAAGAAATACGGAGAAGAAAAAATAACGATGGAAGGACAAAGCTATTACTACATAGCTTCAGAACTGTTACCGTAGGAGAAAAAGTATTTTCCAAAGAAAAATAGCGTAATAAATTGTGATACGAAAAAATCATAAGCCGGCGTTTTGTGATGAAAATCCAATAGATTGCCATTTTGATGTGAAAAGCTATCCTGCCGGAACAACGGTGCATAACAACGATACGAATATCATTTACCTGATATTGTGCATGAAAGGGCATGCACGGATTACCAGCACATTCTTCCACGATGAAATTTTGTGTGCGGGAGAGGTGATGTTCGTTCCTCGCGGGAGTGAATACAGCGGCGTGGCGTTAAGTGATGTTACGCTGCTGGTTCATAAATTCAATAACACAGTCTGCCAGACAGAAAACTGTATCCTTTCCTATCTTTATTCGCACAAGAATATTGATTCCAAAATTTATTGTTGCCAAAGAAGAACGTAAGAAACATGTATATAGTTTAGTTCTTGTCACAATACTGATTAAGTTTTATTGCAAATACAAAACTTAAGCAAAAAACAGCTACACAAACTTAGTAATCTTGTAATCCAACACCACTTTATTATACTAATTTTTCACGATTAAAATAGTCTAATTCGGCCATAATGTAACGTTAAACCACAAGATTACTTTTTATTATGATTATATTACTTTATCATACCGACCATGGCAGCCACCATTGCAGCGATAGAGGCAATAGAAGTATTCATTCCTGCAACGTCCCTCGGCACAGTCTTTTTCCTATTTTCTTTGCTTGGTACTATTATTTCACATCCTGGTTCAATTGCACAAACCGCACTCTTTCTCAGACGAGACACCATTCCGTTCATATATACTACATAAATATGTCGCTTCAGTGCCCGGTTTCCGAAGCCGCCGGCCTGTTCAATGTAATAGTCAAGATTACTCCCCTTTTGATAAAGTATTGTATTAGGATACATCACGGCCCCACTGATTGTTACCGTACTGACATATTTGGGAATAAATAGTACATCTCCTTCACGCAAGACCATATCTTCGTCAGAACCCGGATTTATTAACGCTTTCTCGAGTTCTATGCCTACCGGATAAGTAGAACCGGTTTCCAAAGCGACCGGAGATATAGAATTTTCTTCACTCCCCTTGACCAACAAACGTACTACATCCTGTTTCCGCCTTATCTCATCCGCTGTCATTCTACGTATCAGACGTGCTCCTCTCACATAAGCTTCTTTCGATAATCCTCCGGCTCTTGCTATCAGACTACTCAGCCTTTCATTGCTTTTGGTTAATGCGTAATTACCGGTGAAAGCCACTTCTCCTTCAACTGTTACATTGGCCTGTTTGCGATACCCCGGACTTCGACGAACGAAAACGATATCATAAGGTTCCAGTTCAAATCCTTTATCCTCCCCTATCAACAACCCGTTTGCAAGCTCAACCGTAAAACTCTTTCCAATAACATTGGAGGATAGTATACTTCCAGGATCTTTGATTCGACGCGACACATCGATCCGGACCATAGAAGCAGATTCCGGCAATCCTCCCGCTTTTACAATCAAATCCTGTATAGTCGTATTTTTAACATAAGGAAACTCACCCGGTACCCTTACATCACCATAAATGGACAAAGTTCCTTCTTTCTCAATATCTTTCACACTGGGAATGTAGAGGACATCATTCTTCTGCAAACATAGGTCGGCGGATGTGTCATCCATCATTTTTTTCAAATCGACAGGAATCATTTCATGTGTCAGATCTTCCTGTTGGCGTCTCAACAAAGCCCTGTTAAGAAAAGCATCTCCCCGAAGTCCTTCCGCTTTGCTAATCAACTGCCTGACAGTTCCTGTTACACTATCATCCAATTGATATATGCCCGCACGATATACAGCGCCACGAATTTCGACCTTGTTTGAGAAACGTTCCAATACCGCTTCAACGGATAATTTATCACCATCGGCCAGAAGATAAGACTGATAATCGTCCTGCGCCACATTGTATACCTGTTTTGCTTTTCCGCCCATACGAAACAAACGTATGGCACTCCGATAAGCATCTCCCGTAAAACCTCCCGCATAACTCAACAAAGTAGCTACGGTTTCCCCACTTTTCATTTCATACTTCATCGGACGTTTTACCTTTCCGGAAATACTTACCAGATTCTGATAAGGAGGAACTAAAATGACATCGCCTTCCGATAAACGGATATTATCCGTCAATTTACCTTTCATAATATAATCATATACATCGACACGGGCGATCTCCTTTCCATCTCTCACAACGCGAATATCACGCAGGCTTCCGATATCACTGATTCCACCGGCACGATACAAAGCATGAAATACCGATGCAAATGCCGACAACCGATAAATACCGGGTACTTTTACTTCACCCATGACATTGATCATGATGGTACGGATTCTCCCCAACGATAACTCTATATGGACCGTTTTTTGAGGAATAGCAGCATAAATCTTACTAAACTCACGTCTCAAACTTCGTTCGGCATCCTGTATATTCATTCCGCTCAGGAAAATGGGACCTATACCTGCCACATGAATAGTACCTTCAGGAGAAATTATTTCCCTGACTGTATTTTCAGAAGCGCCCCATACGTCTATTATCAATTCATCTCCAGAACCTAATACATAATTTTCAGGAGTAGGAATATCCAGGCTAGGCTCAAAAGATAAATTTCTGGCAGTAAATATATTACGTCCAAAAACAGCAACCTGCTTACCACGAATGACATGATCATCTTTCCTATGTTGTCTTGCTCTGCTGCCTCCTGCCAATAAAATAAACAGAGCAAATAACAATGCTCCCTTATCGTTTATTTTCTTTAATATCATGTCCTTCAGACAGCTCACTTTTTTTGCGACACAAGACACAAATCGCACAAATATTTCACTTTTCATAAGGGAGCAAAAATTTGAAACCTCTTCCCCGTAACATGACTTCCGACTCACGCACTTCTTCTACATACAGCCTATGTATACCTTCTGTTATCTGCGGTTTCAAGGATCCATGGCGAAGTATATTTAAATCGATAGAGTCACCCTGTACGGGATTCATGATAGGAGCTATTTTTATATAAGAACTATTATACATCACTCCCCCACCATAAGGGCGGCACTGTTTACAATCCATGTACCTACTCCTTTTCTTTTGACTACCATGTTATTATTTTGGATCAGATAGTATGAACTTGAGTTGGTGCTATACCACCCCGGAATTTCCAGTTTTCCTTCCGGTCTCACTTTAACATGAATAACCTTCTTCTCTTTTGCGTCTTCTGAAATAGCGATAACCCGGGCTTCTCCCTCATATTTGGGATATATCTCCAGCATCCCCGTAGAACCGTCCCATTTCATATCCATAATATCTGCGGGATCGTCCTCTTCCAGCTTAGTCAATTCTCCTCCTCCGGAAATACTTATGAATTTACTTCTAAATCGGGGAAGAAGCTGCACTACGGAATGACTTATTCCGAGTTCCGGAAAGACTACGTTGATTTTCAACCTTATGCGCTTATCATGAGAAATGATGGTAGCAAACGTTTCACCTTCCAACCAACCTTTTACTTTAAGGGTATCCATACTTATATCAGCAGTGGCTATTTGTGCGTTCTCCACATTAACTATATATTTCCCGTTTCCACCTGACAAAAGAAGTCTCTTCTCTGTCTGTTTATTCAACGACAACTCATCAACGACTCCTTCTTTTCCTATACGGATATCGGGAAATTCTTCTTTTTGTTTTTCACATGCAAAAAAGCAAATAAGACAAAAAGCAATATACAATTGGGTTATTACAGTCTTTATCATTGGCTTGTTTCCTGTTTAATTCAATTTCTATTTTTCATTTCTTTTTACGCCCAAATGAGGATACAGAATCTCCCATTCACGACCTTCTCCCTCATCAATATAAACTTCCAGGCGAAATCGTTTATAAAATCCTTCGAACTCAGGAAACTCTAAAGTATTATCTTTGGGTTCAATAGTTACTCCGTCCAATTTATAAGATACCTTGGCGTTCGGATTGGCCAGTTCATTATAATAAAGTTTCAAAAAACGTCCCTCGCAACTCCCGTCAGGAAGGATGGTACGCAAATAAGGAATACGATTTTCGGAATTTTCCGCTTCACGCATTCTTTCTGTCGCACCTCTTCGTTCGGCATATGGCGAGAACTCCTTACCCTTTACCGCTCTTACTTTAATATGATGGGTACTTCCCGGTTTGAGCTTTGTCTTTACATATGAGTTTCCGGACGTGATTGTTTCGACTTGGTCATCAAACACGACTTCCCATTTAATGGTTTCGTCTGCTACCTTGTTCCAGGAAATCTCCATTTCATTCTGATATGCTTTCATTCTTAAATTATCGGGAGCTTCCGGAACGGGAGATATGTCCGGCCCGCTCTCTTTGAGTACCATTGACATATCATCGAACAGCATATAGCCCTGATAACTCTGTGTCCTTATCCCCATCCCCATACTATGGATATTCTCCGGTATTGTTACAATACTTTCCACTCTTCTCCACTCATCTTTAACCGTTCTTATCGAAAGTATTTTTTCTCTGCTTTTTATACTCCCGTTATCATACCAAAACAGAGTTACTACTATTTCACGATTTCCCACACTTCCTTTGTTCCAAAAAGAGAGTGTATATTGTTTTCCTGCTTTTACCGATACGGGTTGAGCCAAGAAAACAGATCCTCCGTTAAGCCAAATTTTAAGTGCATACACACCTGTACTCTCCGGACGTCTTTCCTGTACCCGCTCCGGATTTAAGCTACTTACTATACGCCAACCGGTAGGCTGTCCCGTATCTTGCCACTTTTCAAACCCTCCGTTAGGAATCACATCGATACCTGCTGTACCTTGAGCTTTAACCTGAATTATTGCCATCATGAATATGATTGCCGGTAAAAGCAATTTATGTATCTTTCTCATCTCTTATTTTTTAATATCCTCCGGTGAAACATCAAACTTCTCTCCAATACGCACCGCCAGATTGTATAACGCTCCCTCGGTCTGCTCTCTCCCTAACAAGCGTTCTTTATCCCATAAACCATCCCCTTTCTCCAATTCATGCAACAAAATCCCGGTTTCTTCGTTTGTTAGAAATGATTTTCCTTGCATATTGCGTGCAAACTGTGCAGCATAGATCAAGCCGTAAGCCTGAGAAAGAAGACGGAACGCCCGCCTGGGATTTTCCTTTAAGTTGGCCAATGTATTCGGACCGACCAGCAGATGCATAGCCCTTACCGCAACTACACGTGACAGTTCTTGCCTGATGGTATCAGCTTGCAACCGCATTTCATCATATTGGGAAGTCGTCATCAAAGCGCGCCCTTTGACAAAGGAGCGGGAGATACGCAGATGACAATCTTTTAAGGCCGGTAAGCCATCGGACTGGGCCAATGTTTTCCAGAAGTCGTAATATCCATATGCCAGATCCCAATGATGTTCCAACTCCGTATAGTTGTGACCGGGCAAGAGCTGGGTCAGATCATTCCGTACAAGTACCTCGTTATTTTCCAATATTTGCTCACTCAAATGTATGTTGAGTATCTTGTCCAGATATATTGCTCCCATAATAGCATATTTATAAACTTCAGCTACAGCAATTCCCCTTTCATCCACATAACAGATATCTTTGTCTCCTATGCCATTTCCTACATATCCTGTCAAGCCTTTCACGGCTTCCCTGTTTCTATGTTCGTAAGAAGGGATATTCGCTCCCAAGCCGGCAATACGTGCAGAAGTTTCAAACCAAGCATCAATATCTTTCAGAATCTTATCTCTATCCTTCAGATGTTTAGAAGAAGCAGAAACCTCTTTTTGTGGTTTTAACCCGAAGTTCCCTTCATGATAAATCCGGAGTGCCTCGTCATAATCCCTTTTTGTACTCATACGCGCTTCGTTCATGTATTCCGAAAAAATTCTATCGATAGGAGATTTCAAAAATCCACACTCAAGTACATTTACAGAACTCTCTCCGTTCCTTGAGAATTTATACGAAGGTTCCGGCAATACCGGGAGCTGATACGCACTTATCACTGTTTCATTTATCCCGTCGGTACATGCCACAACACTTATCAACAGACAGGACAAGAATAGACATTTCAATAAATAATTCATCTTTTTTCTATTTTTTCTTAAGGTAAAATCAAATATTCACAATATGGATACCTCAGTGGATTAATCCCCTCCTCATTTTGATATTGCTCTGTCTGCAGGCTGGGAATTTCGACCAGTCCATCAGTGGAGACAGCTGTGATACTTGCTCTTATATTGGATGATCTGGGTCCCTCACCGGAAACACTCAGATACAGAGGAAAACCCGAATGTACATTAAAAGAAATTTCCAACTTCTCGCCGTTAAACATTACATTGGGTCTTAATCCGTCAGCATCCTCTCCGGCATTTCCTATATTTCTCTTTCCACAACTGATCGTCACCAATTCTTTTTTTTCATTAATATATTTCACTTTGTACTGAGCACTGACATCTTTAGTAAGATTACCATCCCAGCGTTTTTCCTGAAACGAACACATCAGGGTTATTTTATATTGGTCAGCACCATTCGGAGTTTCGGTACCGGGATATTTATAGTTCTCCAATGCCTGATCGGGATCACACAATTGTACAAGCAACTCTCCGCGCTTGTTTTCAGGTTTCTCTATCTCTTTGGATGGAAACAACTTCTCATAATCTTCATTTACTACAAAATCTTCTCTTACCGTGTTGCAGCTGCATACAAACAGCAGACAACTTATTATCCATACATGTTTCATATTTATCCTGTTGTTTTCTAATTTAAATTTCATCCCGGATTTCAGCTATAACTCCACTCTCTTCGCCATAGGGAGCAAGATGCTTGCTGACCCAATGTATTTTTTTGCTGTAAGGGTCAACTACTTTCACAAGTTCGCAAACAAATCTCTCTCCTTCTCTACGAAAATCATAGAAGATATACGTTTCACTATAACGTATACCGGGCTTGAAAGTCAGACCGTCGGCTGTTCCCACATACCCCGAACCCAATCCTTTTACTTTATTTCCCAACCATCCCTGAGAAGCAAAATAATCTCTCGCAAGAAACAGACGATAACGCTGATATACTTCTGGAGGTTGCTTTCCATTCACACTTCCATCCCCTCCATAAGTGACATTCATCTGTACATCGCTATGGAAATAAACTCGTCCCGCCCTACGAATGATTAGCTGAGGATTTTTCATCTTCTCAAAGAACAATTTATTGTCATATGATTTTTGGATGTCCTCCTGCCAACTTTCATCATTCTTCAATTTTGTAAAAATGATATATTCCCTTGCAGGCTCTATATATGAAGATGTTTTAAATATCAGGTTGCCATCAACATCTTTTCCCGTATAAAGAAAATCCGAAGAGCCGGTAAAGCGGTCATTCACCAAAGAATGCAGATAGGTATAAGTAGTAAAACTTAACTGCGTAAATGTGTTTTGGCTCACTTCAAACTCACTTTGCAGCTTTTTCGTCAGGCTCTCCTCATTATAGTCGGCCACCGTCTCTACGATCCCATTTTCGGAAAACTTCATTAAAAAATAGTGTCCACCATATCCATATTTGTTCTTGTCTTCAAATATCCCTTTGGGAAGAGTTATCAATTCATTCACATTTGTAAACAATAGAGAATCCGTTCGGGGAAAATAGGTGACAGCCCAGCCATAAGGAGCATTTACAAGTTCCTTTCTCAGTTCGCCGATATGGTTTGCATTGCGCTCTGAAGGAGACGAGTCGAAAACCTTTTCATCTTTACAGGAGAAGCAAAACACCATTAGGATAAGTATTTGAAATCCTAGTTTCATTCTTTCTTATTTTTATTAATAAATTCCTTTACTTGCTTCATGCTTATTAATTGAAGGTAGTTAAGCGAAATCTTAATTTCTTTACTAAAGTAGTCTTCTACAAATGCTTGCTTTTCTACCAATTCTTTATATGCCTGAAGCGCTTGTTCATCATATTCTTTTTGAAGATCTTTATCCGAGCCGGCATTGTAAGGAGTCTTGGCTCTGTCCAAAGCCTGAAGCAAATCCTTAGGTCCATATGTCAACTTCAAACTAATTATCTCCGCAAAATCTTTTTCAGGTGAAAGGAGAGAATGAAAGGTAAAGAAACCTTTCTTATTCGGATAACCAGCCAGAATAAACCCTCTGCGCCCTTGCGTCTCTCCTTTGAAAATCCATGCAATAGATTTAGTCGATTCGATATACTTGTTTCTGCTGATGGATAGGAATTTGCTTCTGTCATAGGGGAAAAGTTCCATAAGATGTCTGGCAAACTGGTGATGTACGCTTCGCATCAGAATAAAGACCTTATCCTCATCTTGGGGATTAAACTCGTTGACGTTATATAGAAACATCTCATTAGTCGTTGCTTCAAGATTATCTAATAGTTCCATTCCGTTTCCATCTACATTTCTTCCTCCATACATGTATATTTTAAGAGGATTTTTTCCCAACAGAAACTTATCTCCTCCCAATTCAGGAGCTGTATAGAGGTCAATCCATAGAGTTTTGATGGTATTGAGCACACTTTTTACATTGGCAACTTCCGGCGGGTAGATATAGCTTCCATTCTGCACTGCATTCTTGTTCCACCGATATTCCACCTCAATCCCATAAGGACGGGTGAATGTATCCAGTATCCATTTATCCAAATCTGCCCTCTCACGCTCTGTCTCACCCGCCTCCACCACACTCCGGGCAGATAGGGATGCCTCCTCTTCACAGCCCGCCAATAGGAAAGAAATAACGAGCAAATACAGACTTCTTCGAAAAAAGTATCTGAAATTCACTTTTCTAATAATTGTTTTCATATGCTTGATTTTATTCTTGAATCATCTTCTATAATACTCTATCGGGGATTAGGAACCAGTCCCCGGTTAATGGCTTCTGCCGGTATTTGCAAAAGTTTTCTGGAATCTTCTTTTTCCAATGGTCTGTAGAATTTATACTTTGAAGTGCGTTTTACCGATATATAAAAGCGGCGTATATCAAACCATCTCAAACCCTCATGTAAGAACTCCTGTCTCCTGAAACCTAAAAGTATTTTCACCAACGCCAGTTGGTTGATACTCATTCCGTAAAATGGGGTATAGATTTGATAGTTTTCACTGCTTGTCTGCGTATAAGTCGAACGGCCGCAAGAGGGATACACTCCATATTTGACAGACAAGTAAACCAACAGATTATCTATTGCTTTATCATACTCTCCGAGCATTGTATACGCTTCCATCCGGTTGAGCATCACTTCGTCAGTGGAGAATAAAACATTGGTAACATATAACCCTCTGGGACGTATCCCCGTATAGCCGGATAATGAAAGCTCGTCAAATTTGGCTATATATTGCCCGTCATCTATACGTCCGTCGTTATAGTTAAACAGAAAGAATGACTGCATCTTCATTTTCCGGAAGTTAAAGCATCCGTCTATCCCGTGTTCATTATACACCTTTTCGGCACTTTGAATGGTCACTCCATATTTTTCCGAAGGAATATTACGTGCCACTCTTGACTCCGTAGTAGTCAATAAAAGGTTGGCAGGTTCATCAACACTTGCGTATCGAATATAGAGATATTTATGATTAGAATTAAATTCTTTTTTGTACTTCTGCCAGTTTCTTAAGACCGGCTTTGGGTCAACACCGAGCACATAATCGGAGTATGAGACCACCAGGTCCCATTCTCCCTTAATCAGGTAAAAACGCGAAGCAAAAGCGTAGGCCGCTTTTTTATTGAAATGAAATTTTGGTTTAACATAATAATCGTCATTCACCAACGAAAGACCCAGTTTCAGATCTTTTTCAATCTTTTCATACACTTCCTTCACCGTTCCTCGTTCATAGTCCACCAACGCATTTTTTTCGGGCCGGGTTAAATAAGGAATACCCGGGGCTGTTGCCGATTTGGTAGTTCCATAAGGCTCAGCCCAGATGTTTACCAACATGAAATGCAGATAAGCACGCAAGAGAAACGCTTCTCCATACAAAGCTTTTACCCGGTCACTTTTAGGGTATTTACTAAGTAACTCTAACGCCTGATTAGCCTGAGCGATTCCGGCATAACATGCATTCCAATAGTTTAGCGGAGTATCCAAATCTTCCTGATCGTAATCTTCCCAATAATACATAGCTTCATTCAGTCGCGAATGAATGCCGTTAGTCCTTTCTCCCACATTGTCCGTACGCGCTTCTAAAAAAGCAAAATAACTGGCCTCGGGATATGCTCCGGCAAGCAGTTCGGCAATTTTGTCCTCACTGTCTATTTGTACATCAAAAGTAGAGTCCGGATTTGTTTCCAGATAATCCTGACACGCTGTCAGCAATAAGATTATAGTACTTAAAAAGATTGTCTTTTTCATTTTTACCCAATTAAAATTCAACATTCAATGTCATCGTATATTGTTTGGGAGTAGGCAATGAAACCCCTCCTGATCTATAAAATTCCGGATCTTGCCCATTCAGTTTCCTGTCTGAATAGATAAGGAACGGATTCGTCACATTCACCTTTACGTTCATCTGTTTGATTTTAAGATGTGAAAGGAATCTTTGAGGTAAACGATATCCCAACGAGATATTTTTCATACGCACAAAACTACCGTCAGCCACCCTGTTTTGTGAATAGTTATAAGTGTTGTAGGCTTTTTCTATATTTTCTTTTCCGATATTGCGTATCAGATCTTGAGAAGGAATTACGGGAATATTGGTTTTCCGCTCGTCACCGGGATTCAACCAACGGTTGTAGTACTCCTTGGAAAATACATTAAGATCGGCAAATGCCGGATCAAAAGAAGGATTCATCCGAATTTTATTACCTGCCTGCATGGTAACAAAACACGAGAATTCCCAATTTTTATACTTAAAAGTATTGGATATACCTCCTATATATTGGGGTTCAATAGGGCCATGGTAAATAAGGTATGATTTTGAATATTGTGCATCCAAAAAGTCAGCTCCCGAAATCTCGCTATTTGCTCCTTTGTTGGAGGGGTACAGTCCGAAATCGAAGGTCGGCAGACCATTGCTGTTAAGTCCCTGAAAATTGAAGGAGAACAGAGATCCGCGTGGAAAACCCACGATGTTACCACGCCCGGTTCCGGCCACCATATCAAAAGTGTTAGGGGTATTCAGTAACCGGGTTATTTTCTGCTTCATACCGCTGATAGTGACTGTGGTAGACCAACTGAATTTGTCAGTCAATATATTTTGTGTCTGTATGGCCAGTTCCACTCCACGCGTACGCATATCTCCGAAATTAGCGTATTTGTAATACTGACCTCCCACACCAGAGGTACGAATAAGGTCTATCAGATCAAACGAGTTTCGTTGGTACACATCGAATGTCGCACTGATACGATTGCCAAACAGTCCGAGCTCAAGACCGAAGTTCAGCTCATACATTTTTTCCCATGTCAGATCGCGATTTTCCAAATGTAAAATACGCAATGCATTCTCCCTATCTTTCAAAAGAGTACGGTTGACCATCACATGCTTGAAAACTGTGGTAGAGTTAACAGCTTGTTCATTCATTTTAGCGGTTAACCCGTAACTCGTACGCAGGGCGAGCCTTGAAATGGTAGTGTGTTTCCTCATAAACTTCTCCTGATCCAGATTCCATTTGGCTCCTATATTCCAGGTTGGCAGCCAGCGGGAACGGCTATATTTACCTGCAGTATTAGCCCCTTCGTAATTGAATACTCCATTGAAAATGTATTTCCCGGCATATCCGTATGTAGCGCTGCCCGATAATGTCACTCCCCTTTCATAACGTTCGGTTAAAGAAAAATAAGTATCTCCTTCATTGGCCAGTTTTTCAAAAATCAGGGGATTGGAAAAGACCTGATTACCTCTGTCGTATTGTATTCCATAGCCTTGAAAAGGATTCATGCTGCGATCGGCATATCGTATTTCAGTAAATCCGAAAGCGCGTATGTTATGTTCACTCAGTTGCCTGTTATAATCCAAAGCCAAACGTCCCAGATAGCTTCGCAAGGAAGTTTCCGTTTTATTGAATATCCCCCCATGTGTCAATGCTACCCCGGGCAGTTGCATCGGATCGTCTTTATTCTTCAATAGATAAATGTTTTCTCTGGCTACGTAAGGAGTCTCATTGGCACGAAAAGCCTGTACCACATTGGATGCTTCAGCAATAAAATGTGAACTCTTGGTTACGGCGTGACGCACCATTGCCAAGCCTTTTACTTCAATATGATCATTGAGCCTGTATGAAAGTTCACCCTGTAATTTCAGATCCAGCACTTCTGTTTTCAGGTAATTGTTTTCATATTCATTCAGAATGTTAAACGGAGCCCAGTTATTCCGATAGAACTCTCGTTCTCCATCCGCATTATGGGGCCGTAAAGTGCGGCTTGTGCTTAAAGCGTAACTAAAAGGATTGATATCGAAATCACGTTCGAATGTTCCGATAACAGTATTTCTACGTTGAGGAATTGTTCCCGGCGAGTTCTGGTTACGTAGATTTCCTTGTGCGGATATAGTAGCCTTTATCTTATCTTCGTTCCAGTAAAAAGAGTTCTTGATGTTGGCCGTAATTCTTTTAACATGGTCGGCCAGAGTCCATCCTCTGTCATCATAAAAACCGATGGAAGCATACATTGCAGAGTTCTCCCCTCCCCCTGAAAAGGTCACAGTATGTGTATGGATAGGCCTATGTGTAAACAGTTCTTTAAACCAATTGGTGTTAGCATACTCTCTTTCACGCATGAATGCCCTTTTGACATCATCCGTATTCTCCAGATAATATTGACCGGTAGCCGGATCAATGGTATTAAGAGCCTTATACATCTGATAATATACTCCGCTGCGACGACCATATAGCGTATTTTGCAAAGAGAAATATCCCTTTCTGCCCATCTCTTGATAAACAGACATACTCTCTTGAGAATTAAGCAAATCGAAATTTGTATAAGAAGGAATAGATCGCATACTTAACTCATAAGAATAAGAAAATCTGTTCGGTGCATTTCTTTTACCGGACCGGGTGGTAATTACGATCACTCCGTTCAATGCCCGGGCACCATAGATGGAAGTTGCCGAGGCGTCTTTCAATACCTGAATATCTTCTATATCAGATGCATTCAGTCCGGCAACAGCCGAACTGATAAGGGTTACCGCATCACCGGAAGCCAATTGATCAAGTGTAAGTGAAACAAGATCCTCGTATACTGCCCCGTCTATGACCCACAACGGTTGTACATTTCCCATAATGGAAGCACCACCCCGGATATTAATTCGGGGCGCGGCACCAAAGCTACCTGTCACATTCTGTATGGAGAGACCTGCAATACGCCCTTCGAGCATGCGCGACACATCCGACACACCGTTCAACTTGATTTCATCCAACTTTACCGAAGCTGCCGCTCCCGTAAAGACCCTGTTTTTAATTTGTTGATAGCCGGTGACTACCACTCCCTCTATCTCCTGCACATTATCCTGAAGTATGATGTTCATAATGCCGGATGAGGCTTTAATCAGACGAGGTTTCATTCCTACGAAACTCACCTTCAGCATCTGTCCTTTTCGGGCCTTGAGAGTAAACCTCCCTTCTACATCTGTAATAACTCCTCGTGCAGTTCCTTCCACTATCACCGTAGCTCCCGGCAAACTTTCTCCGGTTACAGAGCGTACTGTACCTTTTATCTCTACTGCCACTTGTGCCGGACAAGTCTGAGAAAAAATTGCCATCAGCAAACTACTGATTACTATTCTTATCATTGATGAAGTATTCATTGTTTTATTCTCTATATTTCTTCGTTTTATGGTTTATCACAATTAAATTTTATAGTTAGAACTGTACATTAGCTCCTGCATAGATCCCAAAAGGATGTCCCGCTCTCAAACCCGCAGGATGGCGGGATGTAAGGTAAACCCTATTGGTCAGGTTGATTGCATTTAATCTTACTGTCAAGTATTTATTCACAAAAACATTGAGCGAAGCATCAAATATAAGGTTTGCCGGTACTTTTTCTCTCTCCGCAATCGTCCCCTGCCCGGGTGAAGTACGCATATCACTGTTATAGCGTGCACCGATATTGGCATAAAACCATTTACATTCTATACCCAACTGCATGTTCAGAGCATGCTTGAAGATGTAAGGTATTTCATCACCTCTAACCACATTACCCCATGAATGGCTTTCAAACGAATTTCTAATTTCAGTATCCGTATAAGTATAGGATACCTGCAACGGCAACCTCACATTACAGTTCTTCGGAAGAGGCTGATATTGTACCAGAAACTCCGCACCTTTTACCCGGGCCTCCCCTACATTAAACTGTTCAAGTGTTCCGGCCCCACCCGAAGCAGCCAGATCACTTCCCAGCATATTACTGTAATTATTGTAGAACCCGATTAGTTCCGCCCTAAAATTCCCGATAGCAACACGTGTACCCAGTTCCATATTCACACTGCTTTCAGGCTTTTGATATAATTCCGCGCTTGGAGGGGCAAAGCCTTTATGAATCCCGAAGAAAACAGAAGCAGCCGGCATCAATTGATAATGTAATCCTACCCCCGGAATCAGTACACGTGCATGATTCGGAGTTTCAATACGTACCTTACCCGACCGTGCCAAATCTTCTTTCGTATAGTCTTTTTTCAGTAAGTCTACATCTTCATATCGCAGCCCGGCAGTGACAGTCCACGCATCATATCTTAATTTAGCAAGCAGGTAACCGGCTAACGCGTTGGCAGAAGTAACACGGTTAGCATTCGTACCATGAATACCCTCCATAAACAGTACCATTTTCTTATTTTTCATGGAGTAAGAATCATCCCACTGAAAACGATCTTCCTCATCGGCATGATAACGAAGTCCGAACTCCAGATCGAAGAAAAACTCGTTCAGGTTGAAACGGTATTCGGCCCTGGTTTGTATACCTCTGGAACGGTAAGTTCTGTTATTGGCTCTTACCAACAGTGCTTCCTCTTCCCGATCTGTTTTCCCCGTCAAAATGTCGAAGTAACGGATATTCGTTTCCGGATCCACAAGTACATCGGCGATGGATCTCTTCTCTTTTGAAGTGATTCCTGCGCGCACATCATTCAGTTTGTACCAATTTCGGTGGAAATAGTTGTAATAGGCGTTGGTAGTTATTTTCAACTTGTTGGAAAAAGTCAGCAGATAAGTTGCTACCCACTGCCGATGATCGGTCTTAAGTTTATCCATTTGCGAACCTGCATACCTGAGAAAAGGAGTCTTTTTAAAATCATCTGCAGAGAGTCCCACATACGTTTCATCCGAATTTTCGTCTGCGTATCCGAATTTCAGTTCCAAAGCATGATTCACTCCTTTTACATGATCCGTTTTAACCCTTATTTTAGCTATAATATCATTTCTTTTAAATCCTTTGGCAGCATGATCTTCGTATTTCTTAAAACCATCTGACTGATAACGCAAATATTCTACCATATACCCGAAATGCTTCCAACTGCTTCCGACAGATGTATGCGACTTAAACGTATTTTTGCTTCCGTAAGAAATGTTCGCTTTACCGGAAAAACTGTTCGGAATAGGAGTCGATACCAAATTAATAGCTCCTCCCGTAGTGAACGGACCGTATTGTACCTGGCTACTTCCTTTCAGCACTTCGATGGCCTCCATCCGGGCTACATTGGGGAAATAATAAGCTGCCGGAGCGGAATAAGGAGCCGGTGCCGCCAGTACACCGTCCTCCATAATCGAGATGCGTTCACTTCGCTCGGCTTTCGTTCCTCTCAAACTAATGTTCGGGCGAAGACCGAAACCGTCTTCTTCATACATATTAACTCCGGGAACGGCCTTCAACATACGATTAATATCCGTATATCCCAACCTGCGAATTTCCTCAGGCGAAATATAATATGCCGATCCTGTGCGGTTTCTTGCTTTAAACTTACTCCCAAGTATCTGTTGGGACGATACCACTATCTCTTGCAATTGGTAGACAGAGTCTTTCTTCACCTGCTGTTCCTGTGAGTATATTCCTGAATATCCCAAAGAAAAGAGGATGATAAATAAAGGTTTTCTATTTGTCATATTAATATAATTGTAACATTGTCAGGGGGCTTCTATTCGATTTACCTCCACAAGAGATGCGCTTTACAGAAATCAAGCTACGGATAGCGGTATTACCTGCTTACTTAACACCCATATCGACTCTTTTTGAAAAGTTGTAGTGCCTGCATGGATAGGAAAAAAAGGAAAGCAAAACTCTAATGTTTTTAGGGTTATAGAAACTGTATTCCTTAAATCTGGTTTAGTTGTTTGTTTATTTACGGCGGCAAAGATAAAGACACTAAAATTAACCCACAATCACTATATTTAGGTATTTGTATAAATCAAAAGTTATATTAATATTGCATAAAAGCACTTGCTTATATAAAGAGTATAAGCATTATATGGCATTCAATTTATAGTGTTACGCTGGCAGTAGGATAATAGCCAATTAAGTAATATTTGTATGTTGCACCGGATCACATAAAATTGAACTTACAGTTCAAAAACGGCTTTTATCACTTAAAAAAACAGGATGACGGATGGCTCACTACAGAGATAAATCTTGTACCATTTCTCTCAGTAAAGTTCTTAACTGCACTCTTGTTTATACAGAAACTTTTCTACTTTCAGGAATTAATATTGTCGAATGGATGCAAAGCACTAAAAACTCAAAGCAATTAAGAGCATCATCAGATGGAACAAAAAAATGAAGGATCAGAGTTAGCAAGCCTCCCAACGAAAGCCCAATAGCCCCAATTAACTGTATAACAAAGCATTGCCAAGATAAAAAGCCGGAATAGGATAGCCCCCTAATCCGGCCTTTATATGATTCTTCGCTATAAATACGTATATCAGTACTCCAAATCAGGAGCAACCTTCTTACTTTCTGTTCTCAATTTGCTGGGAGTCATTCCAAATAATCTCTTACAGTAGGAAGTGAAATGAGCTTGCGAATTGAAATCAAAATCCATTGCGATCTCTTGAAAAGGAGTATCCGACTCACTTATTTTTTCTCTGATCAACTCCGCCTTCTTTTTTTGCATCCACTGATAAGGACTTTCTTTAAAACAATTTTGGAACTTACGATTAAAAGAGCGCTCAGAAGTACAATACAAACCGGCAAATTCCTTTACACTCTTTACTTTCCTATAATTATTCATTACAAAATCTTCAAAATGCCCTGTATTCCCCAATATAGAAGAAAAAAAAGTAAATAATTCTTTCTTCGTATAATATCCTCTCAAAACCAACAAAACCTCTTGTTGTTTGATAAGATGCATATGTTTACACTGCATCTTAGCATATAAATATGCGACAACGGAGTTTAAAACAGCTTGCAAAGGATCTCTTATAGGAAGCACACACATCTCTTTTTTTCTTTCCTTATAAGAAGAAAGAGAGTTCATATATACTTTGTCACACACCCTTATGTCTTTATTCCAAAATAGTAAAAGACATTTTGCATCATATATAACTTCAATTTTATTATCTACATGTTGCGGAATAAGAACCATTTTATCTTTCTCAATATGTACATTCTGATACTCACCACTATCAATAGACACCTCTCCATCAAGAAGGAAAAGAATACAAGGAGAAGCACTATTATCTATTTTACTTACACTATCTTTCTCTAAATTATAATAAACGAAACCTGTATTAACATTTATTTGATAGTTTATGCATGACAGATGTTCTTTAAAATAAAGTAATTTCATAACATCATTTTATTTAATATATAAAATTAAGCTATTAGAGGTTACTTATCATACAATAACCTTTTACATAAATTCGCCAATTATGTCTATAATTATTCATAAGATAATCTTCTTTAGCATTTCTTTTTCATAAAGTTCTAAAAGCTAGTTAGTTTTAGGCCAGATGATGATTAATCCTTCAACATTCTATTATTTCTTCAAATCATTTCATTCTATATCAAAACAACGGAACAAAAAAGGCAACAAAAACAGAATTGTTCTTGCCGCCTTTATGTTTTATACAAAATTAATGTAATACATTATTCTTCATTCGTTAACCAACCCCAATAATCTGAATTCGTCACTCTCTCAATGGACACCTTTCGATCACCCATCCTGACTTTATCCGGACCTGAAGCCGGCACCGAACTAGCATGATATCCGACTCCGCGCCATTTCAACATATGTTGAGGTACTTGTCGTTTCAGCAATGCACTATACACAGCTTTAGCGCGGCGTTTCGACAAATCTATGTTATAATTGTCGCTTCCTCTTGCATCTGTATACCCGGTTATCAAGAAATTGTTATCCGGATAACTTTTCAACAGATCTGCAATCTTATCCAAAGTGATTTCAGATTCGGAAGTAATCACATCCTTATCAAACGCAAAATGAATGTTATCGAATAAATCACAAACATGACTTTCCACCACAGCCGGCACTTCAATTCTCTTTTCAACAATTCGTTCTACAATCCTATCAACCGGACGGTCTATATATTGCACAACCGGCATAGGACGTTTTGTACTTCCACCCAAACGGAACATAATACGCATCGAAGCCTGAACAAAACGCGTTTGTTTTTTATCGACAGGCATGATGTATTCTCCCTGTAATCCTACTCCCCAATGATCGTTAAGCCAAGCTTGTACTCCGGCTCCGAAGGATAAGGGGAAATAGGATTGTTTAGATCCTATTTTCTCTTTGTTCCAAGGATTGGATGATGTCCATTCTGCTTCTCCTATAGGATCATTTTCAAACTTTCCTGCATTAATTGCATAAAAATCATGATGGAGGTAGTTAACACCTACGCGTAAATAAGGTTCTACATATTTTGATTTAAACAATGGGGTTAACCGGAATTGAAGTCCCGGACCGGCCATATACATGAAATCAAACTTACGCCCGCCTGTTTCAACTTGTTTTCTTGCCAGTCCCAATGTCCCCTGCAAATCAAGATAAAACCAAGGATTCAATTCACGAGCTGCATAGAGTTGGATACCGCCAAAAAGATGATCGATATTCATTCGATACAGATAGTTCCCATCGACCTGACGAAAATCCGAGAAAGTCACTCTGTCCCAGTTGATAAGAGCTCCACCTACCCCTATTTCCCAGGCTTTGGTTCTATGTGCTGTTTGTCTCTCCACTTTATCGTTTTGAGCATAAGTATAGAAGGGAAAGACAGTAAAAGCCAATGCTCCTATAAGAAGTCTATTTATTATTACACTGAAATTCATCTTGCTTATATTTTATTTATCTTTATAAGTTACACTAATTGCAGGCATATTTTTATATGTATTTTCAACATAATATGTACCATCATCTACTTTCTTCTTGAGAACTCCTAAAGATACACCACTGCCAGAGTTAGAGTAGATGAAAGCACTATTCGCCCCTACCGAATAGATTGTAGCTCCCAGATACGGACTAAGAGCAGCATACTCAGGTTTATTATAACTTGACTTATTATGCTCGCTTGTAGCTGTTTGCACTCCCAACGGAGAGGTATAAGTAAACTTAACATAACAAAGTAGAAGTCCCTTCGCTTCTTCCAGGGTATAATATTCAGGTTCAATGTAATCTATTCCGTTCTGTTTCACTGTTTTTACCAATTCACGCTTAGATATGATATTGAAATCAATAGTCGAAAAGTCAAATTCCCCCTGGGCTTTATTCAAGAATACATCATCTCCACTTTCAGCAGATGCCTTTGTTAAGGCTAGAGTTTTAAGTGTAGGAGGTATCTGATAAGGTGCCATCTTACATACTCCATTCCAATAAATCGTTTCTCCATAATAAGGGGTATCTTTTACTATCGAGAAATAGTTGTCTTTTCCATCCCAAAAGTCAGTTATTCCATTTTTTATACCGGCAGGGTTCTCTTTAACATATCTATTAGGATTAATAGACATTGATGTACTACTCATATTAGGTGTAGTACTTTCTATTTTTTTCGTTTTATCAAGAGATGTCGGGTCTTCCGGATTTGTAACCTGATATGCCGTAAATCCGGCATTGACATTAGGCAAATAGCTGGGCAATGTTTTCCATTCCGCACCAGGATCTGTCTTTCTCTCTACTCTAAACTGCAGGTTATGTTCATAATCAAGATATGGAGAGGTACCAATATAAATCATTCTAATCTGCATTCTGTTAGGGACATAAGTGTTTTCTGCAGATTCCTTTGTCACATTATTAATAGTTACCTCCTTAACTTTCCCCCATCGGGCATCTATATCGTCAATTTGAGGAAGATCTTCTTTCGGAATAATAAATTCTCCCTCTTCATTAGCTGTATAAGTTTTAGCCGGATCCAAACCGGGAATTCCCTTAACCACAGCCTTCGGAGCCTTATTGCCAGATTCGTCATACACACGATAAGCTACTCCTCCATCGGTTGTACGAACATACTCTCCAAATTCTTGTTGTGAATAAAGTGCAATCACGTTAGGTACTCCTTTGATAATAGTAACTTCAGCACCCGGTTTTCCCGGAACACCGGGTTTTCCATCCTTACCGTCCGCACCATCTTTACCATCCGCACCTCTCAAAAACTCCCAAAAATCACTTAAAGTTGTTTTACCACAATCCCAATCCAAAGATGGATTATGAGGATTTTTCACTTTAGGGCCAGTATTGTTACAACCCGCCTCAACACTCTCTACCCACAATTCATAGGCACTTTTCCCATTAGCACCATCTTTACCGTTAGCGCCGTCTTTTCCAGCAGCCCCGTCCTTACCGTTAATACCATCTTTTCCGTTGGCACCATCCTTTCCATTAATGCCATCCTTACCATTGGCACCATCTTTACCGTTAATGCCATCTTTACCATATGCACGAATACCGGTATCTTTCCCATTAATATACCAGTTCCCATTGGTACCGATTATTACCTCTGGCGATCTTCCATCTTTACCTATCGCAGCCTTTCCGGTATCTTTTCCATTGATTACCCAATTTCCATTTTCTCCAATTGTAACAGTAGGTGTTGTTCCTGCAACTCCTTCTTCACCTCTGGAAGGTTTTCCTGTATCTACTCCATCAATCAACCAATTACCATTATCCCCGATCGTAACTACCGGTGGAACAGCATCTTCTCCATTCTGTCCATCCCTACCCTGAGCACGTATTCCGGTATCCTTATTGCCAATCCACCAATTCATATTATTTCCAATATGAGGTGTTTGCCCATTCTCGCCACTCGCTCCTGTCAGATAATACCAAAAATCTCTAAGATTATTCTGGGATACAGGCCACATACTTCCCGGGCGGTGAGGATTATCCAGAGCACCAGTAGCTACTTCTTCCTTCCACAGTTCAAAAGCACTTTTTCCATCCAGACCGTCCTTACCTTTTAAATACTTAAAAAAATCAGTTATTTCAGTCTCTTTCTTAGGCCAAGAAATCACTCCATTCTCTACATTCTCTTTCCAAAATTCATAAGCTGACATTCCTCTATCACCTTTCGGTCCTTTGGGCATCGTAATATCCACTTCTGTACAAGACTGCCCTAAAATAATGGTTAAGATGTAAACCATTAAATGTAATAATTTAGCATTGTTCATTTTGTTATATCAATAAATTACACAAAAGAATTATACAAACAACAGTCTAGAACACATCTATAAGTCCAAAAAAAATCATATTCAGAACTGCGTTTGACAAGTACGTACTTTTCGATGCAAAGGTAATGCCCCACAAACACATATATTTACATAAAGAAGAATACTATTTATATGTATCAGACAATTTCAGAACACGAGTCCCTGCAGCCGATTACATATCAAATAGACACAGACCGCCTCGAAAAAAGTCAAATAAAAGACTCCGCAAAAGAACAGTATAAATCAGTTACCAACCTCTACTTACCACGAAACGACAAAAACTGTATATGCACGTCAGTCCCGAACGTTAATACCCAAGAAGCCAAGCCTGGCAGATAAAATCCTAAGAAATGAGGATTGCCAACTCTAGGGACATGCCCTACCTTTGCCGCAAACCCTAAAATATGATAAAAAGATTATTTTTCCTCCTACCTTTCTCTACGATAGTCTCGGCCAATGAGCCCGATACAATACAGGTTAAGCGTATCGATCTGGATGAAGTTACAATAGTAGCTTTTAAACAAAACACACCTAATCGTGAGCCACTTTCTATCTCTACCTTAGATAATCGCTTCCTGAAAGAGAATGAAATATCGGGAGCTAAAGACTTAAGTTCCTTACTTCCTAATTTCTATATGCCCGATTATGGGTCCAAGCAGAATTCTCCGGTTTATATTCGGGGGATAGGAGCCAAAAAGGATGCTCCATCAGTAGGCTTTTACGTAGATGGCATTCCCTATTTTGAAACGTCCGCTTTCGATATTGACTTGTCGGATATAAGTAGTATAGAAGTACTTCGCGGACCGCAAGGCACACTCTACGGACGTAATTCTATTGGTGGAACCATCAATGTATATACCCATTCGCCCCTCGATTATCAAGGTACGTATTTCCGGTTGGGATATGGCAGTTACAATGATATGCGATTAATAGCTTCGAACTATACAAAGGTGAACGAGCAGTTAGGTTTATCCTTTAGCGGTAATTATCATCACAATGATGGCTTTTTTACCAATTTGCATACCCATAAAAAGGCAGATAAACTTGATAACGGAGCCGGACGAATCGGGCTCACATGGAAACCCGCAGCCCATTGGACTACCCGCTTCATAACCTCCTACGAATATTCCAATCAAGGAGGATATCCATACGGATTGTATAATGCCGACAAGGGAACAACAGAAGCCGTAAACTACAACAATGAAGGATTATACCGACGAAATCTGCTAACCTCCGGAATCAACATACGGTATAACGGCCCCCATATCAGCTTCAACAGCCAAACATCCTATCAATATATACAGGACAAGATGGGAATCGATCAAGATTTCTCGCCTCGCAATATATTCTATGGTCAAAATAAGATACGGCAACATATGTATTGCCAGGAATTTACGGTTAAATCGGTCAATAAGAGCCGCTATCATTGGATAACGGGTGCGTTTGTTTTCCGACAGACCATAAACAGGAAAGTTGACCTTAGTCGTTTTACAGATACCACCCGACACCTTACTAATAGTGGAATTCCCACACAAGGGATCGCATTTTATCATCAATCTACACTCGATCTGTTGCAAGGACTGTCTTGTTCTGTAGGGTTACGTTACGATTATGAACACGCCCGATGCGATTTTTCCAAAGTACAGCAGCCATTAAATGGAAATGGGGAAACAAAATCGCTTGAACAATTCAACCGATCGCTTCACTTCGGGCAGTTTACTCCTAGGTTCAGTATGCAGTACCTTTCTTCTCACAATCAATTGTTCTATGCCTCCGTATCCAAAGGATATAAAGCCGGAGGATTCAATGTCTCTTTCCTCAACAATGACGACTACCTTTATTCCCCCGAATATAACTGGAATTACGAAATAGGTACCAAACTATCATTCCTGAACAATCGGCTATCAGCTGATTTGAGCCTGTTCTATATAGATTGGCGCAATCAGCAGATAACCAATACTATTCCAACTGTAGGTAACGTAATCCGAAATGCCGGTCGCTCTCGTAATAAAGGCATCGAAGCCAGTTTTCAAGCTCGTCCGACGAAATCATGGATGATGTATATGAATTATGGATATACAGATGCACGATTTGTTCACTATCAAAAAGAAGAACGCGGTATCCTAAAAGATTATGAAGGTAACTATCTGCCTATGGTTCCCCGCCACACTTTCTCTTTGACAACCGGATATTCATTTTATGACATCTGTTCCTGGATCGACCGCCTTACCCTCAACGCCGGCGTATCGGTAACAGGTCCCATTTATTGGTATGAAGATAACCAAGCCAAACAAAGCCCGTATGCATTGGTCAATCTAAGAATTAGCATAAACAAAGGATGCTTTACATGGGAAGCCTGGAGCAAGAATCTCACAAATACCGACTACCTGAGCTACTACTTCGTAACCAGTAAAGCCTATGCTCAAAAGGGAAAACCCATTACCTTAGGTACATCAGTCAGCATCAGTCTCTAATCAAACGATATGAATCACATGCGTATAAACAAGCTTTCACCGCTTTCCCGGAAAACACTGAACCTCAGTACATTTTTCTGCCTATACATTGCACAAGCCATCCCGATGAGTTTCTTCTCTACAGCCATACAAGTACTAATGAGGCAAGCCGATTACTCTCTTTCTTCCATCGCCTTATTACAACTCATCAAACTCCCCTGGATATTGAAGTTTCTTTGGGCACCGCTTGTCGACCGGCATTGTATCACCCTAAAAGACTATAAACGCTGTATCATTACATCCGAAATCGTATATGCATTACTGATCCTGATGGTAGGCCTGCTCGATATCCAAACAGATCTTTACCTTATCATTGGATTAGTATTTCTATCATTGATAGCTTCAGCTACACAAGATATAGCTACAGACACACTTGCAGTGCTCTCCTTTGGTAAGTCGGATAAAAGTTTGGTCAACAGCATGCAATCAATGGGTAGCTTCGGAGGTACATTGATAGGAACAGGTATATTACTCCTCGTTCTTCAGCACTATGGCTGGCATGTGGTGATACCATGCTTATGCATTTTTGTACTATTGGCAATTATTCCGTTATTGAAAAACAAACATATGAGAATAATACCCAAAGAACCTTCGAAACGGGCACAATTCACTGATTTTATCTGGTTCTTCGCCCGTCGTAACATCTGGAAACAAATAGGATTCCTACTACTATATTATGCCAGCATTATCGGAATTTTATCGGTGTTACGCTCTTATCTGGTCGATTTGGGTTATTCAATGAAAGAGATAGGCATTATGATAGGTATCGGAGGTACCGGAGCTGCTTTCGCATCATCTTTCCTGGCCGGATTGCTGGTTCGTAAAATCGGGCGATATCATTCCAGAATACTATTTGCAATATTCATCCTGCTTACTACACTCTATTTTATGTGTATTTCATGGACAGTCCCTTCATTTTCAATGCTTTGTTTAGGGATCGTCCTGCTATGGAGTGCCTATGGAATGGCAACTATTGTAGTGTATACCACTTCTATGGATTGTGTACGCAAAGGATGTGAAGGAACCGACTTTACCATCCAAACAGTACTCACACACTTAAGCGGCTTACTAATAGCCTTTCTTAGCGGGGTGGTAGCCGATAGAACCGGTTACCACGGTCTCTTTATTTTCGAAGTTATATTGGCTTCCATATCATTGATCTATATATTTTATTTCTTCAGAAAAGAATCTCAACCCATTCATTCTTAACATATATGTATACTGAAATAATCAATAAATACAATGTACCGGTACCTCGATACACCAGTTATCCACCGGCCAATTATTTTGAGCCATTTACCAACGCCCGCTACCTGGAGGCTGTACAGCAGTCGAATCAGGCTTCAGAGCGCGCATTATCGTTTTACCTGCATATCCCGTTTTGTCGGCACTTATGCCACTATTGCGGATGCAATTCGTATCCCATGGCACGTCCCGAGATTATTGAGTCATATGTAGAAGCTTTGCATCAAGAGATAGATCTGATTCTTCCCCTGTTAGATAAGGATCGGTCGATCGCGCAGATACATTATGGCGGTGGAAGCCCCACAGCCATTCCCGTTGCTTTAATCAAAGAATTGAATGCTCACTTATTATCATCATTCCCAGCCATCGACCGCCCTGAAATAGCCATTGAATGCCACCCAGGCTATCTCTCAGAAAAAGACTGGCTGCAACTTACCGAATGCGGCTTTAACCGCCTCAGTATTGGTGTGCAGGACTTTAATATCGAGGTACTGAAAACAGTCAATCGCCGCCCTTCTTTATTACCGATGGAAGATATATTTATCCTGCTACGCGAAAAGGGAATAAGTATCAACCTTGATTTTCTTTATGGTTTACCCAAACAAACTGTGGAGAACTTCACCCGCAACATAGAGCAGGCTATTCTTTTATCACCCGACAGACTGGTTATGTTCAGTTATGCCCACGTGCCTTGGATTAATAAGCGACAGTTGCTTCTGGAGAAATCAGGCCTACCCGACAACCATGAAAAACGGACAATGTTTGACACTGCTGCCGGACTATTGCATAAATCCGGTTATCAATCTATCGGAATGGATCATTTTGTACGCCCCAATGACGAGCTGAGCATCGCCATGCAAACTAAAAAATTACATCGTAATTTTCAAGGCTACTGCACCCGGCGTACTACCGCACAGGTATATGGTTTGGGAGTAACCGCTATCAGTCAGCTTGAATCGGCTTATGCTCAAAATACGAAAGATATTCCCCATTACATCAAGACTATCAGTAAAGGCGAACTAAGTATTACCAAAGGTTATGCCCTTTCTCCAACCGAACAGCTCACCAGAGAGGTTATCGAAACCCTAATGTGCAATGGCTGTATCGATTGGAGAGATCTTTCAAAGCGCCTGCATGTATCGGTATCCACTTTAAAGGCTGCCACTGCCTACGATGAAAAAAAACTATCTGGCTTTGCCGATGACGGACTGATTTATTATACAGACGACTATCTTGAGATGACAACCGCAGGTTCGGCATTTGTACGCAACGTAGCGGCTTCACTTGACAAACTGATGCTCCACTCTCCACACTCATATTCAAAACCTTTATAACAATGAACCAGACAGTAACAGAAAATCATCGTTTGCGAGATACCATCATCATCGGTGCAGGTCTAACAGGTCTGACTACCGCCTATTGCCTTACCCGTAAGGGATGTGATATCGAGGTAATTGAACAGAGCCCCTGCGTAGGCGGCCAGATACGTACCTACCACGAAAATGGTTTTACGTTTGAAAGTGGGCCCAATACCGGTGTAATCTCCCACCCTGAAGCAGCCGAACTCTTGGCGGAACTATCCCCCACCTGCCGTTTAGAAACGGCCAGTGAAGCGTCCAGGCAACGCCTTATATGGAAAGGAGATCGCTTTCATTCTCTCCCCTCAGGACTGTTCAGTGCAATCACCACCCCATTATTCAGTACAAAAGATAAATTCAATATACTGGGTGAACCCTTCCGTTCAAAAGGAAACAATCCCGATGAAACGATTGGTGAACTGGTACAGCGGCGCCTGGGTATCTCTTATCTACATTATGCAGTAGACCCATTCATTTCCGGGGTTTATGCCGGTGACCCTATGCGATTGGTTACCCGTCATGCCCTGCCTAAACTTTATCAACTAGAACAAACTTATGGCAGTTTCATTCTCGGTGGTATTGCAAAATCATTTTCACATCGAAGTGAACGCGACCGGTTGGCTACACGAAAAGTTTTCTCTACTTATGGGGGACTTAGTAACCTGACAAAAGCATTGGAACAGGCCATTGGAATCAAACGATTCTCCCTGGGAGCTACTTCCACTTCCCTAATGCCATGTGAACAAGGATGGGTAGTTTCTTTCACAGATTCCTGTGGAATAGTTAACCGAATCCACTGCCGAAAGGTGATAACCACCGCACCTGCCTTTGCCCTCCCTTCACTTCTTCCTTTCGTCCCTGACAAGCAGATGAATCGGATAAGTAATCTTACCTATGCCCCTGTGATGCAAGTCTCCGTGGGATTGCGTAATACTTATGGAAAAGAGTTTCATGCCTTTGGCGGATTGGTTCCTTCCTGTGAACAAAAACCAGTTTTAGGTATTCTGTTTCCATCGGCCTGTTTCGATAACCGTTCCCCCGAAGGAGGTGCATTATATTCATACTTCTTAGGCGGGACGAGACACCCTGAACTTCTAGAGAAAAGTGACGACGAAATTATCAGGTTGATAACCACCGGCCTGAATGAAATGTTAGATTATCCTGCCGGAATAGTACCTGATCTTATACGTATCTTCCGGCATAAGAAAGCCATTCCCCAATACGAAAGCAGCAGTACCGACAGATTTGCTGCGATCAATGAACTGCAAAAACAGTATCCCGGATTGGTGGTAGCAGGAAATCTCAAAGGAGGAATCGGCATGGCCGACCGCATCAAACAGGCTTTTGAAATCGCCCGAGAAAGATGAACTCTCACTTTCATCGGGCACCTACATCTATAACAGCCAGAAAGGATTCACTCCTCTCTTATAAGATTCTATCGTTTTCTTCGTAACATTTCATATTTGGATTCAGAGTGCTTTTACCATGTGGAAAGGTGCATCTTGATACAAGCCCGACTGATCTAATGCATTGTCTATATGTTCATATCCGTATTTTTCATACATACTAACAGCATTTCCAAACTGATGATAAGAAACAATATACATATACGCATATCCGGCACTAACAGCACGCTGCTCTATGAATTGAAGTAAACGTTTTCCAATACCTCTCCCTCTAAGCTCCGGTCTAAAATGAAATTTCGATAACTCAGCATAACCATGTGGTAAACCTTTGGTCGGATAAAAGCCACCTCCGCCTAATATTACACCATTACTTTCCACTATCCAGTATTCTGCACCTTTAATATTAAAAGTCTGAAACATTCTATCCGTATGCGGATCATCATAAAAAGTACCGACCTTAGGAGCTCCATGCTCCTCTACTGACGCACGAAGCACCGATGCTATTGAAGCATTATCTGATTCTTCTATCGGTCGTATAACAATTGGCTCATTATTATCAACGGTAAGACCGGTCTCCACACTATTTATTATCTTATAAATAGAATCCATACAATGAACCAATCTTTGTAGTTGACGATCTTCTAAGTGTGAGAATATCCTTTCAATAGATTGATTTGCAGCAGTATTCAAGCGGTAATAAACCTCACATCCTTTTTCTGTGAGATTTACCAACCCCATACGATTATCCTTTTCCGTGCTTTTTCGAAATATATACTCTTTCTGTTCCAATTGTTTTAATAAGCGGGATAACAAGCCTTTATCCATGTTTAATTCATTGGATATATCTTTAGAACTCCTGTCAGGGTGTAAATAAACATCCTGAATAATACGCACCTCCGGAAGTCCCAATTCACTTCCTAAATAGTATTTGTTGAGTATACCTAATATTTTCGTATAATATCTGTTGAAAGACCTTATACGACTTATATATTCTTGCTTCATGGCACAAAGATAAATCTTTTGTTGATAAAGTCAACAAAAAAAGAGCTGCATATCATAGAAGATTTTCTTTCGCATCAGGGACATGCTGAAAAATAGCACCTACTATCTGACAATCATCCAGCTCCTTACAATCGCCACAGGTATTATATCCCTTCTCATTTACACATTTTCGAATTGGACAATAATCATTGCAATACGCAAATTTCGCTCCGTCCGTACGACACCCCATACAATTTATGGTTGCCGGTGTAATTTCCGGTGCATTGTTCATTATGCTCCACTTTTGGGCGGTTTTCTCTCTTAATTCATTATCATCTCGGACAGTGGCTATACGGGCATCGCAATTTTCGCAATCTAATCCGCAACATGCAATTAATTGTTTCATCATTTCGGGTTTCATTATTCGACAAAAATAAGAATAAAAAACAAGAATATGAGCAGATAAGAGGCATTTGATTACCTTCTACTACGCATGATATAGATACGCACATGATCACCGCCACAATGGAAGGTAATGCTGCAGCACAGGACTTTCTCTCACATCTCCCTCTGAAAGCGACATTACCCTTTATACCCCGTGGAGTAGCGTTGCAATTTTCTGCTTTCCTTGCTCCTACGCATCTATCTTCCGAAAAGTTCGTTGCGGTCGTACTCATGACTAATTCCTTTGTTACGGTCTGCGAACAGCAGTAAACCGATGATACATAACAGTCCACCCATGACCGCCATGACCAGTATCAGCAGGGGGAGGTAAGTGATGCCTCGCAATACCATTTGTACAAAAGTATCTTGATGAAGAATCGGCACAAGCAATTCATAAGTAAACGGATTTTGGTTTATCAACTGACATGAAGTAAGCAATAGATAGATATCTCGATAAAAAAGTTCTCAAAAGTCCTTTCTTGCTGACTCCACATTTTTACAAAAAATGCAAAACAGGAATCAACCAATTGTCTTTATGCAAGAATAATGTATATTTATAAGAAATAAAGTAGAAGGAGGCAATAGGAAGTTAATATCGTAGAGACAAGAAACGAACTCACTGACAAGAGATAATTAATATCCTGAAAGCAGGAAGTTAACTTCCTGCTTTCAGGATATTAATTTCACGGAACGAAACTACATTAAATTGAAAAACAGAGAAAGAATCCAATAAAAAAGAAAGCTTTTTCTTCTGGAGTTCATTTACACACGTTTATTCTTTAAATAGCATTTTGCAATCAAATCGATTCTTCGATTTAACTTGATCACAAAAAACAGTCTATATCCTTTCTTAAAGAACACAATCTTTAAAAAAAACAAAACGCACGAATCATGCTATTGCAAAATCCATGCGTTTTTATTCTATTCCAATCTTTCAGGCCGGAAAAAATCGTTTCTCCGCATTTTCAAAATACAAAATGACAAATCGATTACTTATCCGTTATTCCACTCATGATTTTCAATGCTGCATTCAATAAAGTTTCATTCGTATTGCCAAAAGGCAAATAAGTACTCAGATAAGAATCTTCATTGTATTCGTATGTAGGTTTGAAACCGGTGGCATAATCTGACTTTTCTTCTGCATTGTATACATTGCAAACAACCAGATTCAATATAAACCGATCCGTTGGATGAACAAAAGGCTTTGTAGCAACATATTCCCCCGCCGTTTTAGTACCTATCAATACAACCTTCATATAAGGATTAAGACAATTGATAACCATCTCCGCCGCCCCTCTGGTAGCATTGGTAGTCAGTACATAAACAGTAGACAGGTTAAGATTGGCACCGGATTGGATAAGCTCCGGATTGAATGTCAAATCCTGATTTGCTTCCACGCGTTTATCACTGTATCTCAATAGAGCCAACAATTGATTCATCTTATCAGCCGGAGCAAGCATCGTACAGAGCAACTGGGCACAATCTAAACTGCCTCCGGTGTTATAGCGTAAATCTAATACAAACTCATTTACCCCTCCTGTCTGGAAATCCCGGAAGGCCCTACGCAAATCATCATTATAAGCCTGACTGTCTGTCGTCGGCCCTGCCTTAAATTCATTATACATCAAATAGCCTACCTTTTTCCCATTCCATGGAATAATCTCAAAACGGTGAACAGGCTTATCCACCAAAGAACGTGAAGCGGGCATTGTCGTCTCTCCTATCGGCACCACCCCACCGGTTACCTCACCATCTTCACCGACAACTTCTTTATAAACACCTATCTGAAGTTGACGGGTACTTCCCTGCAGTAATTCCGATTCAACCTTTTTAGTGATATAATCTCCATTCATCATCATAATCCAATGACCACGCTGCAATCCAGCTTCTTCGGCAGGCGATCCGGGCACCACATAAGAGATTAAAGCGTTATACGCTGTATCATTATCAAGCACTTTATATAAAGTATAATCAAAACCATAGCTCGGAATAGGTTCATCCAGCAAGGAGTCGATCTTACTAAAGCCATTATCCATGGAAGCGACGGCTTTTTTCAGAAACGCTTCCGGTTTCTGAAAATAGTCCGGAGCAGCAGGTGATGGCATATCTCTATACCACAGATACTCCTGACGCATCACACTGTCTATCCAAATATCGCGTCCCGTCTCCGGATAATATTCCGGCCAGCGGTCTACACCACAGGAAAAAAGACTTGTCAGTATAAGAGTTCCCAGTAAGGGAAGTATCAATCGTTTTCCTCTTTTCATAATTTATAGGCAATCTTAATCTGCGCAAATGTAGTGAATACTTAGCTTTCATACCACAATTACGATATAAAAAGATATAAAGGAGTTTCGAAAAAAGTACTCTTCTTATCACACCAGATATAGAAGGTACTACACACAAACAAAACAAATAATAATCCCTATCTTCACAGATGGGAATTATTGAGACTCCTTTTCCAATTTCTGTTATACAAATTTTATCGGTAGGATTAAACTTTCTTCTTTTTATTGATACAATATTCTTCTAAAGAATAAAACCAATCAGTCCCTTTAATAAAAAGGGGCTGTCCCAAAAGCCAAATCCTTACTTGTTTAACTTACAATCCGTAAGTATTCAATGAAATATCATCCAATAAACTTGAGATTATTACTTTTCCTAATTAAGGAACAAGGGTGATTTCACATTTTTTACTGTTAAACAGTAAGTAGCAGTAAAAGGCTATCCGACTTTTTGGATAGCCCCATGAAAGAAACGAAATATTACTACTATCTTCACAGACCATAGTCAACATAGTAAAGTTTAGTATCCGGTACTAATCTATATCCTTGATACAACGGACATGTACTCCATAACGTGTAGAATGTGTAGTACGAACACGTATACCAGAATTGTCAGTCTTTAGTTCCAACAAGTAAGGATTAGTTCCTCCTGCATCTTCTTTTATCGTACTCCAATATGTTGTGTAAGATTCTACTTGAGCAAGACCTGTTGAGTTCAGATCTCTGTATCCACCTTTAGATGGCATAAATAAGTAATCATCTTGTTTTTCTGCGGTAGGCAATGTCACAGTTCCAAACCAATAGCCTGCTACACCATTCTTTAATCCATATACATATCCGGCACTAACCAAATTATCAAAATCCGCTTTTGATGGTGTTTTCCAACCAATCGGACATGGATCATTTAAAGGATTCCATCCGGTATAAATTTCTTCCTTATCAATATCCAAAGGATCCTTACAATTCCAATTATAATAGTCTCCTCCATTCCAAACTTTACTTATGTACTCCTGTGTAGTGGCAAATTTACCAGAGCATAAATTTCCAGACGCCCAGATTGAATTGCCTACCCAATATCCCTTTACCCAAATAGCCTTAGCCACCAAATCTAAAGTTATGTTATTGACCAATCCTCCTAAAGCATACTCTTTACCATTAATGCTCCAGCCCACATGAACCCGTCCAGAAGCTTCCAATCTGGTACCAGAAAGTTGAACAGAACCATTCTGCTCCACATGCTGTCTTAATAATTTAGTTCCTTTCGGAATAATAATATCCCTTCCTTCCTGCTTATTCACATCATATGAAAGCGTATATATCGGAGTTACAGGTTCTGGCGAATCATCGACAACACACCGAACAGTCCTAAACCAATATCTACCCGAATTAGGGGAAATAAGAAAATCTCCTCTCCCCCCTACTATAGCTACACAGGCATTAGTTGCCGTTGCAGAAGAGGAATTATAATATGCCCCAAAAGATAAATTAGTCAATCTACCGTTACTATTATCTCTCAAACCGGATACAGGAAAATAAATATTTAATAAAGTTGTACCTGCCGGTACTTCGTATTGTCCCCATTGATGAGACTTGGAATTATCCTCTCCATAGGGACCTATCGTTGTAAGTAAATCGTGATTGTTCTCTAAAGTTTTCAATTCATATCCCGATGGGGTCTTCCACTTCTTTCCAAGAGGTGCCCATCCTCTTGCAGTCATATATCTACAAATATCTCCAATTCCTTTCGAATAGTCATCAATATTCAATCCGGATAAATTATCCTCTCTATTGCTTTGATTCAATGGCGGGACTATTTCATTAATAGCATAAGGGATATTTCTAATATCATATACTTCACTAGTCGGATTAAAAGTAACCTCCGGAGTGGAGGCATCTCCTCCTAATGCAAATAAAGATCCATATCTAAAATAAAGCCCCTGATAACGTTCATGAGGTGCTCTCTGCCCCTCACTCGGGGTATCATCAAAAGTCAGTTTTGTTCCGTCCCAATAAATATTCGACCCGGCAAATTGAGGTAACGATGTTTTTAATTCGATCAAACGGGTATTCCCCACACTATTATACGCACAGATTTTTAGATCCTGATTTCCAATGCGTCTTCGATAAAACAAATATAAATCAGTACCTCCTTCTAAAGATGTCTCTATCTCAGTTCGTCTATCCAAAGAATTGACCATGGTAGCTAAACCTACGTTTCCATTGCCGGATTGGGTATCAGACTGAATATATGCACTAACAATATGTTCTCCAATTAGTACTCCATTATTACCGGATTCATAGTTGGAAAGAAAAACATTCTGTTTAGTCACAGATATATCTTTCACCAAATTACCAATTGTAACTCTAACAGTTCCTTCAGCCGAAACAGAATTAGTAAAGTTAACCTTAATATCTGTTGAGTTAGAGTTTATTGTTTGTCCGGCTACCAGTTCCATCCCTCTTGCGTTAAGCAATTCGATGGACGACGAAGGTGCCACATTCCCTCTATCATAAGCATTCGTAGTGACTGTAGTCACTATAATATCATTTTGTTCTCCGTCCGCATAAAAACAAAACTCTGAATTCGACAGGCCTAAATAATATTGGCCGTTAGCCACTAATTCATGAAAATCATCCAGCAAAGTAACCCGGCATACAACCCCTGTACCCGGTTGATAATTCACTAAAGCCTCCTCAATAGTAGCATATCCCCTATTCTCCACTGACTCTACATTGATTTTATAGCTGACATTGGGCTTATTTAATTGTGCACTACTTTTAGGACCACCAAGCTTCACGTAAAAATATCTATCAATATTATTACCAAAATGTCCTGACAAAATGATCCCATACTCTCCACCTCTATTATCTCCGGTCAAGAATGGATATACATAAACCGGACGGTCAGAAACATCCGACTTAGTAGTATTTCCCACAATATCACTAATTATCAGTCCTGAAAGACGAGTAGCAGTATCATCTTTCGTCCCATAATCAACAACCTCCTGAGGCGTCACCCTATCAATTGGAAGCATATTATCAAAATATCCCACTGACGGGACATCGACAACTGTGAATCCTGTCAATATAAAACTATTTTTCTGATTCGCTTTTGTCGCATCAATGTATAGTTTAGAAACTATTCTGCTCAAATTCACCACTTGTTCCAATGACATATTTTTCTCTATTTTATCGACCCGAATCATTGAAGTCATTGGAATCTTCTCATTAACAAAAGGAATTCTTCCCTGCGGATTGGAAAGTGGAGTCAATCCTGCACCTCCCGATGAAACCGGATCACCAAATGTCAGCAGACCGGATATCTCATCATATGTTTTCCCACTGAAAGACTCCTTTTTACTCATAATCATTGCATCCGCATTCGCAACAAAATACAACACATGCGGTTCATTACTTACTGATAGCTGCACAATCATCTGACCGGCTATTTGTTTAGTCGGTACAGCCTCCACAAAAACAGCATCCGAAGTTGTTGCTCCTCCGGCCGGCAGTTTAAATGATAATACCCATGGATTATCAAAATCACCATCATTGTGAATTGTTGCTTTGGTAACCGGTTTATTGAAAGAACCCGATTGAAACTTTACAGCAATATTAGCTTTCCCTTCAGGTGCTTCAGGTATACGTCCTGAAGCATCATTAATAATATTTTCGTCCGTACATGCATATAAAAACATAAACAGAACGAACAGTATACTTATATAGTTCATAGATTTCTTTTTATACATAAAACAAGGACGTAATTCAATTTATACTACGGGGAGCCCATTTAGGCCTGACAACCAGATCTTTATTCACATTAGAAATAACAGCCCCTAACATATACTCTTTTCCATCCACAACCCAACCGGTATGGAGTCTACCGTCTGAAGAAGTTAAAACCTGATCAGAAAGTGTTATGCTGTTGCCAGCATCGACATATTGTTTTTTGATAAATATATTTCCTGAACTCACAGTTGTACGGGCATGTGCTTCATCTATATTATAAGTCAACATATATAAAGGCTTGATCGATTCAGGACTGTCATCTACCACACAACGAACAGGCATCAAATTCGCATCTCTAAGCACTCCAGCATGAATGAATGGAATATCATTCTGCTCTTGCTGAAACGTATATATCCGTTCTCCGCTTTTAGGGGAACTACACATATATCGGATATAACAACCTTTCTGAAAATATCCACCGCTCACACTTGCAGAGCCACTGGCGGGGAAAAAATATCGATTGTCAATTCTGATACCTTGTTCCAAGGAAGTATTTCCACTCCAATCTGAGTTTTCACCGATATCGGTCCAAATTCCTTCTGTTTTCTTTACATCAGCAGAAATAATAGCCCGCCAATCTTCCTTGGTAGGCGTTCTCCATTTCATTCCTTTCTCTGATCCGGGTGCAATACCCCTTCTTGATAAAAATATACAGATATCCCCTATATCATTATTAGGAGAGAAAGGCATATTTGACATAGACTCCGGATAATCCATATCAGTAAGATATGGAATATCACTGCTTACTGTATATCTGGCACCTGAAGCGTTCCAGATAATCTCTGATAATTGGTTATTACTTCCTCCCGAACGGGCAACTATTCCACCATACTTGAAATATACACCTTGATAATGTTCATGAGGTGCTTTTTCCCCTTTCTGAGGTACATTATCAAATGTCAATTGCTGTTTTAATTCATCCCAATAAACATTGGAACCTGCTATTCCAAGCCCATTCACTATAATCGTTCTGCGAAGTCCGGCTGCATAAATCAGTAAAGTATCCGAAGTCACGGCTGCTGTTTTACGTTTTATTGTCAGAATCCCATTTCCCCTTCCGGTTGTCTTATCATAAGAATATGTCAGTTTTGTCTTACGCATATCAAACTTAGAACTCACATTTACCACTGTACCATCCGATGAATACAAACCATCTGATAAACGAATGTTTTCTTCCGCAATATTTTTTGTTACAAAATGAACATTACTCTCTGTTTCATAAGAATAAGGAACTTCTACCTTAGAAAATTGAATCTCAACGCCGGAAACATCAATGTTGTCAGTAGCATTTCCCCAAGGCAAAGCAACAATATTATCAATCACGACCCCACTCGTAGTGATAGTGCCCATTAATTGATAATATTTATTCCTTTGAGATTGACCGATTGATAATTTATGAGTTTCCGGTACGCCATCACGAAGAAAAGTCACCTTAATATAACAAGGTATTCCTCTCCCCAGTAATTCTCCTATCAAATAATTGGAGCGTATGACAGTGTAATTCTCCGTACCATCATCAACAGATAATATCTCTATATCCCTATTTATCATTTGGTCGTATCCTAAAATTAGTCCGTCGTAATTCAATGGATATAAATAAGAAAAAGACGGATAAGAATAAAAGGTAGCCGCTTTCAAAAGAATTCTGTTTTTCGCATTACTTCTTCTCAACTTCAATTGAAGTTTAGCAGCAAGACGCTCCAACTCGACATCAATCACATTTTTCCATAATACACCATTATCAAAAGATACAGTTCCATATGAACTATTGTCTTCTCTTACCTTTACTATTACTCCCTCTCTGATCCAGGCTAATGGTAACCCTCTCTCCGATTTCCCGTAAATACTGGGTATTTGAACTCGGTTAACTTCGTCTTTTGTAGAAGCATCATTCAATTGTTGTGTCATCTCTACTGTTTCATTGGCAACAGCATACAAAGTATAATTACCAGGAATAATGGAAAAAGTAAAATTCCTATCTACCGGGTTATCGATCATCTGATTTATGACAACCTTACCTAAAGCAGACACTGCAATAAAACGGAATTTAGAAATAGTAACTCCACCCTCTACAAAAGAACGTGTGGAAAGCTCTATTTGAACAGGATTACTATTCTGAATCTGATCCATAAACTCATCTTTATCCGCAATACAACTATATATTAGTTGCAACAGAAATAATAATGGGAGAATTCTTTTTATAGCTTTTCTCATACTCTCTTTACAAACTATTTTATAATGATTAGACCTCCGGATTGATAGAAATAATTTCCCAACCATTAATCTTCATCGAGACCAAAGTCAACCCATCAAACTTGAGTTCAATTTCATAATAATCTTCTCTATCAAGATCCATCTGTTGATTATATTTAGGAGATTTCATTATCTCCTCAATAATATTCAACCCTTCGAATTCTGGTATAATATTATTTCCACGGTTATCCAAAAAATGTAAAGAAACCCAGCGGTCCTCCATTAAACGCAATATATTATATGTAAATATTTTCCCCTCACTTCTAGTATTAGAAGACAACGGAACATATATTCTTTCCAAAGCATCATTGGGTATGGCATTTCTGTAATTATACCTTCCGTTATCCGCTGAGAGAACAGGAGTATACTCCATATGCTCCAAGCCCAATACACGAAGTTCCACACGATTTGTATTCTTTGTAAAATCAATCATGTAATTAAACTCTTTTCCCGACCTCACCTCTACATTTTCTACCATTCCCACAAACAAGTCTTTTAAAGAGTCCGGAAACAAAGTGCCTTGCCTGACAGATACAACTTTCAGCCGAAAATCATTTAAGGATGTTATGAAAGGCTCAAGTCCGGATTTAAAGAACTCTTCAGCCGTACTATCGAATGTTCCGATATGATAATCAGCCAAATCCCCACCGATAGCTACAATATCATATCTGCCATCAGGCAGATTAAGTTTCATAATATTTCCGCCCGAAAGATTATATCCGGAATCAACTTTCATCGTAACAAATTTCTTTTCGGAATCGAAAACATATACTGTTACAACATCCACAGAAGAAGAAAATAAATCTTCGTTGGCAGGATTCAACACATATCTGAACTTCAAGAAAGTTCCCTGTGAACAATCATCGGTATTCTCCGAAATACACCCTGATAATAAAAAGAAAAAGAGAAAACAGATAATCTGAAACTTTATTTTCTTATCTTCCATCGCTACTAATATCTTGATGAATTAATTTTAGAAGAAGGGGCATTTTAAGATACCCCTTCAATTTAGAAATGGTTTATACTTCCGGTTTGATAAACACAAGTTCCCAACCTTTCACTGTAACTGTTACATCAACATTAACTGCATCCGGATCCGGATCAACAGTAACAGGAGGTACAGGAACATCCATAATTTTTTTAATATCAGCTAAATCCAGTTGGTATACTTTTCCATTAGCAAATTCTCCAATGTATGATGAGGAAGTATTATCTTTTAAAGCTACTACGTTCAACCAACCTGTTTTCGAAAGAGCTCCAACTCCATTCATTTTATATTCAACTTCCATAATCACATGAGGATGATATTTAGCAGCCTCTTCTTTAGTTGTCGCAGCGGCAGATAAAGAGGCAATATGGAAATCCTGTGGAAAAAAATTATAGCCATCAGCTTTGCCAGAATCAAACTTAGTAATAGGAGTCCCGATAAATGTATTGTATAAATTTGATTTAGTACCACCAGCAGTATACGCAGTCGTCCAATCAGGAGCCGAAGCTTTGGTTGTTTTTACAACAGCAGCATCTGCTCTTTTCTGTTTTACATTATTCAAATAGATTCCTTTAACCTTAAGTTCTGCCAGATTTGTGAATGAACTTCCTAAATCTCCTTTAACTTCAACACGAGCCATCTCCGGTGCTACTTCTATAGAACAGGTAGAAGTAGATCCCCCAGTAACAATTGCAGCACCTCCAACCACACGTACTGCATCAGATGTCACACCTCCCTGACGAGAATTGACATCATCAGTCTTTGTGGCAGAACCATCAATATTACCCTCTACTTCGATATAAGTAGCTGCACCGGAAATCTCAACCGTTTTACTTCCTGTTCCTGTATCCAATCCTGTAAAATCAGAAACTTGAAGTGTCAAAGTATTGACAACTCCACCATCTTGAGCAGTCTTCGCATACAACTTTACAGTTCCACTCATAGTCACCATATCTCCAGAATTAGCAATATTATCAATTGCCCTGGTATGAGCCATAGCCGGTAAATTAAGTACTACAGAAACCTTCTTAGACATTGAAACGGGAACTATTTCCTCGTTAGAACACGATGTAATCACCAGAGCAGTACATGCTACTGCCAGCATAGAATTCACTTTCATCATAAAAATAAAATTAAAAATTACTATTGTTTATTTAGTTCGTAATACACTTTTATATATCCCGCATAACGGAGTTTAGGAAAAAAGTGCTCTTTGATATAGCGATACGGTTTACCGCTTTTCAAATCCATCAGTTTACGTTCTCTACCATCTTTTATACTTATATGATCGATGATATCCAACACCTCTCTTTTATAACTTATATCAGACTTCAAAATCATCGTTCTCAATTCACTCCAATTTTCTCCTCCATTATAAAGTTCTAACTGTTCATCTTGGATAGCTGTATTCTCTTTTAAAAAATCACAAAGACCCTGGATACGGTTAGCAGCTAGCTGCTTATTATAATCGTATTTCCCCTCAATAGAAGCAAATCCTCCAATAAGTACTTTTACAACTTTCGAATCATCAGCAGCATTAAGCTTATTAATAATATCTATTATTTTAGCACAAACCTCTCTGTTATTCATGTAACCGCTATCCACTTTTGCACTGTTCCAAGGGAAATAAATCAAAAGACTATTAGCCACTTCTCCATTAGCAAGTTTTTCCTTATCTCGGATAATATCCGATTTAGAGAAAGGTTGTACAAATTTCTCCTTCTGGGAAATTTCCTGCGCAACTGTCATCGCAGCTCTCTCTGAAATAATATCATTTTCTCTGATATTCTCGGCTATTAAGGGCAAAGTATTATCAACGATATCCAATACCAATTCTCCTCTTTTCAAGGCCAATACCTTTCCACAACCACAATCATCTCCACGTAACTCCAGTCTTGCATTTCGCATCCATTCCTGAGCAGGTAAAACGGCTGAATATTGTACTGTTCTTTGTTTTTCCGGGCCATAACCTTTCAATACGAGAAAATATTGTTCTTTTTGCTCTTTCAAAGCTACCTTGCGATACTCTTTCGAAGAAACGTACCTTTGATAAGCTTTGTATTCCATCCGTCCTTTTAAAAGTATTTTGGGTAACTTTGCAACACTATCTTCACCATGCTCATAAGATATAAGTACCGGAGTATATTCAACTGAGTGATTAGTACTTACTTTGACATTTTCAATATCTATTGTCATAGTTAAGCGTACCGAATCACCATCCAATTCCATTTGGCAATCAGGTACGGATATTCGATTGTACTCTGCTTCCATAGCTCCAATATCAAAAGAGCTCCATATGATAAGCCCTAAAACAAAATATCTTTTCATATATTTTTCCATATTACACTCTACTTAATTACATAAATCAAAGACAGTCCTACCTTTGTTGGTCCGACAAAATGTTTATTACCTGAATTTATTTTCTCACTACAACGGTAACAAGGATACTTGTCATATTTTGCATAAGCATATCCCAAGCCTACCGTCACCTCCAGATTCCACCGATTAGATAAAATCCACTGATACCCATAAGAAACTCCGGTTCCAGCAAGCCATCCCTGATAACGATTATTCTTAATAAAATTTGTTTTTATTCCCCAAGGAAGAGTCCCGCTCAGATTATAAAAAGCATAATGTGTATGTAAACCAATAAAATGTCCTCTATATCTCTGGCAGGTCCAGTATCTGACTTCAGGTTGCACCATCCAGTGCTTTATTTTATGATTATCAGAGAATGTCCACGGATTATAATTCCCGGATAAATCCAAAGTCCATTTGGGACCTAATCCGAATTCCATTCCCAAGTTGATAGTAGAGGTCATGTCATACAATATGTTGGTCTTTGCAACGATATTTTGAGCATAAAGAAGGTTACACTGCCCTAACAGGACACTAATTAAAAAAGACCATATTACTTTCTTATTCATGATTATCTGAACTAATTTATTTATATATTGATATCTATCTTTTTATTTCCGGAAACCCAATGTGACCGATTCACGGATATTTCTGGGAGTATCTCCTACATAACGTTTACAGTAATTACAAAAATTCGCATATGTAGAAAATCCAAATTCATCCAATATCACTTTTATAGGAATATCTCTATCCAATAGTCGCGCTTTTACGTGTTGTGCTTTTTGTTTCATCAACCATTTGCTGGGTACTTCCGAAAAACAACTGTAAAAAAGCCGTTGAAAAGTCTTCAATCCATACCCACATTTATCTGCAAGTTCCTGCACGGTTCTGGCCTCCAAATAAACTCCCATAACTTTATCTTTAAAAGTAAGCGAAGCAGCTATCGAATGATAAAAAAAATTCACTTTTTCCTCTTTGGTATAATAAGCCCGAAGAATGAGAAATAACTCCTTTTGTTTCAATTCGTGCATGTGCTGACAGCTCATACCTGAATCCAAATACTTGACTAATAATTTTAGAAAAGTATCCAATGGAACACGAATATCAAGTGATTTAAACTCATATTTAAAATCAGTGATAAACGCTCCTAATTGTGACAAAGAAAGTTTATCACACAACTGAACGGGTATTCCATAAGAAAGAATTATTAAGTCTGCACTTTCCTTGGCGAAAATTTTGAAATCAGCAGATCTTGGCAAATAAATCATTTCTCCTTTACCAACCTCGTAACCAACACATTCATTAAAATCAACTATTAAAGCACCTTCCAACAGAAAAAAAAAATAGTTATTTTTAGCAGAAAGTTCGCACCAAGTTTTTCCCTTTTGCAATGTTAAGTGCCTGAAACCGATCTCCGGATTTCCATTATAAAAAAGACAATTCAAATGTTCATCTAAATAATTAACCCTTTTTGCTTGCCTCATTTGTTGTTTCATTATATATATCTTCATAAAACTGTTTTTAGGGAGGGGGGGATGACGACGCACATATGTCGAATAATCAATAAAATTCTACTCTATCCACAAAACACACTTTAACACCTCATCACAGACTCCTAAACAACAGAATATATCAGTAACCCAATATATCCTGCATTTTTTTGCAAAGAAACGCAACAATAAGCTACCACCTGTTACCCGAACAAGACCTTTTATTCACTCTATAAGACACTCTAAAAAATAAAATATGCAACTCTCTATAAAACAATAATTTATATAAAAAAAGAAAAGAAGAAAAAATAGAAATCATATTTTGAATAATAATTGAAAAGAAAATAAATGAAAATTATATCGACATCAGTAAAACAAACCATTTGTCAGAAAATAAAAAAAGACACTACTTCTCTTCTCAAAAACATCTTTTCAGATTAGCTAACATAATAACACAAAAAAAACACTGAAGTATATTGGTCATAAGGTTATCATATCATCTGAATTCATAAAAAGCTTTGTTCTGCAATGACTCCTGCACAAATTAGACTAGACTGATAACCAGTAAATATACCGATACCTCCTGTAACATTTGAATATAATGAATAAAATTCTTTCCACTATCAATGGTATGTTTTTCCCAAAACAAGTAATGATGATATTTAATCGAAGTATTGGCATTAGCATTAGCCTCAAAAGCAGAATCCTCAGTTATTATTTTCAGATTCAGAACTTTATTTTGAAAACGTTGCCGGACGTAAAATATGAAAAATCCTCGCACAGTATTATCTATTTCAACGTTAATCCATGCTCTCACCGATTTTCCCGACCTATTTTCATATCATTCTTATATAATCTCCATTCACCACCTACATTTTTGCATTCCAAATTAAAAGGCTCAAACACCAACTGAATTGCTAAATCTAAATCATCGACCGGGAATATACCGGTAAAGCGCAAACTGTCACAATATCTGTTACATAACACGGTTATTCCGTATACTTCTTGGAGTTTTTTGATCACATCATTTAATGGTATATTTTCATATACACATTGTTTTCTTACCCATACCGGTTCTAATTCTTTTTGGATATTCAAAGATACTTTTCCGAGAACAACAGAAATATTCTGATTAGCTGTTAAAATCTGTCCACTGTTTAGTTTACCGTTTTCCACTTTAATCTTTCCTTGAAAACAATATGCTTTAAATTGACCGTTCTTTTGACTAACGCTGAAACGTGTACCAAGAACGGAAACCTTATATGGATCCGCATTCACAACAAAATGGCTTCCCTTATACACATCAAAATATGCCTCTCCCTTTAACTTCACTTCTCTGAAAAAACGGAATCCCCAACGATTATAGTGAAGTGAGGTATTCCTATTGAGACATGCAACAGAGTGATCTGGAAGTTCAACCAATATTCCTTCTTTTTCCGCAGAAAAAACAGTCAATTGCCCCATAGAATACCATCCCAAGACAACCACTACGACACATGCACATATAGCCACTGCAGACCAAATTCTTTTCTTTTGAACTTTTCTTTTTTTCTTCTTGATAATCTGCGAAAAGGTAGAAGTCATTTCCTGACGTTCCTCATTACTCAGATGTATCTCATTGAGTGTAACATCTTCCAACAATTCTTTTAAATCTGAATTTTGCATTCTGGTTACTTGCTCTTTTTCCATCATAGCCTGTCAATTATAAATAATACAAACAGAGAAACGGCTTCTTCTATTTTATGTTTTCTCATTATTTTCAATGCTGATGAAAGAAGATTATAAATAGATTGTTTATTGATTCCAATGGTAGTTACAATTTCTTCTATATCCATATCACGAAAATAGCGCAAATAAATAATTTCTCTTTGTCTTGGACTAAGTTTATCTAACATTTTCTGAACAAAACTACTTTTTTTCGCAATTTCAATATTATCTGAACTCTGAACCTGCTTGACTGCCAATAAAAACTCTTCTTCGCTAATTTCCTCTATAGACAGATGAGGGGCTTTTTTCAGTTGATCCAAAAGTTTGTAACGTACTGCCCGACATAAATATGCCCGTACGTTCATCAAATCATCCAAAGAGTTCCGCTTTTCATATAGAGATATAAAAACCTCTTGTATCACATCCTTTACAACACAGCTATCCCGATTAATTTTCATTCCATAAGAATACAAAAAATCTACGTGTTCAGAAAACAATAAACTCCATTCTTGTTCATCTCCACTTTTTATTTTTCTCCAGTCTATATTTTTTTTCATAAACAAAACGTATTAGAATATTATATTCCAATTATTTTCAAAATAATATATTGTTATAGAAACAACATATTACATACAGAAGTAACAGGTTAGCACATCACAATATCAAAATTTTGGTTTTAAACAAAAGAAGGCAAAGAAAGTTCTGAAAGTCGAGACGTTATTTATCCCGTATCCAATAAATCAATCTGTTCTCATTATATCCTTGATCAATATGAAAAATGGGAAATATGATTTTCATACACCATATCTCCCACTCCATATCTAATAATTATTACCTTGCCTATTCAACAATAACAGCCCGATTCAATTTAGGTCCCCCAAAACGATTATTCGTATCACCCTCAGCTTTTTTAATAAGACGATTAGCGGATATACCATATTTATTAATCAGCAAATTATACACATAATCTATTCTCTTTTCACTTAATCACTGGTTTAGTTCCTTACTACCGGTATCTTTATCTGCTGAACCAATTAAAATAAATGTTTTGTTCCGGTCTGTCTTCATTGCATTTTTCACGTAGAATTTCAAATTTACTAATTCTTTTGAGTCCAAAACCGTTTTACCTATTTCGAAGAATAAAGCTACGGGTGAAGCAACGGGCCTTAATTCTACAACCACTTCCAGATCAGCTTTTCTGGCATTTTCTAATTCTGTAATCAGATGTTGTACCTTTAAATCCAACTCTTCATTCTGAATACGAAGTTCATTTATATAATTGTTGTAACGGCTATAGTCCGCAGTTGCAACTTTACTCACAGGAGTAAAAGTTGTTTTACCCAGTTTAAAGTTTAATCCTAATGTAACAGAACTCATACCTTCTCCCTTACATCCACCGACGACTCCATCAAAATTCTGATTAACAAACATTTGTCTCGTCCCCAGTGTTAAATCAATTCTTTTATTTAGACGGAAAGTATTTAATATACCCAGTGCAGCAGCAATTTCATCATTATGCTGATTACTACCATAGGAACGTGCCCATCCAAATCCCACAATAAGGAATAAAATTCCTTGTATCCGGCAAAAGCATTCGACCAGTTCCACATAAGGTCTGTATGTATATTTAAAATTCCGAATTTTTCCTTATAGTAATTCCGGCATTGCTTTTTGGCATACCCACTTTGAGTAGTTGTCAGACCTTTAGCCTGAAGTCCAGCATATTGTAAACGCACTCCATAAGCAGGAGTTATCCATTTACCTACCGATATGTCTAATGCGGGAGACAAACGATTTCCCAAAGTTACCTTATGGTCATACTCTCCTTCATAAACATTAATACCCCCGGCTATATTTACAAACCAATTATCAAAAAAACGATTAGTTTCGTAAGTCTTATGATGCAAAATACCAGATTCTTGGTTATCCGTTTTTCTGTTGAGCTATACCACATACAGACAACAGACTTAAAGCTATTGAAATAATTTCTCTTTTCATTTATTATCCATATTAATTAAAAACATATAAAACTGCTATTCATTACTCTTTATCAGTTAGCTTCATCTTGTATCCCGGAGTAAATTTCACCACTTTTCTAGCGGGAATCACCATATTCTCCCCGGTAGATGGATTCAACACATTTCGTGCTTTACGCATTTTTATAGAAAATGTACCAAATCCAACTAAAGTCACACTCTCTTCACGAAGTATAGCCTCAACCATAGCATTCATAACAACCTCTACAATAGCAGAAGCTTCTTTTGCATTCAGGTTACCCCTCAATGCCACTTTTTTAATCAAATCATGCTTATTCATTTTAAACAAATTAAATATTGACCATAAAAATAAAGATGATATTATAATTTGGCTGCAAATTAAAGGATATAAACAATATCCGCTATTACTTAATTCCCCCAATTGATTCACTTTATGCGACACAATATGATAACAAGAAATTTTAATGTAGTTTTATCAACGATTAAAGTACTATGATAACTAAAAAAACTATCTTTGTTTTCATTCAATAACCAGATATAAATAAAACACCTTATTACTATGATCGTACAGGATTTAAATTTTGATCAAACAGTCGCCATGGCAAAAGCCAAAGCGGAAAGCATGATACAAAACGGACTTTATTCACGTTTCGGGTTATCCGAAAAAGAGAGACTGGACAAAGCCCTTCTAGGCTGTATCGGAGAGTTGGCATTCCAAAAACACCTGAAAAATCTGGGAATCCCATTCGAATTGGACCAGACAGATTTCCAATCCCATCACTCCGATGAATTTGACGTAAAAGTAAACGGTGCCAAAATTGATATCAAAGTAGCAAAGAAAACAACTGCCAACCCTCCAACCGACAATTGGACCTATGGTTATCCACAAGAGCAGCACCCCGAAACCAAAGATTACGTCGTTGTAGGTTGGGTAGACTTCAACAGAAAAGAAGTTGGCTTTTATGGTTGGATCAGAGGAAAGCAAATAGTGGAATTTAAAGTTGTCACCCAAAATTCTTATGCCAAGTATCCCTATCTGACACCTAACCATGAATTCAAATGGGGATGTCTCACCAAGGATTTGAATGAGATTTTGAAGTAAAACGATTAAATTATCCTTGAAAAAGACTCTTCATTGAAGTTTTTTCATTTTTCTTCAGAAATTCGTAGGGTATTCTCCGTTTGAACGATCTTATATACAGAAAGCAAACTATTATTCACCCTTTAAACTCTGAAAAAGATGAAAACGCAATGGATAAGATCAATCGGATGTATACTGGCAGTTTTGATTCTGTCGGGCATCATGTCACTGGCTGCACAGGACAATGCGGAAAGATACACCACGATCAGTGGAGTAGTCAAAGACAAACTCAACAAAAAGAAACTGGAGTATGTCAATGTATCGATACCGGGAAGCAGTGTCGGTACCGTCACCAACGCAGACGGTGAGTTTACTCTAAAGATTCCCGAGTCGGTTCAGGCCAAAGACATTGAAGCCTCACATGTAGGTTATCTCAATTCCCGTATCCCTTTAAAAGAAGAAAATCCCACAGAACGGATTGTCTGGCTCACTCCTTATGCCAACCTGCTTAGTGAAATCCTGGTAAGAGCCAGAGATCCACGCAGCATTGTGGAAGAAGCACTTCGCAAGATTCCGGCCAATTATAGTCCCCAGAGCAACATGCTCACAGGATTCTACAGGGAGTTGGCTCAAAAAGGGCGTCGCTATATCAATATTTCAGAGGCTGTAATCGATATTTATAAAACGCCCTACAATGAAACTGCCGAACACGATCGGGTTCAGATTTACAGAGGACGCAGACTGTTGAGCCAAAAACAGAGTGACACACTGGCTGTAAAATTACTCGGAGGCCCCAATATGGCCATTTATATGGATATAGTAAAGAACCCGGACTGCCTGTTGGCTCAAGAAGACCTATTGTTCTACGAATTTCGAATGGAAGACCCGACCAGCATTGACGACCGATCCCAGTATGTCATCAGCTTCCGTCCAAGAGTAAAATTATCCTATCCCTTATGCTATGGTACACTCTACATCGATAAAGAGCGACTGTCATTCACACGCGCCGAGTTTAACCTCAGCATGGATGATAAGAATAAAGCCACTCAAGCTATCTTAAGAAAAAAACCTTTCGGACTGCGTTTCAAACCGGTAGAAGTATCATACCTGATATCATACAAAAACCTGGGAGGGATCACTTACCTGAGTTATATCCGGAACAATATCCGCTTTAAGTGTGACTGGAAGCGTAAACTGTTTTCTACCAACTATACCATCTTATCGGAAATGGTGGTTACGGACAGGAAAGAAAACAATATTACAGCTATTCCATATAAAGCAGCATTCAAACAAAATCATGTATTCTCAGACAAAGTGGATAACTTTACCAGTGACAACTTTTGGGGAGGCTATAATATCATAGAGCCTACAGAGTCATTGGAGCATGCAGTAAACAAATTAAAAAAGCAGCAGAAGCAGTAATCACTTTTTATAGTATCTTTGACGAACTCTAACTCCCGATATATCCCCCAATATGCTGAACGACGTATTTATACTTACTCAAATAAAAGAAGGCAATATAAAGGCGTTTGAAACATTATTCCGCCAATATTATACTCCGCTTCGCCTATACGCCGCCAGCATAACGGGTGTACCGGACGTAGCCGAAGAAATCGTCGAAGAATTGTTCTATGTATTCTGGAAGGATCGGGAAAAACTTGAGATTTTTCATTCTGTCAAGAACTATCTCTATCGGTCTGTACGTAACCGCTCTATCCAATATTGCGAACATCAGGATGTCAAAAGGCGCTATCAGGATGCGATTTTATCCGTTCCGGTAAATATAGCTTCACCCGATCCGCAAGAGCAGATTGAGTACAAAGAACTGCAACAAATTATAAACCGAACCCTTGAGAAACTACCGGAGCGCCGTTTGCATATCTTCCGACTACACCACACAGAAGGAAAAAAGTATTCAGAAATAGCCTCTCTCCTCTCACTATCGGTAAAAACAGTAGAGAAAGAAATGACCCGTGCACTCCGGACTTTACGAAAAGAAATTGAGAATTATATCCAGATATCATGAATCGAATCGAAAAAAACAAGACCCAAACCGATCAGGCGTGGAATAAATTACACAATCGCCTGGAGACAGACGGACTGTTACCAACGGTGACAGAACGTCGTTTTGCCACACGTCCGACCGCATGGATCGGCATAGCAGCCATTGCAGCTATTATAAGCCTATGTGTTTACCTGCCTACGGTGTTACGGACCGACCGCCATCTTTCCGGCGGTGAACTATTAGTCAAAGCAAACAAAGAAGAGAGCATACTGGTCACCACGCTTGAGGATGGTTCCGTTGTCTATCTGTCAGAGCAGACTTCACTGGAATATCCCAAACATTTTTCTAAAAAAAGAAGAGAAGTGAGTTTGAAAGGAAACGCCCTTTTTGACATAGCGGGCAATCGTGCACGTCCTTTCTTCATCGAAACCGGAAAAGTACAGATCGAGGTGATAGGTACCGCCTTTCATGTGAGAAACAGTGGCAACTCTCCATTCGAATTAGCAGTTCAGAGAGGTGAGGTAAAAGTTACTCAAAAGCAGAATGGCCAGGAAATACATGTCAAGGCCGGAGAGACCGCTACTTTATTGGGCGATGAATGGCAGTTGACTGTGACCGAGAATTCCGAACAGTTTACCCGATACATGCAAAATATGCGTTTCAAAGACGAACAGTTGGATCACATCCTGCATGCCATCAACCTTCGCCAGACGGAAATACATCTGCAAAGTTCCCCGGAACTGGGGAAACATGTACTGACGGTTTCGTTCTCAGAGGATTCTCCTGAGAAAATGGCCGAGCTAATCGGCCTTGCACTGAACCTGAAGTGCACACGCAATCAAAACATAATCACCCTCTCCGAGTAATCCCGGAATCAAAACCCCAAAACAATGAAAGCCTCGAAAAGTCTCTGCCTGCAATGCCTGTTCACCTGTCTGCTATTATTCATAGCAGCCCGGGTAAAGGCGGATGACTCCGGTATACTCGATCGTATCATCCGGTTACCGAAAAGTGAAATGACCGTTTATAAACTACTTTCTAAAATAACGGAAGAGACAGGATACCTGTTCATCTACGACAGCAAACTGGTTGACAATGAACGTACGGTAAAGTTGAAAGGTGGAAAACAGACCGTACGCCAAGCCATTTACAGTATAATTGGTAATGACAACCTTAAACTACGTTCGGTAGACAAACACATCATCATTTATCGACCGGAAACAGCATTAAGTATAAGTAAGGAAGAAGGTTTATGCAGAGACAGCACACTCTCATTCACTCTTGAAGGAACATTAATAGACCAACTATCCAGAGAGCCGATCCCCTATGCTACCGTAGGTGCCGAGGGTTCCTCCATCGGTAGTGTCACCAATCAAAACGGGAGTTTCAGGCTTCATCTGCCCGATTCCCTCCGAAACGGCCGGATTCGCTTTTCACATCTGGGCTACGTACCGCAAACCACGGATGCATCCCTACTTGCCGGACGAAACGGAACTTTTGCTCTGGAGCCTAAGGTAATTCCCCTGCAAGAGGTTATTGTACGCATTGTCAATCCGGTGCGTCTATTGAGAGAGATGCTGCAATTCAAAAAAAAGAATTATTCCAAAGTCCCTGTCTATCTGACCTCTTTCTATAGGGAGGGTATCGAGCAAAAGAACCGGTTTGTCAGCCTGACTGAGGGAATATTCAAGATATATAAGGCTTCGTCAAGTACCCCGGAAAAGACCGACCAAGTAAAGTTGTTGAAAATGCGCCGTATCACTAACCAAGCTGTAAAGGATACCTTAATTGCTAAAATGAAATCGGGTATTCATGCCAGCATCGAGTTAGACCTAATCAAAAGTTTGCCGGATTTTCTGCTTCCGGACTCCAAAGAATGTGTCTATGTCTACACTTCCAGCGACCTTGCTGTTATCGATAACCGGCTTGCCCATGTAGTCTCCTTTGAACAGCGTCCAAGTATCAAGTATCCCTATTATTGCGGTGAACTCTACATCGACTCGGAAAACAGCGCCCTGCTCCGGGCACGATTCGAGTTGACTCCGCGGTATATACATAAAGCAGCCAACATGCTGGTTGAGAAAAGAAGCCGCAACATCCGGATTATTCCCCAAAAGGTGGTTTATACCGTATCCTATAAACCTTGGAAACAGACATATTACATCCACCATGTACGCGGAGACTTACACTTTAAAATAAAACAAAAGAACAAATGGCTCAACAATACCATCCTACATACATGGTTTGAAATGGTCACCTGCAAGATAGAAACGGATAATGTCAGCCGTTTCGACCATAATGAGCGGTTGTCCGTACATACCATCTTTGCGGAAACTCCATTTGTATACGACAAAAGCTTTTGGGAAGATTTCAATGTAATTCCTCCTGAAAAAGAGTTGAGTGAAGCCATAGAGAAGATTTCATCGAAAATCGAAGAGACAGAAAATTAAAGCAATTGCCGACACTGTTTATTTCTTCAAGTTCACTCCCCTTTCGGCAATATACACTCCGCTCAGAATCAGTGCCGATCCCAATAAAGCAACTATTGTGATGGTTTCGTCGATCACAATGGCAGAGGTCAGCAAAGTAATAAGGGGAACTACATAAATATAACTGGTGGCACAAACCACTCCCAATTGTTTCACTGCCGTATTCCACATAATATAGCACAGCATCGAGGCAATCACCCCCAGAAAAAGCAGATTTAGAGCGACAACGGGCCGGAACAGGATATGTATATCCGTCTGTAAAGGATACACTAAGAATAGGGGTAAAAGAGTCACCAAACCATAAAAGAAAACTTTCCGTGTAATGAACAATGTCGGATAATGAGTATTCATCCTCCTGAGAAGCAAGCAATAAAAAGCCCACATTAATGCAGCTATCAGGGTCAGAATATCACCGGCCGGACTAAGCTGCAAAATGAAACTACCATTAAACACAACCAGTCCCACTCCGATAAGCGCCATCAAAGAACCGCCTATCAGACGTGCTTTTAATTTATCACCCTTATAGAAAAAGGGTGCCAACAGTGCAGTCAGAATAGGAGTCGTACAGATAATTAACGATACATTGGAAGCAAGCGTCATACCCAATGCCGTATTTTCGGCTACAAAATAGAGCGAACCTCCACATAGTCCGAGTCCTACAAACCGCAGTTCGTCCTGCCAACTCTTAGCCAGCAACACACGAGGAGAGAAAAACCAGATGCAAATATATGCCAATAAAAAACGGTAGAATAAAATATCGACAGGTGACAGGCCATATTTTATTAAAACTTTAGTAGCAACGAAAGTTGTTCCCCATATCATTACTGTCACCGCTGCCATCACATGATACCATCCGGCCGTTCTCTGAGTTGTTTTCATATTCTTCTATAAATTTTCTCCGCAAAGATAAGGATTGCAGCCGGAAGAAAGTCGTATCTTTGCCACTCATTTCTTATTAAATAATATCATGCAAGGAATCAAGAATCTGACTCAAGGTCCTATCAATAAACAATTGTTTAACCTGGCGATGCCCATTATGGCCACCTCGTTTATCCAAATGGCATATAGTCTGACAGATATGGCTTGGGTAGGGCGTTTGGGGAGTGAAGCCGTCGCCGCCGTCGGTTCGGTAGGTATCCTGACCTGGATGTCGGGTTCCATTTCCTTACTGAACAAAGTAGGTTCCGAGGTCAGTGTAGGTCAGTCCATCGGAGCACAAAATCATGAAGATGCCCGTAATTTCGCCTCACACAACATTACTATCGCCCTTATTATTTCACTTTGCTGGGGTGGACTGCTTTTCCTGCTTGCACGTCCCATCATCGGTATCTACGAACTGGAAGCACATATCACCGAAAATGCAATCGCTTATCTGCGCATAATCTCTACCGGATTACCTTTCATTTTTCTTTCGGCAGCCTTTACCGGTATTTATAATGCCGCCGGAAGAAGTAAGATACCATTCTACATCAGTGGTACCGGATTGGTATTGAATATCCTCCTCGATCCCCTTTTCATCTTCGGTTTCGGGCTGGGTACCAACGGAGCAGCCTATGCTACTTGGATTTCGCAAGCAGCAGTATTCGGCATTTTTATCTATCAATTACGTTGCAGAGACGCTTTACTGGGACGATTCTCTTTCTTTACCCGGTTAAAGAAAAAATATACCCATCGTATCCTTAAATTAGGTTTACCGGTAGCTACCCTTAACACCTTGTTTGCTTTCGTCAATATGTTCCTTTGCCGTACAGCATCCGAACAAGGAGGGCATATCGGATTGATGACCTTTACCACCGGAGGGCAAATTGAGGCTATCACCTGGAATACATCACAAGGATTCTCTACTGCCTTAAGCGCATTCATTGCCCAGAACTATGCAGCCGGACGAACAGACCGTGTGATCAAATCGTGGCATACGACTTTGTTGATGACTTCAATTTTCGGTACGCTCTGCACCCTACTTTTTGTATTTTTCGGAAACGAAATCTTTGCTCTCTTTGTTCCCGAACAAGCCGCTTATGAAGCAGGAGGCGTGTTTCTCCGCATCGACGGTTATTCACAACTCTTTATGATGCTCGAGATCACGACACAAGGTGTATTCTACGGTATCGGACGCACCATTCCACCTGCCATTATCAGCATCACCTGCAACTACATGCGTATTCCGCTCGCCATTCTGTTTGTCCGCATGGGCATGGGAGTAGAAGGTATCTGGTGGGCTGTTTGCGTCACTACTGTTGCCAAAGGGCTTATTCTGGCCGGTTGGTTTGCATTGATTAAACGGAAAGTGTTGTCGCGCCCGATACTCTGAAAAGAAAAAGCACAGCTTAGACAACAAAAGCACATATCTTCTTGTTTTTTTTACAAGGTAAATGACAGGCAAAACAAATAATCTGTATATTTGCCACGTTTTTATAAAATGGAAGTATCCATTTAATTATTAACTATATAAAAAGAGCTTAATTATGAAGAAAATTAAATTTATGGCTTTGTTTCTAAGCATGGCGCTTGTTTTCGGAAGTTGCGGAAGCATGAATAATACAGCTAAGGGTGGTGTCATCGGCGGTGGTTCGGGAGCGGCCTTGGGAGCTATTATCGGTGGTATTGCCGGTAAAGGAAAAGGTGCTGCTATCGGTGCTGCAGTAGGTACTGCCGTAGGTGCCGGAGCAGGTGTTCTCATTGGTCGTAAGATGGATAAGAAAGCTGCTGAGGCTGCAAAGATCAAAGACGCACAAGTAGAACAAGTTACTGATAACAATGGTCTGGCTGCCGTAAAGGTAACTTTCCCCTCAGGTATACTTTTTGCATTCAACTCTTCTGCACTAAGTGCAGCATCTAAACAATCGTTGGCTGAATTTGCCAATATCCTGAAAGAAGATCCGACAGTCGATGTAGCCATTATCGGTCATACCGATAAAGTAGGCAGCTACGAAGCTAACCAGAAAGTATCGGCCAACCGTGCATACGCCGTTGAAAATTATCTTCAGGCATGTGGCGTTAAACCTTACCAATTCAAAAAGGTGGAAGGTGTAGGCTACTCACAATACAACGAGTCGGAAACACCGGAACAAAACCGTCGTGTAGAAATATTTATGTACGCCAGTGAACAGATGATTAAAAACGCTGAAGCCGGTAAATAACGATTTCATAATACACCCCCAGGTGTTTTATGCCATGTGCCAATATACTGTTTACTCCTTCATACAAAAAGGATGGTAAGTCAGTATATTGGCACATTCGTATAACCAACAAGATCACACACAATGAAACTCCGGAAACCCTTTCGCATTCTGCGCAATCTGATCCTTTTTTTCTTTATCTCCTCGATCGGTGCCGTCATTTTCTATCGATTCGTGCCGGTATATGTCACTCCACTTATGATTATCCGCTCTGTCCAGCAACTCGTTTCGGGAGAAAAAGTGGTATGCAAGCATACGTGGGTACCATTTGATAAAATCTCTCCCAGCCTGCCCATGGCGGTGATTGCTTCGGAGGATAACCGCTTTGCCTCTCACAACGGATTCGACATGATAGAAATCAAAAAAGCGATGAAGGAAAACGAAACCCGGAAAAAGAAACGGGGTGCCAGTACCATCAGCCAGCAGACAGCGAAAAACGTCTTTCTTTGGCCACAATCTTCGTGGATACGAAAAGGATTTGAGGTCTACTTTACATTTCTGATTGAAACTTGCTGGTCGAAAGAACGGATTATGGAAGTATATCTAAACTCCATCGAGATGGGTAAAGGTATTTACGGTGCTCAGGCAACCGCTAAATATAAATTTAAAACGACAGCTGCCAAACTGACCCGGGGACAGTGTGCCCTGATCGCAGCAACTTTACCAAATCCAATACGATTCGACTCGGCACACCCCTCACCTTATATCAAACGACGCCAAGGACAAATTCTGCGACTGATGAATCTGGTTCCGAAGTTCCCTCCTGTTGATAAGGAAAAAGCGAAAGGACAAGATACAAAAAAACAAAAGAATAAGAAAAAGAAGAAATAACAACTTCGCCAAACCGCCCCGATAATGTGAGGATAATATAGAAAAAAGAGGCCACTTCTGCAAAAAGCAGAAGCAGCCCCGGAGATTTATGTAAAACAGAAAATTACTGTTGAGGACCTGTACCAAAAGCCGGTGCCTCTTTATCATACCAGACACGTTCTTTGCTTAACGTCACAGGTGAATTACTCATCTCACCTTCATACGTATAGCCCTGTGCCTGATAGGCTGCAATTGTAATGTCACGGAGCAAATCAGAATCAAGAGGTTTGCTTACCGGGAAACGTCGAGGAATGACGTACTGGTCACCCAATAACGGATCAAAATCCTGATATGGCAACAAGGTACTGTTCTTCATTGGCACTCCCGAACGACGGGCGGTAACAAACATGTCCATCGGAAGCATCAGATAGTGAATATATTGCTGAATATAAACTTTCTCAAGGTCTTTACTCAAATCACCTGTCAGATGGTATGCATCATGTGACAGCATTTCATCAATCATGCCTTCTTTCAGGCTGATTGTCTTATCGTGTACATCGCCTGTGTAGGTTTTATCATAATAAGGAATATGATTCTTAGCGGAAACAAAATCATAACCACGAACAGACATCTCGACACCTGCACTCAAATACTGTTGTGCGGTCATCGGCAGATTGGCACCCAATAATTTGAATTCCGCCAGCAGGAGGTTGGTTTCACCTGCAGAGAAGTACAGTCCGTACCAGCCGTATTCTTCTTTATCCTGTACGGGAGCTACATCGGGAACATCGGGGAATGTGTAAATCAACAGACCTTTAATATTTTCGGTATTCCGGTAGGCAATCGGAGTATAGGTCTTTTTCGCACCGTCTTTGCTCAGCAAATAGAACAACTCGTTATTGGGGTCGAAATAGTCTTTGTACTCTTCCTTTTTATTGATATCCACTTGACAAGGAACTCCATAATAGCGTACCCAAGGCTCTCCGGGAGCTTTCCAGCTCTCAAAGTGTTTCTTTCCGTCCGCATCGACCGTATAGTTCACATTGGCTTCTACATAAGACGGTAAAGCTCTTTTTTGATCAAAGAAACCTTGAACTACATTAGAGTTGTAATCGTTCTTCTGGAAAAAGTAAAACAAACGAGGGTCACGATTGCTCACCATAAAATCGATTAACTGCTTAGTTCCCGCACCAACGGAAATATCATTGTTCCAGTTATTGTCTCTTTTACCTTTATTGAAAACAAAATCATCGTCGAGAGTTAAAATAAGACCGGCCGGATTCTGGGCAGCCTCATTCACAATGGCAATTGCACGAGCCTTGTCTTTATTAATCAGGCGTGCAGCAATTCTGAGTTTCAATGAGTTTGCCAGTTTAGCCCATTTATCAAGTTTTCCTCTATAAATAAAATCCTGCGCACCAAGCACGTCTTGCGGATTGTTCTCTCTCAGATAGTTAATTGTCTCGTCAAGCTGTTTCAGCCAGAGTTCGAACAATTCTTCCTGCGTATCGTATTTCGGAGTCAGAGTCCCACCATAACGGGCCATTTCTGCCTCTGAATATTGACGGGATCCATACATATCCGAGTCTTCAAGTCCCAAGTACACCAGCATCGGATTACATAAATAAGCAATATATTCGTATTTTGCTTTTTCATCATCCGACATCAGACTGATCTGATGCTTTATTTCATTCGTATAACGAAGCACCTCGTTGACCTGATAGCCACAGCCGGTCTGAGTTACCATATTCAATTTGCTGGAGTTTCCACCTCCTGAGGCAGTTGCCTGCACCCAGGTAGACATTGCATCGAAACCAGCAAACCACTGAAGATAATCGGCCGGCTGAAAACTCATGGCACATTGAGTAAATAAATAGCGTACGTTCGGTTTTGAGACTGTGGAGGGATTGGTATTCTGTCCGGCAAATTCGTCTTTACAAGACGACATCAGGAAGCCTGTACCTACAACAGCCACAGCTGCCATATATAGATATTTTTTCATCATTTGTTTCATACTAAATATCACATTAAAGGTTTAGAAATCTACATTAATAGTCATCATATAATTAGCTGTGTAAGGTTCATAGCCACGGATACGGAACTCAGAAGCCGTATTACCACGAACACTCTCAGGATTCAGATGGTTAGGCAACGAGTTATACAGATATCCCAGATTACGTGCAGAGAAGCTCAATCCCAATCCCTGAGCACCAAACTTACTTGCCACTGATTTCGGGAAGCGATACGATAAGGTGATCTCGCGCAAAGCAATATAGTTCAACTCGTGTACCCAAGTGTCGAATATCGTATTCTGTCCCCAAGCCGCACGGTTTACATGATAAGTTCCGGCATGTGTGGGTTCCAGTTTCCCTTCTGCCACCAACTGTTTGTAGGACATACCGCTTACATCCATTTTCGTTCCGTCTACAAGTGTTGCGAACGTACCATTCTTAAATACTCCGTCGGGGATAACACCATCACCATAAGAGATTCCTTTACTGTCACCGTACTGGCTGGTCCAAGACAAACCACCATGTTCAGGATCACGCCATTTTAAAGAACTCTTGATCCATCCGGCCTGTGTACCATACAAGTTAGAGTAAGAAGCTACCAATCCTCCAAAACGCATGTCAGTAGCAATATGCAGGCTCAAATTTTTCCAAGACAGAGTAGTAGATAAAGAGCCTAAAAAGTCGGGAGTCATTTTACCCACTTCCTGTACTTTTCCGCTACGTGCTTCGTAAGCTCCCCGCCAACTGTCGTCCCACTCCAACAATGTTTCTCCTTTTTCATTTTTAGCCGGAAGAATATCGGACATCAATAATCCGTAGTCGCCACCTACTTTGGCAACCGAACCGATATGGTAATCGTAATCATTAGCATAGCCGCTCAATGCGATGTAGTCTGCTACATTTTCATGTAATGAGATAATAGTATTTTTATTCTTTGTATATGTCATTGCGACATCCCACTGCCAGTCTTTATTTTTGTACGGAGTGGCGTTTACAGCAATTTCAATACCTTTATTCTGAATATTACCAGCATTTATCAACTGAGTGTTCACACCCGAAATAGCAGGAACTTCAATCGACATGATCTGGTCTCTCGTATTTTCTTTATAATAAGTAAAGTCAAAGTTCAAACGGCTGTCAAACAAACGTAAATCCAAACCAACTTCCCAGGCATTCTTACGCTCCGGCTTCAGCTTCAAACTCTTCATTGTCTTATCGAGAGTGTTCACATAGATATTGCCATCATACATTTCTTTAGTTTCAAAGCCATATACCGAGTTCACATAATAGGGATCGGTATCGTTACCGACCTGTGCCCACGATCCGCGTACTTTAGCAAATGTAATCCAATGCGGCAAATCGAATGTTTCATTGAGCAGCCATGAACCGGATACTGACGGGTAGAAGTAAGAATATGTACCCATCCCGTTTTGATATACCAGAGAAGACGACCAGTCATTACGTCCTGTTACATCTAAATAAACCTGATTTTTCCATCCCAGATTCAAAGCAAAGACAGCAGACATCATTCTCTTTGTATTTGAAATGCTCGCTTCCGACTTTTTAGGGTTCTTTGAGTTGTCGACAAACCATTGTCCCGGTACTACCATACCGCCATCTGTATATACTTTATATGCTTCCGAACGACTTGTATAGTATTCATATCGCGCGAAACCACCTACGCTAAAATCTTGTATCTGCTTATTGACAGTAAATGTTCCGCCAAAGGTAGCCTGCTCTTTTGTGGTTTGCCCCATAGTATACTTACCGCCTTCATTTGCATATCCACTACCCAGTTGTTTTTCTTCAAACTTAGTGTAATAGTAATTCATATTGGCATCGGCTTTAAATCTCAGCCAATCCAGAATCTGCACATTCACTTCCATTTGGGGACGAACCACAGTCTCTTTCTGGGAATAATCGTATTTGTCGATCATAAAAAACAAATCACGTCCCGGAACTGAACCATACTTGTCACCATAACTTGTAGATGCCAGTCCACCATGCTCACCCAGATATTTATCGCGGAAATAATTCACATCCAGCATCGGAGTCATAATGGTTCCGTTCGGATTGACAAAACGCTCTCCTACTGTTCGCGGAGAATTCTTCGGATTTGAGTTGGTGAAACTCATAGCAGCCGAAACTTCCACCCGATCACTGATTTTATGCGAACCTTTCAATAAAAACGAATAACGCTCAAATGTATTCTTTTCGCTGGTAGATCTTGCTTTCTTATAAGAAAGAGAAGTGTAATACGATGTTTTATCATTGCCACCGCGAATAGCCACATTCGTATTGGAGTTCAGCCCCAATTGATACAAATCCAGCATGTTGTTTTTATGGGGCGAATAATTGGTCCAGGTACCATCATAGTTGCGGATCGGCTGACCATCGTATTTAGGTCCCCATCCATAACTGCCTGCGCCTATTAGTGTCCGGTCTCCTTTATCATCGAGTTTGAACTGAAAAGGATCCCATACAGAACCATTGTTGTCCGTGTCTTTCCAGCCAGGCATCAACCCCACCCCATATTCAGTCTGGATATCCGGTGTCCGGTACGCATGATCGATACCAAATGTTTGTGATACAGAAACTCCGAAGCCTTTGAAGCCTTTTCCCGATTTGGTGGTAATCACCACAGCTCCGTTCAGACCACGTGAACCGTAAAGGGCAGTCGCAGCAGCACCCTTCAGGACCGAAACTGTCTCAAAGTCATCCGGATTGAGGTTCTTCAGTTCATTACCATAGTCATTGGCATTATTGTTTCCGGCATCCCAGTCCATCGTGGTATTTCCCGAAGTCGAGTTATCGAGAATAACTCCGTCGATCACATAAATCGGCTGATTGTTTCCTTTCAAAGTAGAAGCACCACGAATCTGAATCTTCGTCGCTCCGAACATACCTCCGTCTGACTGACGGATCTCGACACCCGCTACTTTTCCTTGTAAGGCGGCTACCGGAGAAATCGTATTGGCAGCTTTCAGGTCATCGCCTTTGACCTCGGTCACTGCATACCCTAAAGCTTTCTGTTCACGCTTCAACCCTAAGGCTGTCACCACTACCTCGTCCAGTATCTGGGTATCTTCTTGAAGCACAACATTAATAACAGTTTTACCGCTTACTTTTACATCCTGTTTCTTCATGCCGATGTAAGAAAACTCCAGAACTCCGTCTGCAGGAACATTAGATAAAGTGTAATTGCCATCAACATCTGTCACTGTACCGATCGATGAACCTTTAACAAGTACACTCCCTCCGATAATCGGTTCACCGGTTCCATCTTTTACAATTCCTTTCACTGTTATATTCTGCGCAAAAGCAGTAACAGACAAAAAAGATAGAACAAGCACTAACACCTTTTTCATCAATCTCACATTGATAATTTTCGAGTTATTCATTCATTTTTCTTTTTTAGTTAAACAATATGTGTTAATTTAGGTTATAATAATGGCTATAGTTCTCTTAGAACTCAGTTCTAAAACGCATTACAAGCACTTTTAAAGGGATTCTGAGAGGTGGTGAATAGCGAAGAAAAAAAAGTAGAAATTAGCATTTAAAAATATTATAGTATATTTATTGTATTTTGATACTTTATATCTATCTTTACTCCGCGAAATAAGATTGGCAACTCCTTATTTTAAAATATACAACTAAATCTGATTGACAAATGTAAAATTACAGCGTAATAAAGTATTTAATATTGTATATAATTTACATTTTTCAAGAATAACTAAGTTCTAAGAGAACTTGGTTGATCTGTTTATATATCCATTCCAAAGGGATTTGAAAGATATGTGTCATTTCTCAAATTAACTATATACACGAGGTTTGATCACTATTTACAAGTAAAAGTTCCATCCAGATTTAGAAAACCAGAAACAATTTCTTATCCTTTTCTGAATATAAAACCAATATTTATTTACTATCTACGAAAAAGAGTCGGTAGATTTCTACCGAAACAAGATATTACAAATGTCATATACAAACCAAGCCTTATATGATAACTGCGGTGGCAGTCGAAATAAAAAGAAAAGCAAATAAGACGGGGAACGAAGCACCGGGCTCCGGACATCGAAGCACCGGGATAAAAATAGCGGAAAGCCGGGCTTCAGGAAGCAGAGAACCGGACTTAGGAATGGCGCTAAAAAACAAAGACCGCTCCGGTTTACACCGGAAACGGCCTTTATCCACTCTATAACAATACAACTTTAAAACGTTATGCCGGTTCTTCACATCTTTCTACATAAGCCAAAGCATCACCTTTATTGACCAAAGCACCTTGCTTGGCACATACCTCAATGATGCGTCCACTAAAATTAGCCAATACTCTATCATAAGTGTTCCATGGAGTGGCAATATAACAAAATACATCATCCGGTTCATATTTATGCCCTACTTCCGGAGGCATGGAGGGCGATTCAACATCTATTTCCCAGATAATCCTACCCTTTTCCATCGCAGTGATTGGCTCTGCCTTGGCACGCTTCATCCTTTTCACATCTTCTTCTGAGAAACCTTGTTTGGCCAATGCCGCATCCTTGGCACGTTGCAGGTCTTCTTCAAACCTCTTCTTGGCTACTCCCGATTTATAATCACGATACTGCCTGTCATGCATGGCCAGTTCAAACAGTTCTTCATCATCGGGCCCGGACTCCCAACCATTCTCCTGCATCTCTTTACGATATTCATCAAGCTGGTCGGGATAGTTCTTCTGCGGATCTTCATCTGTAAATTCGTACCCCTTCTCTTTGGCCAATGCTACAATTTCCGGATCCAACGGACCGGGTAAACGACCGCTTTTACCCAGAATCATCCCCCAGGTATTATTGTCTATCATGCTCCAGCGTTCCTCACCTTTTACACGTGCCATTACATTCATTAATGCCACATTTTTCACATACTGGCTGAATGGAGTTACCAGTGGAGGATAACCTAACTTAGGCCATACGTATTCCACTTCATCGAACAACATCACAAGCAGATCGTCAATGCTGAGTTCAGGCTGATTATTACTCTTTAATATCATATTAATACCGGCATGCACACCTTTCAAATCGGCCATCATAGACCCCATCATTCCTCCGGGCAAGCCACATTTCAGCAATAAAGAAGACATATGTTTGTTGGTCGGGTCCATAAAGTAACCAAGGAAATCATCGATGAACTCCTGTGTCATGGCACGCGCCTTCATATAGGCTTTCATATTAATATCAGGTACACGAAAACCGGCATCTTTCAACATGGCCTGTACAGAGATCACGTCCGGATGAACTTTTCCCCAGGACATAGGTTCCATGGCTACATCAATAATATCAGCACCATTCTCACAAACTTCAAGAATGGAAGCCATTGACAATCCGGGCCCGCTATGGCCATGATATTGAATCAACACTTCGGGATGACGTTCCTTAATGGCTTTTGTCAATTGTCCTAACATGGCAGGACGTCCGACACCTGCCATATCCTTCAGACAAATCTCGGGAGCACCGGCCTCAATCAGCTTATCAGCAATAGCCGTATAATATTCTACTGTATGTACCGGTGAAAAGGTGATGCACAAAGTTGCCTGCGGAATCATTCCTCCTTCAAGTGCATAGTGTATGGAAGGAATAATATTCCTTACTTCATTCAGCCCACAAAAGATACGGGTGATATCTACTCCCTGGGCATGCTTGACTTTGTACATCAACCGACGGACATCGGCAGGAACGGGATACATCCGTAAACCATTCAGTCCCCGGTCAAGCATGTGGGTTTGTATTCCGGCATCATTGAAAGGTTTGGTAAAAGCCCGCACTGCTTTATTGGGGTTTTCACCATACAATAAATTGACTTGCTCGAACGCTCCGCCATTGGTCTCCACACGGGCAAAGCATCCCATTTCAATAATCAAAGGGGCAATTCGCACTAACTGGTCGACACGGGGTTGATACTTACCGGACGACTGCCACATATCCCGATATACGAGACTGAATTTAATTTCCTTTTTCATTGCCGTAAGTTATAAGTGATTTCACATTCATAGGTTAACTTGCTATATTACAAATATAGTGAGATATTTGACATAAAGACAAATCAGACCATCAAAAAGTTCCCATAAAAGATATGTTATATATCATATTGTCACAAAAGTAAAGGAGCAAGGAGGGGGTCCCTCACTTACTCCTTCTTTTGCACAACTAAAAAATTACACTAAATCACTACCTAAAATCAATCTTTTTATTAATGAAAAATACCTAATCAAACAAAGTCCTTCAGTTCCTGTTGCAATCTCTGACGGGTAAAAAAGATACGGCTCTTGACAGTGCCGAGTGGCAATTCTAATTTTTCGGCTATTTCACGGTATTTAAATCCGGAAACATGCATTGAAAATGGAACTTTATATTCTTTGGGCAACGCATTTACTACACGGTGCATTTCTTTCAGGTCATAGGCTCCTTCGGTACTTTCAAAACCGGAGTCCTGCGGAAGATTCAGATGGAAAAGATTATCGGTTTGGTCTACATAAGTTTGATCACGCACAATTTTACGGTAATTATTAATAAAGATGTTGCGCATGATAGTATACATCCAGCCCTTAAAATTAGTGTCTGGCATAAATTTATCTTCATTATCTAATGCTTTTAATGAGGTCTCTTGTAACAGGTCATTTGCTTCTTCGCGATTAGCAGTCAATTTATAAGCGAAGCGGAGCAACTCTTCTTGCACTCCTATTAAATCTTTTCTAAAACTTAAACTTTTCATACGTTGCGGTTTTTAAGCGGTTAATATTTCGTTTCTTTCTCGATATTGCAAGTTTAAGGCTTATTTTAGATTTCAGTAGGGTAATTTTCACCAATCTTTGGGGTAAAAACTATCAAATGATAGTTTTTGGGTGCTATTTGATAGTTTTTGGGTGTTATTTCTTAAAGAGTTAGACAGCTTTTGATAGGTTTGTTTGATAATTAATGTTTTTTATTATGTGCTTTTTGTAAATAGAGACTGAATCACATACCTTTGGATCAAGTTTAATAACGTTAAGAATCAAAAGAATTATGAACTTACTTATCATCCTGGGGATTATAATCATCCTCGTCATTATCATTGCTTCCATGTATAACTCATTGGTAAAATTGAGAAATAATCGCGAAAACGCATTTGCCGACATTGATGTACAACTGAAGCAGCGTCACGACCTTATTCCACAATTGGTAGATACAGTAAAAGGATATGCAGCTCACGAAAAAGAAACACTTGAGCGCGTCATCCAAGCCCGCAACGGAGCTGTCAGTGCCCGGACAATCGATGAAAAAATTACAGCTGAAAATCAACTTAGTTCCGCCCTCGCAGGATTGAAGATTACATTGGAAGCTTATCCGGACCTGAAGGCCAACCAAAACTTCCTTCAGCTACAGGAAGAGATTTCGGACGTAGAAAATAAGCTGGCTGCCGTACGCCGCTACTTTAATTCGGCCACAAAGGAACTGAACAATGCTGTACAGACATTCCCTTCTAACCTGATTGCCAACATGTTTGGCTTTCATAAAGAAATGATGTTCGACTTGGGCACAGAACAACGTGCCAATTTAGAAGAGGCTCCGAAAATAAAATTTTAATCCTCAGGAAAGTAAAGACACATGCAATACGTCGGAATACAGACACAACAGAGCCGGAACAATCTCCGTTCCGGTATCTTACTCATTCTCTTTCCATGCCTGGTGGCGGTATTGACTTACCTGTTCTGCTATCTGCTTATCACTTTTACCGTGGAAGACGATTATGGGCAGTACAATACACTGGCAATGACCAATCAAATGTTTATCAACCTGATTCCTTATATTATAGGAGGTGTTCTGGTTTGGTTTATCATAGCTTACTTTACCAATTCCAGTATTATCAAAGCTGCCACAGGCGCGCGTCCGCTTGAACGTAAAGAGAATAAACGTATCTACAATTTGGTAGAGAATCTCTGTATGTCGCAAGGTATGAAAATGCCCAAAATCAACATTATCGATGATGATTCACTAAACGCATACGCCAGTGGAATCAATGAACAGACCTATACAGTTACCCTATCCAAAGGTATCATTGAAAAGCTTAACGATGAAGAACTCGAAGGAGTCATCGCACATGAACTGACACATATCCGCAATCATGATGTCCGGTTATTGATTATCTCGATTGTATTTGTCGGTATCTTCTCTATGCTGGCACAAATAGCATTGCGTTCCGTCTATTACTCTTCGTGGACACGCAGTAGAAATGATAAGAATAATGGAGCCATACTTATTCTGGTTTTGGCAATGATTGTAGCTGCCATCGGTTATTTCTTCGCCACTTTGATGCGTTTCGCCATCTCACGAAAACGTGAATATATGGCTGATGCAGGTGCAGCAGAAATGACAAAGAACCCGTTGGCGCTGGCCAGTGCTCTAAGAAAAATATCCGCAGATCCCGATATAGAAGCTGTAGAACGCGAGGATGTGGCACAGTTATTCATTCAGCATCCGGGCAAACAAGCCAAAAGTGCCCTGAGCGGATTAAGCGGATTATTCGCCACCCATCCTCCTATCGAAAAGCGAATAGCTATCCTGGAACAATTCTAATAGTGCATGGCCTTTGCTGTACAAGAAAGAACACCAAAGGCCTATCACCGCAAAATACACAGGGCTACACTACATCAAAAGTAAACAACCGACTATCTATAAAGATGAGTTGTATAAATCTGTGCAATCTATAGTAAAAAAGAGTTTTGAAACTCTCTCTTTTATTCTTTGTGAAATCTGCTCCGACAAACACGAAATAATATTAAATCATTTGTACGCTTTGTACATTTTATCTCTTCCGATCGTTATCTTTATGTAAATATTCTCCTAAATAATCATTGATATGAAAACAAATAGACGTATCATGCTTCTGATATTGTTCATTGCAGGAACAGGTATCTTCACACTTCAGGCTCAAAACCGGGAAGAAAGGAAAGAGCTGAAGGAACAGACTGTAAAAGAGAAGATTGAATCGGAAAACTATCGGATCGACATAAATACGGCATACCCGCGTAGGGGACGTATGATTCCATTGACATCAATCTATTCCGTAACAATTCGGAATGATTCTGTCTTTTCACAACTACCTTACTTCGGACGCGCTTACTCTATCCCTTACGGAGGAGGACAGGGATTGATGTTTAATGCCCCAATCGATCAATACACCATGTCCATGGGAAAACGCGGAGCAGCAAAAATCAACTTTACCGCCAAAAGTCCCGAAGATCAGTTCAGATTCAGGATAACAATCTATTCCAACGGTTCATCCAGCATAGATGTCGATATGCAAAACCGTGAATCGATCAGTTTTTCAGGTGACCTGATATTGCCGGAATAAAGTCGTACCGACTTTATTCCCCCTTCAAGATAGGCAGGCAAATTTGGTATTTTACAGCCAAAGCGCGTACTACAAAAATGCAGCAGCCACTAATGACCTGCGTCAAGGCGGCATCTACCCCCAAACGATCGAGCCCCCAATAAATGACTCCACCGATAACACATGCCATGGCATAAATCTCCTTACGAAAGATCAACGGAATCTCGTTGATAAATACATCACGGATAACTCCACCGGCCGCACCGGTCATGGTTCCCATAATAATGGCTACCCAAAAGGCATATCCCAAATCGATCGTCTTGCTGATACCAACTACTGTAAACAACGCAAGACCAATGCTATCGAAAATAAAAAACGTATTGTGCATGTGGATCAAATGCTTCCGAAAAAAGATAACCCACAGCAGGGCCAGCGCCGAGCAAATCAAATAAATAGGATTCGTCATCCAGAATGGAGTGACATCCAATAAAACATCACGTATGGTACCACCGCCAATGGCTACAGCCACACCGGCTACATAAGCGCCAAACCAATCGAATTGTTTGGCAGATGCAAGACGAATACCACTAATGGCAAAAGCGAATGTTCCGATAAACTCCAGAATCTGGATAAAAGTCGGAATCTGAAAGATAGTTGGCATATATTAAGTTTTTTGTGTGCAAAGAAACAAATAATTCCGCAAGAAAGTGTAAATTTGTTCCTTGAAAATTGTAAGAATACAAAGATGAAGATAACGATTGTTGCCGGGGCTCGCCCTAATTTTATGAAAATCGCCCCTATCACCCGGGCTATCGATGCCGCAAAGGCACAGGGTAAACGTATTTCTTATCGCCTGGTATACACGGGAGTAGAGAATGATAACAGTTTGGACGCCTCCTTATTTGCAGATCTGCACATGAAAGCTCCCGATGCCTATTTGGGAGTAAACGGCAATAACCCGACAGAACTGACTGCGGGAATCATGATCGCTTTCGAACGTGAATTGACAGAAAACCCTACGCATGTAGTCCTGGTGGTCGATGACCTCACAGCAACCATGAGTTGTGCCATCGTAGCCAAGAAACAAAACATAAAAGTAGCACATCTCGTAGCCGGTACCCGTTCATTCGACATGTCTATGCCCAAAGAAATCAACCGTATGATTACAGATGGCCTGTCCGACTACCTCTTTACAGCCGGCATGGTAGCCAACCGTAACCTAAACCAGACAGGTACGGAAAACGAAACAGTGTATTATGTAGGGAATATCCTGATCGATACGATACGTTATAATCGCAATCGCCTGATAAAACCGGTATGGTTCTCTGTGCTGGGGCTGAAAGAACATGAATACATTCTGCTGACCCTCAATCGTCACGTACTGTTAAACAATAAGGAGAACTTACAGGAATTGATGGAAACATTGCTTAAAAAAGCAAATGGCATGCCCATTGTCGCACCGCTGCATACTTATGTACGCGACGCAATCAAAGCATTGGGGATCACCGCTCCCAACCTGCACATCATGCCTACACAGAGTTATCTCTCTTTCGGTTATCTGATGAATCAGGCAAAAGCCATCGTGACTGACTCGGGCAATGTAGCCGAAGAAGCCACTTTCCTGGGAATTCCCTGCATCACGCTCAATACGTTTGCCGAACATCCGGAGACCTGGCGAACAGGCACTAATGAGCTGGTCGGTGAAGACCCGGCCGCATTGGGAGCCTGTATGGACAAACTGATGAACGGAGAGTGGAAACAAGGAACTTTACCCGAACGTTGGGACGGACGAACCGCAGAGCGAATTGTACAAATATTATTGGGGGAATAATACCATATTCCCCCTCCTTACAGGAGTCAAAAGATACACAAAAAAGGTTATATAGTCCTTTCAATCAAAAGGAATTTATTACCTTTGCAGTCTCACGATGAGATGAAGTGTGTATGAAACAACAATATTCTAAACTATTATTAGTAATCTTCCTTCTACTCTCTGCGCCACAGGCTTTCGCACAGTTAAAGGGAGTAATCACCGATTCTATTTCACATGAACCATTAATGTACATTTCCGTTTTCTATGAAGGGAAAGGAGTAGGTGGCATATCCAACGCTAACGGAGAATACAAGGTGGAAACCCGCAAAGGCTGGAATGAGCTGACTTTTTCTGCGGTGGGATATATCACCAAGAAAGTGAAGATTCCGGCGGGTGCCAAAGAACTCAATGTAGTACTCTCACCGGATGATGTAATGCTGGAAGAAGTGGTTGTAAAACCTAAAAAGGAGAAATATTCCCGAAAAAACAATCCGGCAGTAGAGTTTATGCGGAAGGTAATCGACCATAAAAAAGCTCAGAAGCTGGAAACCAATGACTATTACCAATACAGCAAATATCAGAAAATGAAGATGTCACTCAATGACGTGACACCCGAAAGTCTTGAGAAAGGGATCTATAAAAAGTTTTCTTTCCTAAAAGACCAGGTCGAGGTTTCGCCCGAGACTAACAAACTGATTTTGCCCATCTCCGTACAGGAAACATCTTCAAAAACCATCTACAGAAAAGATCCGGAAAGTAAAAAGACCATCATCGAAGGTATGAACTCAAATGGCGTAGAGGAATTCTTCTCTACCGGTGATATGTTGGGTACTATCCTTAACGATGTATTTGCCGATATCAATATCTACGATGATGATATCCGTCTGTTGCAACGCCGTTTTGTAAGTCCCATCGGAAGCGGGGCCATCTCTTTCTATAAGTTCTACCTGATGGATACCGTGATGGTAGACAAAAACAAATGTGTACACCTCACGTTTGTTCCACAGAACCCTCAGGACTTCGGATTCACCGGACACCTGTATGTGCTGGATGATTCAACCTACGCTGTAAAAAAGTGCACCATGAATTTGCCTAAAAAAACAGGGGTAAACTTTGTGGAGAATCTGGATGTCGTGCAGCAGTACGAACAACTCCCCAATGGCAACTGGGTACTGACTGATGATGATATGACCGTAGATCTTTTAGTAATGAAAGCTATCCAGGGGATTCAGGTAAAGCGGACTACGAAATATAGCAACTATGTCTTCGAACCCATCGAGCCACGACTCTTCCGACTAAAAGGCAATGTTATCAAAGAAGCGGACATGCTCACCAAAAGTGACGAATACTGGGCCGGAGTGCGCCAAGTACCGTTAACAAAAACCGAGAGTAGCATGGATCTTTTCATGAACCGGCTGGAGCAAATTCCCGGATTCAAATATGTCATATTCGGCGCAAAAGCATTGATAGAAAATTATGTGGAAACCGGAACCAAAAAACATCCGAGCAAATTCGATTTCGGTCCGATCAATACCATGATATCGAGTAACTATGTGGACGGCACCCGATTCCGCCTCAGTGGTATGACCACAGCCAAACTGAATCCTCACTGGTTCTTTAATGGATATGGAGCCTACGGACTTAAAGACAAAAAATGGAAATATGAAGGCAATGTAACCTACTCTTTCCGTAAATGTGAATTCTTCCCCTGGGAGTTCCCGAAACACTATATCTCCGCTTCTTACCGTTATGATGTCATGTCACCGATGGATAAATTTCTCGACACGGATAAGGATAACGTATTCGTGGCCTGGAAAACCACTACTGTCGACCAGATGTCGTACGTACGGGATGCTACATTGAGATATGAAATGGAAACTCTTTCAGGCTTCTCGGTCGCAGCTATGGCACGACACCGGAAAGACACTCCGGCCGGTAAACTTCAATACATCCGTAACGATGCTGCCAAAACAATTGTTCCGGACATTACCACCGCCGAATTGGGACTGACCTTGCGTTATGCTCCGGGTGAGACTTTTGTAAACACGAAACAGCGTCGGCGTCCGGTGTCGCTGGATGCCCCCATCTTCACCCTTTCTCACACCACCGGATTCAAAGGTGTATTGGGAGGAGAGTATAATTTCAATTTGACGGAAGCAAGTATCTGGAAGCGCTTCTGGCTTTCGTCTTGGGGCAAAGTAGACGTCACCCTGAAAGGTGGGGCGCAATGGAATACCGTTCCATTCCCGTTACTCATTCTGCCGGCTGCCAACCTTTCATATATTACCCAAAAAGAAACTTTCAACCTGATCAACAATATGGAGTTCCTCAACGACCGCTATGCATCGTTGGCACTGACATATGACATGAATGGCAAACTTTTCAATCGTATTCCACTAATCAAAAAATTGAAGTGGAGAGAAGTGTTCCGTTTCCGTGCCCTGTATGGTAACCTGACCGAAAAGAATAACCCGTTTAAGAGCAATAATCCGGAACTGTTCGATTTTCCGCAACGGGACGGTAGTTACACCAGTTATGTAATGGACCCGAAAGTACCCTATCTGGAAGCCAGTGTAGGTATCTACAACATCTTTAAGTTGTTACATATTGAATACGTACGACGTCTGACCTATCTGAATCACCCCGGAATCAACAAGCAAGGTATCCGGTTTATGATTCAAGTGGTATTTTGATCTGATATCATTTACACAAATAAAAGCTAAATACGATGAATTTCACTTTACATACCCTCAATGGCATAAAGCTGTGGTTGGTACTTCTTTTACTTAGTGGCGCAATCAATGTTTGCCGGGCAGATTCTCCACGACAAACCATCAACTTTAACCGGGGATGGAAATATTGTCAGGGGGATTTCGATCATGCTGCCCGACCAGGGTTCGACGATTCAGAATGGGAGAAAATAGGACTTCCCCACTCTTTCAGTACTCCATATTTCATGTCGAAGGACTTTTATGTAGGCTACGGATGGTACCGTAAAGCTTTTCCGGTAAAAAAAGAGATTCTTGGCAAGAAAAGTTTTCTTGAATTCGATGGCGTATTTCAAGAAGCAGAGATTTTCGTCAACGGACACTTGGCAGGCACTCACAAAGGAGGATATACCGGATTTTCCATCGACATATCAGCTTACCTGAAAGAAGGGAAAAACCTGGTAGCCGTCCGGGTAAACAACTGTTGGCGCCCTGACCTTGCCCCGCGTGCAGGCGAACATGTATTTAGCGGAGGTATCTACCGGAACGTACGTCTGGTAATAAAGCCCCCCACTTACATCGATTGGTATGGCACCTGGATCACAACCCCGGACCTGGCAGAGAACAAAGGTAAATCGGGAAGCGTCCACATACGGACAGACGTATGTAATGCTTCAGGAAAAACAGACACTTACCGACTCCTGACCACCGTCGTCGATGCACAAGGCAAAGAAGTGTCTTCGGTTTCCACATCCCAAGTATTGCCGGACAATGCAACTTACACATTTGAACAACAAACCAAAGAAATTCAGGCACCTCAACTGTGGCATCCCAATCATCCGGCACTCTATAAAGTGATAAGCTCACTCTATCACGGACAAGAATTGATAGACCGTTACGAAACAGCATTCGGATTCCGCTGGTTCGAATGGACTGCAGACCGGGGATTTTTCCTGAACGGGGAGCACCTTTATTTTAAGGGAGCCAATGTTCACCAGGATCATGCCGGATGGGGAGACGCTGTAACCGAGACCGGAATGCGAAGAGATATCCGGTTAGTGAAAGAAGCCGGCTTCGATTTAATAAGAGGCTCACACTACCCCCATTCACCGGCTTTTTCACAAGCATGCGATGAAATAGGAATGTTATTCTGGGCAGAAAACGCATTTTGGGGAATCGGAGGACACAAAGGAGACGGTTATTGGAATGCCAGTGCATACCCTGTAAACGAATCCGACAGGGCAGAATTCGAAAACAGCGTAAAAGCCCAACTGAAAGAGCTGATTCACATCCACCGCAACCATCCTTCCATCATCGTATGGAGCATGAGTAACGAGCCTTTTTTCACAGCACCCGAGACAATCGATCCGATGCGTAAACTACTGGAAGAAACCGTCAAACTTTCCAAACAACTTGATCCTACCCGCCCGGCAGCTGTCGGTGGTGCGCAGCGTCCGCTGGGAGAGAAACGAATCGATAAGTTGGGCGACATAGCCGGATATAACGGTGACGGCAGCTACATTCCGGAGTTTCAGCAACCGGGCATGCCAACAGTAGTTTCGGAATATGGCAGTACTACAGCCGATCGTCCGGGAGAATATGATCCGGGATGGGGAGACCTGGCTAAGAATAATGCACAGAACGGTTTTCCATGGCGTAGCGGACAAGCCATCTGGTGCGCATTCGACCACGGAAGCATTGCCGGCAGTGCCCTTGGCAAAATGGGCATCATCGATTACTTCCGGATTCCCAAGCGTGCCTGGTACTGGTACCGGAATGCCTACAAAGGGATTACCCCTCCGGAATGGCCGCAAGAAGGAACACCTGCCCGCATCAGCCTGGTTGCCGACCGGACTGATAACATAAAAGCGGACGGAACGGACGATGTTATGTTATCAATAACCATCCTGGATGCAAGCGGAAAGCCGGTCAGCAATTCTCCGGCAGTTAAGCTCGACATTCTATCCGGCCCGGGAGAGTTTCCCACCGGAACCTCAATCCTGTTTGAAAAAGAGAGTGATATCCGTATACTCGACGGAAAAGCGGCTATTGAATTCCGGTCATATTATGCCGGAGAAACTGTTATCCGTGCTACTTCACCGGGACTGGAACCGGCCGAAGTAAAAATCCGATTCACCGGAAGCACTCCCTATACAGAGGCCTTCAAAGTAAAAGAACGTCCCTATACACGCTTCGAAACTCCGACAAAAACGGATAATCTGCAAACCTTCGGACCTAACAACCCGACTTTCTGCAGTTCGTCTGCCAACGGACATTCATCCGCTTTTGCAGCCGACGGAGACGAATCTACATACTGGCAAGCTTCAGAGAACGACCCGGAACGTTCCTGGACACTGGATACCGAAAAAGGATTGTCGATACGTCACATCCGAATCGCATTTCCGGATTTAACCCCTTATCAATACAAAGTAGAGGTATCCATGGACAGAGAACACTGGTCGCTCATACCGGATCAAACCAATAATAAGCAGAACGAGAACATTCGGATGATTCAGGTTGTTCCCGGTATACAAGGACGTTTCGTACGTATCAGTTTCACAGGAGAGAAAGCTGCTATTACAGACGTACAGGTCATCGGAACGGTAATTGACTAAAATAACAGATTTATTACAAATATATGCAACCATTAGCGGAAAGACTTCGCCCAAAGACATTAGATGATTATATCGGTCAGAAACACCTTGTGGGACCGGGTGCTATCCTGCGCAAAATGATTGACGCAGGGCGTATCTCTTCATTTATTCTTTGGGGACCTCCGGGAGTGGGTAAGACCACACTGGCCCAGATCATTGCCAATAAGCTGGAAACTCCCTTCTACACTTTGAGTGCTGTTACCTCCGGGGTGAAAGATGTGCGCGAAGTGATAGATCGCGCCAAGAGCAATAAGTTTTTCACTCAATCCAGCCCTATCCTGTTTATCGATGAAATACACAGGTTCAGCAAATCCCAACAAGATTCGTTATTGGGAGCCGTCGAACATGGCACAGTCACGCTGATAGGTGCCACCACCGAAAATCCGTCTTTCGAAGTTATCCGTCCGCTCCTTTCCCGCTGTCAGCTCTACACACTGAAATCTCTGGAAAAAGAAGATTTACTGGAATTGCTGCAACGTGCCATTACTACCGACGTAGTGCTGAAAGAACGGAAAATCGAATTGAAAGAGACCGGTGCCATGCTTCGCTTTTCGGGAGGCGATGCCCGCAAATTACTGAACATACTGGAACTCGTGGTAGAATCGGAAACAGAAGAAACCGTAATCATCACTGATGACCTGGTAACAGAACGCTTGCAGCAAAACCCGCTCGCATACGATAAGGACGGTGAAATGCATTATGACATTATTTCGGCGTTTATCAAATCGATACGGGGAAGTGACCCTGATGGCGCCATCTACTGGCTGGCCCGTATGGTAGAAGGAGGCGAAGATCCGGCATTCATCGCCAGGCGCCTGGTCATCTCTGCCGCAGAAGATATCGGCCTGGCCAATCCGAACGCATTGTTATTGGCTAATGCCTGTTTTGACACATTGATGAAAATCGGCTGGCCGGAAGGAAGAATTCCACTGGCAGAAACAACGATTTATCTGGCAACAAGCCCTAAAAGCAATTCGGCCTACAATGCCGTCAACGATGCACTGGCGCTGGTACGCGAAACCGGTAATCTGCCTGTTCCCCTACACTTGCGCAACGCTCCCACCAAGCTGATGAAGCAGTTGGGATATGGCCAGGAGTACAAATATGCACATAATTACGAAGGCAACTTTGTAAAACAACAGTTCTTACCGGATGAAATCAAGGCCAAACAACTATGGCAACCCCAACACAATCCGGCAGAACAAAAACATGCCGAGCGAATGAAGCAACTATGGGGAAATGAAAAGAACTATTAACCATCTGCAATTGTTTTATCAGATAAAAAGTTATTCATTCAGTATTCAAGTATCTAAACTGAATACTTAACACCTAATAATTTATGAAGATAGTAGTTTTAGACGGTTATGCCGCCAACCCCGGAGATCTGAACTGGGACGAATTGAGAACTTTGGGTGAGTGTGAAATCTATGACCGCACGGCTCCCGACGAGGTACTTGAACGCTCGAAGGATGCAGAAGCGATTCTTACCAACAAGGTGGTGATCACGGCAGAACACATGGCATCCTTGCCCAACCTGAAGTATATTGGCGTAATAGCCACCGGATATAACATCATTGATGTTGCCGCAGCCAAAGAGCGTGGCATTACCGTAACCAATATCCCCGCCTACAGCACTCCCTCCGTCGGACAAATGGTTTTTGCCCATATCCTGAACATCACTCAGCGAGTACAGCATTATGCCGACGAGGTTCGTGAAGGACGCTGGACTCAGAGTCAGGATTTTTGTTACTGGGATACTCCGCTTATCGAGCTGTTGGGAAAGAAGATAGGTCTTATCGGCCTGGGACAAACCGGATACAACACAGCCCGTATCGCTATCGGATTTGGTATGAAAGTGTGGGCTTATACATCTAAATCACGTCTCCAACTGCCTCCTGAAATCCGAAAAGCAGAACTCGACCAGATTTTCCGCGAATGTGATATTGTCAGCCTGCATTGCCCGCTGACGGAATCAACACGTGACCTGGTTAACACCCGTCGCCTGGAACTGATGAAGCCCAATGCCATTTTAATCAATACCAGCCGTGGTCCGCTGGTCAACGAGCATGACCTGGCAGAAGCTCTGAATAATTACAAAATCTATGCCGCCGGACTGGATGTGCTCTCCACCGAGCCACCCCGTGCCGACAATCCTTTGCTGACTGCCAGAAACTGCTTCATCACCCCACATATAGCCTGGGCTACTTCGGCTGCCCGCGAGCGCCTGATGGCTATCCTGGTCGACAACCTGAAAGCCTATATCGGCGGCAAGCCTGTGAACAACGTGGCCAAATAAAGTCAGATATCAAAAAATACAGGAATACTATCGGGATTCAGAACATATCCCGATAGTTTCCTCAACTTTTCTTCCGCATCCATCACGGCACAAGAATAGCCGGCTACGGACATCATCGGCCAATCATGCATCGTATTGCCTACTACCAAAACCTCCCTAAGAGAAATCCCCAATCGAGCACACAGAGTAATCAGACCGTTCTTCTTACCGGCTTTACTGTCTACCACCGTCAGCAATCGTCCCTCCTGATACAATTGATACGCCTCTTCATCCAATTCGGTCAGCCACCGGACAGCTTCCCGGGTATTCGGTGCAAGCACAGCATATTTAAAGACTTTCCCCTCCCGGGTATAACGGGTCACCCTGCAACCCGGAAAACCGGCAGTCACAGGATTTGCAATCGGAACACATTCGATAGTTTCCCCGTAGCATAACAGACCTCCGTCCGCAAAAACTCCGCCCGAGAACAGGCCGAACACATTGCCAAGCCGTTTTTTAGCATGCGACACCGGTAAAGCAGTACTCAGATATAAAGGCAAACGCTTAGCCATATACTTCAATACCGAAACCGTACGGTCCGGAATCCGTCCCTGAGCATCCGTCAGCGTACCATCCACATCAAAGAAGACAGCTTCCACCTTCTTCCTTTCCGGTATGCGCCACAAAACCCCATCCCCCATCATTCTCCTCAAGGGCGTATCGCACAAATTACTGAAAGCAATGTAACAATCACAAACTTTACGAAGGCAGAAGGGCTGAAAATCCGAAGTGGAGTCATCGTAAAAGTTTCCCATCCGTATCCCACTTCTCGGGCAAGCATACATATCCCCTTTCCGGTCGATAAAAAGTGTTTCCCTGCCTCCCACACAGCCTTCCAAGCACGCCTTTGCATTTCTCCGGTCATAATCGAACAGATTGTCTATTTCACCAAAGAAACGGCTATCCTCTTCCGACAGCGGCTTCCGCAATCCCTGCATGGCATTCACAAACAGGTAAACCGACGGATCCAGCAGCTGTCTCAGTTTCCGGATTTGTTCCTTTGCCGAAGGATCACCGACTGCCCCTGCACATACCCCGATACCGGCCGCACGAAGCATCTCTATTTTGGATGCAAACTCCCCTACCCCAACCATCTCCGGGTGATAGCTCGCCCAAAACCTGAACTTAGACACATCTGCCTGCTCCGCCTCAGCCTCATCTAAAAAACGGGATACCGAAAAGGACAAATTGGTCTGGCAAGAGACTCCAATCACATGGGGCATAGCGGCCAGGCGCATGATGCCCTCTCTATAGTAGCGATGTATCATCGCTTCCCCATAAGGAATAATCAGGATGCGTAATGAACCGTATTTCCACCCGCCGATACGGGAAATAAAGCGATCCAATGCTTCCTGATCTTCTGTCGTATCGGCAGACACAGACTTTCTGCCGAACGGACAATACGAACACGTATAATTGCAATGCTCCAGACTACCTCTATAATAGATACTCCGGACAGTACTCAAAGAGGACATCATTCTATTCGGATCAGGGATATACATATTCGGACATCAGTTTCCTCACGGCAGGTGAAATAAATGCCTGTCCGATATAATCGGAATAAGCCATTCCTTCCTCCGTGAGACGAACTATCCGGCCAGTCTCTTCAATCCATCCACGATCTGTGAACTCCCGGAAAAGATTCCGGTCCGGCTTCTCACCAAAACGTTTTTCATACTCCGCCAAGTCCACTCCCCGGTGATACATCAGGTTCTTTATAATGAATCTGATTTGCATCTCTTCTGTGGAAAGCAAGAAACCATTAGCGGCAGTCATAAAATCGGTAGTCCGGATATAATGGTCTATTTCATCGGCTATTGCCTGCTGACGTACAGCATAGGGAGTAGCATAGTGTAAGTTTCCCAAATAACTCCGGCCTCCCGCCCCGCAGGAAAGCATCACTTCGTCACCACACGAAAACTCCGTTTCCGTTGTTTCGCGCCTGACAAAACGGCGCATGGACGTTTGTACAAATCCTTGCCCTACCAATAACTCACGGGCAGATTTGTAGATAGCATAACCTATGTCATCCGTCGAACGTACATCGATGCGTGTACCCGGCCGGACATAAAGAGGATAAATAAACAACTCGTTGGGCCGATAAGTAAGTGCAGTGTTCAGAGAGCGCATAAAGCTCTCTACCGTCTGTCCCTCGATACCATAAATCAGGTCGAGGTTAAACTGAGGAAAACCTGCCTCCACAATATTTTCGAGTGCACCGACTACTGTACCGAGTCCGGGTCTTCTTTTCAGTTTCTTCAACTCCGTCTCATTGAAACTCTGCACCCCCATGCTCAACCGCTCCACTCCCCTCGCCCGCAGCTGCCTCAAAACACTCTTTTGCGTATATTCCGGTGAAGTCTCGACAGAAGTAAACACCCGGGAAGGATGCACACCGAACAGTTCGGCCAGGCAGAACAACTCTTCCAACTGTCCTTCATCCAGAATAAGCGGAGTACCCCCTCCGACGGCAAACGAAGTAAACTTCAGGCCTTGTGCCGCCACAGACAGCTGTTCGGCCTGGCAGCGCATCGTGTGGAGATACAATGAAATGCGCTCCGCATCGCAACACTGCTGTGAAAAAAGATTGCAATAGCCACACTTATGGGCACAGAAAGGTATGTGGAAATATAAACTAGCCTCCCTTCCTTCCAGCCGTTCAAGATAAGGAGAAAGAGAGACCGGAGGAGTCAACGTACGGTAAGCCGTCTTATGCGGATAACTGTACATATAGCTGACATATCGTGAAATCTGCTGTTGTTCGTTCATTTTCTGAGAATAAAGTGTTTATAAGGCACCGTATATACTTTTTCGTGAGAGATGCAATGATACTCGTAACCATCTTCACCGTAACAGGTCCCGTGATCGGACAGGGCAATGACCAACGTGTCCGAGCGCCTCCTAAAAGCCTCGAACAGGCGGGGCAGCTGACTGTCGACATACCGCAGGGCTGCCGCATGCGACTCTTTATCGTCTTTCTTTTTCCCCTCCACGTAGTGGCAGTTCGGATAATGAATCGCCGAAAAATTGATATACATAAATACTTTCCGGTCCGCCGGATACTTTTCCAGTTTGTCGACGGCAAAGTCCACCTGATTGGCAGCACTGTTCTTATCCGTGCAACCGAAAGTCGGCAGCCAATAACTCTTATTGAAATAGCCGGGAAATACCCTTCCTATATCATTCCGCTTACTGAAAAAGTTGACTCCTCCGATGCAGATTGTTTCATAACCTACCTGAGCCAGACTCTGTACGAACGTAGCCTCTTTGAAAGCATAGCTGCCTTCGGGAGGTATACGTCCCGTACCGGCCTGAAAGGGAAAAAAGAGCCATTTTCGGTTACGCAACATGTGCGGCTCGGCGGGTGACGGCAAGAATCCTGCGAAAATAGCGAAGTGAGACGGATAAGTGAAATTACCGGGAGCATGCCGTTTCTCCCAACCGTTGCCACAGCTATTCAGTACAGGAGTCCCCCCGGAGGCTTCTTCGGCCACGCTGACGTCATAACGCAAAGTATCGAAACAGAGCATCAGTATATCATGCGTACCCACAATTTCATTCATATCTATGTCCGGCTTCTGATCCTGCGTGCCGGAGGGTAATTCATCTATTTCCATTGAAAAGTGATTCTATCGTTTTTATCTGATTGGCATATATCTTATTTTCCGTATACATATCCTGATAGATATGGTCTCCCTGCCCATTGACCTCTATAATATAAGGTGTGTCCGTATTCCGGGCTATCAACACGTCTATGCCCGCATATCGCAGCCCCAAGGCCTTCATGGCAGTGATGCTCCGGCAGAAAAGCTCTTCACGAATGGAAGGAGCCAACGAAAGTTCTTCGAACAGTCTCGCTTTATTGTTCAGGTGAAGATTAGTTATGGCACCGTCACTGCAACGCACCACTACATAATCGACTTCATCCCCCCTGCAGACAACACGCAAGTCATAATTCTCACCTTCCAGCTTTTCCTTTGCCATCCATTCTTCAAGGACAGCCCCACACCGTATGACCTCTTCCGCCAATGTGGCAATCTCTTTCCGGTTCGTCAGCCTGCAGATACGTTTCGCATTACAAACGCGCCCTCCTTCCCAGGACATCGTCGTATAAGCCACCCATTCATCCCGGCGATGATTATACCTGACAGCCATAATCCCACCGGCCCCGGAACCATAACGGGGTTTCAGAAATCCTCCCCTCTTCTGCCGGCAAAGTATGGCGGCCAAATCATCAAATGTGCTAAGCGCATCCGAAAGCAACGGAGTTGTTTTCAGGCCGGCCCCGGTCAGTTTCCGCTGAGTATACACTTTATCGAGTGCACAAAGAATTGCAGCCGGTTCATTCAGAAAGTGTACACTTTCCGACTTATCCGTATCGGCCAGTCGGGACAACAGACTTCTATACTCCTCGCAGAGCAAATTGTATTTCCGAAAGTCCGCCTCCCGAAACACCGGAGGCTCCAGCTTTACAACCGTATCGCAACAATCGGGAAGAACGGCCGACAACTCGTCATAAGTGACAAAGCAGGTGTCCGCCCCGAGGCTTCTACCCGCTTTGATAAAATAGTCCGTACGCTTGGAAGTCGAGTTACTGGCAACAAGTATTCTCATCCGCTCACTCCGTAATCATCGGGTAACTGTAATCGTCATCGTATTCCTGTGAGTCGGAAACATCTATCTTCATGGGCAGCGATTTCTGCAACTCTTTCTTCATCTCGTCGCTCAGATAATTGTATTTCATATTGATAAACTTCAGATGCTTGATTTTATCCACATGATCCAGCAATAGCCGTGCCCCTTCATCCGTCAACACACCGGCGGAAATATCCATTGTTTCCAGTTGCGGCAGGATATCCGATTCAAGAAACATCTCTACAACCGTATTCTGCTCTTCGGCATCGACAATGCCCAGCCATTTCAGGTTAGGGAAACGGTCTTTAGAGAACAGAGGTCTGAATACATTCATATCGCCATCAAACCCATAATCCTCCACTCCTACATAGAGAACCAGCTTTTCAAGATTCGGCAGATCGGAACCCAGGATATCTTCCACCACCGAATCGGGCAGGCCGCCACTGATAATTTCAAGTGACTTCAAGTTCGGACGCGGTTTCTTACCAATGCTCAGATTATTCGTTCCTTTGATTTTAAGGTTATTCAGCAGAGGCATCGCATCCAGCACCGGGCTCAAATCGACTTGCTCAATCCAGGAAATCTCCTGTTCCTCAAAATCTATATCCCCCCAAAACAGACCTTCGAAATGGGCGAACTTCTCTTTATTCTCCACAATGCCATCGGCAATGTCCGAGCAGTCTTCCCCTTCATATCCCCAGCAGCCTATCGTGATCTGCTTGAGTGACGGCAGTTTTTTGTCTTTCAATATCTTGTCCATCAAGTTTACGCCCTCTTCCGCTTCGTCATAGCTCAACGCATACTTTTTGGCTTCCACTTTCATTTCTTTGGCAACCTCTTCCAAGGTCTCCACATATCCTTTTTTCGTTTTTTCCGCTATCAGCTTACCGGCAGCTTTTTCGGCTTCCCCTGCCGACGAAAAATTCTTCACCTGTGTTTGTCCATCCGTCCCCAACTTACCGTAATTCACTATTACGTCAGTGCCCCGGACATCGATGCTCCAAAATTTCTGGGACTTAAAGTCCTGAAATACAAATACTCGTTTCATAGTATGTCTGTTTAATTACTGATATAAAAAATGCTTATCTGCCTTTGTTTCTCCAAAAACAGATAAGCATTACTGCAAAAATAATAAAATTCTGATACCTTATACCTTTATCCGACAAGAATCTCAATAAGCATGTCCGCCTTCGTCCATTTCCTTGGCATCGATCTTCCGGTTGTCGATGCTGCGCCAAGCATAGAAAATGTAGGCGATGACAAACGGAACGAGGATAGAAACATAGGCCATGGTCTTGAGCGTGAACTGGCTGGAACAACTATTGGCAAGGGTCAGCGAACTTTGTATGTCCGTATTCGACGGATAATAAGCCGTATTGTTATATCCGGCTGTCAGCAGCAGTGCCAGAACAGTCAGCACCGTACCGATACCCACAAACCAGATTCCTTTATCAAACGTTTTTTTCAGCAGGGTTTTGCCAATGCCAAACAACACCAGCACGACTCCCACAAGGAACACGATAAGCACCACCGGCATTTCAATAAAATTATTGAAGTATTTATAAGGCTCCATGTAGATCTCTTTTGTTTCCGAATTGACGGCATATCCATCGGCCAGCAAAGTGCGAACCACGAATGCCAGGAAGAACACCAGGAACAGGACCGTATTGGCTATCAACGAACGACGACATTTGGCGACCAACTCTTTATCAGCGATATTATTGATAAAGTAAAGAGCTCCCAAAACACGCGCCAGGAAGAACACGGCCAATCCCAGAATCACATTCCAGATATTGGTCAGCGCATCCAGTCCGTGCCAACCGTTGCCCCAATGACTGATCACAGGCATCACTTCGTTCACCATATTCCCCTTATTGATATAGAAATCCGAACCGGTAAAGAAAGTGGCCACAGCGCCTCCCAAGAGCAAGGGTCCCACCACACCGTTAATCACCAGAAAAGTCTGGTAGGTCTTCTTTCCCAACAAGTTGCCCGCTTTACTCTGAAATTCATAACTGACAGCTTGCAACACAAAACTGAAAAGAATAATCATCCACAGCCAATAGGCTCCCCCGAAACTGGTACTATAAAACAGAGGAAACGAAGCAAAAAAAGCGCCACCGAAAGTGACCAGCGTGGTAAATGTAAATTCCCATTTGCGTCCGGTAGAGTTTACCATCATCTTACGATGCTCTTCGGTTTTGCCCAAACAAAACAGCAGAGAGTTGCCACCCTGCACAAACAGTAAAAATACGAGTATGGCCCCGAGTAGTGAGACTACCAGCCACCAATATTGTTGTAGAAAAATGTATGTACCCATAGTTTAAATAATTATTGGTTCGTGACTAATGATTAACCGTCGGTCCTTTCTTGATCTCACGGACCATAATGCCAATTTCAGCAATCAACATCACGGTAAACAAAACGAGGAAAATAAAGAAAGTGGTCTGCACAGAGCCCACATCGAGCTTAGAGATAGACACAGACGTAGGAAGCATATCCCGTATCGCCCACGGCTGACGACCACATTCGGCCACCACCCAACCGGCTTGTCCGGCAATATAAGCCAACGGAATGGTCCACAGAGCAACGTACTGCATCCATCTTATCTTCGACAAATCTTTCTTATAGGCAAAGAAAAGCACCAGGATGAAAAACAGAATGAAATATCCGCCCAGGATCACCATCACGCGAAAAGCATAAAAGTTAAGCGGAACATTAGGTACCAACTGATTTACATCTTTAATATAGCCATAGCCAAAATAAGACACATTTTCCTGCAAAGTGGTATAAGCCTCCTTGGCGGCAGCTTCATCACCTTCTTTTTTGGCCGTACGATAAGTGGCCAGGGCAGCAATCGCTTTCTTGCCTTTTTCTATCTTCTCGGCAGCCGAAAGAGCTTTTGTACCGTCTTTCAGTTCATATCCTCCCTCAATAATATTTTTTATACCCGGCACAAAGGCATCCACCTTACGTTCGGCCAGCAGCGAAAGCATTTTCGGAATCTCGATACGGAAGAGGAACGGGTCCTGACCGTCATCATAGGTTTTCTTCTCCGGGTTCAAAAGTCCGACAGCCACCAGTCCGGCACCATTTTGTCCTTCGTAATAGCCCTCCACAGCAGCCAGTTTCATCGGCTGTGTCTGTGCGATGGCATAACCGGAACCATCACCGGTCCACACCGTCAGTAAAGAAGCCACCAGCCCGAAGACTGCACCTATCTTGATGCTCGCCACCGCAAATTCCTTATCACGCTTCTTCAGCAGGAACCAGCAACTGATGCCAATCACAAAAACAGCTCCGAGCACCCAACTTGAAAGTACCGTATGAAAGAACTTATTAACAGCCACCGGCGAAAACGCAACAGCCATAAAGTCGACCATCTCGTTGCGTACGGTGTCAGGATTGAACTGCATGCCTACCGGATGCTGCATCCACGCATTGGCAACCAGAATCCACCAAGCAGAAATCGTAGCTCCCAAGCCCGTGAGCCAGGTTGAAATGAGGTGGAATCTCTTGCTCACCTTGTCCCATCCAAAGAACATGACAGCAATAAACGTGGCCTCCATAAAGAAAGCCAAAATACCTTCAATTGCAAGAGGTGCACCGAAAATATCGCCTACAAACCAGGAATAGTTACTCCAATTGGTTCCGAACTCAAACTCCAGGATCAGCCCGGTGGCCACTCCCACGGCAAAATTGATACCGAAAAGTTTCATCCAGAATTTAGCCGTTCGTTTCCAGAATTCATTGCCTGTTTTATAATAAAGGGTCTCCATAATGGCCATAACAACCGCCAAACCAAGCGTGAGAGGCACGAAGATCCAGTGATACATGGCTGTCAGAGCAAATTGGGCTCTCGACCAGTCAATCAGTGAAGTGTCAATACTTTCAATCATATCATTAGTAGTTAGAGTTAAACGTCAGTCGTCTATTGCCCGCGTTCTATAAGTTCGCCCGCAACGTATTCTCCCTTGTCCTTATCGGTGGGCTGGCTGCTCAGAAAGTTGGGGAAGAAAAACAGGCGGAGAATGAAGAACATGATAAAGAGTTTCACAAGTATAATGAGCCACAGGGTACGTCCCAGGGTCATGCTTCGAAAGCCTTCTACATAAAAATTCCAGATGTGGAGCAGTGTATTCTTCATAATACAGGGTTTATAACATCTCAAAATTAGCGTTTATGTAATAAATAACAAAGATAGTCTTAAAAATGTTGATGAAACGAATAAAATAAACTATTCTTATGCCCCCGAAGCTTGCTTACACCCTTTATACCTTATATATATAAATTAAAATATGAAACTGCCATAATACACTCTTTGCATAGGTATATCCACCAATCGGATTTTAAGTATGGGAAGGTGTAGCCACGGAGACCTTAGGGTGTAGCCTTAAGGAGCAAAGGGCGTAGCCATCCGGCCGGGATAGCTACACCCTATTTTCGTCCGATCGTTCAGTTCATAGGCAATATCGGCAACTCCACTTATCGACATAAAACCTGCCTTTAGCGACAAAACCTCCCCTCCCGTCTATCGCTTTTGCACATCTTTCTATTGCAGCGTACTTTTGTTTCTATAAAATAAAAAGAAGCAAGAGTATGACGAACGTAAAAAGAATCACCCTAATAACAGTCTGCCTGGCAGCTATCTTGCCCGGCAACGGATTGTGGGCACAACAGACGGAAGCTACCGGAACAACGCAAACCGCCGACTCGGTATCCATGCCCGCGCAATGGGATCTGCAGAGCTGCATCGACTATGCCTTGCAGCAAAACATCAGCATCCGTCGTAACCGGATCAATGCGCAGAGCACACAGGTGGACGTAAAGACAGCCAAAGCGGCCCTCTTCCCCAGCCTCTCGTTCTCCAGCAGCCAAAATCTGGTGAACCGTCCCTACCAAGAGTCCAGCAGCATTATCAGTGGCTCGGAAGTACTGAAGAGCAGCAACAAGACCACCTACAACGGAAACTACGGACTGAACGCGCAATGGACCGTATATAACGGCAGTAAACGCCTGAAAACAATCGAACAGGAGAAGCTGAACAACCGCGTGGCAGACCTCGATGTAGCCACTTCGGAAAATGATATCGAGCAATCGATCGCCCAGGTATATATTCAGATTCTCTATGCCGCCGAATCAGTCAAGGTGAACGAAAACACCCTGCAAGTATCCGAAGCCCAACGGGACCGTGGCAAACAACTGCTGGATGCGGGAAGCATTGCCCAGAGCGACTATGCCCAGTTGGAAGCCCAAGTCAGCACCGACCGTTATCAACTGGTGACCGCACAGGCCACACTTCAGGACTATAAGTTGCAACTGAAGCAACTCCTCGAACTGGACGGCGAACAGGAAATGCAGGTCTATCTGCCTGCATTGGGTGACGAAAATGTACTGTCGCCCCTCCCCACCAAAACGGATGTCTTTCGTTCCGCTGTAGCCCTCCGCCCGGAAATAGAGGCAAGCAAGCTCAGTGTAGAGGCATCGGAACTGGGGATCGGAATCGCCAAATCGGGATATCTGCCCAGCGTCAGCCTGACAGCCGGTATCGGTACCAACCATACCAGCGGAAGCGACTTCACCTTCGGCGAACAAGTGAAAAACGGATGGAACAACTCCATCGGACTCAGCATCAGCGTCCCAATCTTTAACAACCGACAGACCAAAAGTGCCGTAGAAAAAGCCAAACTTCAGTATCAGACCAGTCAACTGACTCTGCTCGACGAACAGAAAACATTGTATAAAACCATCGAAGGACTGTGGCTCGACGCCAACAGCGCCCAGCAGCGATATGCGGCAGCCATAGAGAAATTGCACAGCACACAGACCAGCTATGAACTGGTCAGCGAGCAATTTAATGCCGGAATGAAAAATACCGTGGAGCTTCTGACCGAAAAAAACAATCTGCTACAGGCACAGCAAGAGCTGTTACAGTCTAAGTACATGGCTATTTTGAATACACAATTGCTGAAGTTCTACCAGGGAGATAAGATAACACTGTAGACAATAAAGGAATAAAACATTTAACGTTATAACGATATGAAGAAGAAAAAGATCATTCTTATTGCCGTAAGCCTCGCCATACTGGCAGGCGGAGGGGTTTGGCTCTTTGGCGGTTCTACGGCCAAGCACAAAGTGACCTATGCCACGGCAACCGTAAGCAAGGGCGAGATATCGGAGTCGGTAACCGCCACAGGAACTATCGAACCGGTAACAGAAGTAGAAGTCGGTACACAGGTATCCGGAATTATCGACAAAATCTATGTGGACTATAACGCGGCAGTGACCAAGGGACAACTTATCGCTGAGATGGACCGTGTGACACTGCAAAGTGAACTCGCCTCTCAACGTGCCACCTACAGTGGTGCAAAGGCGGAATACGAATACCAAAAGAAGAACTATGAGCGCAACAAAGGGTTGCACGAAAAGGGGCTGATCAGCGATACCGATTACGAGCAATCGCTCTACAACTACGAGAAGGCCAAAAGCTCGTTCGAAAGCAGCCAGGCTTCACTGGCCAAGGCAGAACGCAACCTGTCCTATGCCACCATTACTTCTCCGATCGATGGCGTTGTCATCAGCCGGGATGTGGAAGAAGGACAAACGGTGGCTTCCGGATTCGAGACACCGACTTTGTTCACCATCGCAGCCGACCTGACCCAGATGCAGGTAGTGGCCGACGTAGATGAAGCCGATATAGGCGGCGTGGAAGAAGGACAACGGGCCACATTTACCGTAGATGCCTATCCGAACGATGTTTTCGAAGGAATAGTGACCCAAATCCGCCTGGGAGACGCAAGCAGTACCAGCACCAGCAGCTCGTCTACTACCGTAGTCACATACGAAGTAGTGATCTCCGCCCATAACCCGGACCTGAAACTGAAACCCCGCCTGACGGCTAATGTCACGATCTACACACTGGACAGAAAGGACGTGCTCTCTGTACCGGCACGTGCACTCCGCTTCACACCGGAAAAACCCCTGATCGGCGATAATGACATAGTGAAGGACTGTGAGGGCGAACATAAAATATGGACACGTGAAGGAAATACTTTCACGGCACACCCCGTGCAGATAGGGATCACTAACGGCATCAATACGGAAATCACCCAAGGTGCTTCCGAAGGCATGGTAGTTGTCACCGAAGCCACCATTGGAAATATGCCGGGCGGCAATGTATCGCCTGAAGGCGGACAGGAAGGCGGAGGAGAACAAAGTCCGTTTATGCCTAGCCATCCGGGCAGCAAGAAGAAAGGAAAATAAGTATGAACAAAACAGTCATCGAACTTCAGAATATCAAACGTAACTTCCAGGTGGGAGACGAAACCGTTCACGCATTGCGCGGGGTTTCGTTCACCATCACCGAAGGAGAGTTTGTCACCATTATGGGTACGTCCGGTTCGGGCAAATCAACGCTACTGAATACGCTGGGTTGCCTCGACACACCTACCAGCGGAGAATATCTGCTGGATGGAATCTCGGTACGTACCATGAGCAAACCTCAGCGTGCCATATTGCGCAACCGAAAGATAGGCTTTGTCTTCCAAAGTTACAATCTGCTGCCAAAGACGACTGCTGTGGAAAATGTAGAACTCCCGCTGATGTATAATTCGGGAGTCAGCGCTTCCGAACGGCGGCGGCGCGCCATTGAGGCGCTGCAAGCCGTAGGACTGGGCGAACGGTTGGAACACAAATCCAATCAGATGTCCGGCGGACAGATGCAACGTGTAGCCATCGCCCGTGCGTTGGTCAATAATCCGGCAGTCATCCTTGCGGACGAAGCAACCGGTAACCTGGATACACGCACTTCGTTCGAGATCCTGGTACTGTTTCAGAAACTGCATGCCGAAGGCCGCACAATCATATTTGTAACGCACAATCCGGAAATAGCCCAATACAGCAGCCGTAACATCGTGTTGCGCGACGGACAAGTCAAGGAAGACAGCACTAACCCGGACATTCTTTCCGCAGCCGAAGCACTGGCCGCTCTGCCGGTACAAGAAGAATAACAGACAGATTATTATGAACGGAACCAATTTATTTAAAATAGCTTTGCGCGCCTTGAATAACAACAAGTTGCGCGCGTTCCTTACGATGCTGGGGATCATCATCGGTGTGGCATCCGTCATCACCATGCTCGCCATCGGCCAGGGATCAAAGAAAAGTATCCAGGCACAAATCTCCGAGATGGGCTCCAATATGATTATGATTCATCCGGGAGCAGACATGCGCGGAGGTGTTCGCCAGGACCCCAGTGCCATGCAGACACTGAAACTGACCGACTACGAAACATTGCGGGATGAAACCAGCTTTCTGGCTGCGGTCAGTCCTAATGTTTCCAGCTCCGGGCAGTTGATTGCAGGCAACAACAACTATCCGTCATCCGTGAATGGCGTGGGAACGGAGTATCTGGAAATTCGACAGCTCTCGATAGACAATGGAGAGATGTTCAGCGAAGCCGATATCCAGTCGAGCGCCAAGGTATGCGTGATAGGAAAAACCATTGTAGACAATCTTTTCCCCGATGGAGAAGATCCTGTAGGACGCATTGTCCGGTTCAGCAAAATACCGTTCCGTGTAGTAGGCGTACTGAAATCCAAGGGATACAACTCTATGGGTATGGACCAGGACGACATCGTACTGGCACCCTACACCACCGTGATGAAGCGTCTGCTGGCACAGACCTATCTGCAAGGTATCTACGCTTCTGCCCTTTCGGAAGACATGACGGACAATGCTACGGAAGAGATTACCGAACTTCTCCGCCGCAATCACAAGCTGAAAGAGGCGGATGACGATGATTTCACCATCCGGAGCCAGCAGGAATTGAGCAGCATGCTCAACTCTACCACCGACCTGATGACCACACTGCTCGCCTGCATTGCCGGCATATCGCTCGTAGTAGGCGGCATCGGCATCATGAATATCATGTACGTCAGCGTCACAGAGCGTACCCGTGAGATCGGTCTGCGCATGTCGGTCGGTGCACGTGGCGTCGACATCCTGAGCCAATTCCTGATAGAAGCCATCCTGATCAGCATCACCGGAGGCCTTATCGGAGTAATCATCGGCTGCGGTGCCAGCTGGGTTGTGAAAAGTGTCGCCCATTGGCCCATCTTCATCCAACCCTGGAGCGTATTCCTGTCGTTTGCGGTTTGTACCGTCACCGGAGTATTCTTCGGATGGTATCCGGCCAAGAAAGCCGCCGACCTCGATCCGATCGAGGCAATCCGATACGAATAAGCCATCATCAGTTTACTTGTTCGCCACAGAGAGCACAGAGGCAGAAAGAATTCCTTGATGTATACCGGATAGGATGACAGAAACTCTGTCTCTGTGCCCCTGTGGTAAACTAAAATTATTATCTTTGTTCCCATGAAACAATCTCTGACATCAGCCCGCCGTCCTCTGGAAATCCTGATACACATCATCAGTTGGGGGATTGTGTTCGGTTTCCCGTTCTTCTTCATCGATCGTACAGGAGACAGTATCAATTGGCATGCCTATCTGCGTCATTCTGCCGTACCCCTCTCTTTTGTCACCGTATTCTATTTAAACTATTTCCTCCTCGTTCCTCATCTCCTCTTCCGGGAACAGAAGAATAAATACATCATCTACAACATCTTATTGGTCTGCCTCATCGGACTGCTGCTGCATATCTGGCAAAGCCTGAATGCCCCGGCTCCCACTCTTAAGAAGCCGCACATGCCTCCCGGATGGATTTTTTTCGTAAGAGACATTCTAAGCCTCATCTTCACCATCGGACTGAGTGCGGCCATCCGCATGAGTGCCCGTTGGGGACAAGCTGAAGCCGCCCGTCGTGAAGCGGAGAAAAGTCGCACCGAAGCAGAGTTGAAGAACTTGCGAAACCAACTTAACCCGCATTTCCTGCTCAACACGCTGAATAATATTTATGCACTCATCGCCTTTGACAGCGACAAGGCGCAGCAGGCCGTGCAGGAGCTCAGCAAGTTGCTACGCTATGTGCTCTATGACAATCAGCAGAACTATGTACCCCTTTGTAAAGAGGTAGACTTCATTCGCAACTACATCGAACTGATGCGTATCCGTCTTTCGGGAAATGTAGAGGTCATTACACAATTCGACATACAGCCGGACAGCCGGACGGAGATTGCTCCACTGATCTTCATCTCACTGATAGAGAATGCCTTTAAACACGGCATCTCCCCCACCGAACTGAGTTTCATCCACATCCTCATCTCTGAAAACAAAGAGGAGATCCGGTGTGAGATACGCAATAGTTATCATCCCAAAACCAACACGGATAAAAGCGGATCGGGTATCGGGCTCGAACAGGTAAGGAAGCGCCTCGAACTCTCTTATCCCGGACGTTATCAATGGGATAAAGCCATCTCCCCGGATGGCAAAGAATATATATCGAAATTATTAATATTTAATCATCCATAGCCGTGAAATTACGTTGCGCCATAGTCGACGACGAACCTCTGGCACTCAGTCTGCTGGAGAGTTATGTCAACAAAACACCTTTTCTCGAACTGGCGGGAAAGTATTCCAGTGCCGTACAGGCCATGAAAGAACTTCCCGGGAACCAGATCGACCTGTTGTTCCTTGACATTCAGATGCCGGAACTCAACGGTCTGGAATTCTCTAAAATGGTAGCCCCTCGTACCCGTATTGTGTTCACTACTGCTTTCGGTCAATATGCCATCGACGGATACCGGGTCAACGCACTCGACTACTTACTCAAACCCATCTCGTATGTTGACTTCCTGCAGGCAGCCAACAAGGCGTTGCAATGGTTCGAACTGGTCCAGAAGCCCGAAGAAGTAGACAGTATTTTTGTCAAAAGTGACTATAAACTGGTGCAGGTAGAACTCAAAAAGATATTATATATAGAGGGTTTGAAGGATTACATCAAAATCTACACCGAAGATGCCCCCAAACCCATTTTGTCACTTATGAGCATGAAGTCCATGGAAGAGTTGCTTCCCCCCGCTCGCTTTATGCGTGTACATCGTTCTTTCATCGTCCAGAAAGACAAAATACGCATCATCGACCGCGGGCGTATCGTATTTGATAAGACCTATATCCCCGTCAGCGATAGCTACAAGCAGACTTTCCAAACATTCCTCGATGAGCGAAGTTGAAAGGATTTGTAGCTGATTTATCGGTAAAATGTGAGTATTTGTCGATTATTATTTATACATAAACAAAAAATATCTATCTTTGTAACAAACAGAACGGAAGTTGTGAAACTTCCAAGAATAGAATAGTTTAGTTAAGTCTAGTTTAGTTTTTGTGTTGAAGGGCTTCTACCTCAGAGGAGGATTTAGAAGCCCTTTCTATTAATTGATTATCAACCACTTATAAACATAATTAAACTATATTTATTTTCATTAGTACCTGTATTAGAAAGTTAAAAACGTCACTTTTGACGCTATTTTATTGCTGTTTTATTGCCGTTACATTGCCGTAGCAATAAAACAAAAATAATCTAATTACAAAGAAATTATGGCTAATCTATTCATAACTATAGTGTCGACAAAAAAAATGTTGAACGGCAAACACAAAGTACGGATTGCCGTATCCCACAACTTAGCAACCAGATATATACCAACTAACATCATAATAGATGCTGAGAATGAATTCAAAAACGGGAAAGTAGTAAAAAGACCTGATAAGGACATATTAAATGCACGATTAAAGAAAATATACGATATGTATTATGAACGTTGCATGAAAATAGAATATGCTAATACGTTGACTTGCACACAACTGATCAAATACTGTATATTTGCAGAATCAAGATAATACGGACATAATTCGAATTATTTTGGTTTGACTTTAGTGAGGGGGTGGTTCCCCTCACCTTTTTTATGCCGGTACCGAACTTATTTCTAATTAGTCAGTAATACATTATATACAGCCTCTACTGTGTAGTTGAGTGTGCGTTGTTGAGCGTGGAAGGTTGTATAAGGCATCGCTTAAAAACGGTGCCTTTATTCTCCGCACTAATTTGATAAAACCGATCAATTGCAGAGTGATACAACGCGGCCGAATAGCGATCATAGGCACATAAGAATTTGCCTCATCTCCAAAGAGTTATGGCAATTGATATTAAACTTAACTTCCTACTTCAAATCCATAATCAGACTATTTCCTAAAGCAATAGAAAAAGGTCTTGAGGTATCTTCCCAAATGTAAACTTGGGCTACAAATCCAGCATCAAAAGATTCTATTGATTCATCTTGAGGAAATTCGACAATATAATAGACTTGGCCTGACTTGGCCCCATAAAACGTACTAAATTCAGGCACTTCTTTTTCTTCTGCTGGAGTCAAATAGCGAACCCGGTGCTTCGAAATAATCGGGGCACCATTTTCAATTAAATACTCAGGCGCTTTCTTCTTCAACGTTTCCTTTGCAATCCGAATCAATGTACTGTCTCTTTTTTGAAAGGGCAAGGACCTCAGAGACTGAGCGCTTGAATAACATGCTACAAAAAGAAGAAAAATAAACATCAATCGTTTTAAAAATAAAGTTTTCATATACATATTAACTTAGTTATTTCTTAGGTTGGTAAATATACATTTTTTTGGGGTCACTTACTTTATGTCCACCAATAACATAATAATCATTTGTTCGAGGATCTTTTGTACCAATGTAATCATAAACAATGATTGGAATCCTATTTTTATCAGCATTCCCTTTATCTTCTTTAGATGGACCTACTTTTCTTTTCATGCCTTTTATTTCAGTCATTGGAGTGTGTGTATGAAAAGAAGCAACCACCTTTGCTGTGGCAGGCACACCATTTACAGAAGGGGATTTGTCTCCAAGGCTTATATTCCCTCTTGCTTTTCCGTCATTCTTCACTGCTATACCATATCGTTTCTTACCTATATAATATTGCTTTTTCACCGGATCATAATAAATCCAGAAACCGACCTCTTGCCTCTGATCTTTTGTGGAACGCTTAAGCATATCACTCCAGGCTTCTTCCAAAGCCTTTTTTACAG